>Ga0207733_100036_pt1 | contig 152197 bp, 162 predicted proteins | sample A23P3SouthBayCA_FD_187735 | JGI IMG/M metagenome (GOLD analysis project Ga0207733, IMG submission 187735) | Aerobic enrichment media microbial communities from Eden Landing Ponds, California, USA - A23 P3 (SPAdes) | ecosystem: Environmental > Aquatic > Marine > Unclassified | place: Emeryville... | reverse complement strand
CGCCGGCCTGTCCGCCTCGCGTTCCGGCACTCCCCCGCCCGCATCGGACTCCTCCTCGTACCGCCCGGCCTCCCGCGCGGGCGTCGAGGCCGCCTCCGAGCCGCCGTACAACGAGTACGGCTGGCTGTCGTCGGTCTCCTGCCCGGCGTCCTCCTCGGAAGCCTCCCGCCGTTCCCGGGTGCGGCGGGCGACGTCGCTCGGCGTCTCCGACCGTTCCGGAGCGACCTGTCGGTCCCATTCGTCGGTCCGGTCGGTCGCCTTCGGCTCGGGTCGGCGGACGCTCGACGCGCCCATCTCGGGACTGAGTCGCTGATCCGCGTGTTCCACCCGCGAGAGCGTTCGGAGCTCTTTGGCGGAGATGCCGTCGTCCCCCCCTACCGACCCGCCCGGGACCGCGACGCCGCTCGTGACGACCGCGCGGAGCCCCTCCTCGACAGTCATGTCCACGTCCATCACGCGGTCGGCGGGCATGTGGACGAGGTGCCCACCCATCACTGGGTTTGGTGCCAGCGGGAGAAACAGCGTCAACATCCGATCGTGTCCGGCGGGCTCGCGGAGCGCGTCGGGCGTCTCGGTCGTGAGGAACCCGAGCGTGTACGCGCCCTCGTGAGGGAACTCGACCAGCTTCACGTCGCGGAAGTTCTGTGTGTCCTCGTTGATCATCACGTCCGACATCTCGCGGAACGACTCGTAGACGGCGCCGATCCCCGGAACGTGTCCGATCGCGGCGTCCAGATAGTCGACGGCGACCGCCCCGAACCGCGTCGCGTTGATGGACACGCCGACCGTCAGAACGATCGCCGCCAACACCACCGGCGTCAGGAGTTCGATCAACGACTCCTTCGTCAACGAGAGTCTGACGCCGGACACGGAGACGACGTACCGGGTGTCCGAGCTCAGATCGAGAACCAGCGTCGAGAACAGGTCGAGGTACTGGTAGACGTAGCGCCCGGCGACCGCGAGGACGATGAGCGAGAGCAACAGCGGCACGACTACCGCCACCCCGGTGACGAACGCGCTCCGAATCGCCCCGACGACCGATCCGCTCGGCCGATCGGGGGATCGACCCGACATTACCGACTCGGACGGACGAGGGAACCAAAAGCGGTGCCCCTTCGGTCGTCCACGCGTCGTCGCGGTCCCCGAGCGTGTATCCGGCGTGAAGGCCCGTCGACGGTGGAGTTAAATGCGCTTCAGCAGTATATCCCCACACGTGAGCGTCAACGTCGAGAAGCGCATGGATCCCCCGGGGGAGGCCACCCACGCCGAAGCCGCCTGGGCGCTGAAAGAGGAGATCCGCGAGCGAGACGGGGTACTCAAGCAGCGCCGCGGCTTCTTTATGAACGCCTACAAGCGGGCCGAGTGCCACCTGCTCGTCGAGGACGACGACCTCGTCGGCTTCGCCGCGGCGCGCCGCGACGGCTACATCCTCTTTCTGGCGGTCGCGCCTCGGGTTCGGGGGCGCGGCTACGGCGAGCGGCTCGTCGCCGAGGTCGCCGAGGCGAACCGCTCGGTCTCGTGTCACGCGCGATCGACGAACGAGGCGGCGCTGGACTTCTACGAGCACATCGGCTTTCAGGTGGTCCGCCGCATCGAGAACTACTACGAGGACGGCGGCGACGCGTTCTATCTGAAGCTGGGCGACGACTCGTCGCTCAGGGATCGGCTCTCGAAGTTCCTCCGGTAGCGGTTTGTGTCGCCGCGTGCAAGGGCAGGATGCGCGCCTTCAGTCCCCGCCCCAGTAGACCCGCCAGGGTGCGATGACGGTGCGGAGAACCCGGGCGCGCGACACACGGCCCGCCGCGAGCCGCGATCGCGGACGCCCGGCACGAGGGTTTACCGGCCGACGCGGCACGCCGCCACGGGATGACGCCGGCTCGTTAGTGTTCCGGGCGACACTCCACCTCGCGAGCGACTGCGCCGGCGCCCGCCGGGGCGCACCACCGGCCCCTCCGGATGGTTTTATAGACACTGCCCGGTTCGGTTGCGCGTATGGACCTCGGTATCACGGGTGACACGGCGGTCGTCGCCGCATCGAGCAGTGGACTCGGGAAGGCCGCGGCCTCGGCGCTCTCGCGCGAGGGAGCGAACGTCGTCGTCAACGGACGCGACGAGGAGCGGCTCGCCGCCGCCGTCGAGGAGCTCCGCGAGGACGCCACGGGCGAGGTGGTCGGCCACGCTGCCGACCTCACCGAACCCGGCGAGACGGCGGAGTTGGTCGAGCGAGCCGTCGACGAGTTCGGCGGCCTCGACCACCTCGTGACGAACGCCGGCGGCCCGCCGAGCAAGTCGTTCCTGGAGACGACCGACGAGGAGTGGCAGGAGGCCTACGAACTGCTGGTGATGAGCGCGGTCCGACTCATCCGCGAGGCGACGCCGCACCTGCGCGCCGACGGCGGCGGGAGCATCGTCAACTCGACGTCCCACAGCGTCAAGGAGGCCATCGACGGACTCGTCCTGTCGAACTCCGTCAGGATGAGCGTCATCGGGCTGGAGAAGACGCTCTCGCGGGAGCTCGCGCCGGAGGTGCGCGTCAACGCGGTGATGCCCGGCGCACACGCCACCGACCGGATGGAGTACCTCGTCGAGAACGCCGTCGACCGCGGCGAGTTCGACGACTACGAGGAGAGCTACGACTCGTGGACGGAGGACATCCCCCTCGGCGACTTCGGCCCGCCCGAGGAGTTCGGCAACCTCGTCGCGTTCCTCTGCTCGGATCGGGCGGCGTTCATCACCGGCGAGGCGGTGATGGTCGACGGCGGCGACGCACGCTCGAACCTCTGAGGCGGCGATCGACGGCTCTCACCACCATGACACCCACCATCGACGCCTACACGCACGTCCTGACCGAGGAGTTCTACGACACGCTCGTCGCCGAGTACGACTTTCAGGGGCTGACGGGTGACCCGTCGTTCCTCTGGGACATGGACCGCCGGCTCGGCCACATGGACGAGTACGGCATCGACAAACAGGTGCTCACGCTCGCGCTCCCGCCGCTGTGGCGCGGGATGGACCACGACACCGCGCTCGAACTGACCCGACTGGCGAACGACGAGGTGGCACGCATCGCCGCCGAGCACCCCGACCGCTTCATCGCCGTCGGAACCGTTCCGACGGTGAGCGACGAGTTCATCGCCGAGTTCGACCGCTGTATCGAGGACCTCGGGATGGCCGGGATCCAGATGTTCTCGAACGTCGGGGGCGAGCCCATCGACCGGCCGCGGTTCCACCCGCTGTTCGAGCGCGCGGAGGCCCACGACGTGCCGCTGTGGATGCATCCACAACTGCACGAGTGGTACGACTGGGCGAGCGAGCGCATGGAACACCGGCTGTTCGGGTGGCCCTTCGACACGACGCTCGCGCTCTCGCGGCTCGTGTTCGGCGGCGTGACGGAGGCGTACGACTTCGACCTCGTCGCCCACCACGGCGGCGGGATGATCCCCTTCTACGCCGGCCGGATCGACTCGTTCTACCAGAGCCGGCTCGACTACCCCGAGAACTACGCCGACACGGAGCTCCCGCCCCTCGACCAGCCAGTCAGCGACCAGTTCGCCGAGTTCCACGTCGACACCGCGGTCAGCGGCTCGGCGCTGGCACACGACTGCGTTCACGGCTTCTTCGGCGACACCACCCTGTTCGGAACCGACTACCCGTTCGGCCCGGGTCGCGGGAGCGCGTGGGTCGAGTCCGGACTCGCGAGGGTCGCGGAGATGGACGTCCCCGAGGACGCGCGCGACGGGATCCGCGGCGGCAACCTGCTCGACCTGATCGAGTGAGGCTCCGCGGGGCAGTCCTTAAGTATCGTTCACAACGATTCGGTACCGAGATGTTAACTCTCCCCACGATCCCGCATGGAGTGTCCCGAGCGCCGCGGTTCGGCGCGGGCGCCCAGACCCACCGACCGGACGGACCGGACCGATGACGGCGTACGACTCCCCGATCGCCAAACTGGGGCACGTCGCGACGCACACGCCGGACCTCGACGAGTCGCTGTGGTTCTTCGAGGAGGTGCTCGGCTTCAAACTGACCGAGCGAGTCGGCGACACGGCGTACCTCCGGGGGATGCGCGACTGGGAGCATCACACCCTCAGCCTGACCGAATCCGGGCGGACAGGGATCGACCACATCGGCTTCCGCACTCGGACGCCAGAGGCGGTCGACGACCTCGCCGACTCCTTCACTGCGAACGGGACGGCGGTGACCCGCGTCGAGGCCGGCGAGGAGCGCGGACAGGGCGAGGCCGTTCGCGTCGAGCGGTTCGGTCACCCCTACGAGTTCTACTACGACGTGGAGAAGCCGCGCCCGCCGAAGGAACAGCGGTCGAAGCTCCACAATCGGGGATACAGCGAGGCGACCGCGAACCGCATCGCGCCGCGGCGGATCGACCACTGTCACCTGCAGGACGCCGTCTCGCCCGAGCACGCGCGCTGGCTGGAGGAGGAACTCGGCTTCCAGGTGAACGAGCGGTTCCGGACCGAGGACGACGAACTGTGGGGGTGGTGGCTGTCAGTGACGGCGCTTCCGCACGACCTCGCCATCCACCGCGAGGAAACCGGGACCGACTCGCAGTTCCACCACGTCTCGTACCACCTCGACAGCTTTCAGGACCTCTGGGAGTGTGCGGACGTCCTCGCGGAGTACGGTATCGCGCCCGACGGCGGTCCGGGTCGCCACGCGATCACGCGGGCGGACTTCCTGTACGTCTCCGATCCCGCCAGCGGCCTGCGCGTCGAGTTCTTCGCCGGCCCCGGGTACCTCAACTTCGAACCCGACTGGGAGCCGATCGAGTGGCGCGCCGACGAGATCGGCGGGGCGACCGACCACCAGTGGATCGGCCGCGGGCCCGACTGGGTCGGGCTTCCGTATGTGGACGGCGAGGGGTGAGCGTCGCCGCGAGCGGTGTCGTTACAGGCCGGCCACGTCCTCGATGGCGTCGGTGAGCGCCCGGATCGACTCGACGTCGTGTTCGCCCATGTGACCGATGCGGAACGTCTCCTCGCCGAGCCGTGATCCGTAGCCGTTCGAGAACACCATGTCGTACTCCTCGCTCACCTGTTCGATCGTCGCCGCTACGTCGATGCCCTGGGTGTTCTCGATGCACGCGACCGTCTGGGACTCGTACCCCTCCTCGGGGAACATGTCGAAGTGTTCGTCCGCCCACTCGCGGGTGTACTCGGCCATTTCGCGGTGCCGGGCGTCGCGCCCCTTGTGGCCCTCATCGAGCATGTGCTTCATTTGCTTGCGGTACGCCAGCATGACCGGGATCGCGGGCGTGGAGTGGGTCTGTCCCTTGCGGTCGTAGTAGTCGAGCGCTCGCTGGAACCCGCCGTACCACGAGGCCGAGTCCCGCTCCAGTTCCCGCTCGTACGCCTCGTCGCTGACGACGCAGACGGCCAGCCCCGGCGGCATCGCGAACGCCTTCTGCGTGGAGTTGAAGATCACGTCGATCCCGTGTGCGTCGATGTCGACGTGGTCGCCGCCGAGCGCGGAGACGGCGTCGACGACGAAGTACGTGTCCGGGTATTCGGCGATCACGTCGGCGATCTCCTCGATGGGATTGCGGACGCCGGTCGAACTCTCGTTCATCACGGTCGCGACCACATCGTAGTGCTCGTCGCTCGCCTCGAGGTGCTCGCGGATGTCCTCGGGCTTGATCGCCTCTCCCCACTCGTACTCCACTCGGTCCACGTCCTTGCCGAGCCGTTCGGCGACGTTCGCGTGGCGCTCGCTGAAGCTCCCACAGGTCGGCACGAGGATGGTCTCGTCGACGAGGTTCAGCGTCGAGGCCTCCCAGAACTCGGTCCCGGAGGCGGTGAGGATCATCACCTCGTTATCGGTGCCGAGGAACTCCTTGGTGTCCTCGACGATGGTCGTGTAGAGGTCCGTCATTCGGTCCATCCGGTGGCCGAACATCGGCTGGGCCATCGCCTCGATCACGTCCTCGCGCACCTCCGTCGGGCCGGGGATGTACAGCGTCTTCTCGGGGTAGTCGTCCGTGTACTCGCGTTTCTCGGTCACGAAATCACCTGATACTCGTGACTTCGGGAGTCGGCGGCAAGGTGTTTGTGATTCGCCCAACTCCGCCGTCGCGACGGCGGGGATCGAGGTCCCTGTCGACCGTGGACCCGCGACGGGGACGGACGCGCGAATGACAAGAATCACCCCGACCGCCGCCGTGGGTCGGCCCATGAGCGACGACGGCGACGACGAGAGCCGATTCCGCATCGAGACGGCCGCGATCCACGCGGGCCAGGAGCCGGACCCCGAGACGGGCGCGCTGATGACGCCCATCCACGCCAACTCCACGTACGAACAGGACGGCCCGGGCGACCACCGCGGCTACGAGTACAGCCGCACCGGCAACCCCACACGAACCGACCTGGAGGCGAACCTCGCGGCGCTGGAGGGCGGCGAGTTCGGCCGCGCGTTCTCCTCGGGGATGGGGTCGATCAACACCGTGTGCAACCTGCTGTCCGCGGGCGATCACGTCGTCACCGGCGACGACGTGTACGGCGGCACCCACCGGATCTTCACGCAGGTGTACGAGGAGTACGACCTCGAGTTCGACTTCGTCGACACGACAGACCGCGACGCCGTCCGCGACGCGATGCGCGAGGAGACGGAACTGCTGTGGGTCGAGACGCCGACGAACCCGCTGATGCGCGTCAACGACATCGACGCGCTCGCGGATATCGCCCACGAGCACGACGCACTGTGTGCCGTCGACAACACGTTCGCGACGCCGTACCTCCAGCGCCCGCTCGAACACGGCGCGGACATCGTCTCCCACTCGCTGACGAAGTACCTCGGCGGCCACTCGGACGTGGTCGGCGGCGCGCTCGTGACGGACGACGCCGAACTGGACGACCGGATCGGCTTCTATCAGAACTCCGTGGGCGCGACGCCGTCGCCGTTCGACTGCTTCCTCGTCCTCCGGGGGACGAAGACGCTCCCCGTCCGGATGGACCGCCACTGCGAGAACGCCCGCGCGCTCGCGACGTGGCTGGACGACCACGACGCCGTCTCGCGGGTGTACTACCCCGGACTCGACTCCCACCCGCAGCACGACCTCGCGGCCGAGCAGATGGACGACTTCGGCGGCATGCTCTCGTTCGAGTTCGACGGCACCCTGGATCAGGCGAGCGCCGTCGTCGAGGAGACTGACGTGTTCACGCTCGCGGAGAGCCTGGGCGGCGTCGAGAGCCTCATCGAGCAGCCCGCGGCGATGACGCACGCGGCCATCCCGAAGGAGGAGCGGGAGGCGGCCGGGCTCACCGACGGACTCATCCGGGTCTCGGTCGGCGTCGAGCACGTCGAGGACATGAAGGCGGATCTGGACGCGGCGTTCGACGCGGCGCTGGAGTAGTCGCGCGGAACGACGGGTCCGGGTGAGTCGTCGCCCGAACCGACCGACGATCCATCGGAAACGGCGGGCGCACGTCGACGAGTTCTTGCCGCCCCGCAGTCAGTAGCGACGGACCGTGGCTGCGGCAATCCTCGCCGTTCCTCCACGTATCCGAAGGGTCTTATTCGCGTGTGACACAGCGACACACAATGACTCATCGAGTCGGCATCCTCGGCGCCACCGGCGCCGTGGGTCAACGGTTCATCCAACTGCTCGACGGCCACCCGCGGTTCGAGATCGCGTGCCTGACCGCAAGCGAGTCCTCGGCGGGCAAACCGTACCGCGAGGCGGCCAAGTGGCGCCTCGACTCCGCCATCCCGGAGGCGGTCCGGGACAGCACCGTCCGCGCGACCGACCCCGCGGCGATCCCGGACGACATCGACCTGCTGTTCTCGTCGCTCCCCTCGGGCGTCGCCGCGGAGATCGAACCCGACCTCTGTGAGGCGGGCTACGTCGTCTCCTCGAACTCCTCGAACGACCGAATGGCAGAGGACGTGCCGCTCACGATCCCCGAGATCAACCCCGGCCACCTCGACCTCATCGAGGTCCAGCGGGACGAACGCGGCTGGGACGGCGCGCTCGTGAAGAACCCGAACTGCTCGACGATCACGATGGTGCCGACGCTGGCGGCGCTCGACGAGTTCGGCCTCGAGCGCGCGCAGGTGTCGACGCTGCAGGCGGTCTCGGGCGCGGGCTACTCGGGCGTCACGTCGATGGAGATCATCGACAACGCGATCCCCCACATCGGGGGCGAGGAGGAGAAGATGGAGACGGAGAGCCGGAAGCTGCTCGGCGAGTTCGACGGCGCCGAGCTGTCGCTCCACTCGGCGGAGGTCGACGCCTCCTGTAACCGGATCCCCACGATCGACGGCCACCTGGAGAACGTCTTCGCCGAGCTCGCAAACGACCCCGAGCCCGCGGCCGTCCGCGAGGCGATGGAGTCGTTCCCGAGCGCCGAGCTGCCGTCCTCCCCCGACCAACTCATCCACGTCTTCGGCGACGACCAGCCGGAGCGTCCCCAGCCCCGGATGGACCGCATGCGCGGCGACGGCATGCAGGTCGTCGCCGGCGGCGTCCAGTCGACGGCCGCGGGTGTGAAGTACAACTGCCTCGCGCACAACACGATCCGCGGCGCCGCGGGCGCCTCACTGCTCAACGGCGAACTCCTCGCTAGCGAGGGTTGGATCTGAGTCCTCGCCCGGACGTCCCGCTCACTCAAGCAGGGCCGCGTCCGTTATCCGCATGTACGCGAACGCCGCGAGCGCGACTCCCAGCGCGAGCGCCGGCTGATAGATCCCCCCGGCGAGGAACCGCATCACGACCAGCACCGCGCCGACGAGGATCGTCCGGAGGAGAACGGCGCCGAGCAGTTCACCGACCGGGTCGGACACGAACGGATCACGGTGTCGACGAGCAAAAGCATACGGGCCGAGCTGCGGGCGCCGGCCGGTGACCCCCAGAGCTCACTCGGCGCGCCAGAGGAACAGCCCCAGCGCCACGAGGGTCTCGCCGGTGGCGACCAGCACGAGACCGATACCCCCGCTGGACTCGACGCCGCCGGCGGCCGCGTCCGCGGTTCGTGGATCTGTCAACAACAGCAACGCCTTGTCCTGCGGGAGCGCCGCGGGGTACGTCGTCCCCGTCGGAACCTGAAAGAACCTGAGGAGCGACGGCGTCGCGTTCGCGGACCCCGAGACGACCTCCGCCGACGTCCCGTTCCCGGCTACGAACACGCCGAGGAGGTCGACATCCAGCCCGCTCTCGCGAACTGATGAGACATGGACCATCGGGAACGGCACGTGATCGAACGGTGTACGTGTTTGGGCGGTAGAGCCGCGTTCACGAGCGTCGGGCCGCTCAACGCATGAGTGCGGCGTCGGTGTGCTTCAGGTACTCGAAGAACACCAGCGGAAGCAACAGCCCGACCGCGGCGAGGACGATCCCCTCGCTCAGGAGCTTCGCCGAGACGGCGATCGCGGAGACGAATATCGTCTTGTTCAGGAGGTCTGCGAACAGCGAGGTCGTTAGCTCCGGCATCGTTTCGAGGGAGCCGATCGGCGGGGATAAGCCGAGCGACCCGCTTCCGTACTGGGGGTTTTTCACACGCTGTACGGTACCGAGAGTCACGATGGACGACGAGACGGCGAGCAGCGGGGCGGACGAGGAGGCGACTCTCTCGGCGCCCGACGGCGGCGACGAGCCGGCGCCGCTCGCGGAGGAGGCGGTCGGGGACGGCCGGCAGAAGTACGTCGAGGTGGTGACGACCGAGGGCGACCGTCACGAGCACGGGGACTCGTACCTCCGCGAGACCGACGCGGCGTTCCTCGTCTCGACGGAGCCGGGGTTCCCCGAGCGGGAGACGGTCACCTACCGGAAGCACGACCTCGTGCGCGTCTCCGTCGAACAGCACCACAGTTCCTGTTTCATCACCACCGCCGTCGCCGGCGAGACGGAGACGCTGTCGGCGTTGCGCGGGTTCAGGGACGGCGCGCTCGCCCCGTCGCCCGCGGGGCGAGCGCTCGTGTCGCTGTACGAGGCTGTGTCGCCGCCGATCGCAGCCACGCTCGCGGCCCGGCCCGACGGGATGACCGCGCGCGCGGTGCGGCGACTCGTACGGCGCTGCGCCCGTCTGGCCCGCCTGCGCGAGCGCTCGTCGCCGCGACGCTCGACGGCGATCGGGGCGTTGCTTGTGGCGATCTACGCGTTCGGGCTCGTCGTCGCCTCGGTCGGACACGCGCTCGCGACCGTCGGTGTCGGCGACCCGAAGTGAGCGGCCCGCGACGGGCCCGGCGCGTCGTCAGCCGAAGAACCGATCGAGGCTCTCCCGCGGTCTGTACCCAAGTCCCGACTCCGAGACCACCTCGAAGCCGTGCTCCTCGCCGAGCTCGGTCAGCTCGTCGACGAACGAGTCGGCGTCGAACTCGTCGTCGTGGATCCGGTAGGCGTGGGAGTCGCCGGTTTCGGGGTACACTCCCACGCGGGCGTTGCCCAACCGTCCGCCGTCGCTCACGACAACCCGGTCGAGGCCGCCGTACGAGAGCCACGTCACCGCGTCCGAACGCGCGAGCACCTCGTCGATCCCGTACCGGTCGAGCAGTTCGTTCATCGCGGCCGCCTCCCGTTCGTGTTTGTTGACGCCCAGCCCGAACAACGGCGTGATCATACCGTACTCCGCGAGGTGGACGCCGTCGGAGGCGAAGAACAGTTCGCAGATCCGCAGCGGGAAGGACCCAGTCATGCCGAAGTGCCCGTGTACCTCGATCTCGATCCCGGAGTCGCCGAACGCCTCGTCCGTCCCGTCGTCGGTCGGGTCGGGGGCGTCCGCGCCGTCGGCTGCGTCGGAGCTCATCGGTCACCCCAGTCGCTATCGTACGCCAGATACGCGAACATGTAGGAGCCGGCGACGAACAGCACGCCCCCGACCCACGACACCTCTAGCGCCACGTACACGCCGATCGCCAACCCGAGTACCGCCGCGGCGACCGCGACCCGTGTCCGGAGCGGGTAGCCAGTGTCCGACGTGTCCGCGGCCGAGGCGTCCGCGTCGGGCGCCGATCCCGACGTCGGCGCGCCGCCCACGCGACGCTCGGAGAGGTACGTGACGGTCATCAGCGCTACCACGGTGACCGTGAGGGCGGCCCGAACGGAGGTGGGCGTCGTCCCCCCCGCGAGGCTCTGCAGCGCGAGGGGGACGCCGATGACGGCGAGGCCCCCGAAGTAGATGAGGAGCCGATAGGCCACGAGCAGCGCGGCGACGTCCTCGGGGTCCTCGACGTCGGCGGGGGAGTCGATGTCGTCGGTCATGGTCGTGTTCGGTGTTCCGGGCATGTGTGAAATATCGTGCGGGCGATCTGCGGTCGGTCGTCGCTCGATGCTCCCCGGGAACGACACGGCGGGGGCGTCAGGCCAGCAGGCCCGTCGCCTCCTCGGCGTTGTCGACCGTGTCGTTCGACTCCATCTTGCCCTGCGCCGAGCGGTACATGGTGTACACCTGCACCACGAGCGCGAACACCCACAGCGCGTAGCCGCCCGGGGCGCTACCGACGACGCCGATCGTCGTCTCGAAGACGTTGAGGCCGAACCGGCCGACCAGCTGACTGCTGATCAGCAGGATGCTGAAGTAGCCGAAGAAGCCGGTCGCCCACCACATCGCGACGACGCGCGGCCACCCGGGCTGGGTGTGCTCGGGGAGCCGCGTCGTGTTGAGGATGGTGACCAGCGCGTTGTACGGCCACATCATCACGCCGGCGATGGCCGCGCCCAACACGAGCAGGATCCACGGTTGCTGAAGTTGGAGACCGATGATGGCGATCCCCCACAGCGTGAATCCGGTGAGCAGGCCGACGAACACCTTGTTGAGGTCCCAGCCGGCGGAGCGGCCGTACATCTCGTAGACGATGTCGACGCTGTTCCTGACGAACGCCTCGAGGATGGCGTACTGGGTCGAGAACAGCGCGATGAACAGCACCACGTACAGGAGCACGGCGCTCACAGGTCCGACGGCCGGAATGACCACATCGATCCACATGTCGATTGCGCCGACCTCCGTGCCGGCAGCGAACTCCGCGGTGATCGTCATCGCGACGGTCGCGACGACGAGCAGGCCGACGACGAACGTGAGGAAGTGCTCCTGTTGGCAGATCTTCCACCACGCCTTCCAGCGGCGCATGTTCGTATCGGTCGGCTCGAAGGTGAAGCCGTTCTCGTGGACGGTCTCGATCTCGCCTTCGCCCGTCTGGAGCGGGTTGAGGACGCGCCCCTGGTAGGTGGCCATCCCGTACCCCTTCTCGCGGGCCCACACCCCCTGTGAGAGGTTGATGTACCCGCCGGCGCCGGCGTATGCCAGTCCGCCGAGGAACACCGCGATGTCCATGTCCTGCGGGAGCGCGCCGAAGTTGACCGCCCCCGCGGGCACGTTCGCGAGTTGGCCGACCGAGCCCACGATGAAGATGAGTACCACCGCGCCCGCGATGGCCACGAACATCAGCGCGATCTGGGCCTTCTCGATGATGTTGTACACGATCGGGCCGGCCTGATAGGACAGCCAGATGACGATCATCAGCCCGATGCCGATGATCGGCCAGTTACCCCGGTCAACCCCGATCCCTGCCGCGAACATCTCCGCGGCACCCGCGGCCCATCCCGGCCAGCCGACGTGGACGAACCCCGCCACGAGGAAGAACCAGGGCCAGAACGTGTTCAGTCGCTCGAACGCCCGGAAGATGCTCTCTCCGGTGGCGATCGTCCATCGCTGGAGCTCGGTGTTGATGAAGAACTGCGTGATGACGCCCACCCAGAACGCCCAGTACAGTCCCCAGCCGTTCTGTGCGACCAGCGTCGGCCAGAACATCGTCTCCCCGCTGCCGAGCGAGGCGCCGAGCATGATCGCGCTCGGCCCGACGATGTGGGATACCTTCGGCACCTTCGGCAGTTCGGACAGCCTGAACCGGCCTTTCCCGTCCGTCTTCGGGTACTCGGCCGTCTCCGGTGCCGACTCCAGCGATTCGTAGTCGATATCGCGATACACCGTATCGCGGTACTGTTCTCCGACCTCGTCCTCGGCGAAGACGTCCGCGTCCTTGCCCGTCGAGGTGACGCCTCCGTCCGTGCGTGTCTCATCAGGTTTCATGGCCTTTTCTTGCACCTCTTCGTGTCACGTCACCGTGTGTCGGGCCTCATGCCACCGTACCACATGATACGTGCCACAGTAACCGACATGTTCGACTATGTAGTATAATTTTATCGGTAAATTGATCCGGTATTTCCCGGATACCGTCGGGAGCGGGCCGACTACTCGACCAGCGCGTCCGCCACCTTCTCGATCGGGTGGGGCGGCTGCTCGCTCGTTCCCTCCCGATCGCCCAGTTGGGACCGGCAGGAGGCTCCGGGGGCGGTGACCGCCTCCGCGGGGCTCTCGTCGACCTCCTCGAACAGCATTGATCCGATCGCCTTCGACAGCTCGTAGTGCTCGGCCTCGTAGCCGAAGCTGCCGGCCATCCCACAGCAGGTGGTGTCCAGCGGGTCGACGTCGTAGCCGGCACGGCGCAACACGCCGACGGCGTGGTGGTCCTTGTTCAGCGACTTCTGGTTGCAGTGGCCGTGATACGCGAGCGCCTCGCCGGCTTCCGGCGCCTCACGGAACTCGATCGCCTCGTCGAGCCGGGTCGCGTCGACGTACTCCAGCACCCCGTAGCTGGCGGCCGACACCGCCTCGACGGCGTCCCCGTCGAGCAGGTCCAGATACTCGTCCTGGAACATCACGGCGTCGGACGGCTCCACGAACACGACGCTGTACCCCTCCGAGACGAGTGGCTCGAGTCGCTCCACGTTCTCGGCGGCACGCTCGCGGGCCTTCCCCAAGAACCCGCTCGAGAAGGCGGCCCGCCCCGACGCCGCCAGGTCGTCGGGGACGCGGACGTGGACGTTCGCCGCCTCCAACACCTCGACGGCGGCCATTCCCGCGTCGGGCATGCTGTAGTTCGTGTACGTGTCCGGGAACAGGACGACTCGCGCGTCAGCCTCGGCGGCGCTCACCGCGGCGCCGCCGCGACGCTCCCAGCGCTTCCGGAACGTGTCGCGTGTGAAGGTGGGAAGCTCGCGGTCGCTGGCGATCCCGAGCGTCCTCTCCATCACCGCCCGCGCGCCGGGGACCTTCGTCGCCGCGTTGGCGACGGGCGCGAGCGCGCTGCCGATCCGGCTGGCCGCGTCGATGTCCGCGAAGACGCGCTCGCGGAGGCCCGCGCCCTCCTCCTCGTGGTGCTCGTGTTTCACCTCCGCCTTCAGCTTCGCCAGGTCGACGCCGGTCGGACAGTCCGACATACAGCCCTTACAGCCGACACACAGTCCCAACACCTCCTCCTGGAAGCGGTCGGAGTGGATCTCCTCCTCGGACAGATCGCCGGAGATGGCCGCTCGGAGCATGTTCGCACGCCCGCGGGTCGCCTGGATCTCCTCGCCGGAAGCGCGGTACGTCGGGCACATCACGTCCCCCTCGGTCTCGCGACAGGTGCCGCAGCCGTTGCACAGCTCGACGAGGTGGGAGAACCCACCCTCGTCCGAGAAGTCGATCGCGGTCTGGGGCTCGATGGACTGGTAGTCCGCGCCGTAGCGGAGGTTCTCCCGCATGTCCGTGTCCGCCGCGGAGTCGGGGTAGTCCCGCTCGTCGGCGGTGTCGCCGTCGACGTACACGACCTTCCCGGGGTTCATCCGCCACTCGGGGTCGAACGTGGACTTCAGCTCCTGGAACGCGCTCCACAGGTCCTCGCCGTACATCTTGGGGTTGAACTCGGTCCGCGCGAGGCCGTCGCCGTGCTCGCCGGAGAACGCGCCGAAGTGGTCGAGCACGAGGTCGGTCACGTCGTCGGTGATCGAGTGCATCTTCTGGATGCCCTCGTCCTGTTTCAGGTTCAGGATCGGGCGGATGTGCAGCGTCCCGGAGCCGGCGTGCGCGAAGTACGCGGCGGAGGTACCGTGATCGTCGAGCACGTCCTCGAACTCCCCGACGTACTCGGCCAGTTCCTCCGGCGGCACCGTCGCGTCCTCGATGAACGGGTACGGCTTCGGGTCGCCCTGCAGGCTCATCAGGAGGGGGATGGCCGCCTTCCGGAGCTTCCAGAGGTCGTCCTGCTCCTCTTCGGTGTACGCCTCCAGCACGTCGAAGGCGGCGCCGTTCGTCACGAACTCCTCGGTCGTGTCGGCCATCGCCCCCTCGAAGTCGTCCACGAGCTCCGAGTCCCACTCCAACATCAGCGCCGCCGCCGCGCCGTCGGGAATGGGCTCCTCGTACTGGGCGTACTCGGTCGACTCGCGCGCGAGGCGGAACACCTCGTCGTCCATCAACTCGACCGCGCTCACGGGGTACTCCAGCGCGACGGGCACCGCCTCCATCGCGTCGACGAGGTCGTCGAAGCAGTACAGCGCGAGCGCCGTCTCCTCGGGCTTGGTGACGAGCGAGACGGTCGCCTCGACGATCGTTCCGAGCGTCCCCTCGGCGCCGACGAACAGCTTCGAGAGGTTGATGACCTCCTCGCCGGCGTCGGTCTCGTCGATCACCTTGTGGAGGTTGTACCCCGACACCGACCGCTTCAGGCTCGGGTACTTCTCGTCGATCTCCGCCTCGTTGTCACGGACGAGCCGCTCGACGGTGCGGTACAGCTCCGCCTCGATACCCCCGCCGCCGAGTAGCTCCTCGTGCTCGTCGGAGCCGAGAACGACCTCCCTGGTGTGGATCCGGGTTCCGTCCGCGAGCACGACGTCCAACTCCTCGGTGTAGGCGTCGGTGATCCCGTATCGCACCGAGTGGGCGCCCGTGGAGTTGTTGCCGATGCCGCCGACGACGGTCGCGCGACCCGACGAGGCCGGGTCGGGCGCGAACTTCAGGCCGTCCTGCGCCAGCCGCGCGTCGAGGTGGTCCTGGACCACGCCCGGCTGGACGGTCGCCTCCCGCGCCGCCGGGTCGACGTCGACGATGTCGTTCATGTGCTTCGTGGTGTCGAGGACGACACATCCCGGCCCGACCGTCTGTCCCGCCAGCGACGAGCCTGTCCCGCGCGGGAGCACCGGGACCCCGTGCTCGGCGGCCACCTCGTGAGCCGCGACCACGTCGGCGGCGTCGTGGGGGCAGACGACGCCCGCCGGTTTCGCCCTGTAGATGGAGCCGTCGGTCGCGTACAGCACCTGCGCGTACTCGTCGAACTGGACCTCGCCGTCGATACGGTCCCGCAGATCGGACGCCAGTTCGGCGTACTCCTGCACGTCCGGCCGATCGTGGCCCAGCGATGCGGCGGAAGTCTCCCAGGGTTCGTCGGCCCCCGCGTCCTGCGTTGCCATGGTGAACTCCAAGGAACAATCGTGTAAAAGACCTTTGTCAACATTTGCCATCCGGCGGCCGATCGGCGATCCACTGGCCCTGCCGTTCGGAGCGTTCCAGTGCCCGCGCCGTGGCGACGTGCCCGTCGCATCACGCCGCACCGGGGCCGTGACGGACGCGAGCGGGTTGCGCCGACGCGAACGATTATGCCCGTGGGTGCGCGGATCTCTCACATGGCGCTCATTCACGTCTGTCTCAACGTCGCCGACGCCGAGCGCGCGGCCGACTGGTACGCGGAGAACCTCGGGTTCGAGCGCTCTTGGGAGTTCACGACGCCCGACGGCGACGCCCGAAACCTCTACGTGGCCGACGAGAACGGCGTCGAGCTCCAACTGTCCGACACCGAGGGGGACAACGAGTTCGAGGAGGGCACCGCCTACGACCACTTCGCTGTGAACGTGGACGACGTCGACGCCGCCTTCGAGCGGATCGACGACCACGGCGTCGTCTCGGAGCCGGCCGACCAGCCCGCGGCGGGCGCGCGCACGGCGTTCCTGAAGGACCCGGACGGGCACACCGTCGAACTGGTCCAGCCGCTGGAGTGAGCTGAGGCGGATCGGCCGCTCTCGGGAGCGTCCTCCGTGGGCAATACTGTGCCGGGAACTAACGTTTATCACACTACCGTGAGAGGGTGAAACCTGCATACATGAGCGTACAACGGAATTACGAACGGGAGTTCGTTCGAACGTTCTTCACGTCGCCGACGGCCGTTCAGGGAGAGGACGACTCCGCCAAGATGATCCGAAGCGCCGCGGGGCTTCGTGGCATCCAGGCGCCCGACGTGTGGGTCCCCGACAACGAGGACGCGACGGCGCCGTCGATGCGCGATGAGGGTGCCCGAAACATCATCGAGGTGGTCGCCGAACACGGCGCCGACTTCCCCGGGGAGATCCACCCGCGCGTCGTCTGGCACCGTGACGACGCCGAGAAGCGGCTGGCCGGGTTCGAGTACATGCGCGAGATCGCCGACCCCGAGAACGGCGCGGTCGACCACATCGACGGGTTCGTCATCCCGGAAGTCGGCGACATCGACGACTGGAAGAAGGCCGACGAGGCCTTCCAGCAGATCGAGGCGGATCACGGACTGGAGGAGGGGAGCCTCTCGATGTCGGTGATCGTCGAGTCCGGCGAGGCCGAGATCGCGTTGAACCGCATCCGCGACGAGATGGGCAAGCCCTCGAACACGCTGGAGCGAATGTTCATGCTCGTCGACGGCGAGGTCGACTACACGAAGGACATGCGCGCGATGACGCCCACGGGGGAGCTGCCGGAGTGGCCGGAGCTCCGCCACAACACCTCGAAGGGCGCGAGCGCCGCGGGCCTGATCGCCGTCGACGGCCCGTACGACAACATCCGCGACGTGGAGGGCTACAAGGAGCGGATGGAGGCGAACCGCGCGAAGGGAATGACCGGAATCTGGTCGCTCACGCCGAAGCAGGTGGAGGTCGCGAACAAGGCGCCGCTCCCCCCGAAGACCGGCACGTGGCTGCTGGAGGTCGACGGCGAGGAGGTCGAGCTCACGAGCGAGGACGGCCGTGAGGCGTACGGTGGCGACGACGTGTCGCTGTCGAAGTCGGGCGACACGTACGCGCTCACGATCGACGGCGACGACCACGAGTTGAGCGAGGACGAGCTCCGCGAGGAACTGCTCGACCGAACCTCCTACGTCCCGAGCATGGACGACATCGTCGAGTCGATGGAGGAGTTCGAGGCGGCCAAGGAGGCCGGCAAGGGTGCCATCGCGATGACGCAGTCCGCGACGCTCGCCATCGACGGCGTCGAGGTCGACGTCAGCAAGGACCGCATGTGGGACGAGGCGACGTATCAGGCCGCTCAGACGCCGATCACGCTGTTCCAGGACGTGTACGAGCACCGCCCGGACCAGCACGACGAGCTGGCGGAGATCTACGGCTCGGACGTGGTCGAGCGCGCGACGCAGGTCGGTAACTGAGGTCGTCACGCCGCCCGGACCGCCGCCCTTTTTCGCGCTCCGACTCGCAGTCGCCCCCATGCGAATCGCACGCGCCCGGACCCCCGACGGGGTCCGCGAGGGGGAGTACCGGAACGGAACGCTCGTCGCCGACGACGCCGAGTACGAGGTGGACGAGGGGGACCTGCTCCCGCCCTGTGATCCGGACGCGCTGTTCTGCGTCGGCCGGAACTTCGCGGCGACGCTCGACCAGATGGACTACGAGCGCCCCGAGGAGCCCGACTTCTTCATCAAGCCCCCGCACTCGGTCGTCGGTCACCGCGACCCGATCCCGTACCCCGAGTGGACCGAGGAGCTCACCTACGCGGGCGAGCTCGTCGCCGTCATCGACGAACCGTGTTCGGATCTCGCGCCCGAGGCGGTCCCCGACGCCGTCCGAGGGTACACGATCATGAACGACGTGGACGCGCTCGATCAGCAGGGACGCACCGCACGCAAGGCGTTCACCGCGTCGGGGCCGCTCGGACCGTGGATCGAGACCGACGTCGACCCGACCGCCATGGACATGCACACCGACGTCGCGGGCGAGCGCCGTCAGGAGGCGAACACCGAACTGATGCTGTTCGATCCCCACGAGATCGTCTCGTACCTCTCGAGGCGCTTCGAGTTCCGCGCGGGCGACTGCGTCGCGTTCGGATCGCCGGCGAACCCGGGAGTCGTCGAGCCGGGCGACGTCGTCGATATCACCTACGAGGGCGTCGGAACGCTGGCGAACGAGGTCGTCGATCGGACCTGACGGTTGCACAGGTAGCTATCGATCTCGATATTTCGAGGGGCACGTTTAGGTCACGAACGGTTCGTTGTCCGGACATGACTTCGGGTGGGACGACGGACGAGAACGCGGGTGTCACCCGCGGCACGCCCGAGGACGTAGCCGAGCGCTTCGTCGTCGTCAGCGACGACCGAGACTGGATCGACCGGTTTGCCGCAGCCGCCGAGGTGACGGTCGACAGGTTGCCGAACGAGCGGGCCGACGACATCGGATCGATGCGGGAGGAGTATCCGGCGGCGGTCGTCGTCGACGGCGAGGCGGCACCCGATCCGATGGTCCCGTTCGTCGAGGCGCGGGAGTCGTGTCCGGACGCCGCCTGCCTGCTCGTGGGGGGTGCCGGCCGCGTAGACGCCGACCCTGCCCCGGAAACCGGTTCCCGGTCGATCGTGTTGGAGTACCTGCCAGTCCGTGATCCCGAGTCGGTCGCGGCCGCGGCGGAGACCGCCGTCGAGGGCCGAACCCACCGAGGGTATCCGGTCCCCGACCGCGAGGACGACCGCGTCGCGACGGCCCGCGCGATCAGGGAGGGACGTCTCGACTCCGACGGTCCGTTCGACGACCTCGCGGACGCGACAGCACGCGCGATCGGCGCGGAAGCCGCGACCGTCTCGGTACTGGGCGACTACCGACTCTGGCACGTCGGCCGGGCCGGCGAGCGACTCGATGAGCTGGCCGATCCCCTCGAATCGACGATCGACCGATCCCGGACGGTTTCGACGTACACGGTCCTCGAGAACGGCGTCCACGCGGTTCCGGATCTCGCCGACGACCCTCGGTTCGAGACCTGCTCGCGCGCGCTGGAGCTCGGACTGCGCTCGTACCTCGGCGTTCCCCTGCGCGTCGACGGCCACGCCGTCGGGACGCTCTCGGCGTTCCGCGACCACCCCGGATCGTTCGACGACGGGGCGGAGGCCACGCTCCGGTCGCTCGCGGCCATCGGTGAGGAGCTCCTCGCGGCGGCCACGGTCGTCGACGCCGACCGTCCCGGCCGGTCGACCGGAATCGCTGACCGGTCCGTGGAGGTCGGCCCCGTCAGAGAGGACTGAGAGCCCGTCGGCACGGAGTCACCACACGGCGACCGTTCGGCCGTCCTCGTCGTAGTTAAGTGCGGGCCATCCGTGCCGCCGCCCATGCGCATCGTCGTCACCAGACAGAAGATACATGGCCACCCTGCGGCGGAGTACGTCGACCTGCTCCGCGAACAACTCCCCGACCACGAGGTCGTTCTCGCCGACACGCCGGCACGGGAGCGTGAGCTGATCCGAACCGCCGACGTTGTCACCGGCGAGGGGGCCGCGGCCGAGACGCACCTCGGGGAAGCGGCGTCGCTTCGCCTCTTCGCGGGGGTGTACGCCGGCGTCGGCCACCTCGACCTCGACGCCTTCGAGGACGCCGGCGTCGCCGTCACGAACGCCTCCGGCGTCCACGCGCCGAACATCTCGGAGTACGTGATCGGCGCACTCGTCTCGCTCGCGCGCGACTTCCGCCGGGCGACCCGCCAACAGGACCGCCGCGAGTGGCGCGCGTACCGGACGCGCGAACTGTACGACTCGACGGTGACGGTCGTCGGACTGGGCGCCATCGGCACCGCGGTCGCCGAGCGGCTGGAGCCGTTCGGCGTCGAGACGCTGGGCGTGCGCTACACGCCCGAGAAGGGCGGCCCGGTCGACGAGGTGTACGGCTTCGACGACCTCCACGAGGTGCTGGCCCGCACGGACCACCTCGTGCTGGCGTGCCCGCTGACGGACACGACGGAGGGGCTGATCGACCGCGAGGCGCTGCGGACGCTCCCGCCGCACGCGACGCTCGTGAACATCGCCCGCGGCCCGGTCGTCGACACCGACGATCTGGTGTACGCGCTGCGGTGGAACCAGATCCGCGGTGCGTTCCTCGACGTGACCGACCCCGAACCGCTCCCGGAGGACCACCCGCTGTGGGGACTCGACGACGTTCGGATCACCCCACACAACGCGGGGCACACCCCGCGATACTTCGAACGCGTCGCGGACATCCTCGCCGACAACGTCGAGCGATTGGCGGACGCCGACGCGACCGGCGGTGTCGGCGACGACGACGGTCTCGGGTTGCGGAACCGGGTCGTCTGATCCGGGTTCCCCCCGTCCACGGACGGTACACGGTTTTATCCCTCGGCGGACGTAGCAGGGGGCATGGCGAAGTATTCCACCGGAAGCGGCGGTGGCGGCGGCTCCGGCGACGCGTGCGAACTGTGCGGACGCGAGGACACCAGCCTGTCGGAGGCGAACGTCGCCGGCGCGCGGCTGTCGGTCTGCTCGGACTGTGCGCCCCACGACGACAGTGCTCGAACCGGCGGCGCCGGCCGCGGCGGCGGGGGCGGCGGAGGCAGCGGTCGCGACGACGACGAGCCGAACCGGAAGAAGCGCGCGGCCCAGAACGTCGCGAAGGCGATGGACGCCTCCACCGGCGACTCCCGTCACTGGGAGGAGGAGGGGACGGAATACGAGGAGGACCGCCTCCCGTACCTCCTCAAGGGCTACGGCGAGGTCGTCACCGAGGCGCGTCGGGACGCGGGAATGACCGCGGAGGATCTCGCCGAGGAGATCGGCGCCGACGTCGAGCAGGTCCACGCCGTCGAGGACGGGCGGGCGGCCCGCGCCGGCGTCGGCGGCTCGACGGTTCGCGGGATCGAGCAGGCGCTCGACGTGACTCTCGTCGAGGAGTAGCGCGAGGTCGACCGAAGGGAGACCTCGAACCCCGGCGGTGAGGTCTCCGTGTCGAACCGCCGATGAAATGAGCGAGGTCGACGGAAGGGAACCCTCGGACCACGGCGATGAGGGCTCCGTGCTGACCCGGCCACGGAACGGTCCCTCGAGCGAAGCGAGGGATGAACGAGCCTCATCCGTCGACGGCTGTCGCGGGCACACGCTTTTTCGCCCCCGGCGTCGACCACCGTCCATGAGCGAATCGCTCGCGCCGGCCACCCCGGAAGTTCGGGAGTTCGAGGCGACGGTCGGATCGATCGACGGACGCGACGTGACGCTGTCGGAGACGTACTTCTACCCGGAGGGCGGCGGCCAGCCCGCCGACCGCGGCACGCTCGGCGGCGTCCCGGTCGCGGACGTACAGTCTCATGACGACACGGTCGTCCACACTCTCGCTGAGGCGCCCGCGTTCGACGTCGGTGACTCGGTCACGGGCGTCGTTGACGACGACTTCCGGACGTACTGCATGCGCGCCCACACGGCGAGCCACGTGCTCTACGGGGCAGGGCGGAGAGTCCTAGCGGACCTCGGTTACGGCGGGTTCGGGATAACCGACGAGAAGGTCCGTGTGGACTTTGCGACCTCGACCGACATCGACGACGACGTGCTCGTCGAGCTCGAACGGCTCGTGAACAGGACCGTCTGGGACTCGCGTCCGGTCTCCTGGGAGACGCGCGCCGTCGAGGACGCCCGCGGCGACGACGGGGTCGCGTTCAACGACAAGACCGAGGCGGACGTGATGGCGGACGCCGACTCCGTCCGCGTCGTCGCCGTCGAGGGGTGGGACGAGGCCGCCTGCGGGGGGACGCACGTCTCGAACACTCGCGAGATCGGGCCGGTGACGGTGCTCGATCGCTCGAACCCCGGCGAGGGTCTCACGCGCGTCGAGTTCGCCGTCGGTCCCCCCGCTATCGACCGGCGGGCCGAGAGCCACCGCGAACTGCGCGCCGCCGCCCGGGAGGCGGGCGTCGCCGTCGACGGTGTCGCGGACGCGGTGTCCCGACTCGCCGACGAGCGCAACGACCTCGCCGACGAGCTCGCGTCGCTTCGCGAGGAGGTGCTCGCCGGGCGGATCCGCGACCTCCCGACCGTCGACCGCGACGGCGATAGCGACGCCGATGCCGACGGGGCAGACTGGCGCGTCGGCGTCATCGAGGGGTTCGACGCGAACGCGGTCGGGGAGGCGGCACAGTCTGTCGTCGGCGACGGCGCGGACGCGCCGGACGTGGTCGCCGCGGTCGGCGGCGGCCCGGCGCCGTTCGTCGCGGTCGCCTCGACGGGGACCGTCGACGCCGGCGAGGTCGTCGACCGGGTGACCGCCGAGTTCGGCGGCGGCGGGGGCGGCGCGCCGACGTTCGCACAGGGCGGCGGGATCGACGCCGACCCCGACGACGTCGCGGCTCTCCTCACGGAGCTCGCGGGGTGACTTCCGGGGCGTCGGCCTCGGAGTCCGACTCGGCCGTGTCCGTCCCGGTGGGCGTCGGGGTCGACGACGAACGGCGCGTTCCGAGCCTTCGGCCGAAGGGGACCGCCGAGTCAGACACGCTTAACCTCCGGGCGTCGAAGCCACGGGCATGGCACACGCGAACGCGGACGCGTACGCGCACTCGCCGTCGATGCTGGACGACGAGGAGCGCGCGATCCGCGAGGTAGTGCGCGAGTTCGCCGTCGAGGAACTCCGCCCGGGCGCCCGGGAAGCCGACGAGACCGAGACGTTCCCGGAGGAGGCGTGGGACAAGCTCGCCGACCTCGATCTGACCGGGTTGACCGTCCCGGCGGAGTACGGCGGCTTCGACGCCGACCGGTCGACGTACGCGGTCGTCAACGAGGAGCTCGCGTACGGGCACCTCGCCGTCGCGACCGCGCTGTCGGTTCACTGCCTCGCGACCTCCTGTATCGCGAACTTCGGGTCGACGGCGGTTCGAGACGAGTGGCTCCCGGAGATGGTGGACGGCAGACCGGTCGGCGCCTTCTGCCTCTCCGAGCCCGGTGCGGGGTCGAACCCCGCGGAGATGGCCACGACCGCCGAGCGGGACGGCGACGAGTACGTCCTGAACGGGGAGAAGCAGTGGATCACGAACGGCGAGCGCGCCGGCGTCTACGTCGTCTTCGCGAAGACGGATCCCGCCGACGACGGCTCGATCACGCAGTTCCTCGTCCCCGCCGACCTCGACGGCGTCCGGGTGGGAAAGAAGGAGGAGAAGCTCGGACTGCGTGCCTCCGACACGGTCGGAATGCAGTTCTCGGACGTTCGCGTCCCCGAACGATACAGACTCACCGAGGAGGGGAAGGGCCTCTCTGCGGCGTTCGAGACGCTCACCGGCGGCCGGATCGCGATCGCCGCGCAGGCGGTCGGACTCGCGCAGGCAGCCTTCGACGAGGCTCGCGAGTACGCCCACGAGCGCGAGCAGTTCGACGCCCCGATCGCGGAGATCGAGGCCGTGCGAAACAAGTTCGCGGAGATGGCGACGACGGTACAGGCCTCCCGACTGCTCGTTCGCGAGGCGGCGCGTCAGTCGGACGCGGGCGAGGACCCGCGGCTCGCCGCGTCGATGGCGAAGTACTTCGCCAGCGAGTCGGCCGTGGAGGTGACCAACGAGGCGGTGCAGATCCACGGCGGCTACGGCTACATGAGCGAGTTCGACGTGGAGCGGTTCTACCGCGACTCGAAGATCACGACGATCTACGAGGGGACGACCGAGATCCAGAAGACGATCATCGCCCGAGAGCTGTTGTAACCGGTGACCGACGACTACGCGGACTACGACGGCGTCGTCTTCGACCTCGACGGCACGCTCGTCGACCTCGCGGTCGACTGGGAGGCCGCCGCGAGCGACGCCATCGACCTGTTCGTGCGTAACGGGCACGACGTCGCCGGCGCGGACCTGTGGGGGCTGTTGGAGCGGGCGGACGACGTCGACCTCCGACCGGAACTGGAGTCGGTGCTCGCGGATCACGAGACCCGAGGCGCGGTCGAATCGGCCCGTCTTCCCCACGCGGATCACCTCCCGCTGTCGGTGCCGACCGGCGTCTGCTCGCTCAACTGCGAGACGGCGTGTCGAACGGCGCTGGACCGCCACGACCTGACGACCCACGTCGGCGCGGTCGTCGGTCGGGACTCGGTGGCGACGTACAAGCCCGACCCCGAACCGCTGGTTGCGACGCTTCGGGAGCTGGGCGTCTCCGAGGAGCGGGCGCTGTTCGTGGGGGACTCCGAACGGGACGCGGTGACCGCGCGGCGAGCCGGCGTGGACTTCCATTGGGTGTAGCGCCGGCGTCCGTGGCGCCGCCGCCCGGAGCCCTGTCGCCTACGGCGCCCGGACGTTCTTCTCGTAGTAGTAGACGGCCAACGCGGTCACGATCCAGACCACTGCGCCGACCCGGATCGCGAAACTCGCGCGCGCACCCCACGTCGGCAGCGTCACGAACACGGACAGCCCCGCGACGATCACCGCACCGACGGTCACCGTGAGGACGAACGTCGTCTGCATGACCCATCCGTAGTCGACGCCCTCGGGATCGGCCGACTCGACGCGCTCGGGCACGGTTTCCCGTTCGGGGCGACGGGCTAAGCCGTGTCGATCCGGCATGGCCGGTCGGCACCGCGATCCGTCTCGACGACCGGTCCGATCAGCACCCGACGTTTTGGGGCGGTGCGGGAACGGACACATCGTCGATGTGAACGGTCCGACCGTCCTGCCGGAACACGATCGAGTACGTCTGTCCCTCTGTTGAGATCACGTCGAGCGCGCCGTCGCTTCCGCAGCCGTCGAGGTGAGCGTACGACCCCGGACCGACGGTCGACCCGGCGGTCCACACGTCGCTCCAAGCGATCTCGTTTCCGGATCCGTCGCGGATGAACACATCGGTGCCGTCGGCGATGTCGCCGGCGCGGTGATGTATCTCCAGATAGGGACGACCGGAGTTACCGCTCCCGTCGGCCGAGTACTCCGTCACGTCGAGCGCGACCTGCGGAGCCGGCTGGGTCAGTTGGTTGTCGAACCCGAGCGCGAGCGAACCGACGACGACGCCCAAGAGAACGACGATGCCGACGAGTATCGTGACGCCGATCAGCGGAGAGAGGGCCCGGTCAGTCACTGCCCGAGGCCCGGTCCCGTCCGGACCTAACGGTTCGGCTCCGATTATCACAGACGAAACGTATGCCTCCCGATCAGACGGATTAATCGGAGACGACACCGTCCCTTCGGACATGGTTACGACGCGGGATCTCCGAGATCGGGCGGACGACGAGTCCATCACGATGCTGACGGCGTACGACGCGCCGACGGCGGCGGTCATCGACGACGCAGGGATCGACGTGATCCTCGTCGGGGACTCCATGGGCAACGCCGTGTTGGGACACGAATCGACGCTTCCGGTCTCGCTCGAGGAAGTGCAGAGTCGGACGGCCGCCGTCGCCCGTGCGACGGACGACGCGCTCGTGGTCGCCGACATGCCGTTCCTCTCCTTTGGCGTCGACGAGAGCGACAGCGTCGAGAACGCCGGTCGGATGCTGAAGGAGGCGGACGCCGACGCCGTGAAGATCGAGTCGGGGCCGCACACGGTCGAGCTGACGCGGCGGCTCACGGATCTCGGTATCCCGGTGATGGCACACCTCGGCTTGACGCCCCAACACGTGAACCAACTCGGCGGCTATCAGCGACAGGGCACGGAGCCGGAGGCGGCCGAGCGACTGCTGGAGCTGGCGACGGACCACGAGGAGGCCGGCGCGTTCTCGCTCGTGCTCGAACACGTTCCCACGAACCTCGCCGCGCAGGTGACTGAGGCGCTCGAGATTCCGACGATCGGGATCGGCGCCGGTCCGGAGACGGACGGACAAGTGCTCGTGATCACGGACGTGCTCGGCCTCGACGAGTGGTCGCCGCCGTTCTCGAAACAGTACGCCGACCTCCGAGGGGAGATGGAGTCGGCCGTCGAGGCGTACAAACGAGACGTCGAGAGCGGCGAGTTCCCCGCGGAGGAGCACGGTCACGTCGAGGAGGCCGTCGACGACGTGTACTGACCCGATGTTCTGCTGGCTGTGGCGGACAGGCGACTCGCTCCTTCTCGGGCCGATGAGTCGCACACCCGCTGAACGGCCCGAGCGTCTCAGTTCGGCACGGAGAAGCTGGTCCCGGTATCGTATTTGAACGTTCGGCGGTTCGCCGCTCAGCCGACCGAGGGAACAACGCAGGGTCGTTACAATCCGTCGAGGAACGACGCGACTGCGTTGTTGAACGCGTTCGGTCGCTCGATCATTGCCAAGTGTGCGGCGTCGTCGATCACTCCGAGATCGCACTCAGGGATCCCCTCGGCGAGGTACTCGTGATAGCGCGGCGGCGTGAGCCCGTCGTGTTCGCCCACGAGCGCGAGCGCGGGCTCGTCGACCTCGCCGAGTCGATCGCGAACGTCGAACTCGTGGCAGGTCCGGAAGTCCCGCTCGACGACGGCGGGGCCGGCCTCACGCATGGTCGCGCGCGAGCGATCGACCGCCTCCTCGCCGGGGTCGTGGAACAACCGGTCGGCGCCGTGGAGGAACTCGACGGCTCGGTCGAAGTCGTCGCGCAGCCACACGAGCAGGTCGTCGAGTACGGTGAGCTTCGCGCCGGTGCCGGTGAGAACGAGTCCGTCCAGCGGGAGGTCGCGCTCCAGCGCGACCCACATCGCGACCGCGCCGCCGAGGGAGTTGCCGACGAGCACCGACGAGTCCGTGGCGTTCGCGACCGCGACCACGTCGTCGGCGTACGCCTCGAGCGCCTCCGGGCCGGGCTGAGCGTCGACGTCGTCGCTGTCGCCGTGGCCGCTGAGATCCAGCGTCGTCACCGGGGTCCGGTCCGTGAGTCGGGACTGCCCCGTCCACACGTCGCCCGTTCCGCCGCTCCCGTGAACGCACACCAGTCCCGGACCGTCCGTCGTCGCGCCGTGGGTCCGATACGTCGTCTCCCGCCCGTGGTGGGCCACCGTGTTCATGGGATACACTCGCGGGGGTGGAGGTATAAATCGGCCGGGGGACGCAGGCAAGCGTCACGGTCGAGAGCATGAACTGCAAACACATGGTCTCGACCTACACCCGGCGTTGTATTGCGATCTCTTGGCGGTATATTTATATACTCTCGAGCATTACTTGTTGTTAGGACAGATGAACCAACACAACACCGTCGACCGGCGCGGACGGTTCCTCCGCCGGTACGACTACGACGACGGTACCGTCATCGCGGCCGACTTGAACGCCGCCGACGAGGACGTGACGGTCGACACGGTCGACGGGACCGCGATCGTCGTGATCGCCCCCGAGGACGATCGCGACGACGAGGAGTTCGAGTTCGAGCTCCCCGGCCCGGCCGCAAGTGTTGACATGGAGAACGGCGTACTCACTATCGAGGTCCACGCATGAAACTCACCGTCAAACCGCTGAAACAGAAGGACGCCGGTCGTCGCCTCGCCGCGATCGACCGCGTCGCCGCCGAGGAACTCGACCTCTCCGGGGGCGACTACATCCGCATCGAGGGCGATTCGACCGGGATCGCTCGCGTGTGGCCCGGATACCCGGAGGACGACAACACGGGCGTCGTCCGGATCGACGGCCAACTCCGCCAGGAGGCGGGCGTCGGGATCGACGACCGTGTGACCGTCGAACCGGCCGACGTCGAGCCCGCCGAGCGGATCACGATCGCGCTCCCCCAGCAGTTCGGGATCCGCGGCAACATCGGTTCGATGATCCGAGACAAGCTCTCGGGACAGCCGGTCACGCAGGGACAGACGATCCGCTTCCCGCTCGGACTGGGACTGATGGGCGGCGGGTCGCAGGCGGTGCCGCTCAAGATCGCCTCGACGAGCCCGTCCGGGACCGTCGTCATCACCGACTCCACCGAGGTGGAGATCTCCGAGAAGCCGGCCGAGCAGATCGCCGAGGCCCAACCGACGGCCGGCGGCGCCGAGACGCCCGACGTCGCCTACGAGGACATCGGCGGGCTCGACGACGAGCTCGAACAGGTCCGCGAGATGATCGAGCTGCCGATGCGCCACCCGGAGCTGTTCAAGCGCCTCGGTATCGAGCCGCCGAAGGGCGTCCTCCTGCACGGGCCGCCGGGGACCGGCAAGACGCTCATCGCGAAGGCCGTCGCCAACGAGATCGACGCGCACTTCCAGACGCTCTCGGGCCCCGAGATCATGTCGAAGTACTACGGGGAGTCCGAGGAGCAGCTCCGTGAGGTGTTCGAGGAGGCCGCCGAGAACGCCCCCGCGATCATCTTCATGGACGAGCTGGACTCCATCGCGCCCAAGCGCGAGGAGGCCGGCGGCGACGTGGAACGCCGCGTCGTGGCCCAGCTGCTCTCGCTGATGGACGGCTTGGAGGAGCGCGGCGAGGTCGTCGTCATCGGCGCGACCAACCGCGTCGACGCGATCGACCCGGCGCTGCGCCGCGGCGGCCGGTTCGACCGCGAGATCGAGATCGGCGTCCCCGACCGGGACGGCCGCAAGGAGATCCTGCAGGTTCACACCCGGAACATGCCGCTGGCCGACGACATCGACATCGACGAGTACGCCGAGACGACCCACGGCTTCGTCGGCGCCGACATCGCGAGCCTCGCGAAGGAGGCCGGCATGAACGCGATCAGGCGCATCCGCCCGCAGATCGACCTGGAGGAGGACGAGATCGACGCGGAGATCCTCGAGTCGATCGAGATCACGAGCCGCGACATGAAGGAGGCGCTGAAGGGGATCGAACCCTCGGCCCTTCGGGAGGTGTTCGTCGAGGTTCCCGACGTCACGTGGAACGACGTGGGCGGCCTCGAGGGCACCAAGGACCGCCTCCGCGAGACGATCCAGTGGCCCCTCGACTACCCCGAGGTGTTCGAGGCGATGGACATGGAGTCCGCGAAGGGAGTGCTCATGTACGGCCCGCCGGGCACGGGGAAAACCCTGCTCGCGAAGGCCGTCGCCAACGAGTCCGAGTCCAACTTCATCTCGGTGAAGGGGCCGGAGCTGTTGAACAAGTTCGTCGGGGAGTCGGAGAAGGGCGTCCGCGAGGTCTTCAGCAAGGCCCGCGAGAACGCGCCGACCATCATCTTCTTCGACGAGATCGACGCGATCGCGACCGAGCGCGGACGGAACTCCAGCGACTCGGGCGTCTCCGAACGGGTCGTCTCCCAGCTCCTGACGGAGCTCGATGGCCTGGAGACGCTGGAGGACGTGGTCGTCATCGCGACGACGAACCGTCCGGACCTGATCGACAGCGCGCTCCTGCGTCCGGGGCGTCTCGACAGGCACGTCCACGTCCCGGTCCCCGACGAGGAGGGTCGCAAGCGGATCTTCGAGGTCCACTCCGACCACAAGCCGCTCGCCGACGACGTCGACCTCGACGCGCTCGCGAGCCGCACCGAGGGGTACGTCGGCGCCGACATCGAGGCGGTCTGTCGCGAGGCCTCGATGAACGCCTCCCGCGAGTTCATCCAGTCGGTGTCGCCCGAGGAGGTGGACGACTCCCTCGGCAACGTCCGCGTGACGATGGCTCACTTCGAGGAGGCGCTGGATGAGGTCCACCCCTCCGTCACCGACGAGACGAGGGAGCGCTACGAGGAGATCGAACAGCGGTTCCAGAGCAGCGAACCCCGCGACGACTCCGAGGGCGAACTGGGCCGGACGTTCCAGTAGGCCCGGTCCAATCCTCACCGAGCCGCCGCGACGCCGACGCGCTCGGGGAGATGCGGTGCGGTCGACGAAGCCGACCGCGAACTGACGACGCCCGGCCGGAAACCGCCGCGGGGCGGGTCGACCTGTTTTACTGCTTGCGCCCGTAGTGGCTCCTGTGACCCGAATCGGGATCGTCGGCGCCGGTGCCGGCGCCGCCGCGGCGACGTTCGTGCTCGACGAAGCGGTTCCCGACGCGACCATCACCGTACTGGAGAAGTCGGGCGGCGTGTGCGGTCGCGCGGCGACGCGGCGTCGCGACGGCACCACCTACCGCTACGACTACGGCGCGAACTACGTCAAGTCGGACGACGAGCGCGTCACCGAACTGTTGACCGAGACGCTCGACGCGGACGGGTTGGTCGACGCCAGCGACCCGGTCTGGACGTTCACGGCCGACGGCGACGTCTCGGAGGGCCGCGACGCCGACGAGCACAAGTGGAGCTACACCGAGGGGCTCACCCAGATCGCCAAGCGCCTGTTCGCGCGCACCGACGCGTCCGTCCGTCGGCGGACCCGGATCGAGACGATCCACCGGATGGCGGACGACGACACGTGGACGGTGACCGACGCGGCGGGCGACGATCACGGTCCGTTCGACGTCCTCGTCCTCAACCCGCCGGCGCCGCAGACGGCCGAGTTGCTCAGGGCGGCCGACTGGGACGACGAGCGCCGCGCCGCGCTCGCGGCGGCCGTCGAGACGGTCGACTACCGCAGCGTCTGGACCGCAGTGTTGGGGTACGGGTTCCGGATCGACCGGCCGTACTACGCGCTGGTCAACACTGACAAGGAGCACGCTGTCGGGTGGATATCCCGCGAGGAGTGCAAACGCGGGCACGTCCCGGACGGCGAGTCGGTGTTGATCGTGCAGGCGAACCACGAGTGGTCCGTGGATCGCTACGACGACCCGCCCGCGGAGAACGTCGCCGCGCTCGCGGAGCGCGCCGCCGCGATCCTCGAGGACGACCGACTCGCCGACCCGGACTGGACCGACCATCAGGGATGGCGGTACGCCCTCCCGGAATCGGGCCCCGAGGCGCCGGGCACCTTCCGCGAGGCCACAGAGGCGGGGCTGTACTGCGTCGGCGACTGGATGGCCGGCGAGGGGCGGCTACATGCGGCCCTCCGGAACGGCCTCGACACGGGGGAGGAGATCGCACTGTCCCTGTGAGCGGGCGAGATCGACCGTCCGGAGCGGACCGTCACCCGCTCTCACGGCGGGACCTCGTTACTCCCGCTTCAGTCCGTCCCGCTCCTTGATCTGCATGATGCGACGGACGTTGAGATAGATCTCCTCCGGCGAGGTGTCCTCCTCGGGGTCGTACAGGTCCGAGACGCGATAGAGGATCGCCGAGAGCTGCTTGGACTCGCCGGAATCGCCGCGGACGTCCTCGGCGACGGCGCGGAGGCGCTCCCTCGTCTCCGCGTCGGTCGCGAACTCCTCCTCGGAGTCCGGCGCGAGCTGCCAGTCGGGCTCGTTCTCCCGAAGCGCGTCCGGGTCTCCGTCCGCGTTCGCGTCTCCGTCCTCGTCGGTCATACTGCGGACTCGGCGCGCCCGAGGCTAATCACTTTCCGACTCCGTCGACCGCTTCGCACCCCCCGGCGGAGTCGTCACTGGGGCGCCGAAGGTCACCGCGGGATGCCGTCACGGACCGGACTACTGTGTCGGCGTGTTCTGCTGCGCGCGGCGGCTCACCTTCCGCCGCTGGACGACGCCGACGTTGTTGGCGACGTTCTCGGTGACGAGCTTGAACGCGTCGCCCACCTCGCCCGGCTCGTCGTCGAGGACGACCGGCTCCCCGCCGTCGCCGCCTGCGCGAACCGACGGGTCCAGCGGGATCCCCCCGAGGAACGGGAGGTCGTTGTCCGCGGCGAACTGCTTGCCGCCGCCCTTGCCGAATATCTCGTGTTCGTTGCCGCAGTCGGGACAGACGAACCCGGACATGTTCTCGACGATCCCGAGCACGTTCGTGTCGTGCTTGCCGAACATCCGCAGCCCCTTGTTGGCGTCGTCGAGCGCGACCTCCTCGGGCGTCGTGACGATCACGGCGCCCGTGAGCGGCAGCGTCTGGAGGATGGTGAGCTGCGTGTCGCCCGTCCCCGGCGGCAGGTCGAGCACGAGGTAGTCGAGCGCCCCCCACTCCACGTCCTCGACCAGTTGGGTGAGGAGTTTGTGGACCATCGGACCGCGCCAGATGACCGGGTCGTCCTCGCCGACGAGGAACGCCATGCTCATCAGCTTCATCCCGTACTTCTGGGGCGGAACGATGGTCTCCTGATCGGTCGCGTGGGGCGCCTCGTCGGCGTCGACCATCCGCGGCACGTTCGGCCCGTAGATGTCCGCGTCGAACAGGCCGACGCGGGCGCCGAGCTGTGAGAGCCCCGCAGCGAGGTTCACCGCGACCGTCGACTTCCCGACGCCACCCTTGCCGGAGGCGACCGCGATGACGTTCTTCACGTTCGGGAGCACCTCCTCGCCGGCCGAGAGGTCCGACTCGACGTTCGCGGAGATGTCGAGCGCGTAGTCCGTGTCTGCGAGCGCGTCGCGAACGTCCTCGGCGATAGCCGTCTCGGTAGGGGCGTACGGCGCACCGAGCGCCAACGACACGCGGATCACGCCCTCCCCTTCGTCGACCTGTACCGCGTTCACCAGGCCGAGCGAGACGATGTCCTCCCCCAGGTCGGGGTCGGTGACGCCCTCGAGTCGCTCGCGTACGGCGGCTTCGTCCATGGCGTGCAGTCGGCGAGCGCTCCGAATAAGAGTTTCCCACGGACCGCTCCGTACCGAGGCAAACGCAACCGTTGTTTCTGAACCGATACGTCGGGAGTAACTTCTTATGGTTACAATTTGCCTTCTGCGTCCCACACGTTGAAGTACACACGAACGTAGTACGCTACACAATGCCGACACCGTTGGTCGACGACTTCGGGCGGGAGGTGACGGGGGTTCGCGTCTCGCTGACCGACCGGTGCAACTTCGACTGCGTCTACTGCCACAACGAGGGGTTGGGGGACACACGCGGGCCGATGGACGCACAGGACGACGAGATGTCCACGGACGACGTGGTCCGCTTCCTGGAGGTCGCCGCCGACTTCGGCGTCGACGCGGTGAAGTTCACCGGCGGGGAACCGATGTTGCGCGACGACCTCGAGGAGATCATTCGCCGCACACCGGACTCGATGGAGGTGTCGATGACGACGAACGGCACCTATCTCCCGGGTCGCGCGGAGGCTCTCGTCGAGGCGGGACTCGACCGCGTCAACGTGTCGCAGGACGCCCTCGATCCCGACGCGTTCGCCGAGATCACCAAGTCGGGCGCCTACGAGAAGGTGCTCGAGGGAGTGCGATGCGCCGTCGACGCCGGACTCGCGCCGGTGAAGCTGAACATGGTCGTGTTCGAGCACACGGCCGGCTACGTCGAGGGGATGGTCGACCACGTCGCGGAGAACGACGGCCTCCAGCTCCAGCTCATCGAGTACATGCCCGAGCTCACCGGGAAGCCGGAGTGGAACATCGACATCGGGCGCGTCCACGACTGGCTGTCGGACATCGCGGTTCGCGTGGAGCACCGCGAGATGCACGACCGCAAGCGCTACTACGTGGGCGACGCCGACGCCGCGTCCGCGGAGTCGCCCGACGCGGCCGGCCTCGGAATGGTGGAGATCGTCGACCCCGTCGAGAACGCGGACTTCTGCGCGAACTGCGGGCGCATCCGGGTCACCCACGAGGGGTACCTGAAGGGCTGTCTCAACCGCAACGACGACCTCAAGTCGATGGGTGAGATGTCGGAATCCGAGATCCGCGAGGCGTTCCGCGGGGTCGTCGAGGACCGCGTCCCCTACTACGGCGAGTACCTCGTCGAGGACGACCGGGGCGAGTGGGAGATCAACGAGGACTACATCGGCGCCTGAACGGTCCCGAACGCGTCGATCGGCGGTTTCGGCGGACGCGAACGGTGCCGCTCGCTCCGTGTGAGTCGGCCCCACCGCGATCGCGGAACGCACCATTTATACCCGCGACAGGAGAAGACGTGCGCACGACTATGCCGAGCTCGAACGGACCCCTTCACAGCACGCGCGGAAAGCTCTCGAACGACCCCCGTGACCGCGGCACCTCGCCGCCCCAGCGCGCGATCGCCGACTACGACGAGGGACAGAAGGTCCACCTGAAGCTGGACCCGTCAGTCAACGACGGCCGGTTCCACGCTCGATTCAACGGCCACACCGGCACCGTCGTCGGGAAACAGGGCGCCGCGGTCAAAGTCGAGATCGTCGACGGCGGCAAGACCAAGACGATCCTCGCCAAGCCCGCGCACCTGAAGGCACAGACCGAGTGACCCGATGACGATCTTCAAGGAGAAGGTGAGCGAGGAGTTCCTCACCGTGTCGCAGGCGAAGGAGCTGCTCGGCGCCGTCGAGGACGACCGCGCGACCGAGGAGGACCGCGAGATGCGCTACGAGCTGGCGCGCGCGGTCGATCACATCAACCGGTTCGCCTTCCTCGACGCCGACGAGTCGCTGGAGCTCGTCGAGGAGCTGCTCGAGCTCGAGAAGGTCGACGAGCCGCAGGCGTACAAGATCGCCGACCTCCTCCCGCGCGACCGCACGGAGGTCCGCGCCGTGTACGCTCAGGAGCGATACGCGCTCGACGGCGACGAGCTCGACGCCGTCCTCGACGTCGTCGCCAAGTACGCGTAACCTGTCCGGTCCTCGGCTCGGCGACACCGCGGTCGCCGCCGGCTCACGCTCGTCGGATCGCGGCGACGGCGACGACCTTTTATCACCTCCGACGACCTATCGCGTGACATGACCGACGAGCCCGATCCGGACGTCACGAGCGATCCCCCTAACCAGCCGGGAGACCCCGCCGACCGCGACGCCGACGACGGCGTTCACGCGTACATCCTCGAGTACCTCCCGCACGGTCGCGCGGACGACGACCGGCCCCAACACCGGAGTCCCGCGGTGGCGTACGGGCTCGGCGAGCGCGACTTCCGGCTGTTCGAGTTCGAGTTGACCGACGACGCCGAGTTCGGAATCGACGACCGGGTGGCGATCGAGCCCGAGACGGCGCCCGGCATCAAGCGGGCCCACCGGGTGGACTACGAGGACCTCAACCGAGGCGCGCGTCAGGAACTGGAGTACGTGGTCGAGGACATCATCGAGACCGACGAGTCGCGGTTCGTCGACTTCTACAACGACGCCGAGCCGATCTCGCTTCGGCTCCACCAGCTCAACCTGCTTCCCGGGATCGGCAAGAAGCTGCGGAACAACGTCCTCGACGCTCGCAAGCGCGGCCCCTTCGAGTCGTTCGAGGACCTGAGCGGGCGGGTCTCGGGGCTCCACAGCCCGAAGGAGAAGCTCGTCGAACGCGTGATGGAGGAGCTGCGCGACGACGACCTCAAGTACCGGATCTTCGTCGGCGTCGACGCTCCCACGGCGAACAAGTAGCCCCGACGTCGGCCCTCGTGTCCGCGTGGAGGGAAGTCGGCGCTTCGGGTCGAATGAACGGATTTACCGCCGCCGACGGTCAACGAGGGGGTAATGACAGACGCTACCCCGGAGTTTCGTGACCCCGACGACCTCCGGCGGCGTGCCGGCGTCCGCGGCGACCCCGACCGCGACCAACACTTCCTCGTCGACGACCGCGTGCTCGACCGACTCGTGGGCTACCTCCCGGACGACGCCGACCGCTCGCACCTCCTCGAGATCGGCGGCGGCACGGGCGCGCTCACGGACCGCCTGCTCGCGGCCGGCGACCGGGTGACGGTCGTCGAACGCGACCGCGACCTCGCGGCGTTCCTCCGCGAGGAGTTCTCGGCGGCCGTCGACGCCGGCACGCTCGACGTGGTGGCCGGCGACGCCCTGAACGTCGAGCTTCCGGAGTTCACCTCCTCCGTCTCGAACCTCCCGTACGGCGTCTCCTCGGAGGTCGCGTTCCGCCTGCTCCCGCTCGATCGGCCGCTCGTGTTGATGTTTCAGGCGGAGTTCGCCGACCGGATGGTCGCCGACCCGGGCACCGGCGAGTACGGCCGTCTCTCGGTGTCAGCCCAACATTACGCCGACGTGGAGATCGTCGAGCGGATCCCGCCCGAGGCGTTCGACCCGCAGCCGCGCGTCGAGAGCGCGGTCGTCCGGTGTGTGCCGCGCACCCCCGACTACGAGGTCGACGACGAGGCCTTCTTCCTCCGGTTCGTGAAGGCGCTGTTCACCCAGCGGCGCAAGACCGTCCGTAACGCGATACGCAACACCGCCCACATCTCCGGGATCGAGGACCCCGACGCCGTCGTGGCGGCGACCGACGAGGACGTGCTCTCGCAGCGGCCGGGAGCACTCGCCCCGGGATCGTTCGCGGCGTTGGCACGGGTGGCGTGGGGCGCGAGCGAGATCGGTCCGGGACAGTGACACAGACCGGGACGACCGCGCCGGCGGACGGGACCGCGACGCCCGGTGTCCCCGGCGGCGAGGCGGCCGCGACGACGGCGGCGACCCTCGTCTCGTGGATCCAGTCGCTGTTCCCGACGACTGCCGGGCAACTGGCGGCCACGATCCTCGCGACGGCGGCGCTGGTCGCGCTCCTCCTCGGGATCCGCCGGGCCGGTCGTCCCCTCAAGGATCGGTTCGACGACCGAGCCCTCGCGATCGAGTCGCTTCAGGCGGTGGCGGTCGCCACGACGGTCATCGTCTTCGGGTTGTTCGTGGTGATCGTCTGGCGGAGCGTGTCGCTGCTCGACACGGCGGTCCCCGCCGAGGTGTTCTCCGGCCGCAACGTCGCCCGGACGGTGCTGACCATCAGCGTGCTGGGCGGCGCAACGCTGATCACCCGCATGACGAAGCGGACGATCCGCAGGCTCGGGCTGGACCGACGCGCGCTGTCGGACCACCAAAGCGAGATCGCCCACCACATCGTTCAGGTCGCGGTGTATGCGGTCTCGCTGGTCGTCGTGTTCGCCGTCTGGGGGGTCAATCCCGGCAGCCTCCTCGTCGGCGCCGGGTTCGCCGGCATCGTCCTCGGGCTCGCCGCACGCCAGACGCTCGGGGCCGTGCTGGCCGGGTTCGTCGTGCTGTTCTCCCGACCGTTCGAGCTGGGCGACTGGGTCGTGATCGACGACCAGGAGGGCGTCGTCACCGACATCACCATCGTCAACACGCAGATCCGGACGTTCGACGACGAGTACGTCATGATCCCCAACGACCTCGTCACCGACACCGACGTCGTCAATCGTTCGCGGAAGGGTCGCCTCCGGCTGAACGTCGACGTCGGCGTCGACTACGACACGGACCTCGACGAGGCCATCGAGGTCGCCGAAGAGGCGATGCGAACCCACGACCTCGTGTTGTCGCCGCCGGAGCCCCACGCCGTGCTCACGGGGTTCGACGAGTCGGAGATCGGCATGCGGCTGCGGTTCTACATCAGCAACCCCAGCGCCCGGAAGATGTGGAAGGCGCGAACCCGGGTGACGCTCGCGGTGAAGCGGGCGTTCGAGGGCGCCGGGATCAAGATCCCGTTCCCGCAGCGTGAGCTGTCCGATCGGCCCGGCTCCGACGACCGCCGGGTCGCCGACAGCGGCGTTCCCGCCGACGGTTCGGGGGGCGGGGACGACCGACCGGGTGTGAACGAGGAATCGCGGGGGAGCGACGATGCCTGAGGACGCCGAGGAGTCCGGGGGAGCGTCGGGAACACGCGACGCGCTCGCGGACCGCAGGGGGCTGGACGAGCCAGTGTACGAACCCGCGGAGGACTCGGGACTGCTCGCTGCGGCGGCCGTCGAACACGCCCGCGGTGTGACGCTCGAGGTCGGAACCGGCTCGGGGTGGGTCGCACAGCGGATCCGTGCTGAGGGCGATGCGACCCGAGTGATCGGAAGCGACGTGAACCCGCACGCGTGTGAACGAGGGCGCGAGCGGGGCGTCGAGACCGTCCGGGCGGACCTCCTCGCGCCGTTCCGCGAGGGCGCGCTCGACACCGTCCTGTTCAACCCCCCGTATCTCCCGACCGACCCGGACAACGAGTGGGACGACTGGCAGGAGGTGGCGCTGTCGGGCGGGGAGACGGGTCGCGAGCTGATCGAGCCGTTCCTCGACGACCTCCCGCGGGCGCTCGCTCCGGACGGGGTCGCGCTTCTGCTCGTCTCCTCGCTGACGGGGTTCGCGGACGTGGTCGAGTACGCCGTCGACCGGGGTCTCCGCGCGGAGACGGTCGCCGAGGAGTCGTACCCGTTCGAGACGCTGTCGATCCTCGGGTTGCGACACCGGACCGGAGATAACTGATGGGCATTGAACGGAACAAGAAGTATTATGCCTCGGCATTTCGTAGCGTCTGTCGATGACTGACGTAGTCGCCACCACGCCGGGGCTGTATCCGCTCCCGGACTGGGCGAAGGACGACCTCTCGAACCTGAAGGGCCACCAGAAACACGACCTCATCGACGGCGAGGAGGACGCCGCCGTCGCGGACGCGTACGGCGACGTGCGCGCGGAGTTCGTCGCCGACCAGCGCGACGCCGGCCTCGACCGGATCGTGGAGGGGCAGGGCCGCTGGGACGACATGCTCGCGCACCCGCTGACCGTCCACGACAGCGTGGAGACGGGCGGGATCGTGCGCTACTACGACAACAACAACTTCTATCGCGACCCGCGCGTCGTCGGCGACCTCGACGCCTCCGGCGACGTTGCCGCGGAGCTGTCGGCGGCGGCCGACCGCCTCGACAACGACGTTCTGCAGGCGGTGCTGCCGGGGCCGTACACCCTCGCGGATCTCGCGAGCGACGAACACTACGGCGACGAGGCCGAGTTCCTCGACGCCGTCGGCGACTTCCTCGCGGACGAGGTCGGGGCGTTCCCGGCACACGAGACGCTGTTCCTGCTGGAGCCCTCCTACGTGACGAACGCGCCGGGCGACGACCTGAACGAACTCGCGAGCGAGACGATCGACCGGGTCGCCGGCGCGACCGACGCCGACGTGGTCGTCCAGACGTACTGGGAGGCGTTCGAGGAGGCGGCGTACGCCCACCTCATGGACGCCGACGTGGACGCCGTCGGGTTCGACTTCGTCGCCGCCGACCGCGATACCAATCTGGAGTACATCAACGAACTCGGGACGAAAGCCGACATCGCGCTCGGGCTGGTCGACGGCCAGAACACCCTCGTCGAGGACGCCGAAACGGTCGCCGAGCGAGTCGACTGGGTCCACGATCAGATCCCCGCACAGGAGTTCGACACCACCTACGTGACGCCCAACACCGAGACGTTCTACCTGCCCGTGAACAAGCACAACGCGAAGCTCTCCGTGCTCGCCGAGGCCGCCGAGATCGCCGGCGACGCTGACGCCGCGGAGACGGAGGTGGAGGCATGAGTCGTCACCCCGAGAACCGCGAGCAGTTTCGGCCCGCGGATCACGAGCACGACCACTTCCTGCTGACGACCGTGGTCGGCTCCTATCCGAAGCCCAAGTGGCTGAATCGCGCACGCGACCGCTTCGAGGACGAGGAACACCCCTTCGGCGAGTCGGAGTGGGCGGAGGCGACCGACGACGCCTGTCGCGTCATCACCCACGAACACGAGCGAGCCGGCCTCGACACCGTCGTCGACGGCGAGATGCGCCGCGAGGAGATGGTCGAGTTCTTCGCCGAGCGCATCGACGGCTACGAGTTCAACGGCCCCGTGAAGGTGTGGGGGCACAACTACTTCGACAAGCCGTCGGTCGTCGAGGACGTCGAGTACGACGAGCCGTGGCTGGTCGACGAGTTCGAGTTCGTCGACGACGTGGCCACGCGTCCGGTCAAGGTGCCGATCACCGGCCCGTACACGCTCGCCAACTGGGCGTTCAACGAGGCGTACGACGACGACGAGGCGCTGGCGTACGACCTCGCGGACCTCGTGAACGAGGAGGTCGAGAAGCTGGTCGAGGCGGGCGCCCGCTACATCCAGATCGACGAGCCCGCGCTGGCGACGACGCCGGACGACCACGCCATCGTCGGCGAGTGTCTGGAGCGCATCGTCAGCGACATCGACGAGGAGGTCCGCATCGGCCTCCACGTCTGCTATGGCGACTACTCGCGCGTCTACCCCGAGGTCAACGAGTTCCCGATCGACGAGATCGACGTCGAACTCGCCAACGACGACTACAAGCAGATCGGCGTGTTCGCGGACGGGAACTTCCAGCCCGACCTCGCGCTCGGGGTCGTCGACGCCCACGTCGCCGACGTGGAGTCGGTCGAACAGATCAAGCAGAACATCCAGCAGGGGCTGAAAGTCGTGCCGCCGGAGAAGCTGACCATCAGCCCGGACTGCGGGCTGAAGCTCCTACCCAGGGAGGCCGCCTACGCGAAGATGGAGAACATGGTGCAGGCCGCCCGCGAGGTCGAGGCGGAACTGGACGCCGGCGAGATCGACGTCCCCGCCGTCGAGGACGTCGCTCCCGCCGACGACTGACTCGGGGAGGAACCGGTTGACTCCCTCCGACTCGATCGAGGACGCGGACCGCCGACCCGAGTGAGCCTGCGTGCGTCCGGACGGTCGTTCCGTGGGGAGCGACGCGAAAGTTTTGAGTGACGTGGTGTGGTAACAACTGTCATGAGTTCCGGAAACGGCGTCGCCCCGGCGGAGCTGGATCAGCAGCTTCGACGGTCGGCGCGAACGGCCGCGGGAGACCGGCTGCGGAGTCTGACGTACTTCACTGACGACGACCACGAGCAGGTGTATCTCCGATCGGATCTCGACGCCGACGCGGATCTCTCGGCGTTCGTCGCCCGCGCCCGCGACGGGTTCGACGCCGCCGACGCGTACAAGGGGACGGAACTCGGCGACTACCGTTACACCATCAGGCGGTTCGAACACGGCTCGGTGGTCCGGGTGACGGCCGAGGAGTCAGGAGCGATCGCGACCGCCGAGGGACTGACCGTCGAGCGTTGCGAGGAGATCGCGAGCGCGCTGCACTCGGTGTTGGCTTCGGAGGCGCCGCTGGAGGCGTGAGGGCGTCCGAAGCTGGACGCCGGTGTCACGCCCGGACGGCTCAGTCGAACCGGATCAGTCGGCCGCGGCGACCGAGAGATACTCGTCGATGAGTTCCTCGTCGCCGCGAAGCTCCTCGACCGAGCCCTCCCAGGCGTTCTCGCCCTTCTCGATCACGTAGGCCCGCTCCGAGAGGTCCAGCGCGAAGTCGACGTTCTGTTCGGTGATCACCACGGTCACGTCCTCGTTGACGACGTCCTGGAGTACCGACCGGAGGTCGTCGACGATCACCGGGGCGAGGCCCTCGGTCGGCTCGTCGAGCAGCAGCAGCTCCGGGCTCTGGATGAGCGCCCGCGCGACCGAGAGCATCTGCTGTTCGCCGCCAGAGAGATTGCGCGCGAGGTTGCCTTCCAGTTCCTCCAACGTCGGGAAGACATCGTACATCTCCGCGACCGTCTGTGGCTCCGTTCCCGAACAGGAGTCACGGGCGACGAGGAGGTTCTCCCGCACCGTCAGCGTCGGGAACACCCGACGAGCCTCGGGGACGAGCTTCACGCCCCGGTTCGAGATGGCGTCCACCGACAGCGTCGAGATGTCGCGGCCGTCGTACTCGATGTGACCCTGCCGACGCGGGACCGTCCCGGTGATCGTCCGCAGCGTCGTCGTCTTGCCTGCGCCGTTGCGACCCAGCAGCGCGACCACCTCGTTGCGCTCGATCTCTAGGTCGACGTCGAACAACACGTGGCTGTTGCCGTAGAAGGCGTTCACGTCCCGCAGGGACAGCAGGCTCATGCCGCCTCACCCCGGTCGGTCTCCTCCGGGTCGTCGGCGTCCCCGAGGGCCGACTCCTCGAGCTCCTCGTCTTCGTCGAGTCCGAGGTACGCCTCCCGAACCCGCTCGTCGGCGATCACCGCCTCCGGCGTCCCGTCCGCGATGAGATTGCCGTTGTCCAACACGAGGATCCGATCGGAGATGCCCAGCACCACCTCCATGTCGTGTTCGGTCACGACGAACGTGGTGTCGGTCTCCTCGTCGAGCCGCTCCACCAGTTCCACCATTCGCGCGGTCTCGGTCGCGTTCATCCCCGCCGTCGGCTCGTCGAGCAGGACCACCGAGGGGTCCGTCCCCAGCGCGAGCGCGATCTCGACTTTTCGCTTGTCGCCGTGTGAGAGGTTCGCGCACTCCGTGTCCGCGATCTCCTCCAGCCCGGTGAGCTCGATCACCTCCCGCGCTCCCTCGGTGAGTTCGGCGTCCTCGCTCGTGATCGCCCGGATGTCGAGCGTCCGCCCGTCCCGGGAGATGCGAGCGATCCGAAGGTTCTCGAGGACCGTGAGTCCCTCGAACACGTTGTTGATCTGGAACGCCCGCGACAGTCCGTGACTCGCGATCTCGTGGGGCGCAAGCCCCGTCACGTCGAGGAGACCGTCCTCGTCCGTGTTGGCGGTCTCCTCACGAGGGCGGAGCCTGACGTTGCCGTCCGTCGGCGTCAACTGCCCCGCCAGGAGGTTGTAGAACGTCGTCTTCCCGGCGCCGTTCGGGCCGATGATGCTGGTGATCTCCCCGGATTGGATATCGACGGAGACATCGTCGACGGCGACGAGCCGGCCGAACGTCCGCTCCAGCGCCTCGGTTTCGAGCACCGTCGTCACGCGTCGGCACCCCCGAACAGTCCCTCCGGCTTGAGCAACAGCACGAGGATCATCGCCACGAACGGCACCAGTTGTCCGGCGCCGGCGACGACGATCGAGCCGACGGCGATCGAGATGCCGACGAGGTACGCGCCGACGAACGCGCCCGTGAACGAGCCGAGCCCGCCGATGACGGCGATCACGAAGGCGTTGATGATCACCTGGTTGCCGAGGCTCGGGGCCACCGACTGCAGCGGCGCGGCCAGCACGCCGCCCAGCCCCGCCAGCGCCGCGCCGACGAAGAACACTAGCGTGTACAGCCGGGGCACGTCGACGCCCAACAGCGCCGCCATGTCGCGGTCCGAGGAGGTCGCTCGGACGAGCCGGCCGACGTTCGTCGTCTTCAACACGACGAAGATCGCCGCCAGCACGACGACGGACATGACGATAACGAACGCGCGGTAGGAGGGCAGCGACAGCGACTCGGTCAGGACGATGTCGAACTGGAGTGACGTCGGCGGATTGGTGACGTTCGAGCCGGAGCCGAAGACGAAGCGGACCCCGTCGGTCAGTATCAGCACGAACGCGAAGGTGAGCAACAGTTGGTCCAAGGGCTCCCTGTCGTACACCCGTCTGATGAACCCCGCCTCGATGACCGCCCCGATCAGCCCGACGAGTACCACCGCAAGCACCACGCCGGGCCAGAAGCCCAGTGAGAGGGCGACGTCGCCGACGAACGGGATCGGGACCGACACCGACCCGACCGCCCACAGTCCCACGTAGGCGCCGAGCATGTAGAGGACGCCGTGGGTGAAATTCAGTACGTCCAACACGCCGAAGATGAGGCTCAGACCGACCGCGATGAGGAACAGTCGGCTCCCGATGCTGAGGCCGGTGATTATCTGATCGAACACCAGCCCATGTGTAGACATACCAACCCACACAGATACATCGTGATTAAACCTTACGGATAGACCGGCCTCCCTTCTTCGGATTTCCGTCGTCGAACCGTTAGATTTTCGATGGATATTTATGAAGGTTCATCATCAATTGCCTTGGTATGACGCACCACAGCACGGACGGAGCCGGGGGCGAGCAGACCGGATCGAATCGGTTCAACAGACGTCAGTTCCTCGCGGCGACCGGTGCCGGCGCGACGACGGCGATCGCGGGCTGTACCGGCGGAGGCGGCGGCAGCAGCGGTCCGATCAAGATCGGCGGCGTCTACCTCCTGTCGGGGGTGGCGGAGGCGCTGGGGACCGCCTCGGCGAACGCGGCACGCGCAGCGGTCGACGCGATCAACGAGAACGGGGGCGTCAACGGCCGCGACGTGGAGATCCAGCTCCGCGACCACGGCAGCAACCCCCAGCAGACGATCAAGAGCCTGGCTCAGGAGTTCGGGGCGGACGTGATGATCGGCCTCACGTCCTCCGGGGTGACGCTCAACTCGGCGCCGACGATCGAGTCGCTGGGGATGCCGTTCACTCTCACGGACATCGGCACCCCGTTCATCACGGAGCCGGACACGGAGGCGTACGGCAACTACTACGAGTCCGACAGCGGCAAGGCGGCGTTCACGCCCAACATGTTCCGGACGAACGCCAACACGTCGGTGATGACGTACGCCATCGCGAAGTTCATCGCCGAGGAGTACGGCGCGATGCGCGTCGCGAACATGGGGCCGAACTACGCCTACGGACAGCAGTGCTGGGACTACTTCAAGGCGTACTCCGAAGGGCTGGGCGTCGACCACGAGTACGTCGCCAGCGAGTTCCCCGAGCTCGGCGCCAGCGATATGACGCCCCAGATCAACTCCGTGCTCAGCGCGGACCCGGAGCTGCTGTTCACCAGCTTCTGGGCGGGCGACACGACGACGTTCATCTCGCAGGCGGCCGACCAAGGCCTCTTCGAGGAGGTGGAGGACGTGTTCGACACGATCGGCGCCGACCCGACCGTGTACGAGGCGCTCGGTGACACCACGCCCGAGGGGATCCACATGTCCGGCTGGTACTGGGCGACGGCGTACGACAACGAGCACAACCAAGCGTTCCTCGACAAGTACCGCTCGATGTACGAGGGCGAGAACACCCCGAGTATCCCCGGCTTCACCGGCGGGAGCACTTGGGCGGCGATCTACATGTACAAGAAGGCCATCGAGTCGGCCGGCGGAACGGACTCCGACGACCTCGTCGCGGAACTGGAGGGGATCACGATCGACAACGACCCCCGCGGCCCGACGACGATGAAGGAGAGCACCCACCAGGCGACCGCTCCGACCGTCATCGGAGAGACGAGCTTCGACGCCGACGTGCCGTACGACGGCGCCGGGCTGGCCAACACGCAGACGTACACGCTCTCCCGGGAGGAGGCGATGGACCTGCTCGACGGGAGCGGGCTCGGCCCCGGCGTGTAGATGAGCTACGAAGTCTCCGAACGGCTGTTCGCGGGCGAGGACCCAACGCGGGTCCGGATCGCGGGCGTCGCCGTCGCGCTGCTGCTGGTCGCGCCGCTGGCGCTGGGTCCGTTTCAGACGGGACTGCTCGCGGAGACGCTGGCGTTCGTCGTGTTCGCCACCGCGTTCAACCTGCTGTACGGCTACACCGGGCTGCTGTCGTTCGGCCACGCCATGTTCGTCGCGGTATCGGGGTACACTGTCGCCAAGACCGTCCAGCAGGTAGGGCCGGCGCTGGGCTTCCCCGACCTGTTCGGCGGCGCGTCCGTGCTCGCGACGTGGCTGCTCGCGCTGCTGCTGGGCACGGTGGCGGCGTTCGTGCTGGCGGTGATCATCGGTTACCTCTCGGTTCGCCTGGAGGAGATCTACTTCGCGATGATCACGTTATCGTTTAGCATGGCGATCTACGTCATCGCGAACCAGGACATCGTCGGCAGCGTGCTCGCGGCGGCCGGGGTCGGCGGCGGCACGTTCACCAACGGCTCCGACGGGTTGACGTTCCTGCTCGGGGACGTGAGCCTGTTCGGACTGGAGTTCAGGCTCGTCGACATCGCGGACCCGTCCGCCTACTACGTGGCGACGGTGCTGGTCGCGACGGTTGCGATGTACGCGCTGTGGCGGATCGTCAACTCCCCGTTCGGAACGACGTGTAAGGCGATCCGCGAAAACCCCGAGCGGGCACGGGCGCTGGGCATCGATACTCAGTACCACTCCTGGATGGCGTTCATCCTCTCGGGGACGTTCTCCGGACTGGCGGGTGCGCTGTTGATCCCGCTTTTCACGAACGTCAACCCGAACTACGCCTATTGGACGTTCTCGGCGGAGCCGGTGATCATGACCGTCATCGGTGGCCCCTACGCGTTCCTCGGGCCGCTTGTTGGCGCGGTCAGCTACGAGTACCTCCGGTGGGCGATCAGCCAGTTCGAACTGCTGGAGCAGTACTGGCAGTTCAGCTTCGGCGTCCTGCTGTTGGTCGTCGTGCTGTTCTTCGACAACGGCGTCTACGGCGGGTTCGAACGCCTCGGCGCGTGGCTTTCCGTCGCAAACGAGCGCTACGAGGACGACGGCATCGCCGGCGTCCGGGGGTTCACCCGTGAGACGGTCGGGGGGTGGGTCGTGACAGCACGGCGCGTTGTCGGCCGGCGCGTGCGCTCCCTCCGCGCGAAGTTCGCGGACTGAAGAGCGGTCCGGGGCCCGGCGGCTCCCCGTGGGAGCCGTTTTCCTGCACGCGGCGGACCCGCCGCGGCTCGCCACCGTCTTTACCGTCGGCCCGCCGGAACTCCAGGTCGTGATCCGATACGAACTCGACGGCGAGGTCGCGACGGTGACGTTCGACCGCCCGGAGAAACGGAACGCCCTGACGCTCGATGGACTCGCCGAGTTCCGAGCGGCGCTCGACCGCGGCGCCGAGGAGGCGCGCGCGATCGTGGTCCGGGGCGCCGGCGACGCCTTCTGTGCCGGCGACGACATCGCCTCGGTCGCGGGGCTGGGCGAGGAGGTCGCGCCGGGAACGCTCGCGACCCGTCTGTACGACGCGTTGTTCGGTCCGGAGCAGGTCGAGGTGCCGGTGATCGCCGCCGTGGACGGCCCGGCGTACGGCGGCGGATTCGAGGTCGTCGCCGCGGCGGATCTCGCGGTCGCCACCGCCGACGCGACGTTCGCGCTGCCGGAGGCGACGATCGGCGCGTATCCGCCGTACGCCGTCGCGCGCGTCGGGGAGGCGTGCGGCCGGAAGCGGCTGCTCGAACTGGCGCTCACCGGCGAGCCCATCGACGCCGCGAGGGCCCGCGAGTGGGGGCTGTGCAACCGGGTCGTCGACGACGAAGACCTGGACGACGCGGTCGGGGAGCTGACCGAGGCGGTCCGTGCCGTGCCCGCGCCGTCCGTGGCGCTGGTGAAACGGTACGTGCGGGCCGCCTCGGCCGATCCCGACGAGCGCGCCCGGCTCGTCGAGGGGTTCTCGGCGGTCGCGGACGAGCCCGACTGTCTCGCCGCGGCCGAGCGATTCCTCTCCGACGGGGCGTGACCCCCGTTCGCTCCAGTTCCGGTACGAAGCCCCGCGTCGGCCGATCACCAGACAACTGATAACCCGCCGTCGCCAACGAGGAGGGCATGACCAGCGACCCGCCGATCTCGGACGTGGTCGAGTCCACCGCAGCCGACATCGCGTCGATGGAGACCCGCGGCGCGGCGACCATCGCGGGCGCGGCCGCCGACGCCATTGCGGCGCAGGCGCGCGAGACGGCCGACCGGACCGCCGACCCCGAGGCGTTCGAAGCGACGATGCGCCGGGCCGGTCGCCGGCTGTACGACACGCGGCCGACCGCGGTGTCGCTCCCGAACGCGCTCCGATACACGCTCGGCCGGATGGAAGGCGACGACGTCGACACCCTCCGCGACTCGGTGGTGGCGGCCACCACCGCGTTCACCGATCGCCTCGACCGCGCACAGCGAGATCTCGGGCGCGTGGGCGCGAACCGCCTCCGCGACGGCGACACGGTGCTGACACACTGCCACTCGACGGACGCGCTCTCGTGTGTCGAACACGCCGTCGAGCAGGGGAAGGACATCTCGGCGATCGTCAAGGAGACGCGCCCGCGGAACCAGGGGCACATCACCGCGGCCCAACTGCGGGACCTGGAGGTCGACGTGACGCTGATCGTCGACTCGGCGGCCCGTCGCTACCTCGACGACGCCGACCACGTGGTCGTCGGCGCCGACTCCATCGCCGCCGACGGCGGCGTCGTCAACAAGATCGGCACGTCCGGGCTGGCCGTCAACGCCCGCGAGCGCGGCGTCCCGATCATGGTCGCGGCCCAGACGATCAAGCTCCACCCCGACACCCTCACCGGCCACACCGTCGAGATCGAGATGCGCGACGAGGCGGAGGTCATCGAGGCGGACGCCCGCGAGGAGATCGGCGAGATCACCATCGAGAACCCCGCATTCGACGTGACGCCGCCGCGGTACGTCGACGCCATCGTCACCGAGTCGGGGCAGTTCCCGCCCGAGAGCATCGTCACGCTGATGCGTGAGCTGTTCGGCGAGAGCGCCGACCGGCCGTGGGAGGAGCCCGACGCGACGACGACGGACTCGACTGGGCCGATCGCATGAGCGGCGACGGTCACGGCGGCGACGATCCCGACCGTCTCGACGACGACCCGTCGACGTCCGAACCGAGCGTGCTGTGCGTCGGCCACGTCAACTGGGACGTGACGCTGATCGTCGACCGGCTCCCCGCCCCGGACGGCGAGGTGAAGATCCGGCGTCGCCACCAGGCCGGCGGCGGCAGCGCGGCCAACGTCGCGGCCGTGCTCGCCGGACTCGGGCTCGACGCGTCCCTGTTCGGCTCCATCGGCGGCGACGAGTCCGGCGCGTTCGCCGAGCGTGAGCTGTCGAGCGCGGGCGTGCGGACTCGCCTCGTCGAGGCCGACGGCGAGACGGCGGTGAAGTACCTGATCGTCGACGCCGACGGCGAGGTGATGGTGCTGTCGAACGAGGGCGCCAACGAGGCGTTCGCCGCCGAGGACCTCCCGCCGGGCACGCTGACCGAGGGGACCGATCACCTCCACCTGACGAACCAGCCGCCGGCGGTCGCCGCCGCCCTCGCAGCGCGCGCACGCGAGGTCGGGGCCACCGTGAGCGTCGCCCCCGGCCGCCAGTTCGCCGAGCGCGACTTCACCGAGGCCCTTTCGGCTGCGGATCTGGTCTTCTGTAACCGTCGGGAAGCGGCCGCGCTGCTCGACGAGGACGGCGACGGCGCGACCGGCTACGGCGCGCTCCGGGCGGACGCGACGCTGATTGTCACCCACGGCGGCGACGGTTCGGAGGCGCACGACCGCGCCGGGGGTCGGACGACCACCCACGAGGGCTTCGACGCCGACGTGGTCGACACGACCGGCGCCGGCGACGCCTTCGCGGCGGGCTTCCTCGCGGCGCGGCTCGACGGAGCCGGCCTCGATCGGGCGTTGGCGGTCGCGAACGCCTGCGGCGCCATCGCCGCGGGCGAGGTCGGCGCGCGCGTCGAGATCACCTGGGAGCGGATCGAGTCGACGCTCGCCGCCGCCGACGGAACGGTTTAGTCGGTCGGCGAGGACGGGTTCGGCGTGACTCCGGATCGCTCGGCGTTCGAGTTCGTCGTCGCCGCCGACCACATCCGTGCTCGCCCCCCCGATTCGGCGGCCGAACCGATTCTCCTCCCGTCCGGGTGGGCCGACGGCACGTCGACCGACGGCACGTGGACGGACGCAGTCGACGCAGTCGTTCCGGCGATCGTCACCGGACCGTCTACGTCCACGTCTCCGACCGCTCGGGACGACACCCTCGTGGTTGATCAGCGTGTGATCCGGGACGCGCTGTCGAGGACGGGCATCGTCTCCGCGGACGCCGCCGAGGCGGCGTCCGCGTATCTCGCGGAATCGGGGATCCTTCCGGCCGACGACGGCACGGCGACGGTCGTCGAGGCGGGCGAGGACTCGACGGCGGGCGTGTACCGGTGGGCGTCGTTGTGTGACGCGCTCGCCGATGCGATCGCCGAGCGGGCCGAACGACTTCGAGGCGCGGTCGAGCGCGGTCGAGGTGATCCCGACCGACGGGACGAGGAGATCGCGAGGCTGAAACAGGAACGTGCGGAGCGCAGAGAGGAGATCCTGGATCTCGCGGGCGACGTCGACGGGTCGATCGAGGGTGCGCTGTCGTCCGACGAGCTCGAGCGGTTCAAACGCCTTCGCGAGGAGTACCATCACTACGACGCTATGCTGGAAACCAGCTCCCGGGGCGCCTCGCCCCTGTCCATCGAGCCGATGGAGACGATCGATCGCGCGGCGGCAGCGCTTCATGTGACCGCGGACCGACTCTCGAGGCGGGCGGGAGTGCTTCGAACCGCCGCCGAGGAAGCGGCGACCGAGGTACCCGGAGCGGACGCGGTCGCCGCCGCCGAGACCGCGATCGAGATCCTCCGTGGCGAGGGGGACGTCACCGATCCCGAGCCCGTGCATCGGCTCGTCGCGTCCGGTCACCGCCTCGCCGTCGCGGACACCTGACCGGCCGGAGCCCGTTACGGAACCCCTAAGGGCCGCCTCGCCGCACAGTGCATCCAACCAATGACCGCTTCGACCCGAGGTGACCTGCGGTGACGATGGAAGATCGCATCGACGAGCTTCGCGAGAAGCGTGCGGACGCCGAGAAGGGCGGCGGCGAGGCCCGGATCGAGGCCCAACACGAGAAAGGCAAGATGACCGCGCGCGAGCGGATCGACTACTTCCTCGACGACGACACCTTCCACGAGTTCGACCAGTTCCGCACACACGACACCCACACGTTCGGGATGGAAGAGAAGCGGATCCCGGGCGACGGCGTCGTCACCGGCTACGGCGAGGTGAACGGGCGCAAGACGTTCGTGTTCGCCCACGACTTCACCGTCTTCGGCGGCTCGCTGGGCGAGGTGTTCGCCGAGAAGGTCTGCAAGGTGATGGACAAGGCGATGGACGTGGGCGCGCCGGTCGTCGGCCTCAACGACTCCGCGGGCGCGCGGATCCAGGAGGGCGTCGGCTCGCTGGCGGGCTACGCGGAGATCTTCCGACGCAACACCGAGGCGTCGGGCGTCATCCCGCAGCTCTCGGGGATCATGGGGCCGTGTGCCGGCGGCGCGGTGTACTCCCCGGCCATCACGGACTTCACCTTCATGGTGAAGGAGTCGAGTCACATGTTCATCACCGGCCCGGACGTGATCAAGACCGTCACGGGCGAGGAGGTCACCTTCGAGGAACTCGGCGGGGCCCAGACCCACGCGAGCACCTCCGGCGTCGCACACTTCGCGGAGGACTCCGAGGAGGAGGCGCTCGACCACATGCGCCGGTTGCTGTCGTATCTCCCGCAGAACAACGTCGAGGACCCGCCCAGAGTCGAGCCGTGGGACGACCCCGACCGCCGCGACGAGGAGCTGACGGAGATCGTCCCGGACCAGCCCCGCAAGCCCTACGACATCACGAACGTCGTCGACCGCGTCGTCGACGAGGGCTCCTTCTTCGAGACGCACGCGGACTTCGCGAAGAACATCGTCACCGGGTTCGCCCGGCTCGACGGCCACTCGATCGGCGTCGTCGCGAACCAGCCCAGGGTCAACGCCGGCACCCTCGACATCGAGTCCAGCGAGAAGGGCGCGCGCTTCGTCCGCTTCTGTGACGCGTTCAACGTCCCGATCCTCACCTTCGTCGACGTGCCCGGCTTCATGCCCGGCACCGACCAGGAGCACAACGGGATCATTCGTCACGGCGCGAAGCTGCTGTACGCGTACTCGGAGGCGACGGTTCCCCTCCTGACCGTGATCACGCGGAAGGCCTACGGCGGCGCGTACGACGTGATGGCCTCCAAGCACATCGGCGGCGACGTGAACTACGCGTGGCCGACCGCGGAGATAGCGGTGATGGGCCCCAAGGGCGCGGTGAGCATCCTCTACGACGACGAACTGGCGGACGCCGACGACCCCGAAGCGAAGCGACAGGAGCTGATCGACGAGTACCGCGAGGAGTTCGCCAACCCCTACACGGCCGCCGACAAGGGGTTCCTCGACGCCGTGATCGAGCCGACCGAGACGCGCCCCCGGCTCATCGACGACCTGGAGATGCTGCTGTCGAAGCGCGACTCGCTCCCGGACAAGAAACACGGCAACATCCCGATCTGAGATGGCGGACGACGAGCCCCCGGTCGCCGAGCGCCTGCGGCTGCCCGACGACGCCGACGACGAGGAGGCCGCCGCGATCCTCGCGGCCGTCGGCGCGCACGTTCGCGACAGCGAGGCCGCCGCCGCGGCCGCGGCAGGCGGGGACGCCGAGGAGACGTGGGACGGCAAGCGGTGGGCGTTCGCCGGTCGGCTCGAGGCGCTGGGCGGTCGGGGCGCGCGCGTGCCCCGCGGCGCACCCACCGACGCGTGGACGGCCAGCGGGCGGACGGACCGGTTCTGACCTGTCCGGGCACGTCCAAACTGCTGCGCGGACCACCCGTCCGGCGGCACCGGCTGTCCCGTTATCGGCCCGCGTACGCGGGGTCGTTGAGGATAACGCCGTCGACGCCGAGTTCGGCGAGGCGGTCGAACGGCGCCGCGGACCGAAGCGTCCACGCGTTCACCTCGAACCCCCGATCGTGCGCCCTGACCACTCGATCGGGGCTCTCGAACAGGAGTTCGTAGTGCGGGTGGACGTAGTCGGCGTCCAGTTCCGCCGCCAGTTCGAGGGTCGCCTCCCACGCGTCCGGATCCATCGTCACCGTCGCGACCGGAAGGTCGGAGCGGGTACGGCACTCCCGGAGCGCATCAGCGGAGAACGACGAGACGACGACCTCGTTGCCGACGCGGTCGGCCGCGTCCGCGACGGTCTCGGCGATCCCCTCCGCTTTGAGTTCGACGTTGACGGCGGTGCCCGACGGCACCGCCGAGAGCGCCTCCCGTAGCGTCGGCACGCCCTCGTCGGAGTCGCCGACGAGGTACTCGCGTAGCTCCGCCAGCGACGTGTCCGCGAGCGCGCGGTCGACCCCGAGGGTCCTGTCGAGCGTTGCGTCGTGCAGGACGACCGCCTCCCCGGACGCGCACCGACGCACGTCCAACTCGATCCAGTCGCAGCGTGCGCTCGCCTCTCGGAACGCGAGCGCGGTGTTCTCGGGATACAGATCCGGGCAGCCGCGGTGACCGACGACGCGCATGATGAACCATTCACTCGCGTTCAAAACAACCCTTCGCCCGATCGGGTGCGGATCGCCGTCCGCCGGACGGTCCTGAACCGACGGTTTGAGTAGACGGCCTGCGGAAGGACCTCGCAAGAATGACCGAAACCACTCCGTTCGACAAGGTGCTCGTCGCGAACCGCGGGGAGATCGCGGTGCGCGTGATGCGCGCGTGCGAGGAGCTCGGCATCGACACGGTCGCGGTGTACTCCGAGGCGGACAAACACGGCGGCCACGTCCGCTACGCCGACGAGGCGTACAACGTCGGCCCGGCGCGCGCGGCCGACTCCTACCTCGATCAGGACGCGATCGTCGAGGCCGCGCGGAAGGCGGACGCGGACGCGATCCACCCCGGATACGGCTTCCTCGCGGAGAACGCCGACTTCGCGGCGAAGGTCGGCGAGGCCGAGGGGATCACCTGGGTCGGCCCCGACGCCGAGGCGATGGAGTCGCTCGGCGAGAAGACGAAGGCCCGGAAGATCATGGACGGCGCGGACGTCCCCATCGTCCCGGGAACGACCGACCCCGTCACCGAGGTCGAGGAGGTCACCGACTTCGGCGACGAGTACGGCTACCCGGTCGCGATAAAGGCAGAGGGCGGCGGCGGCGGCCGCGGGATGAAGGTCGTCGAGGGCGAGGACGACGCCGAGGATCTGCTGGAGTCCGCGAAGCGCGAGGGCGAGGCGTACTTCTCGAACGACTCGGTGTACCTGGAGCGATATCTCGAGAACCCGCGCCACATCGAGGTACAGATCGTCGCCGACGAGCACGGCAACGTCCGCCACCTCGGCGAGCGCGACTGCTCGCTCCAGCGCCGCCACCAGAAGGTCATCGAGGAGGGGCCGTCGCCGGCGCTGTCGGACGAACTGCGCGAGCAGATCGGCGAGGCGGCCCGCCGCGGCGTGCGCGCGGCCGAGTACACCAACGCCGGCACCGTCGAGTTCCTCGTCGAGGAGGACGTCGACCGCGAGGACGGCGAGCTGCTCGGTCCGGACGCGAACTTCTACTTCCTCGAGGTCAACACCCGGATCCAGGTCGAGCACACCGTCACCGAGGAGCTGACCGGCATCGACATCGTGAAAGCGCAACTGCGGGTCGCGATGGGCGAGGAGATCGGCTTCTCCCAGGACGAGGTGGCGCTCGAGGGGCACGCGATGGAGTTCCGGATCAACGCGGAGAACGCCGCGAACGACTTCGCGCCGGCGAACCAGGGCAGCCTCGAGACGTACGACCCCCCGGGCGGTATCGGCGTCCGCCTCGACGACGCGCTCCGGCAGGGCGACGACATCGTGACCGACTACGACTCGATGATCGCGAAGCTGATCGTCCACGGGAGCGACCGCGCGGAGTGTATCGCCCGCTCGAAGCGCGCGCTCGCCGAATACGAGATCGACGGCGTCGTCACCGTCGTCCCGTTCCACCGGCTGATGCTCACCGACGACCGCTTCGTCGCCGGCACGCACACGACGAAGTACCTCGACGAGGGGATCGACCGCTCCCGCTTCGCGGAGGCACAGGAGCGGTGGGGCACCGGCGACGCCGACGCGGGCGGCGCCGACGGCGACGAGGAGTCCACCGAGCGGGAGTTCACCGTCGAGGTGAACGGCAAGCGCTTCGAGGTGAGTCTGGAGGAGCGCGGCGCGCCCGCGATCCCGACCCCGAGCGGCGGGGGATCCGACGGGATGGAGCGCCCCGACGTGGCCGAGGCGGACGACGGCGGCGACGAGGTCGTCGTCGAGGGGGACGGCGAGGCGATCGCCGCCGAGATGCAGGGCACCATCCTCTCGGTCGACGTGAGCGAGGGCGACGAGGTCGCCGCCGGCGACGTGGTGTGCGTGCTGGAGGCGATGAAGATGGAGAACGACGTGGTCGCCGACAAGGGCGGCGTCGTGAGTCAGGTGCTCGTCGGCGAGGGCGACTCCGTCGATATGGGAGACGTCCTCGTCGTGCTGGAGTAGCTACCTGCTGGCCGGGCGGAGTCGACGGGCCGAGCTCAGATCCCGAACGTCGCGCGAAGCATGTCCCGCGTTCCGGGACCCATTCCGACCGCCGTCACCGCGATGAGCAGTAACACCGCGTAGCGCGGCGACTCATCGAACAGTTCCTCCTCGAAGATCGCGAGCACGAACACCGCGGCGGCGAGCTTCACGACGAGGAACGGCCACGCCGCGCCCGTGGCGTCGACGATGAACTGGTTGACGGGGTGTTTCGGAACGAGGTTCGGCCCGGCGCCCAGCGCGACCATGTAATCGAGGCCGATCACGTTCGCGACGCCGTCGAGCGCGTGCGCCGCGAGCACGACGATGCCCGCCGTTCCCGTGCCGGAGTGGACCCACGGGATCCACGCCCTCGTCACGTACCACGTCGCCGCCGTCGAGACCGCGGTGCCGACGAGGACGACGCCGAGCACCTGCGGATAGAACGTGACCGGGTTCCCCGGCGTCACCGCCAGCGCGACGAGGAAGCCGACGGTGGCAACGTCGAGCGCGATCCCACCCAGGAGTATCGAGCGTTCGATGCCGTCGACCACCCCTCTGCGGGCGAGCAAGACCGCCGCGACGACGAGCGCCAGCGTGATCGCGAAGACGGTGACGTAGATGAACGGGCTGATGATCAGCGTGTCCCACGGGTACGGGAACAGCGCGTCCGACATCGCGTTGTCGGCGTCCTCGACGACGCGGAGGGCGCCGCCGAAGACGAACAGCGGGACGAGCGCGAGGAAGAAGTCGGTCGTCCGAGCGATGTCGAGACGGCGAAGCAGCAGCGAGACGCCCGCGAGCGCGACCAGCAAAACGACGACGTATCCGACCTCCGACACCAGCGTATAGCCGGGGTACGCGACCGGCTCGGCCGCGGCCGAACACTCCGCGCTGGAGTAGAGGTACTCGACGGTGCTGCCGGGGCGGATCGCACACACCGCGGAGTTGGCGTCCGCCTGCACCGGGCCCCAGAAGTAGTGCCAGACGAAGCCGTCGTACACCGCCTCCGGGAACGCGAGCGCGGCCGCGACGATCGCGATCACGGCCGCGGAGACGCCCCCGAGGTACGCCGCCTCCGGAGACGTTCCCAGCCGGTCCGCGAACGAGGAACTCGACATATCGGTGACGGGCGACCCGCGTCGTTCAACCTGTCGGTTGTGGCCGCCGGCGGCGCCGCTGCCGGGGGTACGTACGGCTCGCGTGAGAACTCGACGACTCCCTCAGGCCGACGCCGCGCTGCCGGCCTTCTTGCGCGTGATGTAGCCCGCGATGCGGTTTCGGACGCCCTTGGACTCCACGTTGGTCAGCTTCGTGACGTTCTCCTTGTTCGTCTCGAAGTCGGTGTTGAACGACTGCGGATACTGCTCAAGGAGCAGCGTCGCGAGCTGCTTGACGTACTTCGGTTTGATCGCCATGGCGAACTATACAGGAAACGCGAACTAAAAGCGTTCGTTCCGGGTCGACTCCGGCGCTCGGTCGCTACTCGCGGTCCACGTCGGTGTCGTCGCGGTCCGCCTCGCCCTCACGGCGTTCACCGTTCCCGTCGTCGTGGTTCCGGCGATCCCACTCGCTCACCTCGCGCAGCGTCTCGAACGCCTCGCGTTCGGCGGGCCCGCCGCATCGGTCGACCACGTCCGCGAAGTAGCGAAGCCGCGTGAGCAGTTCCTCGGTGTCGTATGACGGCACGTCAAGCCGGGAGACGGCGACCGTCGCGTCGATCACGGCGCCGAACCCGCGGTTGATCGTCCGGACGTCGGTCCGCTCGACCGCCGCATCCGTCGGGCGCAGATGCCAGTCGACCCATTCGGTGCCACCCCGCTCGCCCGCGTCCACCTTCTCGACCTCGACATCGATCCATGCGTCCGCCGAGCCGAGCACCGGCTCCGCCTCCTCGCGGACCGTCGCTGCGGCGTCGACGAAGTCCCGCGGATCCGTCACGAATTGCACGACGCCGCCGCCACGCTCCGTGAAGTTCCGCCACGTCCGGGTTCGCCCCCACGTCCGTGCCCGCACCGGCGCGTCGGCGGGTCGACCGTCGTGTTCGGGGGCGTGGAGGCCGAGCGCGGCGAGGTTCCACAGCCCGTTCGGGCCGAGCGTCGCGACCACCGACTCGGTGACTCCGGCGAGGTCGACGGGCCAGTCGGCGGCGGCATCGGTGTCAGCGTCGCCGTCGCCCTCGCCGTCACTGCCGTCGTCACCGGTCCGGTCGCCGCCTCCGATACCTACGGACGAGTCGTCGCTCACACAGTCACCCCGCCTTCGAGCGCGACGAACAGCGCCGCGGCCGTGACGTCGGCGGTCGTCCCCGGATTGATCCCTCGATCGACCAGCTCGTCGGCCCACGTCTCCGCCTCGTCCAACGAGTCGATCCTCGCCGCCCGCTCGCGAACCTCGCGGGCGACCTCGGGACCGTGCTGCGTGCGGACCAGCGTGTCCTCGGCCCCCGCGAGCAGGTCGATGAACGCGCGGGCCGCGCGGTCCGCGATCGGCCCGTCGTCCGTGCGGATCGCCTCGGCCGCGCGAAACACTCGCGGGAACCCCTCGACCCACTCGCGAGCGTTCGCGTCGCCGGGCGTCCCGCGGTCGTCGACCGGCGCGGCCGACTCGCGCATCACGTCCCACAGAGTCAGCCCGCGCTCGCGGAGCTCCGGCACCGCGTCGGCGCCGCGGCGAACGTCGAGCGCGTCCATCCCCTCGGGCGGGTCCGCGACCGCCACGTCGACGTGCTCGAACGCGCGGTAGAAGCCTGCCGCGTCGTCGACGGTCGTCGCCGCACACACCGCGGCGACGCCGTCGGGCGAGAGGGCGCGGTCGTCGACCGAGGCCGCGCGCACCAGCGGCGTCAACAGGAGGAGGCAGCCGAACTGCGTGTTGCCGCCGGACTGTTCGCCCATCCCCGCGACGGCCGTCTCGAACGCCTCACCGAGGGGGTCGCCGGCGGCCGCACGCTCCAGTCCCGGCCGAGCGCCGACAGCGCCAGCGAGGAACTGCTCGAACCGGAGGTCCCCGATGTCGCGCGCGCGGTCGACGTTCCCGGGTTTCGGGGTCCCCGTCACCTCCAGCAGCAGGGCGAGCTCGGCGTTCGTCGCCGGGCCGCGTCGCGGGACCTCCGCGGCGACTCCCGGGTCGGTCACCGCGACACCTCCGACGGCTCCGTACCGGGTGTCGCCTCGGGCGCACCGTCGCCGTTTGGCCACCCGTCGACCGCCGTCCGTACCCGGCGCATGACCCGCGGGTCGCCGCTCGGCCGGCCGACGCTCACCGCGTCGGCGCCGGCCACGAGGTACTCCCGGACGGTCCGCCGGTCCCGGACGCCGTTGTTCGCGATCACGACCAGCTCGGGCGCGGCGTCCGTCACGACGCCCACGACGCCCTCGGAGTCCATCGCGTCGACGTGGATCGCGTCCGCGCCGGCATCGGCGACCGCGCGAGCCGTCTCCACGAGATCGACGCCGTCGACCTCCGCACGGACCTTCACGCTCACGTCCGCGCCCTCGTCGGCCGCCGCGGCGACGTACCCGGACAGCCGGTCGGTGTCGGCAAGCAGCGCCTCGCCGCAGCCGGCGGCGCACAGCTCCGCCTGTCGACAGTGGGCGTTCACCTCCAGGACCGCACCGTGGTCGGCACAGACGGCGGCCGCGTCGCCGATCGCCCCCGCGCTCGTCGCGCGAACGTTCACGCCGGCGCGGAGATCGGCGTCGTCGCCCGCGAGCGCGTCGAGTTGGTCGGCGATCCACGCGAGCGGGTCCTCGGGGAGGAACTCCGAGCGGTCACGGTCGGCGATCATCGTGCGGACGGCCTCCCGGCTCGTGGCGTCGATCGCGATCCCCCCGAGGAACGCCGCGCCGGCGTAGTCGACGCCCGCCCGCGCCCACTCGGCGTCCGACTCGCCCGAGAGGCTCGCGAGCGCGACCGGGGGATCGATCCCGAGGTCGGCCGCGGTCGCCGTGGCCGCCCTGGCTGTGTCGCCCGCCTCGCCCGTCTCGTCCGACTCCCCCGTCGCGACCGTCGGCCCCGCCCACGTGTCCTCGCTCACTCGGCCACCTCCAGCGCCTCCCGGCAGGCCCGCGCGACGCGTTCGGCGTCGGCCGGCCCGTCGATCCGCGTGTCGGTGCGGACGGCCGGCCGGTCGAGGTCGGTTCCGTCGTCGTCGTCGAGCACGAACGCGTCCGCGAACGGGTACGCGTCGGCGACCCCCGCGGTGCTCGGCTCGCGGCCGACGCCGCGCATGAGATCCGCCGCGGGCCCGGAGAACACTCGGTCCTCGACGAACGGGGAGACCGCGACGACGGTCGTCTCCGCGAGCGCCTCGCGAACGCCCTCGATCGCGAGCATCGGGCCGATGCTCGTCACCGGGTTCGAGGGGCCGATCACCACGTCCTCGCGCAGCGCCGCCCGGACCGCGTCGGTCGCCGCCGCGGCGTCGCTCCCGCGGAACTCCACGTCCTCGACGGCCGGATCGCCGCGGTTCGCGACCCAGTACTCCTGGAAGTGCATCGACCCGTCCGCGGTGTGGACGATCGTGGCGACGGGGTCGTCGCTCATCGGGATCAGGTCGACGTCGAGGCCGAACGCGTCGGCGAGCGTGCGCGTCACCTCGGTGAGGGTGCGCCCCTCGTCGAGCAGCGACGTGCGGGTGACGTGGACCGCGCGGTCGCGGTCGCCGATCTCCATGAACTCCCCGACGCCGGAGAACCGACGCCAGCGGGCGATCTCGCGGCCGGTGATCTGCGCCTCGTCGGGGAGGTAGCGTGGGCCGTCCCCGAGCCCTGCGACGTCCGCGAGCCGCGTGAGTTCCTCGTGTGTCTCGGTGGTGTCGCCGGCGATTCCCCACCACCGTTCCGTGTCGAGGACGCCGCCGCCGTGGAACAGGACCGTGTCGACGTCGGGGCACACGAGGTGCCCGCCGATCTCCACGTCGTCGCCGGTGTTCCCGACGACCGTCGTCTCGGCGGGCGCGAAGACGTCGGCGGCGCCGTCGAGGAGCTTCGGCGTGCCGGTGCCGCCGGCGAGGAACGTGACCATGTTCGGGGGTTACACGGCGGCGGGCTTGTATGCTGTCGTTGGGATCGACCGTCCCGCGGGGTCGGCGCCCCACAGTTTCAAGCGTCGGAGCGCCGCACCGACAGCCGTGATCAGATCCTTCGAGGGGACGCAACCGGACATCGCCGACTCGGCGTACGTCGACGAGGCGGCCGTCGTCATCGGCGACGTGGCGGTGCGTGAGGGCGCGAGCGTCTGGCCGAACGCGACGCTGCGTGGCGACCACGGCCGGATAGTGGTCGGCCGCGAGTCGAACGTGCAGGACGGCGCGGTGCTCCACGAGGACGCCGTCCTCGAACCGGAGGTGACGGTCGGTCACAACGCCATCGTCCACGCCGCAACCGTCGCCGAGGGCGGGCTCGTCGGGATGAACGCTGTCGTTCTCGACGACGCACACGTTGGCGAGGAGGCGGTCGTCGGCGCCGGCGCGGTCGTCACCGAGGGGACGGAGGTACCGCCGCGCACGCTCGTGACGGGTGTGCCGGCCGAGCCGAAGACGGAGCTGGAGGACCCGCCGACGCGGGCGGCCGCCGCCCACTACACGGCGCTCGGGGAGCGGTACGCGGAGACGAGCCAGCGACTCGAGTGAGCCCGTCGCCGATGCGAGGGGTTACTCGTCGCCGTCGTCCGCGTCCTCACCGGCGGTCTCCGTCGCGGCGTCCCGCCTGTCGACGAGGAACTCCAGCAGCGCGCCGACGGCCACGAGGGCCGACACCCACCGCGTGAGCGACACGTACCAGTCGCTCGGCTCCAGATCCTCGGGGTTCTCGTAGCCGGCGAGGACCAGTCGCTTCGTGTAGTCGATGGTGCGCTCCGGGAAGGCGGCGCAGGCGAGGCCGAACACGACCGTCGTGAGTGAGGATGCTTGTCGCTTCACGCGAGACGGTACGTATCTGATACGCAAAAGGCCGCGGGCGCCGCGGGGTCGCCGCTCCGACCGTGCACGGCGGCGAGGCGCCCGTCGTCGTCACCACTCAGGCGTCGATCATCACTTCGGTGGCCTTGATCACCGCCGCCGCCTCCGCTCCCTCCTCGAGGCCGAGCCGCTCCACGGAGTTCGCGGTGATGATCGACGTCACCGTCTGCCCGTCGCCGAGTTCGATGGTGACCTCGGCGGTGAGGCCGTCGGTGTCGATGCCGGTCACGGTTCCGTGCAGACGATTTCTGGCGCTGAGCGTCATACGACGAGGGTGGTCGCGAGCGACAATAAACACGGGCTGACGCGTGTGCACCAAGGGCTAGCAGTTGCTGTCGGAGAGAACAGCGGCTGCTGACGAAGGGAGCCGAACGGCATGAAAACCGCGGTCGGACGACCGGCGGGTCGTCCGTCGCGAGCGGCGTTACTCGTCCTCGTAGACCCACGACGCCGCGTCGAGGTCCCAGTCGACGAGATCCTCGTCGTCGAAGAAGAGGGCGATCTCGCGCTCGTTTGCGCCCTCGTCCTCGTGGTCGGAGCCGTGGATGACGTTGTGGCCGAGGTCGAGCCCGAGGTCGCCGCGGATCGTCCCCGGGGGCGACTCGGCGGGGTCGGTCTCGCCCATCATCTCGCGGACCTGCCGCGTGGCGTCGGCGCCCTCCCAGACCATCGCAAAGACCGGTCCGGAGGTGATGAACTCGACGAGGCCCTCGAAGAACGGCTTGCCCTCGTGCTCGCCGTAGTGCTCGTGTGCCAGGTCCTCGTCGATCTGCATGAACTTCGCGCCGACGAGCTTCAGACCGCGGTCCTCGAACCGGGAGACGACCTCCCCGATGAGCCCGCGCTGGACGCCGTCGGGCTTGACCATCACGAACGTCCGCTCGTCGTGGCTCATTCGCGACCCTCTGCGGTCCAGTCGAGGTCGCGCGCCTCGCGACCCAGATCCGCGTTCTTCTCGCACTTCGCCGAACAGAAGTGCGTGACGCTGCCGTTGACGGCGACGAACATCGTGCCCGTGCCGGGCTCGATGTCGGCGCCGCAGTAGTCACAGTCTCGTTGCTGGGGCATTGGCTTACTGACCTCCGATGGAGTCGGCGTCACGCTGGGTCTCTCGCAGCTGGAGGATGTCCCCCATCTGGACGGGGCCCAGGACGTTTCGCGTGATGATGCGGCCCTGGTTTTCGCCCTCCTGGATGCGGCACTTGACCTGCATGGCCTCGCCGTGCATCCCGGTCTTGCCGACGATCTCGACGACCTCGGCGGGCGTGGAGCCGCTCTCTTGCTCTTCAGCGGACATGGTGGCTTACCGCAGTTCCTCGACCTTGCCGGCGATATCGTCGATGTCCTCCTCTGCGTCGCCCGTCTCGGTGACGGCCGCGGCCGCGGAGCCGACCTCGAGGCCGGCGGCGTGGCCGACATCGTCCTGCGTCTCGATGAAGACGTAGGCGATGCCCTTCTCCTCACAGAGTTCGGGGAGGTGCATGACGATCTCCTCGGGCTCGACGTCCTCGGCGATGTACACGAGCTTGGCGTTGCCGCGCTCGACCGCCTTGGTCGTCTCGTTGGTTCCTTTCTTCACGATGCCGGTGTCGCGGGCGACCTCGAGCGCGTCGAGGCTTCGTTCCGCGAGGTCCGCAGGGGTCTCGTAGTCGACGTAGACTGACATTGTTGTGTGGCTTCCCGCTCGGTGGCTCGACACCTCCGCCGGTCGCAGATCCCTGACGACGGAGCGGGTCACGACCCCGAGCAGGTCGTACTGATTGGATACTCGGGTCGGCTGTATAAACGTGTTCAATGATTCGCGCCCGTGTGAGGGCCCACCACGGCCCTTTCCGGCACGTACGATCGGGGGGCGTGGCGGCCTCGATTCCCGATCAGTCCGCGCTCGACGCGGACTCGGCGACCGCCCGCACGGGCGCGCCGTCGGCGTCGACGCGGAGCGGGTAGGCCCGAAGCGTGAACCGCTCGGGCAGATCCGCGGAGAGATCGACGTTCTCGACGATGAACGCGCCGGCACCGAGGAGTTCGTGGTGCGCGGGCGTTCCCTCGGGCTCGTCGTCCCCCGCCCGCGCCGTCGGCGTGGGGTCGGGGTTGATCGTGTCGAGTCCGACGGCGCAGTCGAGGTCGGCGACGTGGCGCGCGGCCTCGGGCGTGAGGTACGGGTGATCGAAGTAACGATCGTCGCCCCAGTGGTCGCCCCAGCCGGTTCGAAGGACGAGCATGTCCGCGTCCGTGGCGTCGTCGGGGAGGTGTCCGGGCTCGATCGCCTCGCGTGCGTCCAGCCTGTTGTCACTGCGTTCGTCCGTCAGGTCGACGAGCCGCGCGTCGAAGCGGAAGTCCGCGATCCCGTACTCGTCGAGCGTCGCCCCTTCGGGCTCCATGTGTGCCGGCGCGTCGATGTGCGTCCCGACGTGGGTCGTGAACGAGAGGTGCGTGACACGGTAGCCGTCCGACTGCATCGTCGCGCTCGGCTCGGCTGAGACGCCCGGGTCGCCGGGGTACACCGGCATCCCGGGCTCGATTCGCCGCGTGAGGTCGACCGGGTCCATACCCGAACGCCGCCGCCGGGGGACCTGAACGTGGCGACCGACGTCGCCCGCGACTCCCCGGCGGTGGACTCAACTCCCGGAGGGCCGAACGCCGACCCGCGATGACGAACTGCGCGGAGGACGGCTGTGCGCGCGAGGTCGCGGTGCGCCTGTACGTCCCCTGGGACGCCGACCGCGACGTCTGCGTCGCACACGCGAGATCGCTGGCTCAGCGCGACGGCGTCGTCGCGGAGCCGCTGGAGGGGAGCGAGGCGGAGTGGTCCTGAGTCACTCCAGCCGCCTGGCCAGCATCAACTCGTCGACGTACTCCCCGTCGATCGTGTAGTGGCCCTCCCGGACCGCCTCCCGCTCCCAGCCGTGGTCCGTGAGAAACGCCACGGCGCCCTCGTTGGTCGCGGGGATGCTGTTGTACAGCTTCTCGAACTCGTGGCTCGCAGCCCACGACTCGCCCCGCTCCAGCAGCGTCGACCCGATCCCCTTTCCACGGTACTCCGGGAGGATGCCGACCGTCAGGACGGCCGTGTGGCTCAGCTTCTCCGCCTCCGGGAGATCGAGATGCACCCACCCGATCACCTCCTCGTCCACGGTCGCAACCATGAACAGCCGCGACTCCAGTTCGTTGTGGCGCAACACCACCTCGTCGTGTTCGATGACGTCCGCGACCGTCTCCGCCTCGATGTACGTCCCCTCGCCGGCGACCTGCCGGATGACGCCGACGAGCCCCGACAGGTCCCGCTGTGTCGCGATGCGGACGACGTACTCCAGCCCGTCGGCGGTGTGTTCGGTCGCGCCGTTCCCCTCGTAGGCGACGCTGAGATGGTCGTCCTCCCAGTCGAGGTAGCCGTCACGCACCAGTACCGTCGCGTGATGGCCGAACGCCGTCCGGTCCAGGTTGAGCGCCCGCCGCGCCTCGCGCTCGTGGACCGTCCCGTGCTCCTCGACGAACTCGTACAGGTCCTGCCTGTCGGTGTGGCTGAACGTTAGCTTCTCTGTCAGCTCCATGCCGTGCGGTAGCACACCACAACACATAAGTGTACGCCGACCTCCGGGCCGGCCCGTCGGTCGACGGGGACAACCCGAGGTCGGGCCTCACCCGTCAGCATCGATCGCGGTGAGCAGCTCCGCCGCTGCGACGACGTCGTGGGTATCGATCACCGCCTCGGCGGCGGTCCGAACGGGGACGCCGGGGTCGCACTCTCGCCCCAGCCTGCGCGCGTACACGGCCAACCAGTCGTTACAGGCGGCGTCGAGCCGGTCGAGCTGCTCGGCGGAGAGACGCTCCCGGTCCCCGGTCCGTGCCTCGATGTACCGCGCGACGACCGGGCCGAGTCCGTCGCGGGCTGCCCGCCGGGCCGACGCCGCGTCCTGCGAGGCCGCCGACTCGGCGCGCCGCGCCCGCGCCGCGCCCTCGGCCAGCGCCGCGACATCGTTCGCCCCGGTTCGCCGGGTCACCCGCGGATCACCCCTCGTTGAAGTCGACGCCCTTCCCGCCTCTGGGATGCGTCCACTCCGTCTCCGCGACGACGGCGCAGGTACCACACTCGATGCAGGGCTGGGTGTCGAGGCTCACGACGCGCTCCTCGTCACCGTTCGCCCGAACGGTCTCCGCACGGTAGCAGCCGCCGCCGAACCCCGCTGCGCTCACCGGGCACGCGGTTACGGCCGCGCCGCTCGCGTCGTAGCCGTCGTCGACGAGTTCGATGTGGGCGTTGCCGACGTCGGTGTCGTAGGTGAGGTCACCGATGCGCTCCTCCAGCGACGGCGGCTCCGCCCCGTTCTCGGCGTCGACCGGCTCGCCCAGTTCCGCCGCGAGCACGGTCGGGACGGTCGCGTACGCGGATCGGGTGTCCGGGAGCGCCCCGAGCAGGAACGGGGAGTTGAACGCGCGCCCGACGACGCCGCCGGCGACGCGGACGCCGAGCCGACCCAGCCGGGAGTCGACGAGGTCGTCGACGGCGTCCGCGACGGCCTCCCGCTCGCCCAGGCGCCCGACGGCGGCGTATCGTCGGGGTTTGAGCTTGCCGAACAGCCCCGAGCCGTGGAGCTTGCGCTCGTACCGCTCGCCCGCGGCGTCGGTGTCACGACGGGTGCGCGCCTCGAGGAACGCCTCCGCGGCGAGCCCGCCGGCGGAGACGGCGTGGTTCATTCCCTTGATGATCGGCCCCTGCGCCTGCATCTGGCCGGCGGCGTCGCCGACGAGCAGCAGCCGCCCCCTGTGCGGCGAGGGGTGAGCGGCCTTCTTCGAGTCGGGGACGAGCTTCGCGGCGTACTCCCGCTCCTCGTAGTCGTCGGGGAGCCACCGCCCGAGGTGGGGGTGGGTGAGCAGCGCGTCGAGCAGTTCGTGCGGCTCCGCGCGCTCGGCCGCGAGGCTGTCGAGGTGGAACACCGTCCCGATCGACAGCGAGTCCCGGTTCGTGTACAGGAAGCCGCCGCCGCGGACGCCCTCGAACAGGTCGCCGGCGAACAGCCGGGCGACCCCCTCGTCGTCCTCGACCCTGAACCGCTCGTTCACCGCCTCGGGCGGCACGTCGACCACGGCCTTCACGCCCTGGAACCACTCCTCCGGCTCGTCCCAGTCCATCAACCCCGCCGCTCGGGCGAGCTCGCTGTTCACGCCGTCGGCGGCGATAACCACGTCCGCCCGGATCGGGTCGAGTTCGTCGCAGGTGACGCCGACGATCTCGCCGTCCTCCCGGAGCAGGCCGTCCACGTGGACGCCAGTGAGGAGGCCGCCGCCGGCCGCGGCCGTCCGCTCGTGGACGCGCTCGGCGAGCCACGAGTCCAACCGTCGACGGAGCACCGAGTCGCACCAGGCGGTGTCGTGCTCGTGGACGCCGGAGAGGTCGATCGTGTGGACGTTCCCGTCGCCGAGACAGTCCATGTAGTTCCGGGTGACCGGGCGCTCGGTCGCCGCCTCGCGCACTCCCGGGAACAGGTCCTCGAGCGTGAACGGCGCGGACTCCTCGGCGTACAGCAGGCCGCCGGAGACGTTCTTCGAGCCGGCTTCGACCCCCCGCTCCAGCACGAGGGTCTCGACGCCGTTGTCCGCGAGGACGGCGGCGGCGGCCGCGCCGCCGGGGCCGGCGCCGACCACCACCGCCTCGAACGTCTCGCCGCCGTCGACGGCGGTGGCCGAGGCGAAGCCGACGTCCGGCTCGCTACTCATTCGCCCCACCTCCGTCGGTCCCGGGATCGGCGCTCGGAGTCACCCCACTCCCGCCGTCCGTGATCGCCTCGGCGTCGAGTCCGCCCGCCTCGACGGCGTCGGTCAGGCGCGGGAGCACCTCGAAGAGGTCCCCCTCGACGAAGTAGTCGCACCAGTCGCGGATGCGGGCGTCCGGGTCGGTGTTCACGGCGACGATGGTGTCGGACTCGTCACAGCCCACCTTGTGCTGGACCGCCCCCGAGATGCCGGCGGCGACGTAGACGTCGGGCGCCACCTCCTGTCCCGTTTCGCCGATCTGACGCTCCTCGGCGGTGTACGACTCGACGTGCGCGTCGAAGCTGTACGACCCCGTGACGATGCCGCGTGAGACGCCGACAGCGGCGTCCTCGAGGGCGTCCGCCAGATCCAGCGCGAGCTCCATCCCGCCCGTCGGGTCGGCTCCGATCCCCCGCCCGACCGCGACGACGACATCGTGGCCGGAGAGGTCGACACCGCCGGAGAGCCGATCGAACTCCGTCACCTCGACGCGGAACCAGTCGTCGTCGAGGTCGGTCTCGTGGTCGACGACCAGCCCCTCGCGTGCCGGGTCAGGCTCGGGGGGCTCGAAGCTCCCCGGGATCACCGACGCGCCCTGCGGGTGGAACTCGCGGTCGGGGTTGTCGAGACAGAGGATCGTCGAGTACTCGAACCCCGAGAAGTCCGGCCGCTTCATGTGGAGCACGCGCTCGAACGTTCGGGTGCTCCCGGGGTCGCCGGTCTTCACCGGGTTGGAGATGCCGGCGTCCTCGATGGACAGCCCCGAGCAGTCCGAGGCCAGCCCGGAGTCCAACTCCGCCTGTACCTGCGCCGAGAGGTCCCTGCCGTTGTTCGTCGCCGGGAACAGGAGGTACCGCGGCTCGTCGTAGTCGCGCCAGTCGGCGTCGGACGGCGGTGTGGACGCGCGGTCCTCGTCGCGGGCGGGCGGGTCCGCGCCCCACCGAGCCATGTCCGCGACGACCTCCGCGTACGGCTCGTGCCTGAACCGCCCGAGCCGGTCGTCCTCGTGGACGACGACGACGTCGGCGCCCAGCGCGATGCACTCGTCCGCGTGGTCGGCCACGTCGTCGCCGACGAGCATCGCGACGACGCGCTCGTCCGCCTCACCTCCGCCGTCCTCGCCCGCGTTCCCGTCGACGTACTCGTCGTTGTAGCCGTCCATCAGCTCGCGGGCCTTCCCGAGCAGCTCCCGGGAGACGTCGAGGAGATCGCCCGCCTGCGTCTCACAGTACACCCACATGTCGCGGTAGGTGCCGTCGTCCAGCGCCGTCACGTACTGTTTGTCCGCGGTCGGGTGGTCCAGTTCGGGGTGGCGTTCCGCCGGCGGCTCGCGGTCGGTCACCGCTCCGCCGGTGTCGCCCTCGTCGCCCCCTTCGAGGGAGTTCAGGCGCCGCTTGACGAGCCGGACCACGGGGTCGCGGTCCTCGCCGTCGGCCTCCCGCTCCAGCAGGGCGCGCAGTCGCTCCGGGTCGTCGACGTCCCGGAGGGCGTTCCCGATCTCCGCGACGGACATCGCGTCGAGGTCGATGTCGCCGCCGTCGCCCTCGTCGTCGGCGATCCGGTCGAGCCGGCTCTCGATCACCGTGATCACCGCGTCGCGGTTCTGTCCGTCACGTTCGGCCGACAGGATCGCCTCGAGTTCCGCCGGGTCCTCGATCGACTGGACCTTCGGGCCGAGCTCCGACACGTCGTGTTCCGCGGGGTCGATCTCCGGCATCGTCAGTCACCCCCCGCGTACGGCGTCAACTCCGCGACGACCGAACCCATCGCCTCCGGGTCCGTCGGGTCGACCCCGGTCGCCTCCCGCTCGGCGGGCGCCCGCGGGATCGGGTCGACCCCCGAGACGATCGTCGGCGAGCCGTCGAGTCCCACGTAGTCCGGGTCGAGATTCAGGTCCTCGTGGTCCCACTGGGTGACGTGGTCGTCGATGTCCTCGGCGCGCTCCCGCGCCTCCGCACGGAGGCGCTTGCGTTCGAGGCGGTGGCGCGCCGTCCGGTAGCTGGGCTCGAACTCCGGGTCGGCGACGACGAACGCCGGCAGCGACGTCTCCACCGTCTCGATCTCCTCGACGTCGCCCTCGACGAGCCGCTTGGCGCGCAGCGTCCGATCCTCCGGGTCGATGTCGAGCGCGACGACGTGGGTGACCATCGGGACGTCCAGACACCAGCACGTCTGGGGCCCGGTGTGGCCCGTCTCCCCGTCCGCGGTCTTGAACCCCGCGAACACGAGGTCCGGGTCGCCGAGACGTTCCAGCGCCGTCGCGAGCGTGATCGCCGTCGCCCACGTGTCCGCGGCCGCGAACTGCTTGTCGGAGACGAGCACGCAGTCGTCCGCGTACACCGACGACATCGCCTCGCGCAACACGTCCTCGTACCCCGGCGGACCCATGCTCATGACGCTCACCCGTCCCCCGTGTCTGACACGAGTCTGGAGCGCCGCCCGCAACACGTGTTCGTCGTTCGGATTCATCACCGTCGGCGTGTTCCCCCGTTCGAGGTGGCCCTCCTCGTCGAACGCGACCTTCCCCTCACGGAAGTCCGGGACGCCCTTCGTCAGTACGGCCGTGTGCATCGGTGACAGTCACCACATTACTGTCACGTGGACAAGGTAAAACGGTTTCTCCGTCGTCTGTCGGTCGCGTCGCTCACGCGTGTTCGTCGGAGGACGCCCCAAAACGACGGTTCTCGGCGCTATAGCCGGCCCGCGCGCCCGGCGTCCACGTCGATCGCGTCGACCGGACAGACGTCGACACAGATCATACAGTCGATGCACTGGTCCTCGTGTGCGGGGTCGGCCTTCAGTTCGCTCTCCGGGTGATCGGGCGTGTCGACCCACTCGAACACGTCCACCGGACAGTCCTCGATGCAGGCGCCGTCGGCCAGACAGATGTCGAAGTCGACGGCGACGTGCGTGCCGTGGATGCCCCGCTCCTCGGGCTCGTCGACCGGGCCCCACACCGCGTGCCCCTCGTGCTCGTCAACTCGTTCGCGGGTCTCCTCGAAGTTCGGATCAATGGGCATTGCTATCGCTTGACATCATTTCGAGCCAAGGTAAAACCCTCGGCCGCGGGGCGTGGGGACGGAAAGACCCAACTCCGGGGGTCGGAACATCGAGGTATGGATCTCGCCGAGCTCGCGGCCGCCCTCCGAGCGGAGGCTCGCCGGACGGACCAGCGGCGCCTCCTCGTGCTTCACGGCGAGCGCGACGACTGCCTCGACGCCGCCTTCACCGTCGTCGAGGCCGCCGACGTCGACGACGACCGGACGGCGCTGTTGTCGACGCGCGAGGGGGTCCGCTTCGAGCGCCACCGCCCGAAGCACGCCTCGCGGCTGCTCGGGACGACCCGCGAGGCAGTGATCCTCGACGCGTTCGCGGAGTTCTCGCCCAACGCCGTCGGCCGGTCGGTCGGCGCCGTCGACGGCGGCGGGCTGTTCGTCCTGCTCGCGCCGCCGCTCGGGGAGTGGCCCGACCGCCGAGACGACTTCGACGAGTCGCTGGCGGTGCCGCCGTTCGGCCTCGACGACGTGTCCGGGCGCTTCCGGAGGCGGTTCGTCGAGACGCTCCGTACCCATCCGGGCGTCGCGATCGTCTCGATCGGTTCGGACCGCGGCGACGGCGACACCGACCGCCGTGGCCCCGACGGCGCCGACCGGATCGAACGCGACGGCCTGACCGGCGGCGAGGCGTCGCCCCCGGCGCCGGGACCGACGACCCCTGCGGGCCCGGCGTTCCCCGCCGTCGCCTACGAGTCGTGCCTGACCCGCGACCAGTCCCGCGCGCTCTCGTCGCTGGAGGCGCTGCGCGATCCCGGCTCGGCGGTCGTCGTCGAGGCGGACCGCGGGCGCGGGAAGTCGAGCGCCGCCGGCCTCGCCGCGGCGTCGCTGGCGGCCGCCGGCCGCGACGTGCTCGTCACCGCCCCGTCGTTCGCCGGCGCGAGCGCGCTGTTCGAGCGGGCCCGCGCCTTGCTCGCGGATCTCGACGTGTCGGTTCCGGTCGACGGGGACCGGGAGATCGCCGTCGTGTCATCCGAGGTCGGCGGGCCCGAGGACGCGACCGACGACGGGCGGATCCGCTATCTCCCGCCCGCGGAGGCGGTCGACGCCGCCGGCGACGCGGACGTCGCGATCGCCGACGAGGCCGCCGCGCTCCCGGTGCGGCTGCTCGCGGGCCTGCTCGACGCCCCGGCGGCCGCGTTCGTCACGACCGTCCACGGCTACGAGGGCGCCGGGCGCGGGTTCTCCGTCCGCTTTCGCGACCGCCTCGACGAGTCCGACCGCCGCGTGAGGGACGTGCGGATGGAGGACCCGATCCGCTACGCGCGCGGCGATCCGGTCGAGGGGTGGGCGTTCCGCGGGCTCATGCTCGACGCCCGTCCAGCCGTCGACGCCGCCGTGGCGGACGCGGCGCCCGAAACCGTCGGCTACCGTGCCGTCGACCCGGACGACCTGCTCGCGGACGAGCACTTGCTCTCGGAGGCGTTCGGACTGCTCGTGCTCGCGCACTACCGGACCGAGCCGGACGACCTCGCGCGCCTGCTCGACGCGCCGAACCTCTCGCTACGGGCGCTGACCCACGAGGGACACGTCGTCTCGGTCGCGCTGCTGGCGCGCGAGGGCGGGCTCGACGCCACGACCCGCGAGGCGATGTACGACGGCGAGCGCGTCCGCGGCAACATGCTCCCGGACGTGCTGACGAGCCAGCTCCGCGACCCCGACGCGGCCGCGCCGACCGGGGTGCGAGTCATGCGCATCGCGACCCACCACGCCGTGCGGAGTCGTGGGCTCGGGTCCCGGCTGCTGCGTGAGATCGAACGGGAGGTCGGTGACGACGTGGACTACCTCGGCACTGGCTTCGGCGCGACCCCGGCACTGCTCGACTTCTGGGCCGACAACGGCTACCGAACGGTCCACCTCGCGACCACGCGCAACGCGGCGAGCGGCGAGCACTCGGCGCTCATGGTGGCCCCGACGAGCGACGACGGCCGGGCGCTCGCGCGTCGACACGCCCGATGGTTCCGCGAGCGGATCGGCGCGGTACTCTCGGACGCGCTGTGCGACCTGGATCCGGACGTCGTCCGCTCGGCGATGGCCGCCTGCGACGCCGGCGGCGACGCGGTCGTCGACGTCTCGGAGTACGAGTGGCGCCTGACTGTCGCGGCGGCGTACGGCCCCGGGCTCGCGGACATGGCGCCCCGCCCGTTCCGACGCCTCGCCCTCGCGCACCTGCTCGATGGCGAGTGCGATCTCGCGGAGCCGGAGGAGCGCCTGCTCGTCCGCAAGGTGTTGCAGGCACACGACTGGGAGTTCGTGACCGACGAGCTCGACTACGTCTCGACCGCCGAGTGCATGCGGAGCCTCGGACGGGCGCTCCAGCCGCTGGTGGACCGCTACGGCGACACGGTCGCGGCCGCCGAGCGCGAGCGGTACGAGTGAGGACCGCGGCGACGACGGTGTTTATCCGTCCCCGCCGCCGACCGTCACTCACCTCCCATGGTCGAGTTGGTTACCGCGGCGGCCGTCCTCCTGCTCGTCGCCGGCGTGGCGGGGAGCCTGCTTCCGCTCGTGCCCGCGGGACCGCTCTCGGCGGCCGGCGTCCTCGTCTACTACTTCCTCGCGCCGCCGTCGGCGCCAGCGCTCGGCGTCGGTTGGGTCGTCGTGTTCGTGCTCGTCGGGGCGGTCGCGTTCGGCGTCGAACACCTCGGCGGCGCGCTCGCCTCGAAGGCCGGCGGCGCGGAGACGACGACGATGGTGGTCGCGGGCGTCGCGTCGCTCGCGCTGTTGTTCGTGCTCGGGCCGCTGGGGATCGTCGTCGGCACCGGCCTCGCCGTGCTCGGCGCCGAACTGTACGCCGGCAAGGAGCCGGTGGCGGCCGCGCGGGCAGCCGGCTACACGCTCGCGGGGATGCTCGCATCGTCGGTCGCCCAACTCGCGTTGACGCTGTCGATCCTCGTCGGGTTCGTCGTGGTCGTGTTCGTGCTGTGAGGACGACTCAGCGCCGTGATTCGACGCCGAGCACGTCTCGCGCCTCCGTGGGTGTCGCGACCGGCCGACCGAGTTCCTCGGCGATCCGCGCCGCCCGTGCGACGAGCGCCTCGTTCGTCGCCAGCTCCCCCTTTCGGAGGTAGCTGTTGTCCTCCAGCCCGACGCGGACGTGTCCGCCGAGGATCAGCGACTGCGTCGTCAGCGGGAGCTGATGCGGACCGAACCCGATGACGTTGAACTCGGCGTGCTCGGGCAGTTGGTCGACCATTCGCTGGAGGTTCGCCGGCGACGGCGGCGCGAGGGTCCCCGGGCCGAAGATGAAGTTGAGGTACGGCGGCTCGTCGAGGTCGTCGAGGATCCGGAACGCCTCGTTGAGGTGGCCGTTGTTGAACACCTCCAGCTCCGGCTTGATCCCCCGCTCGCGCATCTCCGTGTGGAGGCCGTCGATCGTGTCGCGGGTGTTCTCGCTCGTGAGTCGCCGGCCGCGGTTCATCGGACCCATGTCGAGGCTCGCCATCTCGGGCGCCGGATCCGTCCGCAGCGGCTCCGCGCGGAGGGCGTCCGGCGCGGCGGTGCCGCCCGTCGAGTGCTGCACGATCACGTCGTCGGTCGCGTCGCGGACTGCGTCCGTGACCGCCTGAAACCGCTCGGTCGAGAACGCGCGCTCGCCGTTGTCGCGGCGGGCGTGCAGGTGGACGACCGCGGCGCCGGCCTCCTCGGCCGCCGCGGCCGCCGAACCGATCTCGGCGGGCGTCTCCGGCAGGTCGGGATGTGCCTCTTTCCCCTGGATGCCGCCCGTGAGCGCCGCCGTGATCACGACGGGCTTGCCGTCGAGGTACTCATCGTAGGTCATTCGTCCCAATCCAGCCCCGCGTCCTCGCGGAAGATCTCGCAGTCGGACTCCGGGTCCAGCCCGTATCGCTCGTTGCAGATGTCGGCGTGGACCGGCTGGACGAACTCGTCTGTGACCGTACAGAAGGCGCGGGCGGTGTCGAACTCCCGATCGCCGTCCGACTCCCGGTAGTCGAGGTGTGGACAGGCCATACCCGACACACGGCGTCCGCCGTCATCAAAGCGCGCGTCGGTGACACCTGTGACACCGGACCGCCTGCGGGAGCGGGAGCGACAGACGGCCGGGCCGGTCACGCCAACACGACGCCCTCGAACCCGCCGGTGAGCACGACCTCGTCGCCGTCGCGGTGACAGACCACGTCCGCCTCGACCGCCGCGCGGTCGCCGTCGTCGCCGTGGTCGACGGCCTCGACGGTTACCTCACAGCCGATCCGTTGACCGGTGTAGACGGGTCGGTGGAAGTCGAACGTCATCGTCCGCGCGAGCACGTCCAGGTCGCCGCCGATCTTCGTCGGCATCGTCGCCGTGAGCAGGCCGTGGACGAGCAGTCGACCCTCCTCGTCGGGCACCTCGTGGTGCTCGCCGCGGTCCTCCGACAGATCGGCGAACGCCGCCACCTCCTCGACGGAGAAGGTCCGTTCGTACCGCAGGGTCGTTCCCGGTGAGGGCAGTTCGTCGGGATCCATAGTCGTCGGGTCGGCGGCCCGACCCGTGAACGTGTTGCTACGGTCGAACCGCCTTCACGTCGCCCTCGCCCGCGCGGCGGACGACCGCGCGGACGGGGTCGCGGACGCCCGCGAGGTTGTCGCTGTCGCCGTCGAGAACGAACAGGCGGGCGGGGCGATCCGCCGCGAGCACGCCGCACTCGAGGCCCGCGACCGCGGCGCCGTTCGTCGTCGCCATCCGCAGCACCTCGACCGCGGAGGCGTCGGTGAGCTTGGCGGCGAACTCCATCTCGCGGAACATCGAGGGGCCGTTGAGCATCACGTTGTCCGTGCCCAGCGCGACGGTCGTGCGGTCGAGCAGTTCGCGCACCGGAGGGACCCCGACGCCCGTGACGAGGTTCGAGCGCGGGCAGACGACGACGGGCCACTCGGCGTCCGCGAGCCGGTCGAGGTGCGTCTCGTCGGGATGGACCATGTGGACGATGTGGTCCGGGTCGAGGTCCATCGCGGCCCCGACGTCCAGCGAGTCGCGCTCGCCCGCGTGGATGCCGAACAGTTTCCCCGCGCGCCGGGTGGCGTCGCGCTCGGCGTCGAAGTCGGCGTCGCGGGCGCCGCTGGCGCCGAAGCCCGCGGCGAACGGGTGCTCCATCGCGTCCACCGTCTCGCGGCCGAGCACGACCGACTCGACCGGCAGGGCGTCGACGGCGGCCTCGATCGCCTCGACGCCGGCGACGCCGCCCTCGCGGAACTCCACGTGGGCGGTCGTCCCCGTCGCGTGCATGTGCCGCAGGGAACGGCGCATCGCGGCCACCTTCTCCTCGACGGGCGTGTTCCGGAGGATCCGGTGTTTCAATCCGTCCGGCGGCGCCACGAGGTCGTCGAGGTCGAGCCCCCGGCCGGCCTCCTTCGCGACGGAGTCGCCGATGTGCGTGTGGGCGTTGACGAACGCCGGACAGACGATGTCGTCGCTGGCGACCGACGCCTCCTCGATCGCCGCGACCATCCCGTCCTCGACCACGAGGCGACCCTCGACGGCCTCGAAGTCGCTGCCGACGAGGATCGTTCCCTCGTAGGTGGTGTCGCCCGGGGCGTCGTCGGTGGCCCCGCCCCCGGCCGCCTCGCCGCCGCGCTCGCGGCTCATTCGCCGGCCTCGAACTCGTCGAGCGTCGCGTGGACCCGCTGGCGCACGTCCGAGACGAGCGTCCCCTCGATGTCCAGTCCGAGCACGTCGACGGCCGCCTTGCCGACGCGGTCGGTCGCGTCGGCGAGGGTGTACACGCCCATGCGCCACTGCTGCTCCTGTGCGGTCCGAAGGGCGCTCACCAGTGGCGAGTGATCGCCCAGCCGGCGGACCTTCCCCCCGACGAGCACCTCCGAGGTCGACTCCGTCATCGACGGGGCCGCCGGCACGTCGAGGACGACCTCCGAGGGGTCGACCGCGGCGCGCTCGGCGATGTCGGCCTCCAGATCGCGGATCGTCTCGTGGTCCGACTCGCGAAGCGAGTCCGGGGTGTCGTCGTACTCGGCCCAGATGGCTCGTTTGAACAGGTCGCGTCGGTCGTAGCGGTCGGCGAACGGTTCCGTTTCGGGGGTCATCCGCAGTGCGCCGATCAGGTCGTGATCGTCCATTCGGCGGACGCGCTCGGCGGAGACGTCCGGGGTCGCGATCAGGCGCTCGGTCGCCCGGCGGAGCATCGCCTTCGAGATCCGCGCGACGGGGTGGGCGTACACGGTCGGCGTCATCAGCGCCCTCGCCATCAGCAGCGACTCGGCGGTCTGGACGTTCCCCTCGTCGAGCACGAGGTCGCCGTCGGCGAACGTCAACTCGCGGACGAGGCGCTCGTGGTCGATGGTGCCGTAGGGGACGCCGGTGTGGTGGGCGTCACGCACGAGGTAGTCCATCCGGTCCACGTCCAACTCCCCCGACACCAACTGCCCGTACTGCCCCTCGCCGGCGATGAGCCCCGCCACGCGCTCGGGATCGAGGTCGTGGTCGGCGAGCACGTCCCCCACGTCGGTGTCGACGAGCAGGTCGGTCACGTCGTCGTGGTAGCGCCCGGTGTGGCGGTGGATCAGCTCCTCGACGTTGTGCGAGAACGGCGCGTGGCCGATGTCGTGCAACAGCGCGGCCGCGCGGACGCGCTCCGCCTCGATCCCTCCGACGCCCAGCGAGTCGAGCGCCCGGTCGGCGAGGTGATACACCCCGAGGGAGTGCTCGAAGCGGGTGTGGTTCGCGGAGGGATAGACCAGCTTCACCGTCCCCAGCTGGGCGATCCGCCGAAGCCGCTGGACCGGCCCAGTATCGAGGAGGTCCTCGGCGACCCCGTCCACGGAGATGTGGTCGTGGACGGAGTCCTTTATCGTCGTCATGGCGCCTGCTTCGCCGGCACCGGGCATAAACAGTGGGCGACGCGGTCCTCGACGAGCCGACCGAGCCGCGTGCGGTGGCGGGCGTCGGTCGGTCCCGGATCAGTCCCTGATCGGTCCCGCGCGGACGCCGAGCACGTCCTCGGCCGCGGCCGCGACCGCGTCGGTGTGCTCGGCGGGCGCGTACACCCCCATCCGCCAGCCGGCGCGCTGGGACGCACGGAGTCCGGAGACGAGTTCGGAGGCGTCCTCGAGGCGCTGCGGGACGCCGTCGACGACGACCCGGCTGCCGGCCTCCGTGAACGTCGGCCGGCCGGGCACGTCGACGATCACCTCGCGGTCGTCGACGCCGGCGAGGTCGGCGATCTCCCGCTCGGCCGCGCGCTCGTCGTCGTGATCGAGTTCGACCACGGTGGCGGGGGTCGCCGACAGGTCCGCCCAGATAGCGCGCTTGTACAGGTCGCGGTACTCGATCCGTTCGCCGAGTTCGGGCACGTGTTCGCGCAGCGCGACCAGCAGGTCGTGGTCGGCCATCCGGCGGAACCGCTCCACGTCGATCCCGGCGTCCGCGTCGAGCAGTCGATCGGACGCGCGCTCCAGCATCGCGCCGGCGACGCGGGAGACGTGGTGGCGGTAGACGGTGGCGTCCATGAGCGCCCTGGCGAGCAGCAGCGACTCCGCGGTCTGGACGTTCCCCTCCGCGAGCACGAGCGCGCCGTCCCGGTAGGTGAGCTCGCGGACGAGGCGCTCGTGGTCGATGGTGCCGTAGGGGACGCCGGTGTGGTGGGCGTCACGCACGAGGTAGTCCATCCGGTCCACGTCCAGTTCGCCGGACACGAGCTGTCCCAGCTCGCCTTCCCCCCGGACGATCGCGGCGACGCGGTCGACCGAGAGGCCCTGGTCGGCGAGTACCTCCCCGGCGTCGGTGTTGCCGAGGAACTCGCCGAGTTCGTCGTGGTCGACGCCGGTGCGCCGGCGGATCACCTCCTCCGTCTGGTGGCCGTAGGGACCGTGGCCCACGTCGTGCAGGAGGGCGGCCGCACGGAGGTGGTCGGCGCGGTCGCCGTCGACGCCGAGGTACTCGAGGGCGCGGTCGGCGAGGTGGTACACCCCGAGGGAGTGCTCGAAGCGGGTGTGGGACGCGGAGGGGTAGACGAGCCGGACGGTGGAGAGCTGCTTGATGTGGCGCAGCCGCTGCACGGTGCGTGTGTCGAGGAGACCGGCGGCGACGGGATCGAGAGTGATGTAGTCGTGGACGCTGTCCTTGATCGCCTTCATGCTGGAACAGTGGCGTCGGTGTCGGGTGTAGTGCTGTCGGTGTGGGTCCACGGCGTCCTCGGTGGGCGCTTCCGGCTCGGTCGCCGGTGTGGGTGCGCCCCGATCAGATCGGGACGCCCGGCTCCTCGTAGTCGGTCCCGAGGATCACCATCGTCTGCGACCGGTCGAACCCGTCCATCGTCGCGATCTGGCCGAACATCAGATCGCGGAGGTCGTCGGTCGACTCCGCGTACACCCGCATCATCACGTCGTATTCGCCCGTCGTGAGGTGGACCTCGCGGACGCCCTCGACGGCTCGGAGGGTTTCGAGCGCCTCCTCCTCGTGACCCTGTTGAACGCGGAGCCCGACGAACGCCGAGACGCCGTAGCCGATCGCCTTCGGGTCGACTTCCGCGCGATACCCACGCAGCACGCCCGCCTCCTCCAGCCGCGAGACGCGGTCGTGGACCGTCGCGCTGGACATGTCGATCCGGCGCGCCACCTCGCTGAACGGCGTTCGCGCGTCCTCCTGGAGGATCCGGAGGATCTCGCGGTCGGTGTCGTCGAGTTCCATAGCGGCCTCTGCCGCCTCGGCACCTTTGCGGTTTGGGTTCGCGTGACCCGCGCCGCTCGGTCGACCGGCTACTCCCCGGCCACCGACCGAACCGCCCGCGCGGCCGCCAGTGCCTCCTCGTGCACGCCGCCGTTCGACGCGACCAGCCCCGACGAGTCGTGGCGCCACGGGTCGCCGTCGAGGTCCGTCACGGTCCCGCCGGCCGTCCGGACCATGTGGACGCCGGCGACGGTGTCCCAGGGGTTGCAGTCGACGTTCGTGATCGTCGCGTCGAGCGCCCCCTCCGCGACCATCGAGAGCGTCAGTTGCGCGGAGCCGAACCGCCGCATGTCGCCGAACCGCTCGACGATCTCGGCGCACGCGCGAGCGTACTCGTCCCGGGCGTCGAAGTCCCACCAGACGGTCGGCGTCACCGCCGCCGTCTCCGGGTCTGTCCTGTCGCTGACGGTCACGCGCGTCCCGTTCCGGGACGTCGCGTCCGCGTCCGCGACGTACACGTCGTCCATCGCGGGCAGGACGTTCGCGGCCGCGACGGGCTCGCCGTCGACGACGGCGGCGACGGCCGTCGCGAACGCCCTGATGTCGCGGACGTAGTTGTTCGTCCCGTCGATGGGGTCGATCACCCAAGCGGCGCCCGCGTCCGGCACCGCCTTCAGCTCGTCCTCCTCCTCGCCGACGATCGCGTCGTCCGGAAAGTCCTCGCGGATCCGTTCGATGACGGCCCGCTGTCCCGCCCGGTCCGCTTCCGTCACCACGTCCGTCTTCCCGTTCTTCTGCTCCACGTCGATGTCGTCGCGGAACCGATCGCCCGCGACCGCCGCCCCCGCCCGCGCGGCCGCCTCCGCGACCGCCGTTCGGTCGGCCCCGGCTTCGGATCCCTGCGCTGTCATGCGCACCCCCTCGGGAACCAGCCCGGAATAGCCGTCGGTTCCGGACGGCGTGTCGGGGTCGAGGCGCGGGCTATCTCCGGGTTCGGGTCGCCGAGGCGGTCGCGAGCAACCTCCGGGTTCGGGTCGACGACACGATCGGTTGCTCGCCTCGCCCACGGATGCCCGGCCACGGCTCCGCCTCGCGTCCCGCGAGGGTTTTTATTCTCGCGTGCGACTATCTCTCGAACGTGTCCGACGACGACGAGGTCGAGCGGAACGACGTTCCTCGGCTCCCCGCGCCCGTGGACCCGGACGATCTCCCGGCCGACGTCGAGTCGGTGCTCACCCAGTTGGTGGAGTCGGCTCGCGTCGCCGTCCGGGACGGACGCCCCGAGGAGGCGGTCGACGCCGTCGAGACGGTTCGAACGGTGGCTCGCAACAAGCTGTCCGACGGTGACCACAGGCAACGGCTCGTTCACGGATGCGACCGCGTCGCGGACCTCGCGGCCGACGATCCGCCGGTCGCAGCCGAGTACCTCGACGCGATGCGCAGGCGGCTCCCGTGAGGGGTCCGGCGCCGCGGGATCGACTACTCGGACGCGAGTTCCGGTTCGATCCCGATCCGGCGATACCCGCCGAGAGCCGGGCTGAAGACTGTTTACTCGAATGCGACTCAGACCGAACTTAAGCCACAGTACGTGCATCGATCGTCCATGCGCCCAGGCGAGGCGGTCAAACAGATCGAGTACGTCATCGACGCGACGACGACCGACGGTGGACGACGCTGTGCGGCCGGCTACCGACCGGCGTTCGAGCGCGTCCACGCCGCCGGCAGCGGCGACGACGTCGCCGACCTCGCGACCGTCCTCGGCGACGAGGTCCGCGACGGCGCGCGACCGGACCCGGCGGAGGCGGGTCGCGTCGCCGACGAGCTGCTCGGCGTCGCGACCGACGGCGGCGAGTAACGGCTCCGATCGGCGTCCGACGAACGCCCGACTGTATCTGACACTCCCATCTGTCGGTCCCTCGTTCTCCTCGTCGAGGCCCCATCGCCCGTCGGGATCGGGGCGTCGGCCCGCTCGACCTCCGTGACAGTTGTTTCGGTCAACGCACCAGTACGAGTCGCGTGTGGGCCTCGAGCTGGCCGGAACACAGACACGACCATGGTGGGTCACGCTACATCCGTCCGGGTCGCTCTCGGCACCCGGTTGCTGCGGTCGTGAGACCGCGACAGGGGTCGATCTCGAGTCCGCGGTACACCTGTCGCTCACCAATCCGAGTAAGTTTTGCGAGGGAAGAGCGCTCCGAGAGCGTCTTCCGCATCACGGGGAGTGACCCCGGCGATGCGAGGGAAGGGATTTGAACCCTTGGACCTCTACAGGAGCGGATCTTGAGTCCGCCGCCGTTTCCGAGCTTGGCTACCCTCGCACGCAGTTCCGCGGATGACTTCCCGGCGGGTTAATGCTCCGGTTTTCGACGGCTGCCGGCGACGCCGCGTCGACGTGTTGTCGGGCTGTCGGCGCCGCGTCACCGTCCCTGCCGGGGTGCGGATCCCGCCTGTCGCAGCGACATGTACAACACGGTCCCGAACGATCCCATAAGGAGTCCGAACTCCACACCGCCGGGGCTCCCGCCGTCACCCGTGAGGAACAGGAGGAAGCTCGCTCCCGCGGCGGCGAGCGCGAGGGCGTACAGCACGGCCGGGCGCGCCCCGGGATCGCTCAACACCCGCCACGTCCGGGACGCGTCGCGTCGAGCCCGTTTCCCCACCGACCGCACCCACGCCGTCACTCGTCGCAGTAGAGCCATCGAGTACGACTCACTCGGTACCGACGACAGTAAAACCGTTCGTCGGGGTCCCGGACCGCGGGGAGTCGTCCTCCTCCGGTCGACGACGGTGTTACGGCCCTCGCGCGCGGACTCCTCGACATGGACGATCACACACGCGATATGAGCGTCGCGCCGCCGTTGGGGAACCCGACCGGCTGGCGCGCGGACGAGCGCGTCTGGGAACACGCCACGCTCCGGCGGGCCACCGAACACGGCGTGCGGCTGTTCAACGCCGGCGACTACCACGAGTCGCACGACTGCTTCGAGGACGAGTGGTACAACTACGGCGGCGGATCCGTCGAGAGCGCGTTCCTCCACGGGATGGTGCAGGTCGCCGCCGGCGCGTACAAGCACGTCGACTTCGAGAACGACGACGGCATGCGCAGCCTCTTCGAGACGGCGCTGGGGTACCTCGGGGGAGTCCCCGCCGACTTCTACGGCGTCGCCGTCGACGACGTGCGACGGACCCTCGACCGAGCGCTGGATGACCCGACCACCCTCGACGGCTGGGCGATCGAACTCGACGGCCAGCGCGTGACCGCCTATGAGGCGGACTACGAGTACGTCGAGTCGCTGGAGCACTGATCGCGAGCGTCGGTCCGTTTTCTCACCTGTCCCGTCTCGCCCTCGCGTTCCGTCTCCCCTCTCAACTCTCTTCCCGCTCTCCACTCGTCGCCCCTTCGTCCGGAGACCTCCCTCGACAGCCACGATCCACGCGCTTTTCGCCGCGCGGACGGATCGACCGCCATGGACGGATACGGCCTCCTCCGCGAACTCACGGAGTCCCACGGTCCCGTCGGCTTCGAGACGGACCCGCGCGAACTCGTCGCCGAGGAACTCGACGGAGACGTCGACCGCCTTCGGACCGACGCCATGGGGAACGTCGTCGGCACGGTCGAGGGCGGCGAGGACGCTCCGGAACTCCTGATCGCCGCGCACATGGACGAGATCGGGTTCATGGTTCGCCACGTCGACGACGACGGGTTCGTCCGCGTCAGCCCGCTCGGCGGCTGGAACCCCGAGATCCTCCGCTCGGCTCGCGTTCGAGTCCACGCCGACGACGGCGAGGACCCGATCGACGGCGTCGTCGGCGCGGTCCCGGCGCACGTCCGCGACACCGACTCCGAACGGGACGTCGAGGACGTCGCGATCGACCTCGGACTCGACGCCGAGACGGCGCGCGAGCGCGTCTCGGTCGGCGATCCGGTGACGATGCGCGCCCCGACCGAGCGCATCGGCGAGTGCGTGAGCGGCAAGTCACTCGACGACCGCGCGGGCGTGTGGGCGGTGCTCCGGGCGGCGGCCCGTGCCGAGCCGGAGGCGACGGTCCACTACGTCGCGACGACACAGGAGGAGGTCGGCCTTCGCGGTGCCGAGGGCGTCGGCGTCGACGTCGACCCGGACGTGGCGATCGCCGTCGACGGAACACTCGAACGCACCGTTCCGGGGGTCGACCCCGCCGACCGCGTGACAACGCTCGGCGACGGTGTCGCGATCAAGCAGAAGGACGCGACCGTCGTGCCGACGCCGGCCGTCGTCGAGCGGCTGGAGGCGCTCGCGGCCGACCGGGACGTGCCGTTCCAGCGCGAGGTCGCCGCGAACATCGGGACCGACACCGGCGCGCTCCAGACGGCCGCGGGGTCGACGCCCGTCGGCGCCGTCTCGATCCCGGTTCGATACCACCACTCGACGGTCGAGACCGCCCATTTCGGCGACCTCGCTGCGACGGTCGACCTGCTCGTGGCGGTCGCAGAGGCCGGGGCGACAGGGCTGTGGGCTGCCACGGACACCGCCGCCAGCGGCGATGACGAGGAGGAGAATATCGACGGCGGAGTCGACCGCTGAGCGGCGGCTCCGGAACCGCGCCCCTCAAATGGATCCCCGCCTCACAACTGGTATGCGAGTTCACCAGCTCGGCGAGGGCGTTCCCGAGGTGGCCGTCGTCGCCGGCATCCACGGCGACGAGCCCTGCGGACCGCGGGCGGTCGACCGACTGCTCGCGGCCGACCCCGACGTGGAGCGTCCGGTGAAGCTGATCGTCGCGAACGAGGCGGCCATCGAGGCGGGCGTCCGCTACACCGAGGAGGACCTGAACCGCGCGTTCCCCGGCGACCCGAACGGCGACACCCACGAGTCTCAGCTGGCACACCACCTCATGGCCGAACTCGAGGGAAGTACGGTGCTCGCGCTCCACTCGACGCAGTCGACCGACGAGCCGTTCGCGGTCGCCGAGACCGTCGGCGAGATCGCCCGCGCCATCGTCCCCCACCTGTCGGTGTCGAAGCTACTACAGACGGAGGGACTCGCGGAGGGGCGACTCGTCCAGCATCCGCACACGATAGAGGTCGAATGCGGGCTCCAGGGGACCGACGCCGCCGCCGAGAACGGCCACCGGCTGGTACGCGAGTTCCTCGCGGCGACCGGCGCGCTCCCGACGGCCTCACCCACGGGGACCGCCCCCGGACACGCCGCCGACGGCGGCGAGCCCGAGACCGAACGGTACGGGGACTCGAGTTCGGTCGACGTGTTCGAACTGGTCGATGCCGTGCCGAAGCCGGCGGCCGACGAGTACGAGGTGTTCGTCGAGAACTTCGCCGAAGTGACCGTCGGCGAACGGTTCGCGGCCGCCGACGGCGAGGTGTTCACCGCCGACGAGTCGTTCTATCCGGCGCTGATGTCGCCGTACGGCTACGTCGACGTCTTCGGCTACGCGGCCGACCGCGTTGGGTCGCTCGCCGACCGACCCGTATAGCGCTCGGAACGCCCCGGATCAGTTGTCCTCGTCCAACTCCTCGAGCTCCTCGATCGGCTCCAAGTCGTCGCTCAGCACCTTCTTCGCGCCGACGGCGAGTCCGACGAGAACCGCCACGACCGCGAGTACCCCCAGCACCTTTCCGACGACTGACTCGGACGACCCGGTCTCGCCGTCAACGCCCCCGTCGGCGACGTCGTCCGTCCCGGTGGTGTTGCCCGTCGCGCCCCCGAGCGATGAGGGCCCGACGTCGATCCCGTCGTGAACGTGCAGTTCGAACAGCGTGAACTTACTCATACCGTGTCGATGGCGCGGTGCCCGGTTATTGGTTTGGATCGCGTCACCCGACGAAACCGATCCGATCCCGCGGACACGGGCCTGCACAGGGGGATCGGCGGCTTCATTTGAATTCGGACACGGAACTTGGGCATGGACGCAACCCGCAGGGCGTTCCTCGATGACCTGCTCACGACCCCCTCTCCCTCGGGGTTCGAGACCGACGGACAGCGCGTCTGGGTCGACTACGTCCGGCAGTTCGCCGACGACGTGTGGACCGACGCGTACGGCAACGCCGTCGCGGTTCACGAGGGTGACGGCGACGGCCCGCGCATCGCGTTCACCGGCCACGCCGACGAGATCGGGTTCATGGTCCGTCGGATCACCGACGAGGGATTCCTTCGACTCACCCGCGTCGGCGGTTCCGATCGGACCGTCTCGAAGGGGCAACACGTCACGGTCCACGCCGCCGACGGCCCGGTTCAGGGCGTGATCGGCCAGACCGCCATCCACCTCCGCGACCGCGAGGACGACGAGATCGAGGACGTGGCCGAGCAGTTCGTCGACGTCGGCGCCGCGAACGAGGACGACGCGAGGGACCTCGTCGAGGTCGGCGACCCCGTGACGTTCTCCTCGACGGTTCACGACCTCCACGGCGACCGGATCTCCGCGCGCGGGATGGACAACCGCGTGGGCACGTGGGCCGTCGCCGAGGGGCTCCGGCGGGCCGTCGAGGCGGACGTCGACGCGACCGTGTACGCCGTCTCGACGGTCCAGGAGGAGATCGGACTCAACGGCGCGGAGATGATCGGCTTCGACCTCGATCCGGACGTGGCCGTCGCCGCGGACGTGACGCACGCGACGGACAACCCCGACGTGAACGACGAGTACCGCGGGCCGGTCGAACTCGGGTCCGGGCCGGTCGTCGCCCGCGGCTCCGCGAACCACCCCCGCGTCGTCGAGTTGGCGCGCGCGGCCGCCGACGCCGACGACATCGACTCCCAACTGCAGGCGTCGGGTATCCGCACCGGAACCGACGCCGACGCGTTCTTCACCAGTCGCGGGGGGATCCCCTCGCTGAACGTCGGGATCCCGAACCGCTACATGCACACGCCCGTGGAGGTGATCGACGCCGGGGACCTCGTCGCCGTCGCGGACCTGTTCGGCGCGATGGCCGACCGCGCGCGCGACTACGCGCCGTTCACGGTCGACATCTGACCGAGGGTCGACGACGCCCGCCCGTGGGCCGACAGCTGTTCACCGCGGCGGAACTCCCGCCACGGGGACGGGGCGGGGTCAGAGCCGATCCCACTCGTAGAACCACCACGCCGCGCCCAACAGCAACAGTCCGGCTCCGAACGCCGATGTCGCCGGCTCCGGAAACACGAACAGCAGGAAGCCGACGACGAGAACGGTCGAGGGGGCGATGTCGTCCGACAGAGATGACCAGGAGTAGTCCATCGGGTGATTCGTCGTCGCCGACGCACTTGTCTGTTTTCGCCGTTCCCGGGACGGCGGACCCCCGATGGGTTCCGCTCCGGCGAGTCAGAGTCCGGCGAGTCCGACTACTGCCGGCGGAGTTCGATCTCCTGTCCCTCGACGTCCTCGAAGGCGGCGACGAGGCCGCCGACGCTGACGTGGCCGCCGTCGGGGTCGTCGACGGTGAACGAGGCGACCTGCTCGGAGGCGTCGAACTCGTAGTCGACGACGGGACCCTCGATGCGGATCTCGTTCCCGGTCTCCACGTCCCGACCGGAGATCGAGGCCTCGAACTCGCCGCCGACCTCGTGAATGTCCTTCACCGCCCGACGGATCGACGCGTACGTGCGGGGGAACGGCCGCTCCTCCCCGTCGGTCGCGACGGTCTCCGCGGTGGACCACAGGACGGTCCCGAAGAACCCGCTCACGAGGAATCCCAGCGCCGAGCGGTTGAAGATGACGCCGTATCGGTCGCGATCGTCCCTGAGGGCGTCCTGGGTCGCGTACACGGAGTACTCGCCGTCGGCGACCGCGATGACGGGCGTCGTGATCCCGCGACGGCTCCGCGTCTCGGTCGCGACCGCATCGTAGTCGAACTCCGCGGTCGACGGGGCTCGCGAGGCCGGCGTCACGAGCAACTCGACGGCGACGCCGTCGTCGACGCGGCGCTCGAGCTCGTCGCGAAACCGTCGGAGCAGGTCCGGCGTCAACGAGACGGCCAGTTCGTATTCGGCCGACTCGATCACCTCCTCGAGATACCGCAGGATCGTCGAGCGCGACTTCACCAGCGACACCGCCTCGGTGTCTCGCGTCGGAGCGGTGTATCGCGCCTCCAGTTCGTCCACCATCTCCGACAGCGACGAGCGAATGTCGCCGAACGCCTCGTCGGGGTCGACCGCGACGATCTTCATCGGGCGCGACTCCCGCAGTTCCACCAAGCCGCGGTCCGAGAGGCTCCGGACCGTGTCGTACACGCGCGGCTGCGGGATGTCGGTCTCCGTCGCGATCTCCGACGCCGTGAGCTCGCCGTGTTCCAGCACGGCGAGGTACGCGTCGATCTCGTACTCGCCGAGGTTGAACCGCTCGCCGACCCGCTCCATCGTCGTTCTGAGATCGTCGGTCATACCTCCCTGTTTGCACCCTCCCGTAAGGGTTTTACTAAATTTCGAGTAGTATCCGTTTTCGAAAGGTCGTACCAGAGCGTCGTCGGAGCCGTGTCGTCCTCGCCGGCTACATAAACATGCGGTCGGACGGCTGTTCCTCGTCGGTCTGTTCCTCCAGCCGGTCGGCGAGCGACCGGTAGTAGTCGCCGACCTGCGAAGCGAACGCCTCGAGGGGACCGGTGTCGACGTCCAGTCCGTACACCGCCTCGACCGCCTCGACGAGCCGGATGGCGGCGTCGACGTCCGGGGTCTGTGGGTGAACGGGCGTGACGTACACGCACCCGCGAAAGTCCGACTCCATCGACCGGGCCAGCAACGCCGCGTTCGTTCCGTCGAGGAAGCCGTTCGCCATCGGGCGAACGGTCCCCCGATCCGTTGCGTCGATCGTATCGCCCGCGCCGGTCGTGTCCGTCGCCTCCGTCGAGCCGGCCGTGTCCCGGACTGCGGAGTCCGCGGGATCGTCACCGGCGTCGGGGCCGGTCTCGGGGAAGTGCATCGCCCGATAGTCGTCGCTGGCGACGTAGAACGTGTGATGCTCCGCCGGGTCGTGAGGGAACGGCGCGCCCGACAGGACGGCGACCTCGTCGACGTTCGCCCGCTCGGTCCAGTCGAGGACCGCCCGCGAGAACGGCTCCGCGAGCGAGTTCGGGACGAACAGCTCCCCCACGAGGAGGGTCACATCGAGGCCGTCCCGGGAGAACAGTCGGGTCGGGTGTCGCGGTCGCCCGTTCTCGAACGGGGTGATCGTCGGGAGCCCCTCCGCGCTGAGGTGTCCGGTCTGTTCGAGTTCGAGGTGATCCACCAGGAAGTCGACCGCCGTCAGCCCCGCGAGACCGAACTGGGAGAACCCCCCGATGACGGTGCTTGCGGGCTCACGCTCGGTCGCGACGTGGAACGTCGGTTCCTCGACGTGTCCGTTCATAGGATCCGGTACGGGCGAGCTCGTGTTAGCAGTACCGGGCGTTCCGATCTCTGAGCGATCGAACGGCCGACGATCCCCGTCCGACGGCGTGAGGGGAACGCTTTTTCGGGCCGACGCCGACCCCCGCGATATGCACCCGGGGACGACCGCGGCGTTGTCGAGCGCGATGCCGCTCGCGACCGCGATCACGAGTCTGTTTGATCGGCTGGGGGACGCCTACCAGTCGGCGCTGGGCGTTCCCGGGGTCGCGATCGCCGTGGTCGTCCTGTTTCTCGCGCTCGGGGCGGCAGTCTCGACCTACGCGATCCGCCTGCTGGGGCGACCCGTCGCCCGCCGGTTCGCCCGCGAGTCGGTCGCGCACGTCATTCTCAGGGGGATCCGCCTCGTGATCGTCCTGCTGTTCGGCGCGGCGGGCCTCTCCGCGGCGGGCGTGGAACTGGGCAACATCGTCCTCTCGGTCACGGTGTTCTCGGCTGTCGTCGCCGTCGTCCTCGCCCCGATCGTGGGGTCGATCATCAGCGGCGTGTTCGTGCTCGCCGACCAGCCGTTCGAGATCGGCGACATGGTGGAACTCCCGGACGGCACGCGGGGGTTCGTCGACGACATCACCCTCCGCTACACGAAGGTGTTCACCGTCGACAACACCTTCGAGGTGATCCCGAACTCCTACATCCGCGACCACCGGGTCACGAACCTCTCGGCCGAGGACGAGCGCACGCGACTCTCGCTGCCGATCCTCATCACCTACGAGTCGGACGTCGACCGTGCCCGGGGCCTGATCGAGCGTGCGGCCGCCTCCTGTGAGGCCGTGATCGAGGGAGGGCCCGACATCCGGATCGGCGTCGCACGGTATCCTGCCAGGCCCACCTGCTACATCGACAGCTTCGGCGATCACGGCGTCGAGATCACCCTGCGGTACTGGGCGAAGACTCCGTTCAAGCCGTTGACCGTCCGTTCGCAGGTCCAGACCGCGGTCTGGGACATCCTCGAGGACGACGACTCCATCGACGTGGAGTTCGCCTACCCCCACAGTCACCTCGTGTTCGACGACACCAGCGGCGTCGCGCAGGTGGCCATGCGAGAGGCGGGGACCGGGGGTACGACCCGCGAGTCACACGTCGCGGACGGACACGACAGCGTCGACGGAGTCGGCGCTGACCCCGGGTCCGAGGGAAGCTGATTCCCGAGGTGGTTACTCCTCCAGTTCGAACGCGACCACGACCTCCGCCTGATACTCTCGTTCCTCCGCGGAGGCGACCTCGACGCCGAACTCCTCGACCTCGATCCACTGGACGTTGTCGATCGTCTCCTCGGCGCGGTCGATCGCGTCGTCCGCGGCGTCGTCGAAACTCTCGGTGCTCCGGCCGATCAGCGTGATCTTCTTGAAGACCATTCCACCCGTTCGCTCTCCGGCTGGCGGCAAAAAGGTGTCCGCGGGCGCCGGGCGACGACGCCCCGGAGATCACCGCGTGCCGCGCCAGTGATCGATCCGCTCGGTCACCGCCTTCGCCACGTCGGTGAGGTGGGCTGTCCCCCAGACGGCGACGATAACGGCCCCGGCGAGGTCGAACACGAGGTCGTAGATGGTGTCCTCCAGCCCGTACTGGGTGAGCACGCTGCCGGAGCCGAGGGCGGCGGCGATCCCTCCGATCGCGAACTCCAGCACCTCCCAGGCCACGCCGAAGGCGGCGACGAACGTCAGGATGAACACGAACATGAACCGCGACGGCAGGTACACCGACTCGGTGTGCTCGTCGACGGCCCGGGCCACGGTGTAGCCCACGGCGGCGACGACCGACGCCGACAGCGCGTGGGTGATGTGGTCCCAGAACGGGATCGGACTCGCGTCCGCGTAGAGGTTGCCGGTGACGCCGGGCACCCCGGCGACCCCGAGCGCGTGCAGGAAGACGGCCGTGGTGATCCACAGCGTCAGTCCGGCGTCCATCGGGAGGTCGTATTCGCGCTCCAGCGCCGCGGGGAGGAACGTCACGCCGAGCGCGAAGAGACCGTTGACGATCAGCCCCGTCGACCCGCGTTCGATCCCGATCCCGAGGAACATGACGATCAACACCTGCATCACGCGAGTCGCCTGTCGCTGTCTCTCGACGGAGACCCCGAGCACGTCGCGGACTCTCACGCCTCGGTCACCTCGGGGTCGACCCGCTCGGCCCCCGTGTTACGGCGACGGAAGTAGTACTCGAACAGCAGACCGGCGAGGATCCCCGCGACCGTTGCCGCGACGAAGTCCCACATCAGCGCCGTCTCGATCGCGTGTTCGGGGCGCCCGTCGAGCACGTGCATGGTGCCCAGGAGCGTGTCCGAGAAGTACCGCACGACCGCCCACATGCCCGCCGCGGCCATCGTCGCGATCGTCACGAAGAAGACGGCGAACGAGTGGGTCATGCGGACGGGCGTGAACAGGTTCAGCTCGACGGCGACGATGAGCGCGACCGTGGCGACGGCGAGATACGTCGTCAGCCGACCCGTGAACGTGATCCCGCCGACAGTTTCGCCGACGATCAGCGTCCGACCGACCGCCGGCAGCGACGCCAGCGCCAACACCTCCCACGGCAGCATCGCCGTCGGGGAGCGGAACGCGACGGGGGGCACGACCGCGACCGCGACCAGCGCGAGCACGAGCGCCCCCCACACTTGTTCCCCCGAGATCAACTCGCTCGCTCCGCTGGCCGCGAGGAACGCGAGGATCGTCCAGCCGATCACCGCGTTCGCGCGTTGCTCCTCGACGACCGCTCGGAGCCCCGACTGCGTCATGGAACCCGCTAAGGTGAGGCCCTGTTTAAAAGGGTCGGCCCGCGCCGACGACGGATCCGCCGCACCGGAAGATCAGGCGATGCCGGCGAGGTACGCGAGCAGGTAGCCGAGCCACGCGAACGTCACCGCCGTCAGACCGGTGAACAGGGCGCGTTCGGCCCCGGGACGGGCAAACTCGGGCGAGAGCGCCGCGCGTCCACGGCGGCGGATCCGCACCGGCGCGATCCCGACGGCGCCGACCGCGAGCACCGTGAAGACGAACGGGTACGAGAGGTCAAGCGTCGGCGCCGGGATGAGGAACGCGCCGGCGGCGTAGCCCGCGCCGGCCACCGCGAGCGGGTCGACGCGACGGGGAACGTCGAGCATTCGGGTCCCCCGGCCGTCCCGCTCGGCGCGGAGGCGGCTCCACACCAGCGCGGCCGCCCAGATCGTCGCCAGTTCGACCGCGAACGCGCCGAGGAGGTGGAGGGTCGGGTCCGCCGACAGCGACACCCGGGCGGTCACCACGTCCACTGGCAGCGGGTAGAGGAACGCCGGCGGCTCCCCGGTGAACAGGTCGCCGAACGGGTGTGAGGCGAGGCCGGCGAGCGCGAGCGCGAACGCCGCGCGCGGCGTCAGGTCGCTTCGACGCCGGACGCCCTCGGCCAGCGCGAGCGCGACGGCGACGAACGCGACCGTGACGAAGGCCCCGAGCGCGCCGCTGACGGTCGTCGTGACCGCGACCAGTCCGGCGGCGAGCGCGAGCGCGACGACCCTGGCGCTCGCGCGGCCGTCGACCCACGCCGCGGCCGCGAGCGCGACGACGGGGGCGACGACCAGCGAGTGAGTCACCGCACGGTGAACGAGGTTCCCGGTCGACCAGAACGAATCGGCGAGCCCGAGCGCCCCCGCACCGGCGCCGAGCCCTGAGACGACGCCGACGAGCGCGTAGCCGATATCGACGTCAGGCGCGGCGGCGAACAGCGCCGCGACGACGCCGAACGTGAGCGCACGCGCGGGTCGCTCGCCGAGCCGGCGGGCGACCACCGCGACGAGCGCGAACGCCGCCAGCGCGTGTCCCACGAACATGGAAGTGTCTACCACCTCATCGGAGTTAAGTTCGCGGCAGAACGTGTGACATGGTGGCACGTGTCGATCTCTCCGGAGCGGCGAACGGTTCTCCCGCCACGCACGGTCGGACTCCGGACCGTTCACCCGCCCGTGAGCCGAGGCCCCGTCGGTTCAGTCGTCACCCGGCGACGGAGCCCCCCGATCCGTCCCCGCATCGCCGATCTTCGTCCACTTCTTCTCGATGTCGGCGTTCCCGCGGACGACGGTGTCGTCCTCGACCGTGAACCGGGTCTTGCGGAGCTCGATCGACTTCACGACGCCGACCGTGCCGCCGATGTCGACGGTGTCGCCGGGGGTGAAGTCCTCGTCGCGCAGGAGGTACACCCCCGCGACGGCGTCGGCGATCATCCCCGACGTGGCGTAGGAGATGCCGAGCGCGACGAACCCCGCGGCCGTGCCCAGCGAGGCGGCGATGCCGTCGAGGCCGACGATAGAGAGGAACGAGAGGCCGACGCCGAACCACAGGAACACCGCGACCACGGTGGCGACGAACTGTCGGTAAACGGGCGACTCGCCGGCGATCGTCCGCTTCAGTACCGCCCGAAGGACCGTCATGAGCAGCTTGATCGCCACGGCGGCGATGAGCAGGAAGACGACGCCGGCGATGACGTTCGGCAGGGCGTCGGCGACGTCGGTCAGGAACCGTTCGATCGCCTCCCGCACGAGCGCGGTCCCCGACTGGGCGAGGGAAAGTTCGGGCATGCCCCCGACTGCGACCGGATTCCACTTAGCTCCCGTGTTCGTTCCGTTCGCCTCGACTCGTCCGTCAAACGACGCCTCGGACCGGGAATCAGGGGGACTCTCCCGTCGACCCTACTCGTGAGCGGCGTCCCACTCGTCGGGCTTGCGTATGTTGCCGCACTCGTTGCACTCGATGCGCCCCATCGAGTCCATCGCGTTGTTCACCGTCTCGCAGTTCCCGCAGAAGTATCCCCATCTGGTCTCGCCTGCCTCGTCGGCGAACACGTGGTAGAAGGGCGACTTCGAGCCGCGCTCCCCGTCAGCGCGGTCGACGTACAGCTCGCCGGCGGCCGTCTCGACGGCGTCGAGAGTCATACCGTACGCAGGCGACGCCGGCTGTTAAACGGTCTGGGTCGCTCCGATCCGGGACCGACGGAGACACCGTGGTGAGGATCAGTGTCGAGTCGGACCGTGACGGACCGACGGACGTTCGAGGCCGCTCACGTCCGGAACGACTCGCCGCAACCGCACTCCGCCTCGACGTTCGGGTTCTCGACGGTGAAGCCCGCGGCCTGCAGCCCGGACTCGTAGTCCAGTTTCGAGCCGCCGATGTAGTTCATCGACGCGGGGTCGACGAACACGCGCAGTCCGTGTTGTTCGGTCACCCGGTCGTCCTCCTCGGGTTCGGTGTCGAACCGCATCCCGTACGACAGCCCCGCACACCCTCCCTGCTGGACGAACAGGCGAAGGCCGCCGATGTCCACGTCCATCCCCTCGCTCTCCATGAGCGAGACCGCCTCCTCCGCCGCCGCCGGCGTGACAGTGACGGCGATGTCGAGTTCGTTCCCGCCGGACGCGTCAGTACTCATACGTAGTTGATCCGGGTACTCGCGTAAAACGTTGACGCCAACACAGACCGTGTGGCGAAACCGTGATCGACTTCGGCGCTACCGCTCGTCCTCGAATCGCGTCCGGACGCTCTCGGCGTGCGCCTCGAGTCCCTCTGCCTCCGCGAGCGTCGTCACCGTCCCCGAGAGGTCGCGGAGGCCGTCCTCTGAGAGCCGCTGGACGGTCGAGGAACGCAGGAACGAGCCGGTCGACAGCCCGCCGAACGCCCTCGCGCCGCCGTTCGTCGGCAGCACGTGGTTGGTTCCGGACGCGTAGTCGCCGGCGGCGACGGGCGTGAACCCGCCGAGGAACGCCGAGCCGACGTTCGTTATCCGGTCGAGCAGCGCCTCGTCGTCGGCCGCCTGTATCGAGAGGTGCTCGGCGGCGTACTCCTCGGCGAACAACACCGCCTCCGACATCGAGCGACCGACGAGCACGCCCGAGGCGTCGTTCGCGAGGGCGGACTCGATCGTCTCGGTCCGCTCTCGCTCGGGGACCTGCGCGTCGACCGCCGCGCAGACGGCGTCGGCCGTCGCCTCGTCGTCCGTCACCGCGACGACGGAGGCGTTCGGGTCGTGCTCCGCCTGCGCGATCAGGTCGGCGGCGACCGCCGCGGGGTCGGCGGTGTCGTCGGCCAGCACCAGCACCTCCGAGGGACCGGCGAGGAAGTCGATCTCCACGTCGCCGCGGACCGCCGCCTTCGCCGCGGTGACCCACTTGTTGCCCGGGCCGACGACCTTCCGGACGCTCGTCACCGTCTCGGTGCCGTACGCGAGCGCGGCAACCCCTTGGGCGCCGCCGGCGGAGTAGACGGCGTCGGCGCCGGCCTCGTGGATCGCAGCCAGCGTCGCGGGGTTGATCTCCTCGGCCGGCGGCGTCACGGCGGCGACGTGGTCGACGCCGGCCACCGTCGCCGGCACGACGCCCATGATCGCCGACGACGGGTACGCGGCGGTGCCGCCGGGAACGTACACGCCGACGCGGTCGAGCGGCCGGAAGCGCTTGCCCAGTTCGCGGCCGTCCTCGAACTCGCGCGTCCAGTCCTCGGGGAGCTGTGCCTCGTGGAACTCGCGAACGTTCGCGATCGACTCGCGGATCGCCGCGAGCACGTCGTCGGCGACGGCCTCGACGGCGCGCTCGGCCTCGTCGGTGATGTCGATGTTCGCCACCTCGACGTCGTCGAACTCCCGGGAGAACTCCCGGAGCGCGGCGTCGCCCTCGTCGCGGACGCGCTCGACGATGTCGCGCACGTCCCCGCGGACGGCGTCGACGCCGGCGTCGCGTTCGAAGAACGCTCGCCGCTCGTCCGGCGAGAGGTCGGCGACCTGTCTCGGATCCATGTGTACGGTCTGGAGCGGCGGGGGTAAACCGTTCCCGGAACGCGTATCCGGCTTCCCTCGGCTCGTCGAGCGATGACCACAGCCATGCACCGGCCGGATCAGGCGCCGGGTTCGGGGTCCGGACCGTCGCCCTCGGCGGAGTCGGTCGCGGGTTCGTCCGCGTCCTCCACCGCAGCCTCGTTCACGGTCCGCCAGTAGAAGCGTGGACCGAGCACGAGGTAGCCGAGCGCGAGAAACAGCAGCGCGAACGCGAACGACTCGCCGGCCATGCCGGCGAACAGGATCGCGCACGCCTGCACGACACCCATCACGAGGGCGTCCTGCGGGTGGAGATCGGGGTACCGAACGGGCGTCACCATCAGCGGCGCCGACACGGCTGCGAGGCCGAGCACCACCGCGGGCGAGTCCAGCCCCGCGAGCACGGACGCCGCGATCACCGTCGCCGCGAGGGTCGTCTGGACGCCGTGAGTCGTTTTCTCCCCCTCGTCCGCGACGTTGTACACGGCCAGCCGGATCACCGCGAGCGCGACGTAGATCGCGGGGACGACCAGCCCGGCGACGAACAGCAGGGGCGACGAGTTGAGCGGGTACGCGCCGGTCACCGTCGCGGCGACGATCAACGCGGGGGCGACGCCGAAGGAGGCCACGTCCGCCAGCGAGTCGAGGTGGGGGCCGATCGCGGTACCGCCGTACCGGCGCGCGACCACGCCGTCGAGGCCGTCCGCGACCGCCCCGAGGAGCACCAGCCGCGCCGCCAGCGTCGGATCGAACGCCACCGCGGCCGCAGCGAGCGTCCCGAGGGCGGCGTTCCCGGCGGTGACGGCGTCAGCCAGCCCCAGCCGGGAGAGGAAGCGCGGCCGGTCGGTCATAGTCCAGTCGGGCTGACGGCATGGCCGGTCGTATGGTTTTCCATCCGATCCGGCGCCCGGACCGATCGTCATAAATCGATCCGCTCCCACCGTTCGACCATATGGACCGACGCCGCTTCCTCGCGACCGCGGGCGCCGCCGCGTCGCTCTCGCTGGCGGGGTGTGCCGCCGTGCTCCCGGGGTCCTCGGGCGACGACTACGACGTCGGCATGACCGCCGAGGCGTTCCGTCCGTACGAGATCACCGTGTCCGTCGGCGACACGGTCGTCTGGGAGAACACGTCGACGCGTTCCCACTCGGTGACGGCGTACGAGGATCAGATCCCCGAGAACGCCGACTACTTCGCGACCGGCGGGTACGACTCCGAGGCGGCGGCCGTGGACGCGTGGGACGGGAAGCGGGGAGCCATCTCCGCGAACGAGCGCTTCGAACACACCTTCGAGGTCCCCGGGGACTACACGTACTACTGCATCCCGCACGAACAGGCGGGAATGGTCGGTGTCGTCCGCGTCGAGAAGTGACGCCCCGGACCGGCGTTCCGCCGCGATCGCCGGTCGCATCGATCGGATCGAGGTGCCGGCTCGGCAAAACGCGGGTTTCCTCCCGTGTCGAACGGTACTACCGATCGTCGACCGGGATCGTCGACCGGATCGCAACCTGCTCGCTCCGGAGCGTGCGGACGTCTACCGGTGTCACGATTGCGACGAATGGGTGCGAGCGCCGGTCGGCGCCGTCGTCGACGAGTGCCCCGAGTGCGGGTCGGCGAACGTGGCACTCATCACCCGTCACGTGGCGTTGTGAATCGCGAACGTGGCGCCGTTTCGGACAACGCGGCGCCGTGAGGTGACCCACACGCCGCTGTCCGAACGCGGTCAGGCGTCGCTGTTCGAGGGAGGTCGGTGCGTAAAAACGTCGGTGGTCGGTCGCCTACTCGTCGACGGCGACGTCGTCGTCGTCCACGTCGACGGCGGTCTCCTCCTCGGCGGCGATCTCCTCGGGCCGCGCCTCGAGCGAGAGCTTCTGGATCTCGACGCGGCGAAGCGGGTACACCGTCTTCGCCTCGCCGTAGATCGCCGACGAGAGGCGCCCCTCGACGACGGAGTCGATGAGCTCCGAGAAGGAGCGGTCCTCGGCTGCGTCCTCCACCAGATCGATCATGATCTGGCGGATGGCCTGCTCCTGCGAGCGGTCCGCCTTCTTGGTCGTGAAGGCGACCGGGCTGACGCGGACGCGGTAGTCGTCGGTCGTGCGCACGGTGATGTGCAGGTCGACCTTCGAGGCGCCGCGGCGGACCATCGAGCGGAGGTAATCGCGCGTGAGTTCGTGCTGAATGAACTCGGTGTACGCGGTGTCCGACCCGACGTCCGTGATCTTGAACGTCAGCTTGACGTTGTCCTGTCCCTGGTCACCGGTTATCTCGCCGAGCGTGGTCTCGACCGTGCGGCCGACGACCTGCTCTGGCTCCTCGGCCATGGTGTCGCCGAGCTCGGCTCGGTCGAACTGCTCGGGCGCGAGGACGGTGTACCAGCGTTTCCCCTGTCGTTGTCGTGAGACTGATCGTTCGCTCATGTGTCGTGTGTGTCCGTGTCTGCGGTGTCGCGTGTGTCGTTCGTGTCGCGGATGCCGTCCGCGTCGTTGGCGTCGTTCGTGTCCTCCTCCGTTCCCCATCCCGTCGCGACCACGTCGTCGGCCACGGCGAGGTTCACGAGGTAGTCGTCCACCGAGGCGAGGAAGCCGCCGGTCGTGTCCCGCGAGATGCGGGTCGCGACCCTCGTTCCGTCCGCCTCCGTCCGAATGTCGTCGGTGTTGTCCGGCGAGATAGCCGCGGCGACCGTCGACGCGGCGTCCGCGTCGGCGTGTGACGTCTCCACCAGCGCGGTGCGCGCGAGGTCGTCCCCAGTCATCGCAGGGCCTCCCTGAACGCGCCGATGAACGCCTGTACGTCCCCGCCGGCGAATCGGGCCTCGCCGAGGCGGTCGTCGCCGATCACGTCGGTCGACTCGCCGTCACGGTCCGTGTCGTCGGGGCCGCCCGAGCCGTTCGGGTCCTCGGCCGCCGTCGCCTCGACGCCGGCTCGAAGCGCCGCCGTCAGGTCGACCGTCCCGTCGCCGGCGGCGGCGGCCGCGTCGTCGGAGACGACGAGCGCGACCGGCTCGGGGGAGGCGTAGTCGCGGACGAGCCGCGCGGCGGTGGCGAGCGCCGGCGCGTCGGCCGGCGACGCCTCCACGCGGGCGACGAACGCGCCGTCGTATCGGCCCGTCGTCGGGTCCGCGAGCGCCCCGTGGACGCCGGCGGCGTGGTCGCGCCACGTCGACAGCGCCGCGTCGGTCACGTTCGCGCCGAGCGCGAGCGCCACGCCGAGTCCCGGACGCTCGCGAGCGAGCGCGTCGAGCACGTCGGCGTGGCCGCCGAGCGTGGCGAACGGCCCCGTCGGCGTCCCGTACGGACGAAGCGCCCGCTCGACGGCGGACACCGCGCGGTCGGGCGCGTCGGCGGTCGCGTCGAGCGCGACCGCGGAGGCGAGTCGTCGACGGTCGTCGTCGTCGATCTCGGCGGGCCTAGTGTCCTCGGTGTCGATACCGAGGTCCACGAGCAGCGCGCGTACGGCGTCCACGTCGCCGGAGTACGGCGTCCAGATCCGCGTCGAGTGTGCGATCCCGTCGGCGAGATCCGCCGTCGGGACCGCCACGCCCGGCCGTCGATCGACGGCGCCGCGGCGCTCGGCCTCCTCCAGCAGGCTTCCGCTTCCGTCCTGGCCCGGAACGGCCCCAGCGGCGACGGCGCCGGCGAGCCCGACGATCGGGTCCGGATCGGCGCCGATCGCGTCGACGACGGCGGCCGCGACGACCGACACCGGCCGCGACCCAGGTGCGATGCCGGTCGCGTTCGGCGCGGTCCAGCCCAGCGACAGCGCGGTCCCGTCACCGTCGGGGACCGTTGTGTCGCGGGTGGCGCGAACCTGGAACGGCGTGCCCCGCGAGTCGAACGCACGGGCGAGCACCCCCGCCGCGGCGAGCGCGTCGCCGGCGGGTCGAGGGTAGAGCCGGACGAACTCCGCGGCCGACAGCGCCGAGGCTACCCGTTCGGGGTCGGCCTCGGTCGGCGTGTCGGCGGCGGTGGACATCGGTGTGGCTCGTGAGTGGGGGTGGGCGTCTTATCGGTCGTCCTCGAGGAGGTCGACGGCGACGTCGTAGCTGTACCGGAAGTCCTCGTCGAGCTTGTCGCCGCGGTAGTAGTCCGCGAGGCGACGGATCTTCGACTCGGTGTTCTGGAGCGCGCGCTTGTTCTGCGCGTCCTGCTGGTTCTCCGCCATGTGCTCGCGGAGCCCCACCGCGCGCTCCATGAGGTTACGGAGGTCCTCGGGGAGGTCGTTGCCGGCGTCGTGCTCCTCGAGGATCTCGGTGACCTTCTTGCCGGTCGCGAGCTTCACGTTCGGAACCGGCGTTCCCTTCACGCCCTCGTCTCGCAGTTTCATGCCGATGACGCTCGGGTCATGGCCCTGTTCGGCGAGTTCGACGACGCGTTCCTCGACGTCCTCCGCATCGACGTCGCTCCACTCCGGGGGTTCGTCTGCCGCGGGGTTGTCCGAACCGGACGACCCTCGACGGCGGGTGTGCATTCGTGCCATTGTCTGAGTTGGAACGTCGGCCGCAGAAGCGAGCCACCGCCGGCTGTCGCTCCCGAGCGCGCCGTCCGGCGCGAGCGGGCAGTCCGACGGGGGCACATCCGCAATCCCAAGCCCACTGCGGGCGAGTCAGAGTTGCGGCCGTGCTGTTCCCGAGCGGAACAACTCACCCGCGGACCTAAGGGCTTTCTATCCATCGCTCGACCGTGTTGGTCCGTGGCGAGGACGTGCGCAGTCGAAGCGCTTAACTACCGAACCGCGATACGAAGTTGTGTAGGCGGGCTCGTAGATCAGTGGTAGATCGTTCCCTTGGCAGGGGAAAGGCCGCGGGTTCAAATCCCGCCGAGTCCAGTCGGATATAATCCTCTTAGAGAGATGACTATCTGCCGCTTTCGGGTTCCTCAGTTCCGCTACCACACAGGTTGCTGTCCGTGGTGGTCATCGGTAAGCGCGAGTCGTACCGGATCGGTACGTGGTCGCCGCCGTCCAGCGACCGAGTCGCGGGAAGTGGTGGCTGGTGATACCGACGTCCGTGAGTTCGACTCCGGCCTTGTGAGTCCAAAGAGTGTTCCCTCGGTCACGAACAGACGTCGCCGATGGAGCTATTGATCTGGCGACCGACACCTGGTCGTGGAGTCCTCGAAGAGAACACGGTTCCTGATGGCCGAATCCGCCCTGATCATACTCGGGTTCGCCATCGCAGCCCAGGTGAGTCCTCCGGACCCGTACAGTCAGATCGTCGGGGCGCTGGTGATCCTACTGGTGACCCTCCCGCTCTCGTACTGGGTAGCCTACCGGCGCCCGTGATCGGGACGCACGCGCCGTTCGTTCCATGAGCCGGGGGCGAGGAGGCCGGCACAGCTGTCCGTGTCGACGCTTGCTGTATCCTGGGCGGTGCACTGTCTCCCCGTCGTCGTCGAGCCCGACGACGGGACGGACCGATCGACTCCTGTGAACGCTCACTCACTCAGATCGGGGGATGGATCGGTTTGGAATCATTTGTGATATTTTGATCGGTTCGTTCATATATCCGAACGCCGTCCATCCGGTACAGTACCGCCGGGGGTCGAGTCCCTTCGGGAGAGGGCTGTGGAACGAACCAAATGAACTTCAACGCACTCTTCGACGACGACCGCGCAGTCAGCCCGGTCATCGGCGTGATCCTGATGGTCGCGATTACGGTGATCCTGGCGGCTGTCATCGGCTCGTTCGTCTTGGGCCTGGGGAACAGCGTCCAACAGACCGCACCGAACGCGAACTTCCAGTTCGACTTCGACACTGGAAACAACACCGCAACGGCAACACACACCGGTGGAGATTCAATCCCGACATCGCAGCTAAATGTAACCGCTAACAACAGCGTTGGTTTCAGCGGTTCGACAGTCAGCGCAGGGTCTACATCGGCCGAAGTCGATTATACGGGGGCTGACACGGTCCGCGTGATCTGGACCTCACAGAACGGAGACAGCTCCCAGACGCTCGCCGAGGAGTCGACGCCGTAACCCGGCTCTCGGACGGACCACCTTCGCACTTTTCGACGCAGTACGGACCGACCACCGTGGCGTTCCGCCCGTCCCTCGCCCCGCCCGAGTTCGCGATTGATACTTTGGAACGAACGCTTATTCCGGCCGTTTTCAAAGCTTCCCGCATGAGGGCCTGGGGGAGCGGCGACAGTCGGGCGCAGGGCGACGTTATCGCCCTCGTGCTCCTGCTCGTGATCACGGTCGCCGGGGCGTCGGCGATCCTCACGTTCGGCGGCGACGCGATCACGGGCATCCAGCAGTCCGCGACCGATGGCGCCGCCGAGCAGTCGATGACACAGTTCGACTCGAAAGCGAGTCTCGTCGCTCACGGCGACAGCGACGCCCAGCGAGTGCGGCTGGCCGGAAGCGCCGACGCGACGCGGCGCGTCGACGCCGGCGCGGGCTGGATGAACATCTCCGTCTACAACGCCAGCACGGGCGAGTTCGAGTACGAGATCACGAACACGACGCTGGGTGCGGTCGTCTACCAGGACGGCGACACGTCGGTCGCGTACCAGGGCGGGGGCGTCTGGCGTCGGTCGGGCAACGGCACCTTGATGGTGTCGCCGCCGGAGTTCCACTACCGCGGCACGACGCTGACCCTCCCGCTCGTGTCCGTGGCCGGCGACGAGCGGCTCGATAACGAGGTGATCGTCCGTCGTCCGGCCGATCCGACCGGGGTGTATCCGGATGAGGATGCCGACCGCGTCAACCCCCTCGATGAGGGGGTCGTCGTGATCACCGTCGGCAGCGAGTACTACGACGCGTGGGGACGGTTCTTCGAACAGCGCACCAGCGGCAACGTGACGGTCTACGACAGCAACCAGACGGCACGGACGGAACTGATCGTGCCGTTCGAGACCGAGTTCGACAACGTCGTCGCCTCGACCTCCGCGGGCGGTATCTCGGCCAATCCCGGGCCGCCGCCGGAGCCGTATCGCGACGGGGTCGTACAGCCGTCCGCCGACGACGTGATCGAGTCTCACATCGAAGAGTGCGAGACGGATCCGGACGCGTGTGTCGACGAGGGGAACCTCTCAACCGCCGATATGAACGGCAGCGAGACGTACTTCTTCGACGGCGACTACGGCGGCGACTTATCGATCGACACCGCCGACGGGAACGTCACGGTCGTCGTCGACGGCGACTTCGATGCCAGCGACGTGGACGTGACCGGCGGGAACTCGACCACGTTCTACGTCAGGGAGGACTTCTCGGTCGGCGGCGAGGTGAACCCGGACGGCCCGGCGAGCCAGCTCCGCGTGCTCGTGCACTCCGACGGGGACGTCTCGTTCAACGGAGGCTACCTCTTTGTCGGGTTCGTATACGCGCCCGAATCCGACGTCGACCTCAACGGCGGAGGCGGCCAGGGGACGAACTTCGAGGGCGGCCTCGTCGGGGACACGATCGACGTGAACGGACAGCCGAACGACTTCGAGTACGACCAGAGCGTCGGGACGATCGACCTCGACGTGAGCGCGTCGAACGCGCCCCGGATCACCTACCTCCACGTTTCGGTCACCGAGATCGAGGTCGACGAGGACTGACTCGTACCGGTCCGGAGTCGGCCGCCGCTCGCCGTCCCTCGCCGCCCCGCTGCCCCTCACCACCGCCGTCGTTACCCCTCCAACTCCACCGAGACGGTCGTCAGTTGGACGACCACGCTGTCCACCTCGAACCGGTAGGTTACCGCGCCGTCGGCCGGGGTATCGTCGACGGCAGTGAACCCCTCGGACTCGAAGTAACGCTTCCAAGCGTCCGCTCGCGGCGACTCGACCGTGACGGTAACCGTCACGTCGTCGCCGGCGGCGGCGACGAGTTCGCCCGCGACGCCGCGGCCCGTCACCTGTCCGCGGACCAGCACGGTCGAACTCCCGCCGAACGCGACGCGATCGCCCGTCCGTCCGGTAACGACCAGCGGGATCAATGCGTGTTCGCCGTCGACGACCCACCCGGGCTCAGAGCGCATGACTGCCGCGTCGCCGTCCTGACGCAGCACCGCGCCGTGTGCGGAGACTACCGTGGTGTCGCCCTCGTTGTACGTGATCGGCGTGCTCTCGTTTCGGGTGGGAGCAGTGAAGTTCTCCCCCCTGACCGGGTTCGGCGTCGTCGCGTTCACCGTGATCGTGGTCGACCCGTTCACTGCCAGCGTGCCGCCGTTGAGTTTGATCTCGGTCGCCCGGCTCGGAGCGCCCTCCCGGGAGAGATCCTCGAGGTTGTCGTCGAGCACGTCGAACGCCCGCTCCATGTTTTCGAGTTGTTCGTCCGTCCGGAACTCCTCCAACGCCGGGTACCCCGCGGCGTACACGGTCCCGACGGTGAGCACGATCAGCGAGAACACCAACACGAACCCGACTGCGTCGCTTTGCGCGCGACTCACGCCGCTCGCACCTCCAGCTCACCGCCGGCGTACACGATCTCTATGTCGCCGCCGGACAGAGTCGTCTCGGCGACGGGCGTCCGCGTCGGAGCCGCCACCGTCACCGAGACCCGCGTGCCGGTCGCGGTCAACTCGATCGTCGTCGGCGACCCGGGCTCCACCGCGATCGAGTAGGTGCTGCCGGCGACCGTCTCGGGATAGGTGCCCCGCACTGTCACCTCGCTTCCGCCGGCGGCGACGAGGCGGTCCGCGGCCATCAGCCGCGCCGAGAGCTGCTGGCCGACCACCGCCATTGCCTCGCGGGTGGTGTCCTCGCGCTGGCTCTCGACGGCGCCGCCGGCCGCGACGAGCAGGCCGCTGATCAACAGCGCGGTGATCCCCAGCGTCAACACGTACGACAGGGTCGTCGCCGTAGCGCGATCGCGGCTCCCCTGCGGTCGCGTCGGCGACGAACTCGACGCCGTTGATCCGTCGAGAGGACGGGGGGAGTCAGTCATCGCGTTCCCCCGGCGCGACGCGGACGGTCTCCGCGTACGTCACCTCGCTCGTCCGGTACTCGATCGGGAACTCGATCGCGTACACCGCGGGAACGCTGTACGGCTCGTCGGCCGACGGTGTCGCAGAGACGTTTCCCGCCGAGACCGATCCGGATCCGGCCGTTCGGACCGTCAGGTCGTAGCCGCCGGCCGCGCGGTCGCCGTTCCGGACGAGCACGTCGTACCCGTCGGTCGTCGCGCTGCCGGCCACGTCGCCGCCGAACGCCAATCCGGGGCAGTCGACGCCGCCGAGGCTCCCCCCGGTGAAGTCGACCGTCGCGTTCGGCGCCGACACCGAGCAGACTTGGGTCGTCGCCGACGCGGGCTCGCCGGCCGATTTGACTGCGACGGCGACCGCTCCACTGCTGCCGTTCTCGTACACGTACGCGTGCCACGACTCTGTCCCGTTGGTCACCACGACGTGGAAGGCGTCGGTGGGATCGCTCGCGGACGCGTTTGCGAGCGAGGAGGTGTTCACGACTGCGACGAACGCCCGCGTCGCGTTGCCGTCGCCGGCGCGCTCCAGATCGGTCGCGACGGTCCAGTTCTCAGCACTGCCGGTGCTCGTGAACTGCCGCGGGTCCGCCGCGGTTCCGTTCTGTCGCACCAGCGAACCGTTCGTGAAGGCCGCGGACTCCATGTCCGCGCGGGCGCTGGCGGCGTTCCGGCCTGCCGACTCCCGCAACTGCGAATCGAGGGCGGCGAGCCCGTCGGAGACGTTCCCCTCCAGCAGGTCCCGCTCCCCGTCCGCGTACTCCACGGCGTTCTCCCGGTCGACGATCCCGCCGGCGCCGTCGACGACCGACGAGCGATAGCCGAGGACGTCGCGTTCGCCGACGCCGTTGTCGCGCGTCGCGAGGTTCTCGGTGAAGATCGCAGTGTTCGCCAGTAACACCAACGCGACGAGCACGACCGCGAGCGCGAACCCCGCGACGAGGACGAGCTGTCCCCGATCCGGTTCGTCGCCGCTGCCCTCGTTCCCCCCGTCGCTACCGAGTTTGACCCTCAGATCCGCCATACGATAATTCGCACCTCCATGACCCCGAACAGCGGGCCTTCGGCGTCGAGGGCGCCGGCGTAGAATGCTCCGTCGGCCGCCGCCGCCGAGACGTTCCCCGTCCCGTCGCCCACTGGGTCGTCGTCGAACAGAACCACTGTCCGGGTCGCCGCGACGGCGTTATCGCTGGGCGACCCCATATACACCATCCGCGTCCGGCCGCGACCGCCGGACGTTCGATAGCTCACCTCGACGTTGAACGCGATCCTGTCCTGGCCGAACGTTTCGTTCAGCGTGTCGCCGAACGCCGTCGGCGGGCCACCGGCGGTATACACTCCGTCAGAGCCGGATCCGCGGAACCGCTCGCCGGACGTGTTCCAGTACACCAACGCGGGCCGGAGCGTCCCGTTCGCCTCCGCGGCGGCCAGCGTCCCCTCGGCGACCGCCGCTTGCTGGTTCTCGATATGCTGGTTCGACGTACTGGCGGTCAACGGCGTGACAGCCGTCGCCTGCAGCGCGAAGAGGACGCCGCTCAGCAGAATGACCGCGGCCGCGAACCCCTCCAGCGTGTGTGCCTGTGCGCGCATCGCTACCACACCCGTACAACCACAGACGCGTCAGACCCGTCGAGCAGGACCGCACGGCGGGCGACGGACACGTCCGCGCCACGCGACGGCGACGGTCCCGCCGCGAGCGTCGGCCCGTCGCCGACGACGGTCACGTTCACCGACCGCACCGGAGAGAGCACTCCGAGGGCTGTCTTCCGCTTCGAGGCGTTCGCGTCGTAGCGACAGTCGTCCGAGCGGTCCGGCCCGTCCGTGTCGAAGAACGCCTCGGTACAGGTGGTGTTCAGGACCGCCGGTCGCGTCGGGTCCTCGACGAGTAGGTCGTTCGCGACCCGGTCGGCCGAGCGGTCGGCGACGACGACGGCGTCGGTCGCGTCGCCGGTGAACGGCGCCGTCAGCGACGGGGCGAACGCGAACACGAACGCGACGACCAGCAGGAAGACGCTCACGCCGACGGCGTAGTCGATGGTCGTCTGTCCGCGATCACAGTCAACTGCGTCGCCGCGGTCGCGCCTGCCGACGCTGTCCCTCCCCAGACACCACGGAGAGTCGCTCACGCCACCACCACCCACACGCCCAGCGCGATGGTGAGCAACACGACCACGTACTTCATCCCGGAGACGATGTCGGCACTGCGGATGTACCCCGCGATGACCCCCGACAGCACCGCCTGTATCGTCACCGCGTGGAAGAACAGCACCGACAGGCGGTCGACGTCGACGTCGCCACCGAACCCGCCCGAGCCGAGCCCGCCGCCCCCGCCGGTCGCGGCGCCGCCCGCTGCGCCCCCGCTCGCCTGCGTGGTCAGCCCCGCGAGGATGTCGAGGAACCGGAGCTTCAGGATCGCCATCACCGCCAGCAGCGTGAGGTACGTCATCAGGATGATCGCCACCTGCATCCGCGTGCGCGACTTGCGCTCGCGCTCGATGTCGTCCTGGTTCTCCGAGGCCTGCGCGGCCGTCGTCAGTACCTCCGTGATCTGACTCGACGCCTGCTGGGCTTCCGAGATGAGCTTCACCGTCCGCGCCAGCCGGGGGATGTGGTACCTGTTGTTGAACTCGACGAGCGCCTCCCGGAGGCTCATCCCGTAGTTCACCTTCGCGTACATCACGTCGAACTCCTCGGCGAGCTTCCCGCTCGACGTGTCGGCGGTCGTCCGGATCGACTCCAACAGCGTCTGCCCGGTGTCGTTGGCCGAGGAGAGCTTCCGGAGGTTGTCCGAGAGCTTCCCCGTGATCCCGCCTCGGCGGATCTGGTGCCACTCGTAGAAGACCACCAACGGGATCAGCGTGACGTACGCGGGGACGTACACCCACACGAACGTCGACCACACCGGGTTGTCGACGAACCCCTGGAACGTGAGCGGCGCGTCGCCGGAGGCGACCCCGAACCCGACCAACACGAGCGCTGCCGGGGCGGTCAACGCCAGCGTGAACAGGGGGTTGTCGCGGAAGAACAGGTGCGGCGCCCGCAACAACTCCTCGGTCTTGTGCGTCCCCTCGCGCGAGCGGATCCGGTCGAACAGCGAGAACTCGCCCGTGAACGCCTCGACGAGGCCGAGGTGGAGCAGGCCCTCGCGCTGCTCCTCCGCGAAGTGCTCGTCGATGCCGCCGGGGTCGAGGTAGCCGTCGCCGACCTCGTCCTGCTTGACCGTCGACACGAGGACGAGGAAGCCGACCCCGATGAGCGGCGTGAGCAGGTAGACGGTCGCCGTCAGCAGGAAGTCCTGCCCCTGCCCGAGCATCGACATGATGACGAGGATGATGATCAACAGGAGGGGGAACAGCGACAGCGTCATGTACATCTCGCCGAACAGCTCCAGCGTCTCCAGCGTCAGCTCCTGCTCCTGTTTCGACGTGCGGAGGTGCTTCTCCTTCTTGTCGTAGAGGAACCGCTCCATGTCGCCGCCGGAGTTGATGATCGACAGCATGTCCGTGAGGAACTGCGAGAACTCCTCGCTGGGCGTCTCGATGGACTGCTGGCGGACCGCGTTGCGGTAATCGGTCCCGAAATAGGTCGTCTCCTGGACGATGCTCTGGAACTCCTTCGCCACCTCGCCGTAGGTGTCGTCGGCCGCCGCCATCGACTCGAAGATCTCCAGTTGATTCAGCCCGCCCACCGAGAGGGCGTACATGAACGAGACGGCGTCCGCGAGGAGCATGTCGATCTCGCGCTTGCGCGCGTCAGCACGCTGGTAGGGGATCGCGAGCAGCGTGCCGAACCCGAGCCCGAAGCCGATTCCCCCGAAGACGACGCCGCTCACGAGCACGGCCGCGGGCTCCGTGAGCGACTCCAAAAGCGCCGCCTGCTCTGGGGAGCTCGCCGGGACCCCGAGCCCGATCGACTCCGCCTGTACGATCCCGAACGCGAACAGGCTCCATCCCAACAGCATCCCGACCAGCCACAGCGCCAGCCCCACGAGCACGCCGACGCCGAGCGCCCGCGAGACGTACAGCTCGACGGGCTGGTTCATCCGCGCCTGCGTCAGCTTCGTGTCGACGGTGTCGACGAGATCCCCCTCCTCGTCGAACAACCGCCGGAACAGCGGGTAGAACGCGTCCGCGAACCCGCGCGCGCTTCCGAAGCCCGTGTCGCTGTCGAGGCTCATTCACGCTCCCCCCCGCCGTCCTCGTCGTCCGACGACTCGACCTCCCCGAATCCCCAGTCGTCGATCACCTCCTCGTCGGGGGCCGACTCTTCCTCGGGGGCCGACTCTTCGTCCGGAACTGACCGCTCGTTGCTGTCGACCCCGTTCCCGGGGTCCCCGTCGTCGTCGAACTCATCGATCGCGTCGAACGCGTCGGCCGCCTCGTCGGTCAGTTCGGCTCCGCCGCCGTCCTCGTCGTTCCCAGCTGGACCGTCGGCCGGGACGGGTCCGTCGGTCGGGCCCCTCGATCGGTCGATATCGAGCGGCTCAGGGCCGATGCCGTCGAACTGCGCGCCGGGGGCGTCGTCGGCGAGGGCGTCACCCGCACCCGGCTCGGCCGCGACGTCGCCGGCCGGTTCGACCGCGCCGAGGGCGGCGGCCACGTCGTCGGTGCGTTCGCCGCGGAACTCCTCGAGGATCGACTCCGCCTCCTCGAGGATCGACTTCGCCTCAGCCGCCTGCGCCTCCGAGGGCTCCGGGCGGGGCACCATCTCCTCTTTGTCCTCGTCGACGTTGATGAGCACCGACTCCATCTCGCGGAGGTCGTCGAGGCTCGCCTCCAACCGCTCGTTCGCCATGAGCGAGAGGATCGTCTCCGGGTCGTTGATGAACGCCTGCAGCGTCGCCGCTACCTGCGTGTACGTGTTGAGGTCGCGGTCGATGAGATACGCGATCACCGCACGGCGCTTGAGGAGTTCCTCCTCGAGGGTCTCGACGCTCCAGCCGCGGTCGAACATGATCTCCTCGAGCGTGTTCGAGTCGCCCATGTGGAGGAACTCGTCCGTCTCGGCCTGCCACTGGTACACGTCCTGCACGTTGATCTCGTCGTTCTCGGCGTCGTAGTGGTTGATCTCCGTGAGCGACTTGTTCCGGCGAACCTTCCGCCCCTGTACCCGCGTCGACGCCTGCACCGACACGAGATCCAGCGCCGTGAACATCGTCTTCGAGACGTTGATCGGCTCGGTCGTGAAGCGCTTGAGCACCTCCCCGACGTTGTCCGCGTGGAACGTGGTGTAGGTGGTGTGTCCGGTCGACATGACCTGAAAGAGGGTTCGTCCCTCCTCGCCGCGGATCTCGCCCATGACGATGTAGTCTGGCCGCTGGCGGAGCGCGGCCTCCAGCAGGTCGAACTCGTCGACGTCGCCGCCGTCGTCGTCCGCGAAGGAGGGCCGGGTGACGGAGGCGATCCAGTTGCGCTGGGGCAGTTCGACCTCACGAGTGTCCTCGATTGAGACGATCTTCGAGTTCGAGGGGATGAACAGCGAGACGGCGTTCAGACTCGTCGTCTTCCCGGAGGCTGTGCCGCCCGCGAAGATCAGGCTCTTGTGGTTCTCGATGCACAGCCACAGGAACGCCATCTCGTCGAGACTGAACGTGTTCCAGTTGATGAGGTCGATCGGCGTGAACGGGACGTCCTTGAACTGCCGGATCGTGTAGTTGGTCCCGTGATCCGACACCTCCCGTCCGAGGGTCAACTGCGCGCGCGAGCCGTCCGGGAGGGTGGCGTCCACCTGCGGCCGGCGCTTGGAGATGCCCTTTCCGGAGCGCTGGGCGAGCTTGACGACGAAGTCGTCGAGCTCCTGTTCGCCGTGATAGACGTTCGAGATGATCTGCTCGTAGTCGGAGTGGTAGACGAAGACCGGGGAGTCGTAGCCGTCACAGGAGATGTCCTCGACGTTGATGTCGTGTTTGATCCCGTCGATCCGCTCGTAGCCGACGAAGTCACGTTCGAGGTAGTACAGCGCCTTCGTCACCGTGTACTCGGTGAGCGTGTCGGGGTCCTCCGCGAGGACCGCGGGCTCGGGTCGAGCGGCGATCCCCTCGATCTCGCCGAGTGACTCCCGCGGTGCGACGCCCAGCGCGCGGATCAGTCGCCCCGCGGCGCCGTCGGCGTCGACGTCGACGCCGAACAGGTCCGCGAGCCTGTCGCCGAGTCCCGGCCCCTCCTTGCGCTCGTAGAGGTCGTAGCGCTCGAGGAGGTCGTACGTCTCCTCGCGGATCGTCAGCTTGCGGTGGTCGTCGTCGGCTGCGACTGCCCCCTCGTCGGCGTACTTGATCGCCGAGCGCAGTTTGCCCTCGAGGAACTCCATGAGCTCCGTCTCGATGGCGTTGCGGTACGGCTCGACCACGTAGTACTTCTTCTCGTTCTCCTTCGTCGAGTGGAAGACGATCACGAACGAGTACGGCTCGTTCACCCAGTAGCGCTCGACCTCGCGGAAGTGGGTCTTCTTCGGGATCGGGACCGCCTTCTCCAGGTCGTAGCGGTTCGCGATCGTCGTCGTGCCCGCGGCGTCGCTGAAGAACTCGTCCTCGTCGACGTCGTCGGCGATGTCGACGGTGCGCTCGTCGATCACCTCGTCCAGTTCCGGCGCGCGCTTTGCGAGGTGACCGAGCGTCTCCTCGACACGGTTCGGGTCGAATCCGAGCGCCTCGGCCTTGTCGGCGTCCGTGAACTCCAGGGGTTCGTCCTCCTCGTCGGTCGGGGGGGTTCCGTCGTCCTCAAGGAAGTACTCCTCGCGGTAGTCGTCCCACGTGTAGATGTCCTTCCACACCGGGGTCTCGTCGTAGGCGAGAAGCGGGGAGCGCCCGGCGATGGACTCCCCGAGCGCGCCGGCCGTGCCGACGGTCGTCGGTACTTCCCCGGGATCTATCCCGAGCGCGTTCGCGATGACGTCGGCGACGCCCACCGCCGTCAGGTCCTCCGCGGTCGCCGCGCGGACCTCGATCCGAACGACCTCCTCCCCGTCCTCGTTCTCCTCGACGATTTCCGTTCGGAGCCGGTCGGCGAGCTCGTCGGCCGCGTCCTCGCGGCCGTGCTCCCGCAGGAAGTCCGACCACGTGTACTCCCCGACGACGGCCGCATCCCCCGACGCCGTTGCCGGGCCGGACTCGTCGTCGAATCCGGGCCCGACGGCCGCGTCAGCCTCGTCGGTAGCCATTGGGTCCACTCGGCCCGTACGCCACGTTAAATGCTTGCTCCCTCTATCACTTGTGAGAAAATACTGTATCTCCGTCTTTTACCGATTCACTCCGTGGATCAGGGGCGTTCCTGTCCGGTTTGTGATCGGTGGTTGGCCGACGGAACATATTCCACGTCGGCTCGAGGCGTTCGCGGGCTCACCGGTCGCCTCGTTCCCGACCTCGGCCCGTGAGGGGTGCACTCCTGCCGCATGGTGATTCAAAACCGCGCTTCAGCGGTCGTGAGTCCACTATGAAGCCAGCCATAGCAGCCAACACGCACATCGAAGATCGGCGCAGCGAAGTCACCGAAGAGACCCCGCAAAGTCACATCTATCGACTCCGACCGTTCATACGGTGGTGCGGCGAACAGAAGATCGGCGACACAACGGATCTGTCAACCCGGGATATGCACGAATACCGGGTGTGGCGGCGTGAAGACGGGGCCGTGTTACGTTAGGAGTGAGGCGGTCGTTGGTTCGGATGTTCTGGCCGAATTCGACCGCCTCAACGGATCTATCGAGAGACCGCTTACGCTACGTCTTCCTCGAAATGATCACTGTGGCAGTGGGAAGAACTATTCCTGCCGCCCATCCTGAGACGACTTCTATCTCACCCCGGCCTTTATTCTCCGGTTCCCCCAAGTCGAACTATGACAGGCGATCTGGAGGCCCGCAAGCTTGGCGACACCGACCAGGAAAGCACGGTCGCCACGTTCGGCGCCATCGCCCTGAACTGGCTCGAACAGGAGGGGGCCAATCAGATGGTCGAACACGCTCTCGATCATGGCGTGAACCACTTCGACGTAGCACCGCAGTACGGCGATGCCGAACTCAAACTCGGACCAAAACTCCGACAGCACCGTGAGGAGATCTTCCTCGGTTGTAAAACCCAGAAACGCGAGTATGATGGCGCACGGCACAAACTCGAGCGCTCGCTCGACAGACTCGGCATCGACACGATCGACCTCTACCAGGTCCACGGGCTGGAGTATGAGGAGGAACTCGACACAATCACGGGTGAAGGCGGCGCCCTCGAGGCATTCCGCGAGGCAAAGGTCGAGGGACAGATCGATCACATCGGCCTGACGAGCCATGGGGATCCTGACCTCATCATGGACGCGATCGACCGGATCGACGATCTCGAGACGCTGATGTTCCCGCTGAACCCCGTGGTGATGGCCAAGAACGACGCCGAGTACGACTACGAGGCAGTCCTCGAACGCGCCAACGAAGAGGGCCTCGGGACGTTGATTATCAAGGCCTTCGCGAGAGGTCCCTGGCCCCCCGAGGCCGAACTCCCGGTCGAAGACCGCCCGTACGCGAACTGGTACGAGCCCGTCGATACGCCCGAAAGGATGCGCGAGCGCTTCGACTTCGTGGCCTCTCAGGACGTGACGAGCGTCGTGACACCGGGTGATCCCAAGCTCGTGTCGATGGGCTTCGACGCTGCCTCGCGGTACGAGCCCATGGACGAAGCCGCCCAGCGGTCACTGATCGAGGAGCTGCGCCACGAAGACTCGCCCGTCCCCGAGCAACTTCACCACTGATCGCTCGATGTCGGTTCCACAGACTGTCGAAACCGCTCTCGCGGACCGACCGGTCGAGGGTGCGACCTGCCTCGAGGCGGGAGCCGGCGTCGGTAATACCACCCGCGGGCTACTCGAACAGGGCGCAGGCCACGTCTACGCAGTCACGGACAACGCCGAACATGCCCGGGACCTCAGGGCCTCTCTTGATTCCCACGAGGCGTCTCGGACCTCGATCCTAGAAGCGGATCTTCGATCCACACCTCTCCAGTCGAACGCGGTGGACCTCATCACCGCACATGGTTTGTGTAACGTTGTTCCACCCTCTGCTCTCGGACAGATTTCGGCAGAGCTAGCCCGGATCGCCGCCCCTGGGGCACATCTCGTCGTTAACGATTACGAACCGCTCCCCGACGACGCAGCCATCAGGAACCTCTTCGCCGTCGAGAATGCTGTGTCGGAGCTGGCTGACGGCACACCCGCGCTCACGTTCTATCCCTCCGACATGTTGCGCCGGGTCTTCGAAGGCCATGGCCTGACCTTTGATCGCAAACAAGTCCTGCTTGATCCTGTCCCTTGGACGGTCTCTCACGTCGAGGCTCACGCTGACCTCGCTCGGAAGGCTGCGACTGATCTCCCTCAAAGGCTCAGTGATCCGCTCGCCACCGAACTGGATCAGCTCGTCGAAGAGATCGGGTCAGAGTCAACAGGAGCGATGTACAGTCTCGCGTTTCGGATGTCCGAGCGATAATTCTCGAGCGGTAGTTCGGCATACTTCATTGCCGGTCTCGTCTGTCGATACCGTTCTGCTGAATACACGCTCTACATCCTGCACGGGACAAGAGACCTATCCAATACGAAACAGATGAGTTTGTGGAGTCCGAACCCGCAATTCCACGGGTGAAGAACCGCTCAGTACCGTCCCGACTCTACTCTGACTAGTGCCCTTTGCTTCTGATCGAGATTCGTGATGAGTGTGGGATACTCTCGACTAGTCGGTTCACGCTTGAGACGGTACTGAGCGTCTCGAGCGATCAGCGACTTCCGCCTCTCGTTTGTGCCGCTCTAAAGGCGCGCAAGGAGCCGTGCGGATCGAGCAACTCCGAGATGCACGCGCGAGCGAGGCTGGGACGCACGGCGTTGTTTGGCGCGCGGAGTGTGGTAGCTGTTCGGCCGCGTAGGCGTCTCTGGTAGCATCTCAAGCGAGTATAGAGCGGGCTTACCCAGCAGTGTATGCGTCAGAGGTGATGTCGGCTCCAGCGAATCGCCATGTGGCACCGGTGCCCCCTCGTCGACGGGTTCGAATCTAGTGATTCCGGGGGTGGATTTGCCCTTGAATCCCTGCGCCGTGTTCCGATTCCTACCGGGTCAAGAACGGAGCGGGCGTGACGGGATTCGAACCCGCGATCTAGCGGTTAGGAACCGCTCGCCGTATCCGCTTGGCCACACGCCCCGCGGTGGGGAGTGTTCGGCGCGCAGTGAAAAGCGGTCCGGGACGGGACGTCAGTTCTTCTCGGCGTCGGTCTCGACCGTGCTGTCGGTGGTGTCGTCGGTGGTCTCCGCGGTCGAGTCGGCGGCCATCTCGGCCTCGTCTTCGCCCTCCTGCATCTGCTGCAGTTCGTCCTCGACCTGCTCGCGGCCCTTCCTGAACTCGCCCATCGCCTGCCCGGTCGATCGGGCCAGCTTGGGGATCTTGTTCGCCCCGAACAGCAGCACCAGCACGAGCAGAATGATGAGCATCTCCGGACCGCCCGGGATGGCGCCGAACAGGGGTAGGGTGGTAAGCATCTCTACCTTCGGCTTACCCGGTGGCAATTATAGGCTTTTTGGACCGAGCGGTATCGAGAATACAGCCGCTCAGGCTACCAAACGGCGTCAGAAGGCGAGCTGTTCCCCGGTACGGGTGTGGTTTCCTCGAGACGCCCGGACGATCCGATGGCGGGAGCCGCTCCGCGTTCGATCACCGACCGGTCGCCGTCTCGACTGCGTCCGACGAGTGAGCTGCAGGTATTCGGACGGACGGAGCCGTGAACGGCCCGGGGACGTCTCGCCCGTGCACGCTACCCGAGGATCAGCGCGCCGACGGCCATCCCCACGACGAGGCTTGCGCCTCCCCAGGCCATCAGGGCGATACCCTGTGTCTCGTCGTGGTTCTGATACACCGTGTACCCGCAGTATATGGAGACCGGTCCGAAGACGATCGGGAGGAACACGAACCCGATGAGTCCGGAGATCACCCCTCCCACGAGATACATCATCGGGTTCGAGGAGGATCCGCCGGTCGCTACCCCCGAAGGGGACGACCCCGTCGTCCGTGAGACACCGACGGCCGCTCCGTCCGTGGCGACACCACACTCCGGACAGATCTCGGCTCGCTTCTTCACGATCGCCCCACACGACGAACAGTACATCTCGTTGGGCCCTTTCTGCGGCTGTTGCGACTCCGTGGACTCGTCTGGATCCACCCCATCCGATGATTCCTCGGTACGTTCCCCTTCCGTGGACTCGTCTGGATCCACCCGGTCCGGTGGTTCCTCAGTACGTTCCCCTTCCGTGGACTCCTCGGAGGTCTCTGTCCCGGCAATGGTTCCCTCGTCGTCCGTCGGTTCGGCCGTCATGACCGCCGCATCACCACATCCGTTTGTAAGTGTTGGGTCGAACCAACGCAAACCCATCTCCCGATCCGACTCCGCTCGGCCACTCGCTCTCGGGGACCACTGAGATGTGCCGTCGGCCGAGTCACAGGGTCGGGGCGTGGGCGAGACCTTTTGCGATCGCCACCCGTCGACCGTGGTATGAGCGACGACACCGGTTCGGCCGGAACACCTCGGAGCGACCGACAGACCGACGATCCGAACGGAATGAGCGTCCAGCAGTACGACCCCGACGCCGAGCACCCGTTCCCCGACGAGCGCGTGAACGAGGTGTTGGAGGCCGTCGAGTCCGACCCGGAGATCCAGACGTATCTGCGCGCGCAGAACGTCAACGCGGTCACCCGAAAGCGGTACAACGACCACGGGGCCAAACACATCGAGATCGTCCGCAACCGGGCGCTACGCCTGTACGAACTCCTGAAGCGCGGCGGCGTCGAGTTCAACGGCGCGAGCCAGCAGGGGCTCGACGAGGCCGACGAGCCGGTCATCGTCGCGCTCGCGGCGACGATTCACGACATCGGACACGTCGTCCACCGGGACGATCACGCCTACTACTCGATCCCGCTGGCCGCCGATCTGTTGGACCGGTTGCTCCCGACGTTTGACTACTACGGAACCGAAGAGACCGTCCGCGTGAAAGCGGAGGTCCTTCACGCGATCCTCTGTCACCACACCGAGGAGAGCCCCCTCACCCGCGAGGCCGGGGTCATTCGCGTCGCCGACGCGCTCGACATGGAGCGCGGTCGCTCGCGCATCCCCTATGAGGAGGGCGGTCGCGGCATCAACACCCTCTCATCGCAGGCGATCAGCAACGTCGAGCTCAAGCCCGGCAACGAGGCCGACGGCCACGACGGCGACGCGATGCCGGTGCTCGTCGAGATCGAGATGGTGAACGCCGCGGGCGTCTATCAGGTCGACAACCTGCTGAAGGCGAAACTTCACGACTCGCTCATCGAGGGCCTCGTGCGAATCGTCGCGATCAACACCAAGAGCGACGACCAGCTCGTCGAGCGGATCGAACTCTGAGGCCGTCGAACCGGTCTCCCGAGCGCCCATCGGCTGCCGACGTCCGCCATGTGAGAACACCCCGTAGTCGACCGGGATGAGGGAATTTAAGCACGCGGTGGATGTTTCGGAACGTAACAGTAGTGCAGTTCGGCAACTCTGTCGCCCTCCTACGCGACAAGGAGTTCTCGGCGCTGGCGGGGACGGCGTTCGCCCGGAGTCAGGCGTACTCGACGCTGCTCATCGCGCTTGCGCTGTACGCCGAGGACTTCGGGACCACCGGGACCGTCGAAGGGCTGTTCGGGACCGCGTTCGCCGTCGTCCAGCTGCTCATCGTGCTCCCGCTCGGTCGAAAGGTCGACACGAGCAACGCGAAGCACTGGCTCCTGCTCGGCCTCGCGATCAACGTGGTCGTCTTCTTCGGGTTCATGCTCGTGGAGAGCGCCACCCACGTCATCCTCGTTCGGGTGATCCAGGGTGTCGGCGCGTCGATCCTCTGGATCACCGGCTCGACCGTCGTCGGCCACATCGCGCCGGACGACGAGAACGGGCGGTGGCTGGGCTCGTACAACCAGGTCGCGGCGTTCTCCAGCCTCGCGGGCGACGTGGTCGGCGGGTATCTCCTGTTCGCTCAGGGGTACACGTTCACGTACGTGGTCCTCACGGGGGTCACGATCCTCGCGTTCGTCCTCGTGTTCTTCAACCTCCGTGACGACCCCGGCGGCGGCACCGAGAACGACGCCGGCGGCGGCGTCGCGACGCTGAAGGCGCTACTGGACCTGCCGATGATCCGCGCGCTCGTCGTCTTCCGGCTCGCGTTCTCCGTGGGCAAGATGGCCGTGATCATCTTTCTGCCCATCCTCGCACGGACCGAGTTCGGCACGACCGCGTTCGCGATCGGGTGGATCCTCGCGGGCGGGAAGCTCACGAAGTCGATCACACAGGGGTACGTCGGCGACCTCTCCGACCGCGTCGGCAACAAGGAGTACTTCGTCGTCGCCGGCGCGTTCACCTACGGCATCGGCACCGCGCTCATTCCGCTGAGCTACTACTTCGAGGGGGCGATCGATCCGGTCCGGTTCGTCGCCTTCGGTGGCGAACAGGTGCTCGGCGGCGCGTTCTTCAGCCTGTTCGGGGCGTACATGGTGCTGGGCGTCGCCGACTCGATCCGGCTGCCGGCGTCGATGTCGCTGTTCGTCGAGGAGGGCGAGCGCTACGACTCCGTCGCCTCCGCGATGAGCCTCCGGTCCATCTCCTGGAAGGTCGGGCAGGTCGCCGGGCCCGTCGGCATCGGCGCCATCAAGCAGTACGTCTCGACGAGCGCCGCGTTCTACACGGCCGCGGGGTTCATCGTCGTCGCCTCCGGCGTCTTCTGGGTCGTGTTCCGCCGCGCGTCGGCGCGGGAAGCCGCGATCGTGGACGAGACGGACACCGATCCGGCGGACGACTGACCGCGGCGACGCCGTCGGGGCGTCAGGTTCCGAGCGGCGCCGGACCGTCGGGAGTTGCTCGGGTCCGAAGTCGGCCGCTCGTGTCGATCACACCGCGAGACGCAGGTCTCCTCGGGCGAGGTCATCGGTCCGGTCGAGAACTGCGCCGGCCGGGATTTGAACCCGGGTCGATGGCTTGGAAGGCCATTGTCATACCAGCTAGACCACCGGCGCTCGGTGTCCGCACTTCCGGCTACCGGGTGGAAGAATAAGGGGCTTACCGTTTCGGGTCGCGCGGAGCGGGATCTCCCCTCAGTCGTCCGCGGTCGCCTCGTCGCCGACGGCGTCGGCGGCGTCCTCCCGCGGCCCCGCCGCGTGCCCCTCGTGGGCGACCGCGGTCGCCATGAGTTCGGGAGAGATCGCGGGAACCTCGCTCTCGTCGACTGGGCCCAGGTCGTCGATCTCGTCGGCCGACCGGGGGAACGCACGCATGTCCATGTGGATCGCGATGCCGCACTTGGCGCCCTCGCCCATCGCGACCGGGATCTGGTTGTGACCGGGGGTCAGGTCGCCGACGGCGTACACCCCGCCGAGGGAGGTTCGGCCGTGGTCGTCGACGGCGACCTCGCCGGAGTCCTCGCGCTCCAGTCCGAGCGCGTCCGCCAACTCCGCGTGGTAGTCCGAGCCGTACATCGGGAACCCGCCCTTGTACTCGCGGACGGTTCCGTCCTCGAACTCGAAGCTCTCGAGCCAGCCGTCCTCGTCCTTGCTCATCCCCGCGATCTCCTCGTGGATCACGTCGATCGGGTGGTTCTCCACCATCTCCGCGGTGTCGTCGGACCACTCGGGCTCCTCGCCGCGGGTCAGGATGTCCACCTCGTCGGTGAAGTTGAGCATGATCATCGCGACGTGGGCCGCTGCGTCGCCCGCTCCCATCACGTACACCGACTCGTCGACGAACATGTAGGCGTCACAGTGGAGACAGTAGTGCAGCCCCATCCCGGTCCGCGGCAGCGGCGGGTCGGGCCGCCCGTCGGAGAAGCCGGTCGCGAGCACGACGCGCCGCGTCGTCAGCGCTTCGTCACCGGTGTCGACGCGGAACCCCGGAGCGTCGTCGTCGGTGCCGTCGGCGTCGCCAAGCGCCTCGACGTCCTCCACGAAGCCGCGGCGGTACTCCCCGCCGTAGCTCTGTACCTGCTCCTGTGCGGTCTGGAGGAACTCGTTGCCCGAGGTCTCCTCGGTGACGCCGATGACGTTGTGGGTGTCACGCATCATCGCCGCGCGGCCGCCGCCGCGGTTCACGACGAGCGTGTCGAGACCGAGCCGGGTCGCGTACAGCGCGCTCGTCAGTCCCGCCGGGCCGCCGCCGACGACCGTCACGTCGTAGTCGAACTCGTCGTCCGTAGTCATCTACTCACCCATAGGTCCGCGTCCCGTATAAAAACGCGTCCGGTCGTGCGGCCGGCGTATCCACCCGCGAAGCGTTCACACGCCACGATCCTCGCATCGAACACTCACCTGCGGATCACTCGGGCGCGACGACCGCGTAGCAGTTCCCGCTGGAGACGACCGACTCGACTATCCGGAGGTCGCTGGCGCCCAGATCCCTCTCGAACTCTCGCGGCGCGTAGACGTGATAGAACCGCGGGACGGTCTCGCCGCCGGGGAGCGTCCAGTCGACCGTCGTGTCGAACCCGATCTCGGCGTCCGCGTCGGCCTCGAACCGGTCGTGGGCGGTGCTCCACGCGCTCACCAGCGCCCGTCCTCCGGGGGCGAGGACCCGGGCGAGTTCGGACAGCGACACGACGCGCCGCTCCCGCGAACGGAGGTGGTGAACCGCGGCGACGTACACCGCCAGATCGACGCGGCCGTCGCCGACGGGGAGCGCGGCGGCGTCGCCGCGGACGAACGAGAGGGCGGCGTCGTACCCGCGTTCGCGGGCTCGTTCCCGTGCCTCGATCAACAGCCCCTCGCTCACGTCCACGCCCACCGTCGCCTCGACACGGCCCCCGAGCGGCTCGCAGTGACGACCGTTCCCGCACCCGACGTCGATCCCGACCCGTCCGGACCGCCCGTCGAGGAACGACTCCACCTCGGGCCAAGCGTGCTCGCGCGTCTTCGAGAAGTGGCCGGCGATTCGGTCGTACGTCACCGCGGCCGCCGGCGTCGACCCCGACGCCTCACCCGTGTCGGGCCGCTCGCTCCCCTCGGGAGCCCCAGCGTCCGCCCCCGTCGGGTCGGCCTCGTTCCCGGTCATCCGACGATCACGAACGTGAGATACGCCAACAGGAGCATGACGGTCGCGTGCTTCACGCCGTCGCTGACCTTCCCCTCGCCTAACTGTCCGGCGATGAGCCCCGACGCGATCCCTTGGATCGCCGCGGCGTGATAGAACAACAGGACGTACTCGTCGGTGTCGACGTTGCCGATCCCTTGGAACACGCCGGTCGAGACGCCGGCGACGCCGCCCGGCGACGACAGCTGGGCCCCCTCGACCGCCGGGATGAACGCGATCGTCAGCGCCGCGATGATCCCGAGAAACACCGCGAAGGAGACGTAAATGACGAGCAGGTACGTCACCATGACCTGTCGGCGTTCCCTGCGGAGCCGTCGCGTCGAGCGCGCCTCGTCGGCCGCGATCGCGAGCACCGGCGCCACGTCGCCGCTCGCCTCGACGGCGTTCGAGACGAGCGCGACCGCACGCGACACCACCGGCGAGCGGACTCGCTCGCGGAACCGGTCGAGCGCGGTGGTGACGGTCGCCCCCCACACCACGTCACGCCACGTCCGTTCCACCTCGGGGGTGAGTTCGCCGAGGTCGGAGTCGGTGAGTCGACGTAGGCTCTCGATGACGCTCGCGCCGGCCTCGTTGATGCTGGCCATGCGGTCGAGGAAGTCGGGGACCGCGCGTTCGATCGCTCCGATTCGCCGTTTCTCGACCTCGTACGCGAGGCCGTAGGCCGCGAGCACTACCAGCGTCGCCTCGATGACCGGGGAGTCCACGGTTCGAGCGAACGGGAGCGGCTGGAGCGGGAGCGCGGGCGTCCGTAGCCACACCCACCACAGTCCCGCCGGAACCGTGACGGCCGCGGTTACCTCCGGCCGGTCGAGGAGGAGCTTCAGGGGCCGGTTCGCGGCGTCGAGTACGGTCTCGATCCGATCGTAGGCGGCCACCCGTTCCCTGCTCGCACCCCACCGGTCCACGTCCGCGGCGCGGCCGGCGTGGACGTCGCTCGCCCCGCCATCGGCACGGGGATCTGCGGTGTCGGCGACACCGCCACCGTTCGCTCCAGCGATCGAACGAGTCCGGGCGTCCTCGACCGACCGGTTCGACGCGATCGCGTCGCCCGTCGACCGGGTTATCGAGTCGATGTAGACGACGAACCCGAAGCTCGCGAGCGGGACTCCGAGGTAGACGACCGCGCGCAACAGCGGGAGCGTGTCCGAGAGAACGATCCCGATGACGACGAGGATCGTGATGAAGAACAGCGGCCCGGCGACCAGCACCGTCACGTACGCCTCGGCGAACGTGGAGATCAGTTCGAGGTACTGCTCCTGCTGGGCCTCCGCCTCCTCCTGGTACCGCTCGTACTGGTCGTGCAGGAACCCCGAGAGCTCTCGGCCGCTGCCGAGCACGGACGCGAGGTTCTCCGCGAACTCGGCCATGTTCTGTGAGGGCGTCCGTTCGGCCACGCGTTCGAGCGCGGTGATCACGTCCGTCCCGAACGTGTTCATGTCGCGAACGGCGACCCCCAGCTCGCGGGCGGCCTCCCCGTACACGTCCTCGTTGTGCGACAGCGTCTCCAACACCGTCGGCAACGCCATGCCCGACCGGGACAGCGCGTACACGAACGCGACAGTCCGGGGAAGCGTCGCCTCGATCTGGCTGGCCCTGGCGTGGGCGCGCTGGTCGAGGATCTCCCACCGGAGGAGGTACACGGAGACGGTCGACCCGACGCCCACCGTCGCCGACGAGACGAGCAACAGCGGGAACAGCTCGCCGACGCCGAGCTCGCCGACCCGCGTCACGTCCGCGAGGAACCCCAGTACTGGCGGCAACGCCGCCCGGATCACCTCCCCGCTGACTCTGAGGAGGGCCAGCGTCGCCGCGACGACGTACACGCCGAGGACGCTCCCCGAGACGCCGGTGACGGTGGCGTACAACAGCGTCTTCGACGCGTACGTTCGGTGGGTGACGTCGACGTGTGCCGCACGCAGCCGGTCGCGTTGGCGGTTCACCCGGGACCGATCGGCGGCCACGTAGTCGCCGAACACGTGGACCGCGACCCGGGTCACGGCGAGGTTCGCCCCCCGACTCACGGTGCCGGCGAGGATCGGGGCCAACAGCAGCACCGCGCCCGCGAGCGGGAGGAACGACAACACCACCCGTCAGCCCTCATCGACCGACTCGGGGGCACCGGACCCCGGACCGCCGGAGTCGGGAGCGTCGGGGTCTCGGGCGTGCCGGTCCGCGATGTCGGCGGTCGCGTCCGCGGCGTCCGCGTCCTCGCCCCGACCGTCCGCTGCCGTCCCCTCCGGCGTCGTCCCCCCGTTGGCCGCGCCCCCGGCGGCGTCGGGATCGTCGGCCTCGATCCGATCCATCACGCGATCCGGGTCGGCGTAGTACTCGTTGACGAGCGCGGTGAAGCGGCGATAGTCGGTGACCTCGTTGTCGAGGAGGTGCGCGAGGAACCGTCGGCGGTCGCGAAGCTCCGACAACAGCTCCGATCGGCTCCACCCCCGTTCGGACTGGATCTCGTCGAGCAGCGCCGAGTCCCGACTGGTGAAACTGTCGGAGCCGGCGTTCCACTCGAACACCGACGAGTAGTCCAGTTCGCCGGTTCGCTGGTCGATCCCGCCGATCTCGCCGACGGTCTTCGCGCGGCGCACCCGCCCGCCGTCGAAGCGGGCGAGGGTCTGCACCGACAGCAGGTCCAGCGACTGAACCATCGACCGCGGGACGTTGATCGGCTCGTTCTCCAGGCGGTTGATCACCGTCTCGATGGAGTCGGCGTGCATCGTCGAGAACGTGGTGTGGCCGGTGTTCATCGCCTGAAACAGGGTGAGCGCCTCCTCGCCGCGAACCTCGCCGACGACGATGTACTCCGGGCGATGGCGGAGCGCGGAGCGCAGGAGATCGTACATGTCGATGTTCTCGCCCTCGCCCATCTGCTCGCGGGTCACCGACGACAGCCAGTTGTCGTGGTACAGCGACAGCTCGCGGGTGTCCTCGATCGTGAGCACCTTCGACCGCGGCGGGATGAACATCGATACCGCGTTCATCGAGGTGGTCTTCCCGGAGGCGGTGCCGCCCGCGAAGATGAGGCTCTTGTTGTGCTCGATACACAGCCAGAAGTAGGCCATCTGCTCGATCGAGAACGTCCCGTACTCGATCAGGTCGATCGGCGTGAACGGCTCCTCCGCGTACTGGCGGATGGTGAACGCCGACCCACGCGGCGTGACCTCCTCGCCGAGGGCGAGTTCGGCACGCGACCCGTCCGGCAGCGTCGTTCCGACCACCGGGTCGCCGACGGAGATGTGTTGACCGGACCGTTGCGCCAGTCTGATCACGTAGTTGTCCAACTCGTCCGGCCCGAAGACGACGTTCGTCTCGATGTCGGTGTAGTCGTCGTGGTAGACGAAGATCGGGAGGTCGTAGCCGTCACAGGAGATGTCCTCGATGTGCCGGTCCGACAGGAGCGCGTCGATCTTCCCGTACCCCCTGAAGTCGCGCCGGAGGTAGTACAGCAGACTGTGAAACGTCGCCATCGAGGCGTCGACGCCGTACTGTTCGAGCAGCGCCCGCAGTTCGTCCCGCAGCAGGTCGTCGTCCGCGTCCTCGGCACCGTCACGGTACAACAGCGGGTCGCGGATGTCGTCGACGACCCGCTGGAGCAGGCCGAACTCGAAGTCGTCGAGCTCGGGTTCGACCACGTGGTACACGTGATTGTCCGACTCCGTGTCGTAGGTGACGACGACGTATGCGTACGGCGCGTTCACCCAGTAGCGCTCGGTCTCGTCGTGGCCGGCGGGCGGATCGAACGACGCCAGCGGCCCGTCCTCGCCGGGGAGAAACGGCCGGACGTCGAGGTCGCTCCCCCGGAGCACCTCGAGCGTTCGGGCGAGGCGCCGCCTGAGCGACGACAGGGGGCGATCGTCGGCCGTGGGCTCCGCGGCGTCCCCAGACATCGGTTATTGCGTGTCGTAGGGAAGTCCGATACTTAACTTCACCACCGAGGATCACAGCGATGATATCTCGCTCGACCGCGTCGGCCGACCGGCGGCCGGCGATCCGCACACCGCTGCCCGCCGTCGCGGTCGTCAGCTGACGCGTTCGGCCCGCAGTAGCACCCCGCCGAGCACGAGCTGGAGGACCGCGCCGACCGGCAGCGACACGCCCGGGAGCCCGCCGCCGACGCCGAAGCCGACCCCGAGGAATCGTTCGGGGAACAGCGCCGAGGCGACGAGGAACGACAGCGCCGAGACGACCAGCAGGGCGCCGAGCGCGTCGACGGGGTCGACGGGCCACGACTCGGCACGCGCCTCCTCGCGGTAGTAGTACACGGAGACCGCGAGCGCGACGAGGTACACGGCCGCGCCGCCGAGCCAGGCGGCGTACGCGATCTGAACGGACGTGCCCGACTGCAGCAGATACGCCGAGACGGGCGAGGAAACGCTCACCGCGCGGACGAACGGCAGGCCGAACGCGTACCGGATCTGAACCAACGGGAACCGCACGAACAACACCGACCCTCCGGAGACGGCGCCGTAGAACACGTTCCACGGGAGCAGCGCCGCGACCCACGTGGACAGGACGGCGAGCTCGCCCGCGTACTCGGAGCGGACCCAGACCATGTTGCCCGGAGCGCCGCGCGTCGGGATAAATCGATTGGACCGCCGACCGGGTCGAACACCTGCTTCGGGGGTCCGACGCCGTCGGGGGCGTTACGTACTTACACACAGGTTCCCTACGTCGGATCACGGAATGAGGCGCGATCACTTCGAGTTGACTGTGGAACACGTCGACTGGGTCGAGACCGACGCTGATCCGGCCAAGCCGCACGTGTACATCGATTTTCAGGGCCCGGCGGATCTCCTTCGCGAGCGCCTCACCGGCACGGACGGCGAGCTGCTCGACGCCGGAGAGACCGACGTGGCGTACAGGCTCCAGTCCGATCACGAGCGCGATCCCGAGGCCGCCGGGGTCGTCGGCGTGACGAACCGGAACACGGGCGACTTCGTCCTCGAACTCAACGAGTCCGCCGCCGACGTGCTCCGGTTCATCAGCGCGGCCCGCGAGTACGGTCGCGTCGCCGACGGCGACGGCCGCTATCGCGTGGAGATCGACGTCGACGGCGAGTCGCTCGTCGCCTACGAGAAGGAGACGTTCCTCGTGTACGACGCCGGGGGGAACCTGCTCCGCCACGAGAGCCTGATCCCGTCGGGCGTCGAGCTGTAGCGACCAGCCGTCCGACCCGTCGTCGGCTCGGAGACTCCCGACTCACCCGTCCGAAGTGGCCGTAGCTCCGCGTCCACCCTTCGGGGCCTCCCCGCCGCTTCCTCCCGGGACCGAAACCGGTTTGCCCCGCTCGCGTCCTACGGACTGTCGTGAAGAACGTCACCGACCGCGTGTCGAACCCGTTCGGACTGTCTCCCGAGTGCGATCGGTTCGTCCCCGGTTACGGCGACGCGAACGCCGACTTCCACGTCATCGGGGACCACCCCGGCGTCCACGGCGGGATCGATGCGCGCGTCCCGTTCATCGGCTCCGTCGCCGGCGAGCGGCTCCTCGACGCGTTGGGTCGGTCCGGACTGCTGCGGACGGGTGGCGACGCGCCGTCGGTCGAATCGACGTACCTCTCGTATCTCCACATGTGCGAGGCGACGGGCGACCGCCTCGGCCCCGACGGCGCGCCGACGCGGGCGTCGTACGGCGAGATGGAGCCGTTCTTCGACGCGGAGGTGCGCGCCATCGCGGCCCACGTGCTGCTCCCGGTCGGGGAACGCGCGACTCGTCACGTGCTCGAGCAGTACACCGCGCAGGCGCACAAGACCACGATCCGGATGGACGACCTTCACGGCCGTGAGATCCGGGGCTCCGGGTGGCTCGTCCTCCCGATCAAGGAGCCGGCGGAGTGGGCCGACGACGACGGCGACGACGGATCCACGGACGCGGACCGGCTGGTCGACGCGCTCGCGACGCTTCGCGCCACAGACTACCGTCGGGAGTCGGACCTCGGCCGGTTCATCGCCGGCTCGGACCCGTACCTCGTTCGGTGACCGGCGCCGGGGACGGTCACCGCCCCATCGGGCGCCGTGTCGACCCCGAACCGCGCGACGGTCGGATCACTCCGGCGGGTCGGCCGCCGGGAACTCCACCGTGACCGCCGTCCCCGTCTCGTCCACGTCGAAGGAGACTCGCCCGCCGGACGACTCCGTGATCCACACGACGAGCCACAGCCCCAGCCCCGACGAGTGGGTGACGGCCGTCTCCGACTCGCTCTGGAACGTCCGCAGTTCCTGACCGGGGATACCGGGACCGTCGTCCGCGACCGTCACGGCGACGAACTCCCCCGAGTCCTCGACGCTGACCTCGATGACCGGGCGTTCGCGGTGGCTGTGTTCGATCGCGTTCTCGAGGAGGTTCTCGAAGACGGTGTCGACCAGACCGGTGGCGGTTATCCACGCGGCGTCCGGGGCGTCGACGGTGATCTGCGTGTCGATCGATCGATACTCCATGGCCATCCCCTCGACCTGTGCGCGGACCAGTCCGACGACGTCGAGGCGTGTCCGTGTCGAGCCGTCGGCGTCCAGCGTCCCCGCGACGTGACGCACGGTCTCGGCGCGGTCGAGCATGTTCTCCGCCGCGCCGGTGATCCGGTCGATCCTGGTCGCCATCTCGTCGTCGACGGCGTCCTCCCGTCCGGCTCGTTCCCGGAGTCCGTCCTCGATCTGCTCGGCGTACCCCAGGACGACGTTCATCTCGTTGCGGAGATCGTGTCGAAGCAACCGGTTCAGAACCCCGATCCGCCGACGCAGTCGGTGTCGGTCGGTGACGTCGCGGACTACGACGACCCGCCCCCGGAGATTCGGCCGCTCGAACGAGCTCACGTGGACGTCGTAGTGACGCCTTCCCTCGCCGGTCATCCGACCGAGGCGCGCCGACCCACCCCGAATCTCGGTGGTCCCGGCCGCTCCGGCCACGTCGCGTACGGCGTCGGCGACGAGCCGGCCGCGTTCGGGCCCGTCCGCGGCGCTGCGGGTGTCTTCTTCAGGTGGAATAGCGACGTCGATCGAGTCGGCGACGGCCGAGTCGCCGTCAGTCGAGTCGCCGTCAGTCGAACGCTCGGCGGCCAAGTCGTCGATCAGGGCGCTCAGTTTCGGATCGAGCGTCTCGATCGGTTCGCCGACGGCCGCCCCCCGCGTGTGACCCACCGCGTCGGCGGCGGCCGGATTACAGACGACGACGGTGTCGTCCCCGTCCACGACGATCACCCCGTCCGACGCGGCGTCGACCGCGACCTCCCTCGCGACCGACGCCGCGGCGTCCCGCGAGCGCGTGGAACCGTCGTCGCCGTACCGGACGGCGGCGCCAGACGCCCACGCGCCGACCGAATCCAGCGCCGCGGCGACCGCGTTCCTCGCGCGACTGCGGAGCCGGCCGGATACCACCACCGCCGCCAGCGTCCCGACGAGACCGCCGACCACCACGACCAGCAGTAACCGCTCGGACTGCCACGTCATCGCCCGGATCGATGCCGTTCGGCCGCGGAACCGCGGACCCGTCGGCGAGGGCGACTGACTGTGGGCTGTGCGGGAACCACTTGCCAGTATACACGACCTTCTCGGTGATGAACATTTATGTGAGGCGTCTGACGTGGTGATCGGTCACCGACTGGGAACGTTCCTCGCCGAGTCACAAGAGTTCTTGCCGCCCGGGGGGCATCGGTCGGTATGCAGCGGATCCGTCTCACGAACACCGTCTTCGAGGGGCTCAACAACGTTTACGTGCTCGATGACACCGGCGCCGGCGACGACGAACTCGTCCTCGTCGACGCCGGCGTCGCCGTCCCCGACGTGCGCGAGCAGCTGGCGTCCGGGCTCGCCGACCTCGGGCACGACCTCGCCGACGTCGACCGCCTCCTCCTCACTCACTGGCACGCCGACCACGCGGGCCTCGCGGGGGCCATCCAGGCCGAGTCCGGGGCGACGATCCACGTCCACGAGGCCGACGCTCCCCTCGTTGCCGGCGAGGAGGACAGCCTTCTCGAGGAACAGCGGCTGCAGCGCGAGAAGTTCCGGGAGTGGGGAATGCCCGAGGCGACCCGCGCGGAACTCGTCGAGTTCCTCGAGGACCACGGCGACCTCGGCGGGGAGCCGTGCGAGGTGGAGCCGTTCGTCGACGGCGACGCCTTCGAGGTGAACGGGCGGCGCCTCGATGCCGTCCACCTTCCCGGCCACGCCGCGGGCCTGACCGCCTTCCACGACGCCGACGGGGGCGAGGCGTTCGTCGGCGACGCGATCCTCCCGAAGTACACCCCGAACGTCGGCGGCGCCGACGTCCGCGTCGAGAACCCCCTCGGGCGCTACGTCGAGAGCCTGCTGACCCTGATCGATCTCGACCTCGAAGCCGCGTGGCCCGGCCACCGCGACCGCATCGACGACCCGGCGGGCCGCGCGGCGACGATCCTACACCACCACGTCGAGCGCACGGGGAACGTTGTCGACGTACTCACCGACCTCGGACCCTCGACCGCGTGGGACGTGAGCGCCGCGCTGTTCGGCGACCTCCGCGGTATCCACGTGCTCCACGGTCCCGGCGAGGCGTACGCGCACCTGGATCACCTCGCGAGCGCCGGGGTGGTCGAGCGCGACGGGACCCGTTACGCGCTCGTCGACGACGACCCCGACGTGGCGTCGCTGTTCCCGGACCCGGGGATCGAGCGCGTGGTCGAGTGGGACGGGGAGTGAGCGGCCGGGTCGCGAACGGCCGACACGCCGACTCATCTCGACCCGTCGGCGACGCGCGAATCCGCGGAACACAAGCTTGAAACGCGCCTGTGGCGAACTCCACGCCAATGGAACTTCGCGTCATCGACAAGACCGACGAGGAACTCCGCATCGAGATCGCGGGCGAGGACCACACGTTCATGAACGTCCTCAAGGGACAGCTGCTCAACACCGAGGGCGTCGCCGCCGCGACGTACGACATGAACCCCGAGCAGTCCGGGGGCCAGACCGAACCGATCCTCTCGATCAAGACCGAGGACGGGCTCGATCCGCTCGACGCACTCGAACAGGCCGCGACGGGCATCTCGGACAACCTGAAGTCGCTCTACGACGGGATCGAGGCCGCCTTCGACGACGCCGCGGCCGCCGAGGCCTGAGGCGGCACCGCCCGCGACGCCAGTCCGTCACACCGTGTTCACACACGGTTCTTCCCCTTGTTACTCGTCGGGCAGCGTTTCGCCCGCCGGGATCTCGACGTCCAGCCAGTTGTCCATCGGGACGAGCGGACACTCGTGGGCCTCGCTGTACGCACAGTAGGGGTTGTAGGCCTCGTTGAAGTCCAGTACCCAGTCGCCGTCGTCGGTCCGGTCGTCCGGATCCTCCAGATCGAGGTACCGTCCGGCGGGATACGTCCACTCGCCGTTCGTCCCGTCGCGAAACGGCACCCACAGACGAGCTTCGTCGCCGGGCGAGCGGTACGCCTGGATCGTCACGTCCTCGCCGTCGACGCGTATCCGGAACTCGCCGACGGTGTCGTACTCCCGGGCCCCGTCCCGAGTCGTCTCGACGGTGATCCGTTCGGGGTCGTCGTGCTCGTGCAACGTCGCCTCGAATCGGTACGCCGGGTCCGGGTCGAAGTAGTTCAGCCCGGAGAACCCCGCGCGATCGGACTGCGGGATCGGCGAACGCGGATGCTGCGCGAAGAACTCGTCTTTCCTGCGGCGCTCCTCCCGAACGCGCTCGGGGTAGGCCTCGGGATCGATGTCGGTGTCGCCGTCGACGCTCATACTCGAGTCTTCGCCACCTCGCGTGTTCAACGTTCAGCGGTCGTGTTCGATCCGCACACTCCCTTTGCGGCCCCGAGTACGGCGGTCGACCGCGGGGGTCAGAGCCGGACGGGAACGCCGCGATCGTCGAGGTACCGCTTCACCTCGTCGATGCCGTACTCGTCGAAGTGGAAGATGCTGGCCGCCAGTCCGGCGTCGGCGTCCGCGTCGACGAACACCTCCTCCATGTCCTCCGGACCGCCGCAGCCCGAGGAGGCGATCACGGGCGTCGAGACGGCGTCACAGACGGCCCTCGTGAGCGGGATGTCGTAGCCGTCCTTCGTGCCGTCCGCGTCGATGGAGTTGACGAACAGCTCCCCCGCGCCGCGCTCCTCGGCCTCCGTCGCCCAGGTGACCACGTCGAGCCCGGTGCCCTCTCGGCCCCCCTTGACGGTGCACTCGAACCAGCACTCAGCGGTCGTGCCGTCCGCACGCTCGACCTCGACGTAGTGGTCGCCCTCCTCGTCGAAGCGCCGCCGCGCGTCGACGGAGATGACGATACACTGACTGCCGAAGGCGTCGGCTCCCTCGGTGATCAACTCGGGGTTCTGGATGGCCCCCGAGTTGATCGACACCTTGTCGGCGCCAGCCCGCAGCGTCTCCTTGATGTCGGCTTTCGTCCGGATGCCGCCGCCGACGGTCAACGGAATGAAACACTCGTCGGCGACCGCGGACACCGTGTCGAGCATCGTCTCGCGCCCCTCCGCGGAGGCGGTGATGTCGAGGAAGACGAACTCGTCGGCGCCGGCCTCGTTGTACTTCTTCGCCATCTCGACGGGGTCCCCCGAGTACTCCAGGTTCTCGAAGTTGACGCCGGTGTAGACGGCGGCGTTCCCGTCGTCGTCGGTGTCGACGTCGATACACGGGACGATCCGCTTCGTGAGGGTCATACGTCCGATAGCCCCGAACCGGGTTTCATGGTTTCGCCTGTCCGCGCGGGCGTCGTCACACCGGACGCGGCGACGACTGGGCGCACCCCGTCGGTCGTCGACTCTCCGGGGTCCCGTTCACCCGTTCACTGCTTCCAGCCGCTGACGGGTCCCCCGCCGTAGAGCCACGATCGGATGCGGCTCACGACCGAGTGCAGCAGGACGAACAGCACGAACACGTACGCGAGGCCGACGACCGCCCGCGCCGTCGGGTCGACTCGCGCGGCCACCGCCGGGAGAACGTACCGGAAGTAGAGGTATCCCCCACCGAGGACGCCGCCGAGGCTGATGCCGGCGACCGTGACGGCGTAGCAGGCGAACACCAACCACCAGATACCCTCGGCAAGGTACTCGTTTCGCTGTGCCGACCGCTGGACGCGTCGGAGGAGCGCAGCGCGACTGCCGGGAACCATGCACTCGAGTGCCGGTGTGGTGACGAAAACGCTGTCGGCCGTTCCGGTGACGGCTGTGTTCGGCAGCCGTGGTGAGGTCGAGAGCATTCGGCGGCCGCGGCATCGATGCGTCGTCCCGCCGTCCCGCTCGATGCCGGTGCGGACCACGGCAGATTAAGTGGCAGCGCCACGGCTGTGCGGGCAGGAACAATGGCCGATCACCACGACCACGACCACTTCAAGGAGTTCGACTACGACCGTGTTACGTCTCCCATGCAGGAGGTCACGAGCGGACAGGCGACCACCGGAGCGGTCGTCGCGCTCGTCGGGCTCCTCGTCGTCTTCTGGCTGCCGCTGCTGTTAGTCTGACTGCGGATCACCCGGTCTCGTTCTCCCGAACGGAGACCGCTCCGCCCCTCCGGGGCGGCCTCGCGCCCCTCACGAGCCGTCCGTCGCCGACGCCGTGGACGAGGCCGGCGGTGTCCCCGTATCCGACGAGACCGACGGGTAGGACGGAATTGACGAGATAGCGGTCGCCGTCTCCGGATCCGTGGCCGCGGACTCGGCGTCGGTCGCTGCCGGCGTCGCCGCGGGAGTCGCACAACCGGCGGCGACCAGCAGCGCGGCGAGGAGAAGCGTCCGGAGGAACACGACGTATCGGTAACGGTGTGATCAACAAGCGTTGGTTCGGTTCCTACGGTCTCATACCCCTGTAACCGCCGACTTCGGGACCGAGCCGGCCGGCCTCGCAACCGGCGGCGTCAGTCCAGTTCGCGTTCGATGACTTCGCGGAGGTCGCGGATCGACGCGGCGTCGTACCGCAGTTCCGCGCCCTCGACTGTCAGCGAGAGCGTTCCGTCGACGGTCGCCTCGCCGAGCGACTCGACCGGCGCGACGCCCTCGAACGCGTCGCGGACCGCGTCGGGGTCGGTCGTCTCGATCACCGCGCGGCCGGGGGTCTCGTCGAACAGCGCGAGCGCGTCGTCGAGCGCGACGTCCGCGCCCGTCTCGCCGGTCACCATCTCCGCGAGCGTCACCGCGAGGCCGCCGTGGCTCACGTCGTGGACCGCGAGCGTGTCGTCGCGGTCGGCGACGGCCGCGAGGGTCTCCACGACCGCCGGCGCGTTCTCGGGGAGTTTCGGGAAGCGATCGGTTCCGCCCGCCTGCGCGAGGAACTCGGAGCCGCCCAGTGCGCCGCCGGCCTCGCCGACCGCGAGCACGGTACCCTCGCCGTCGAACGAAGGCGGCGGCGCCGAGAACCCCGCCTTCGTGCCGATGACCGCGAGCGTCGGCGTCGGTGGGATCGGGCCGGCGACGGAGTCGTTGTACAGCGAGACGTTGCCGCCGACGACCGGGACCGAGAGGTCCGCACACATCTCCGCGAGGCCGTCGACGGCGGCCGCGAAGCCGCCGTAGACGTCTGGTCTCTCCGGGTTTCCCCCGTTGAGGCAATCGACGGCCGCCAGCGGCGTCGCCCCCTTCGCCGCGAGGTTCGTGGCGTTCTCCAGCGCGACGGCGCGTGCGCCGTCGTACGGCGCCGTCTCGGTCCACCGCGGCTCGGATCCCGAGGACAGCGCCAGGCCGATCGGTTCACCCGCGTCGGTCTCGGCCTCACGGATCGCCATCACGGCGGCGTCGTCGCCCGGAGGCACCGAGGTGCGGACGCCGACCTCGTGGTCGTACTGCCGGTACACCCAGCGCTTGCTCGCGGTGTTGGGGTTGCCGACGACCCCCTCGAACGCCTCGGCGAGCGCGGTTGAGTCGACGCCCGCCCGGCCGTCATCGTCGCCGGAGTCGGGGTCGACGAGCGCGGGCAGATCGCGCTCGGGCTGGCTCGGCTCCCCTCGCGGCAGATCGTTCATCGGCGCGCCGTCGGCGAGGTACTCCGCAGGGGCGTCGACGACCGTCTCGCCCTCGAACGTGCACACGTAGTTGCCGTCCGTCACCTCGCCGATCACCGAGCAGCCCAGGTCGAACCGCTCGGCCAACTCGGCGACCCGATCGGTGTCCTCGGGCCGGACCTCGTACACCATACGCTCTTGACTCTCCGCGAGGAGGATCTCCATGGCGTTCATGTTCGGCTCGCGCTGGTGGACGCGATCGAGCGCGATGTCGGCGCCGAGACCGCCCTTGGCGACCAACTCGGACGACGCCCCGCCGAGCCCGGCCGCGCCGAGGTCGCGTGCGGCGACGAGCAGCCCCTCCTCGACGAGCGCCTCGTTACACTCGATGAGCCGCTTCTCCGCGTACGGGTCCCCGACCTGTACTGCGGGCCGATCCTCCGTCTCCGCATCCTCCGCGAGGTCCTCGGAGGCGAAGGAGGCGCCGCCGAGACCGTCGCGGCCGGTCGCGTTGCCGACGAGCACCAGCTTGTTTCCGGGCGTTTCGGCCGTCGCGGTGACGAGTCGGTCCGGCGTCGTCAGGCCGACGCAGGCGACGTTGACGAGGGGGTTCCCCTCGTAGCCGTCGTCGAACGCGACGGAGCCGGCAACCGTCGGAACGCCGATACAGTTGCCGTAGTGGCTGATCCCCTCGACGACGCCCTCGAACAGATACCTCGAGTGTTCGCGGTCGAAGTCGCCGAAGTACAGCGAGTCCGCCAGCGCGATGGGGTACGCGCCCATCGACAGCGTGTCGCGGACGATGCCGCCGACGCCGGTCGCGGCGCCGTCGAAGGGATCGACGTACGAGGGGTGGTTGTGGCTCTCGATGCCGAGCGTGGCGTACGTCTCGTCGTCGAGGGCGACGACGGCGGCGTCGTCGCCGGGACCGATCACCACGTCGTCCGACTCGCTGTCGAACGCCGACAGCAGGGGACGAGACGACCGGTACGCGCAGTGCTCGCTCCAGAGGTTTTCGAACAGCGCGGACTCGGCCCGGGTCGGCTCCCGGCCGAGTTCCGCCTCCACCAGTTCCCGATCCGCGTCGGCGAGTGGCATTCACATGTGCGGTCACCACGGCCGGCAAAATGGCTTTCCATATGCACGGTCGTGCCTATCGTCGCCGCCGTCGACGGCGTGTCCGATCGGACCGGGTCTCTTTTCTACGGTCCGCGAGTACGTCCGGCCGTGCTATCGGTCGAGCTGCACAGTCACTCGGCGCTCTCGCACGACGGTCGCGACCCTGTCGATATGCTCCTCGAACAGGCGGCCGCCGTGGGCCTCGACGCGCTCGCGGTCACCGACCACGACGAGATCGACGCGAGCCTCGAGGCCGTCGAGCTGGCGGACGAGTACGGACTCGTCGGCATCCCCGGGATGGAGGTCACGAGCGCCGCCGGTCACGTGCTGGCGTTCGGGATCGAGAAGCTGATCCCGGCCGGGCTCGGCTACGACGAGACGCTCGACCGGATCCACGATCAGGGCGGCCTCGCGGTCGTCCCGCACCCGTTCCAGAAGTCGCGCCACGGCGTCGCACCGCACATCTCCGACGATCAACTGGCGAACGCGGACGCCATCGAGGTGTACAACTCGCGGCTCCTGACGGGCCGATCGAACCGGCAGGCGGAGTCGTTCGCGGTGAACCACGGGGTACCGATGACCGCCGGGAGCGACGCACACATCGCGGAGATGGTCGGCCAGGCGGTCACCCAGGTCGGCGCCGACGAGCGCTCGGTGGACGCGATCCTCGACGCGATCCGCGACGGCCGAACCAGCGTCGTCGGCAAGCGAACGCCGTGGTACATCTCCTTCCGGCAGGCCGCCGGCGGCGCCAAACGACGCATCGGCCGACGCGTCGACGACCTCCTGTGAGCCGCGAGCGTCGGCTCGGAGCGACGGACCTCGACGGCGACATCGCCGATCCCGCCGTCGTCCGCGACGCGCTGGCGGACGGGGACCCGCTCCCCGGAACCGGCGGGTTCGCGGGACTCGTCGAGGGCACGCTCGTTCGGGACGTCCTCGGTCGGCGACCCCTGTTCGTCGACCGCGACGACCCGGACCGCTGGAGCCGCAGTCTCGCGGGTCTGGAACGCCCGCGCTCGTTGCCCGCGGGCGCCATACTCGACACCGAGGGCGAGCGACGCGTCTGGTCGCTCCCCGACCCGGAGGCGTCCGCGGCCGACCCCGCGCTCGAGGCGGCCACCGACGCCGTCGAGCGGAGCGTTCGTGCGGTCGACTCCGACGGGCTCGCGGTCGCGTTCTCGGGGGGCGTCGACTCGGCGCTCGTCGCCGCCGGCGTCCCCGAGGCGCCGCTGTACGTCGCCGGGTTCGAGGGCGCCCACGACGTGGCCGCCGCTCGCGCGGCCGCGGAGGCGATGGACCGCGAGCTGCGGGAGGTGGCGCTCTCACACGCCGACCTCGAACGCGCCGTTCCGGAGGTCGTCGCGGCGACCGGGCGGCGCAACCCGATGGACGTCGCCATCGCGCTGCCGCTGTATCTCGTCGGCGAGCACGCCGCCGCGGACGGCCACGACCGCCTCGCCGTCGGGCAGGGAGCCGACGAGTTGTTCGGCGGCTACGCGAAGGTCGTCGACCCGGCCGACGATCACCGGGTCGACGCCGACACCGTACGGGGTGCCCGTCGCGAGACGGTCGCGACCCTCCCGGACCAACTGGAGCGGGACGTGCTCGCGCTCCGAGCCGCCGGCGTCGACCCCGTCGCGCCGCTGCTGCACGACCGCGTCGTGAGCGCGGCGCTGGCGCTTCCCGGGACACTCCTCGTCGCCGACGGCGAACGGAAGGTCGCGCTCCGCGCGGCCGCCGAGGGACTCGTCCCCGATCGGGTCCGCTCGGCGGAGAAGAAGGCCGTCCAGTACGGCACCTACGTCTCGCGTGAACTCGACCGCCTCGCGCGGCAGGCGGGGTTCAAGCGCCGCATGGACGACCACGTCGGTCGGTACATCGCCGATCTGTGTGGCGACGCGTACCGCCCCCGCGACGAACGATAGCGAACGCTGTCCGGAGCAACCGCCGTCGGTGAGAGTTCGCTGACGGGCGACACTGCCTCGCGGGCCCGTGCGACCGACGCGGTGTCGCGCTCCCGCTGAGCGTCGGTCGCTCCCGGCTACTCGATGGAGGCAGTGGTCCCGCCTCGGTATCTAAGCGTTCGGGACGTTCCTCGCGTCGACGGTCACCGCTCGGTGGCCCCACGAACCGTCTCGATCGCTTCGATACCGATCTGCGTCGTGTCGCCGTCAACGTCGCCCTCGCGGAGTTCGTCGGGCGTGTACCACGCCCACGCCTCGGCGCCGATCTCGTCCGCTCCGTCGGGGTCGATCGCTCGGCCATCGACGGCGGCGAAGTACACGTGGTCGATGTGCTGGTGGCCGACCGCGCCGTCGTCGTGGACGTTGATGTCGTACAGCATCGTGTGTCGGGGCGCGGGGAGCGTCTCCCCGGCCGGAGCCTCGATGTTGCGGGTGTCGTCGACGAGCGTGGGGTCGAGCCCGGTCTCCTCGCGGGCCTCGCGCAGTCCTGCCTCGTGCGGGACCTCGTCTCGATCGACGTGGCCGCCCGGCGGGATCCGGATGCCGAGCGACGGGTGGCGGTGTAGCGCGGTCGCGCCGTCGTGGACGAGATAGACGGTCGCGGTGAAGTGGCGCGTGGTCTCCATACGCGTGGCTGGCGCGTGTGCGGCTTCGGCGTTACGAAAGCGACACCGCGTGTCGGACGTCGTCCCGAGTCAGCCGAGCTGGACCTGCTCCTCGGCCTCGAGCAGTTCGTGGTACCGGTTGCGGATGGTGACCTCCGAGATGTTCGCCACCCCGCTCACCTCGCTTTGGGTCACCTTCTCGTTGGTGAGCAGCGACGCGGCGTAGACGGCCGCGGCCGCGAGGCCGACCGGCGACTTGCCGGAGTGGACGCCCTCCTGTTTGGCCGTCTGGAGGAGCTGGCGGGCGCGTCGCTCGGACTCGTCGGACAGATCCAGGTCCGACGCGAACCGCGGGACGTAGCTCTCCGGGTCCGCCGGCTGGATCTCCAGCTTCAGTTCCCGGACGACGTAGCGGTACGTCCGCGCGATCTCGTCCTTCTCGACGCGGGAGACGTTCGTGATCTCGTCGAGGCTTCGCGGCGTCCCGGCCTGCCGGGCGGCCGCATAGAGGCTCGCCGTGGAGACGCCCTCGATGGAGCGGCCCGGCAGGAGGTCCTCGTCGAGCGCGCGCCGGTAGATCACCGACGCAGTCTCCCGGACGTTGTCCGGCAGCCCCAGCGCCGAGGCCATCCGGTCGATCTCGCCCAGCGCCTGCTTCAGGTTGCGCTCCTTCGAGTCGCGCGTGCGGAACCGCTCGTTCCACGTGCGCAGCCGCTGCATCTTCTCGCGCTGGCGGCCGGACAGCCGGTTGCCGTAGGCGTCCTTGTCCTGCCAGCCGATGTTGGTCGACAGCCCCTTGTCGTGCATCATGTTCGTCGTGGGGGCGCCGACGCGGGACTTCTGGTCCTTCTCCTTGGAGTCGAACGCGCGCCACTCCGGCCCGTGATCGATCTCGTCCTCCTCGACGACGAGGCCGCAGTCCCGACAGACCGTCTCGCCGCGCTCGGAGTCGTTCGTCAGCTTGCCGCCGCACTCCGGGCATTCGAGCTGTTCTCCCTCCGACTCGGACTCCGTCTCGTCCTCGGCGGCGGTGGTGGTGCGCGATCGGTCGTCCGTGTAACTTCGGACGTTCTCACTCATTGTTAGGATGGATTGAAATCGGAGACTCAAGGCTCCGATGGGGGGTTCGCCGTACCAATTACACGGGCGGAAGCAACTTATATCTGCTGGCGAATTTTCGCCGTCCTCGGACGCCAACTCCGCCAACGGAGCGTGTTCGGCTCCGACCGATCTCGCCCGTCGAGCGCACCGAGTCTCGAGCGCCGATCCCCGAGGACTTCGGCGCGACTCCCGACGGCCTCGAGGCGGAACTCGACGCGACGGACGACCGGATCCGGGGCATCGGGTCGGGGGTATCGAAACCCTTACTCGCGATCCGCGGCACTCTCCGCACATGACAGCGACGGACGAGGGCGCCGAGGCGAACGGCGAGGCCGCCGGCGTCGACCCCGACGAGGTCCGCCACGTCGCCGACCTCGCGCGGGTCGACCTCGACGACGAGGAGGCTGCGGCGTTCGCCGAGCAGTTCGCGGACGTGCTCGACTACTTCGCGGCGCTCGACGAGGTGCCCGAGGTCGAGGACGAGCCGGATCTGGTGAACGTGATGCGGGCCGACGAGGTCGGAGACGGCCTCTCCCAGGAGGACGCGCTCGCGAACGCGCCCGACTCCGAGGCGGGCTTCTTCAAGGGGCCGAAGGTCTCATGAGCGCCGACGACCCCTCCGACGCCGACACGACCGATGGCCTGAACGCGTTCGTCACCCGCGAGACCGTGGAGAGCGACGCGGACGGTCCGCTCGCGGGGAGGACGGTCGCCGTGAAGGACAACATCTCGACCGAGGGGATCCGCACGACCTGCGGCTCCGCGATGCTCGCGGAGTACGTGCCGCCGTACGATGCGACGGTCGTCGATCGCCTGCGCGAGGCCGGCGCGACGCTCGTCGGCAAGGCGAACATGGACGAGTTCGGGATGGGCGGCACGACCGAGACCTCGGCGTTCGGGCCGACGAGGAACCCCGTCGACCCCGAGCGCGTCCCGGGCGGCTCCTCGGGCGGTTCCGCGGCCGCCGTCGCCGCCGGCGAGGCGGATCTCGCGCTCGGCTCCGACACCGGCGGCTCGGTTCGGAACCCCGCCGCGTTCTGCGGCGTCGTCGGGATCAAACCGACGTACGGACTCGTCTCGCGATACGGGCTCGTCGCGTACGCCAACTCGCTGGAGCAGATCGGGCCGCTGGCGAACAGCGTCGAGGACGCGGCCGCCCTCCTCGATGTGATCGCCGGTCCCGACGAACACGACGCGACGACGCGCTACGACGCCGCGGAGGGCGGCGCCCCCGGCGCGACCGACGTTCCGAACGACACCCATCCCGCCGACGCGACCGAGTACGCCGCGGCCGCGGACGGCGACGTGGGCGGGATGACCGTCGGCGTTCCGACCGAGTTAGTCGAGGGCGCCGACGACGAGGTCGTCGACGTGTTCGAGGACGCGCTGGCGGGCCTGAAGGCGCAGGGCGTCGAGACGGTCGAGGTGTCGCTCCCCTCCGTCGAGCACGCGGTGCAGGCGTACTACGTCATCGCGATGTCTGAGGCGTCCTCGAACCTCGCACGCTTCGACGGCGTTCGGTACGGGGTCGAGGGCGGCGAGGGCAACTGGAACGAGTCGTTCGCGGCCGCTCGCGAGGAGGGCTTCGGCGACGAGGTGAAACGCCGGGTCCTGCTGGGAACGTACGCGCTCTCGGCGGGCTACCACGACAAGTACTACGAGAAGGCGCAGGACGCCCGCGCCTGGGTGAAACAGGACTTCGACGAGGCGTTCGCCGAGGCGGACGTGCTCGCGACGCCGACGATGCCCGTGCTCCCCCCGAAGCGCGGAGAGAGCCTCGACGACCCGCTCTCGCTGTACCTGATGGACGCCAACACGGTTCCGGTGAACCTCGCGAACCTTCCGGCGATCTCCGTTCCGGCGGGCGAGGCGGAGGGGCTCCCCGTCGGGATGCAGTTCGTCGGTCCCGCCTTCGGAGAGGAAGCGATCATCCGCGCGGGCAGCGCCGTCGAGGCGTAGCGTCGCGGCCGCACGGAACCGTGAAGTCGCCCCGGCGTCAGCCTCCGACATGGACAGCCTCCAGCACATCGTCCCCGGCGCACACGGGGTCGTCTACGCGCTCGTCGTCGCCCTCGGCGGCGCCGCCGGCGCGGGACTGCTCGGACTCGGGCTGGCCGCGTTCCTCCGCCGCCGCTCGCGGTCGTATCTGCTGGTCGCGCTCGCGCTCGGCGCGCTCGCGGCGCGGGCCGGCCTCGCAGCGGGCGCGGCCTTCGGGTTCGTCGGCGTCGACGCCCATCACTTCGGCGAACACCTCCTCGACGTGGCGATGGTGGCGCTCGTCGTCGCGGCGGTGTACTACGCGCGGTCGGTCCGGCCGGGGGTGTCGTCGTGAGTGACCCCGCCGTCCCGCCGACCGGTCGACCGACCCGCGAACGGATCGCCGAGTACGTGCACTCACATCCCGGTGTCCACTTCAACGAACTCGTTCGTAGACTGGATCTCGCGCCCGGACAGGCGCAGTACCACCTCCGGCGGCTCGCCCGGGCCGACCGGGTCGTCGACGAGGCGGTCTCCGGCCGAACCCACTACTTCGACCCCGCGGTCGACCCCCTCGAACGCCGCCGTCTCGCCCTGTTTCGCCGGGAGACCGCTCGCGACGCCGTGCTCGAACTGCTCGACGGCCCCGCCCGCCCGGCCGCGGTCGCGGACGGGATCGGCGTCGCCCGGAGCACCCTGGAGTGGCACCTCGACGGGCTCGTCGACGCCGGCGTGGTCGAGAAACGTCGCGACGAGCGCGGCCGGGTCACGCTCGCGCTGACGGACCCGGAGGCGACCGTTCGAGACCTCCGTCGGATCGAGCCGTCGATCCCGGACCGTCTGCTCGACCGCTTCACCCGACTGGTCGACGCGCTGCTGGAGTAGGCACGCACGGGACGACAGCGATCCCCGCGTTCGACGCCCGCACCACAACCCCCTTCTCCGCGACCCCGCTAGGGCGGGTATGACGGACGCGGACGCCGACGAACCCGACGATGGCGGCGACAACCCCGCGAAACCGTCGCTCGAGGGGCTGTCGCGGCGCGAGGCACTCAAGGCCGCCGTCGCCGTCGGCGGCGCCGCCGGTCTCGCCGCCTGTGTCGACCGCCTCGACGACGAGGAGCCGGTGCCGACCGGCGACGGCGCCGACGGGCACCCCGAGCGCCAGTACGGCTGGAACGACCACGTCCGGACCGACGACGCCGGGAACTGGCAGTTCCCCAGACATCAGACGCTCCTGTACCTCTCGCTCCCGGCCGAGGGCCCGCCGAGCGAGGCCGACCGCGAGGCGGTCCGGGGCGCGCTCGACGCGCTCGACGAGGCGTACGCGTGGAGCCACGAGGGGGTGCTTCACTCCGCAGCGTACTCCCCGGCGTACTTCGACCGGTTCGGGGCGGACTTGGCGGTCCCGGACGACGTATCGCTCCCGGCTCCCGAACCGCTCGCCGACTACGAGACGCCGGAGTTCGACACACAGGACGCGCTCGTCCACCTCGCGTCCGACCGGCCGGACGCGCTGTTGGCGGCCGAGGAGGCGCTTCTCGGCGATGCCGACGGGGCCAACGGCGTGTCGTTCCCGTCGGCGCTGACCGACGCGCTCGAACTCGACGACCGCAGGACCGGGTTCCTCGACCGAGGGATGCCCCACGCGAAGGCGGACGGGCTCTCGGGGGTGCCCGAGCCGAACCCCGTACCGGAGGACTCGCCGCTGTTCATGGGGTTCGTCGCGGGGTTCCGGGGGAACCAGGCGACCGAGGACGCGGTCGCTATCGGCGACGGGCCGTTCGCCGAGGGGACGACGAAGTCCGTCGGCAACTGGCGCCAGCGACTCGCCGACTGGTACGGCGAGCAGGACTTCGAGCAACGGCTGATGGAGATGTTCTCGCCGGGCCACGCCGTCGAGGACCTCGTCGAGGGCGTGGGAGCGAACCTCGGTGACGACTCCGGGATCGACCGCTTCCTCGACTCGGTGGCCGAGGACGCGACGGAGTACGGCCGGGTGGGCCACGCACAGAAGGCCGCACGAGAGAACCGCGACGCGGACGGCGACCCGCTCCTGCTCCGCCGCCACTTCGAGTCGGCCGACGAGGACGTGGCGAGCCTCCACTTCCCGTCGCTCCAGCGGTCCATCGATCAGTTCGAGACCGTCAGGCGCTCGATGAACGGCGTCGACGCGACGGAGGCGACGCCGGCGGTCCGACAGCGCGTCAACAACGGCATCCTCGAGTACATCTTCCTTCGCCACCGCGGGTACTTCCTCGTCCCGCCGCGGTCGCTGCGCGCGCTCCCGACCCCCGACGGCAGCGAGGGGTGACCGTCCCGGGTCGAACGCGCCGGCGGGCGCCGCGACCGGTTCCGCTCAGGGGAGGACGAACGCGATCGCCGCACCGATCGCCGTCAGCGCGCCACCGACGGCGACGCCGACGCCGCGCGTGCCGTCGGTGAGCACGCCCTCGCGGGCGAGGAGCAACACTCCCGAGACCAGCAGCAGCCCCGCGAGCGCGATCCCGACTCCGATCGGGGACGCCCCGGCGAGCGGGCCGGACGGGGTGGCCGTGGGATGGCCCGGGTGCGCGAGCGCGCGCTCGGGAGCCGTTCCGAACGCGACCGCCGCCGCGAGCGCGACGACGGTCGATCTGCGTCTCATCGTCCGGTCCGACGCGCGGCCGATATATTTCGGTTTCGGCCCCGGACGCCGTCGCTTGCGGCCGAACGCCCCCGGGCACCGTGATCGGCCGCCGTCCCGACGGGTCGGTCGTCGAGCGGCGATTCGACTGGTGTACCAGAACCCCCTTTCGTCGTCGTCCCCGATCCCGGCTATGGACAGGCGTACGTTCCTCGAAAGCGCGGCCGCGACGGGGTCGGCCGCCGCGATCGGGGGGATATCCGGCTGCCTCGGGTTCGAACTCTCCTCGAGCGACGGGATCGCCGGCCAGCCGCCGCTGGTCGAGGACCGTCCCGACGGCGTGTACGTCCCGACCCACGTCGAGGGGATGGCGATGGCCGGAACCGGAGAGGCGGGCGACTACCGGGTGGGCGTGTTCTACTCGTACGCCCACCGGTTCTGGAACGTCAACGGCGAGACCGTCGAGCGGACGGACATCGAGTCCGACGACGACGTCCACCTCATGGCGAGCGTCTGGGACCCCGAGACCGGAAGGATCCTGCCCGAGACGGGAGTGTCGATCGAGATATCGAGGGACGGCTCGCTCGTCTCCCAGGAGGTGATCTACCCGATGCTCTCCCAGCCGATGGGCACCCACTACGGCGGGAACTTCGGGCTCGACGGCGACGGCACGTACACGGTCACCGTCTCGGTCGGCGGCGTCCGTACCCGCCGGACGGGCGCGTTTCGCGACCGCTTCCGCGACCCGGTCGACGTGCCGGTCGAACTGGAGTACAGCCGAGCCGAGCGCGACGAGATCTCCTTCCGGACGCTGGAGAACGCCGGCGACCGAGGCGCCGTCGACCCCATGGAGATGGAGGCGATCCCCGACGCGACGGCGCCGCCGGTCGAGGACCTCCCGGGGGAGGTCCTCGGGGAAGTGAACAGCAACGACGCGGTCCTCGCCGCGACGGTGCTCCCGGAGTCGCCCGAGGGGGTCGACGGCGATGGACCGTACCTCGCCGTGTCGGCTCGAACCCCGTACAACCGGATGCTGCTCCCCGCGATGGGGCTGGAGGCCGCGCTCACGCGCGACGGCGAGACGGCCTTCTCCGGAGAGCTCGTCCGGACGCTCGACCCCGACCTCTCGTATCACTACGGGGCGGCGCTGGCGGACACGAGCGTCGAGTCCGGCGACGAACTCACGCTGACGCCGACGGTGTGGCCGCAGATCGCCCGCCACGAGGGGTTCGAGACGGCCTTCGGGGCGCTCATGGGCGGGATGCCGGAGCGAACCCTGTCCGTGGAGTAGCGATCGCGGCCGCGGCGGGAGGCTCCGGGACGGGGCTACAGTTTGTCGACGATCTCGTCGATGACGCGCTGCTCGAAGAAGACGACGACGTGGTCCCCCTCGCGGATCACCGTATCGCCGCGGGGCGTGACGAGCCCCCCGTCGCGCGTGATCGCGCCGATGACGAGCGAGGGGGGAAAGTCCTTGATCGCCTCGCTGATCGGTCGATCGACCAGCACGGAGTCGGCGTCGATCTCGACTTCCATCACCTCCGCGCGGTCGTCCTCGATGAGCGCGACGTTCTCGGCGCCGCTCTCCTGGGTGAACCGGGTGATCTCCTCGGCGACGACCCGTCGCGGGCTGACGCCGACGTCGATGCCCACCGTCTCGAACAGGTCGACGTAGGCCGTCTGGTCGACGACCGCGACCGTCCGCTCGACGCCGAGCCGGGTCGCGAGCAGACACGACAGGAGGTTCTTCTCGTCGGAGTCGAGCGTCGAGATGAGTACGTCCGCGTCGCCGACGCGCTCGCGTTCGAGGAAGCCGACGTCCGTCGCGTCCGACTGCATGACCACCGTCTCGGGGAGGGACTCGGCGAGCGTCCGGGCGCGATCCTCGTCCTGTTCGATCAGCCGCGGGGAGAACCCTCGTTCGCCCAGCAGGCGGGCGGTGTGGTAGCCGATCTCGGACCCGCCGACGATGACCATCTCCTCGTTGGTCCCGACGTGCTCCTCCGGCGCCACGTCGGCCGCGAAGCCGCGAACGCTCTGCGGCGAGCCGATGACGACCGCGCGGTCGCCGGATTCGATCACCGTCTCCCCGCGTGGGATGACGATCTCCTCCTCGCGTATGATCGACGCGAACGTCAGCGAGTCGAAGCGGTCGGCCTCGCTGACGGTCTGGCCGACGAGCGGGCTCCCCTCGCTCACCATGAACTCCGCCATCTGCACCAAGCCGTCCGCGAACGGGTCCACGTCGCGGGCGGCCGGCAGCCCGATGACGCGGACGATGTTCTCGGCGGTGAGCAGGTTCGTGCACACCATGAAGTCGATGCCGAACGCCTTGCGCGAGCGCTTCCACGTCCGGAGGTACTCGGTGTGTTTGATCCGGGCGATGGTGAACGCGTCGCTGACCGCCTTCGCCGTCGAGCAGGCGACGATGTTCGTCTCGTCGTCGTCGGTCGAGGCGACCATCATATCGGCGTCCGCGATCCCGGCCTCCTCGAGCGTCGAGACGGACGTTCCGTCGCCGTTGATCGTCAACACGTCCAGCGCGTACGTCAGCTCCTCGCAGCGCTCGGGGTCCCGTTCGATGACCACCACGTCGTGGGCCTCCGCGAGATCGGCCGCGATGCTCTCGCCGACCTGTCCCGCGCCGACGATCACGACTCGCACGGCGCGACCACCTGGTGCATGCACGCTCCTGTTCGTCGGAGGCGAATGAGCGTTCCGGAGTCTCGGCAGCCCACGCGAGGGAGCGTACAGTGGCCAGGGGCGCCGGCAGCCGGTGACCGGAGCGGTCAAGCCCCGGGGAGGGAGTACCGCTCACAGCGACTCGGCGTCCTCCCGAACGTCGAGGCGGACGTCCCGTTCGCGACCTTCCAGATCGGAGACAGCCCGGCGGACCACCCGCTCGGCCTCCTCCGTGACGAGATCCTTCACCCGGTCGAGGACCCACCCGAACGAGACCAGCGGCGGCAGCGACACCGACGAGGAGTCGGCGGAGTCCGCGTCGAAGTGTATCTCCAGCGTGACGCGGCATCCCTCCTCGGCGTCGGCGGGGGCGTCCGTCGGCAGGTCGTCGAGGGGTTGGATCCGCCACGAGCCGTGGGCGTCGATGTCCTTCAGGACCCGCCAGTCGATCCGCGTCGGCGGGTCCACGTCGGTCACCTCCGAGCGGGCGGTGTAGGTGAGCTTCCACCACGCGAACCGGAGCGCATAGCGCGAGCCCGGCCCCCCGTCGCCGCGCGTGCGGGAGACGCGGTCGAGGTACTCGGTGTACCGCTCGTAGCGCGGGAAATCCACGAGGAACTCGTACGCCTCCTCGGGGGCGACGTACACGTCCGTCGAGACGACGAGCTCGTCCATGTCACCGGATCCGCCGGCCGAGAGGTAAGGGTTCGGGACGAGCGGACGGCCGCCGGGACCCGCGTCCGCCGCAAATCTTTTTGCCCGCCTAAAAATCGGTGGGCTTTTGTCTTTTAGGCGGGCCGAAACAGTATGGACCTGAAGCGCAGGACGGTGCTCGGCGCGGGTGCAAGCGCAGTAGTGGCCGGCCTCGCCGGCTGTACCGGCTCCGGAAGCGACGACACCGCGTCCCCCGACCCCGACGACGAAGCGACCACGGAACCCGAGGCGACGACGACGGCGCCGCCCGAGGACACCAGCTACACGGTGTCGATGGCCCCGGTGGGGGACGTGACCTTCGAGTCGGTGCCGGAGAGGTTCACCGTCTACGAGTCGGATTACGCCGACATGGGGATCGCGCTGGGCAAGGGCGAGGAACTGCTCGCCGTCGGCAACGCCGCCCGGTTCTACACGGACCACGTCGCCGAACTCGACGGCGTCTCCGTGAACGAGGAGCCGACGCAGTTGCTGGGGGACTCCTACGCCATCGACCGGGAGCTACTCTACGAACTGGACAGCGACGTGCACCTCATCGATCCCGAGTGGCTGATCAACAACGGGTTCTTCAAGCTCGAACGGTCCGACGTCGACACCGTCGCCGAGGACGTGGGGCCGTTCATCGGGAACACGATCTTCCGGCGGACGGACCCGTGGCACGACTACCGCTATTACACCCTGTACGAGGCGTTCGAGAAGGTCGCGCAGGTGTTCGGGCGCGAGGACCGCTACGAGGCGGTGAAGGCTGTCCACGACGATGCCATCGCGGAGGTGAGCGCAACCCTCCCGAGTGCGGACGCCCGACCGAACGCCCTGCTGTGTTTCGGCGCTACCGACCAGCCGGAGCAGTTCTCCCCCTACCGGCTGACGGACCGCGGGACCAACAAGAAGCAGTTCCGCGACCTGGGGATCCCCGACGCGCTCGCGGGCACCGGCGTCGAGGGGCTCTCGACGAACGACCGCGGCCAGATCGACTACGAGACCATGCTCGCGGTCGACCCGGACGTGCTCCTCGTCCGCGGGCACGAGCGCAAGACGGAGGCGGAGTTCCGGGACACGGTCGTCTCCTTCATGGAGGACCACGAGGTCGCCTCGGAGCTGACGGCGGTGCAGGAGGGGCGCGTCCTCCGCGGTGGCCCGATCTACCAGGGCCCACTCCAGCACCTGTTCAACCTCGAACGGTTCGCGACCCTGCTGTTCCCCGAGCAGTTCTCCGGGGAGCTGTTCTCGCGTGACGACCTCGCGGCGGCGGTCCGCGGCGAGGCCTGAGTCGGCGCTCGGCCCGTCGCTCCGACGGCCACCCCTCCGGGATCCGTTCCGGGCCGACTCGGACCGGGGCGATCCGATACCCTTTTCAATTTTTAGGTTAGCCTAAAAATATGGACAGAAACAGACGTCGATTCGTCGGCGGTATCGCCGGGGCACTGACCGCGGGACTCGCCGGGTGCACGGGTGGTGACGGCGAGGGGTCGACCGCGACCGAGTCACCGACGGGGACCGCGACGGCGTCGCCGAACGCAGACCCGACGACGACTGCGAGCGACGGCGACTACGCCGTTTCGATGGCGCCCGTCGGCGACGTGACCTTCGAGTCGGTCCCGTCGAGTGTCTCGGTGTACAGCCTGTTGTACGCGGACATGGCCGTCGCCTACGGCGCCGGCGACGCCGTCAACTCGCTGGGCTTCGACGCGGCCGCCGGCGGCAACACCCTCGACGCCTACTACGAGCGCCTCGACGGCGTCTCGTTCGACTACGGGGACCTGACGCAGCTCAACGCCGGTTCCGGCGATATCCGCGTCGAGCGGGAGCTGTTCTACGAACTGGACTCGGATCTCCACCTAATGGATCCCGCGCTGCTCTCCTCGTTCGACGGCTGGAAGCGTGCCGACACCGAGGCGGTCGCCGAGAACGTCGCGCCGTTCTTCGGCAACGCGTTCAGCCGGACGCACGGCGAGCCCCCGGAGGAGTGGCGTGACGACTACGAGTACTACACCCTCTGGGACATCGCGGAGCGGGTCTCGCGGGTGTTCCGGGCCTCCGATCGCTACGAGGAGTTGGCCGCGGTCCGCGAGGAACTGATCGAGCGGATCCAGTCGGGCCTGCCGCCCGAGTCCGAACGGCCGTCCGTGGCGTCGGTGATCTTCGTGGACGGAACGTTCTACCCCTCGCGGACGAACGCGCCCGGGTTCGCGAACGCCCACGTCAGGCCGCTTGGCGCCACGGACGCCTTCGCCGGCACGGACGCCGGTTTCGGCACGACGTACGACTACGAGACCTTGCTGGAGGTGGACCCCGACGTGATCCTCCACCAGTACGGCATCGCCTCCTACTACGACGTGGCGTCGGTCCGCGAGACGATCGCGAGCGACCCCGCGGGCGAACAGCTGTCCGCGATCCGGAACGACCGCTTCTACCCGTCCGGGAATCCGGAACAGGGGCCGCTGATGAACCTCTTCCAACTGGAGATGACGGCGAAACAGCTCTATCCCGAGCGGTTCGGCGAGTGGCCGGCGTACGAGCACGGCGACCCGTATCCGGAGATCCCCGAGGGCGAACGGCTGTTCGACCGCCGGCGCGTCGCAGACGCGGTCGCCGGAGGGGAGTGAATGGTCGACCGCGACGTGGTGGTCGTCGGCGGCGGGCCCGCGGGTGCGACGGCCGCCGTGTTCATCGCCCGCCGGGGTCTCGACACGCTCGTCTTCGACCGGGGACGCTCCTCGATCGCCCGGTGTGCGCACCTGGAGAACTACCCGGGATTCCCCGAGGGGATCGACGTCGAGACGCTGTACGGCCTGCTCCACGCCCACGCCGAGACGGCGGGCGCTGCAGTCGTCGACGACATGGTCGAGTTCGTCGAGCGCGCAGGCGCCGGGGACCCCGACGGCGACGACTCCGAACACGAGGGGTTCATCGTCACGCCGCAGGAGGGCGATTCCGTCACGGCTCGACGCGTCGTCACGGCGACACGCTACGACGGGGAGTACCTCCGTGGCCTCGACGACGAGGACACCATGTTCGAGGAGTACGAGCACGGCGGGGAGACCCACGAGTCGTTCGTCCGAGACTACGCCGACCGCGACGGGACGACCCCGATCGAGGGGCTGTACGTCGCCTCCCCCTCCGAGGAGGCGGACATGCAGGCGGTCGTCGCTGCCGGCCGTGGCGCCCGCGTCGCGCGCCGCGTCGTCGCCGACGCCCGCATCGACGACGGCTGGTGGGAGGAGGCCGCACTGGGCTACGACTGGCTGCGCCGGGAGTCGGCGCGCGACGACGAGTGGGCGGACCGCGACAACTGGCGCGAGTGGTTCGACGACTACCACGGCGAGAACGCCCCCGTCGACCCGGACTCCGACCGCTTCCGCCGAGTCCGGGAGACGCTCATCGACGAGCGACTTGCCACGTACGTCTCCGACGAGGAGGTCGCCCGACGGACCGAGCGGGGCCACATCGCCCTCGCGGGTCACCTCGACCCGGGCGCCGCCGCCGCGTCACACGATCTCACACACCTGCTCGACGAACTTGACGACGGAAAGATCCGTGCGTACCTCGACGGGTAGGAGGCTCGTCGAGTGTGGAAACCGACGAACGATCGAGTGGGCGAATATTTTGGGAAGCCTAAAAACCGGAACCGCTTTATATTTTTAGGCTAGCCAAAAAGTATGGCAACCGACGGGCCACCGGATGAAGGACCGACGCGCAGAGAGTACGTGAAGTACGGCGGCGCGGTTGTCGCCGGCGGCCTCCTCGCCGGATGTACGAGTGGAGATGACGGTGCCTCCGGAGCGACGCCGACCGGAACCGGCGACTCGACCGGAACCGAGACGTCGACCGAAGCGGCCGCGGAGTCCGCAACGTCCGAGGACGACGGCTACTCGGTGTCCATGTCTCCGGTGGGTGAGGTGCGATTCGAGTCCCCGCCCGAGAGCGTCTTCACCCGGCTCACCCACCACGCGGACATGGCGTTCGCCCTGGGCCGCGGCGACGACGTGACCGCGATGCACGCGCCCGACTACTACGACGCGCTGTGGAACCAGTTCGTCGAGCGGCTCCCGGGTGTCTCGCTCGACTGGTCCGGCCTGTACTCCTCGTGGAACCCGGACAAGGAGGTGCTGTACGAGCTCGACAGCGACGTGCACCTCGCGGACCCCGCCTGGGTCACGCAGCTCGAGAGTTGGGACCGGGACGACGTCGATGAGATCGCCGAGAACGTCTCGCCGTGGTTCGGGAACTCCCTGAGCGACCGCCGTCAGGAGCCGAGCGCGGAGTGGGCCGAGGGCTACGAGTACTACGACCTGTGGGAGCAGTTCGCGATCGTCGCGGACGCGTTCCGCGAGCGGGAACGGTACGAGGAACTCGCCGCGGTCCGCGAGGAGCTCCTGTCGACGATAGCGTCGGGGCTCCCGCCCGAGTCCGACCGCCCGAGCGCGGTGATGATCGGCTCCTCGGCTCTCGAGACCATCTACGCGTACACGCTGTCGAACCCCGGCTTCCTGACCGCCCACACCCGACCGCTCGGGCCGCGAGACGCGTTCGACGGGTCCGTCGAGTCGGGGGCGACGGTGGACTACGAGACGCTGCTGGAGGCCGACCCCGACGTGATCCTCTTTCTCGGCGGGATGCAGCCCGGGACCGACATGGCCGGCACCCGAGAGACGCTCCGGTCCCACCCGGTCGCCTCGGAGATGGCGGCGGTGCGGAACGACCGGGTCCACCCGCAGGGAGCGCGGTATCAGGGACCGATACTGAACCTGTTCCAACTGGAGATGACGGCGAAGCAACTGTATCCGAACCGGTTCGGCGAGTGGCCCGAGTACGACGAGGGACCGTATCCGGAGATCCCCGAGGACGAACGGCTGTTCGACCGCCGGCGGGTCGCGGACGCGATCGCGGACGAGTTCGAGTAGCGCGCGAACCGACACACGAAGACGATGATCGGAACCACCCTCGGCGACCTCAGACGGCACATCGAGTCGCTCGCGAACCCGTCCGGCGAGTTCCGGCTGATCTGCGCGCGAACCGGCGATCGGCCGGTGCCGGCGGACGGGCTCGCCTTCGACGGCCGGGCGACCGCGCGGGCGGCCGCACGGAGCACCGAGCAGTACCGCGCGGCCCTCCGCCGGTACGACCCACAGCTCCCGGTGTACGACGTCATCGCCTGCCAGGTGACGGAGGAGATCACGCCACCCAACCGCGCCGCAGCCGACGCCGACGGCGGGCCCGGAAACGGACCGGAGCGAGCCGCCGATGACGCGAACGCGCGCTCGGCGATCGACTACTGCCACACGGTCGCCGGCGTCGTGTTCGAGGCCATCACCGACTCGCCGCACACGGCCCTACAGGACGCCATCATGGACACGTACCTGGAGTCGGCGGAGGAACTCGACGAGCCGGACGACCTCTGCCTCCGCCTGCTGGGGAGCATCGCCGCGGAACTGTCCGCCCGCCTCGACGGCCCGGAGCTGGTCAAGGTACTGTGTGCTGCGGGCGAACGGATGCCGGTTCCCGACCTGGAGGAGGACGACCCGGTCACCGCCGCGCTCGCCGAACTGGAGTCGGCCGGCATGCTCGGCTCCTACGAGGTGTCCGCGCCGTCGGTCGACATCGACGCGTCGGCACGCCGGTGGCACGTCGACCTCGAGGGGTACGCGCTCGCGGGCGACGACCGGCTCGTGACGCTCCCGGTCGTCGTCTCGCTGTTTCGCCGGGCGTCCGTCCGCTCGATCACCGTCACCTCCGTCGATCGAGGGGCACACAGTCGGTGGACGCTCACGGTGACGACGAACGGGAGCGACGACCCGACCGGTCTGACCAGCGTCCCCGACCGGTCCTGATCCGTGTCGTCCGCTTCGACACGCTTTTGAATCCTTAGGTCGGCCTAAAACGTATGCAACAAGTGGGTGTCCGCCGTGTCGGGTGAAACGCGAGCGAGAGTCCCCGAGGTGGAGAGCCGGTTCGAGTGGTTCGACGCCTCCTTGGCGACCGTGATGGTCGCGAGCACGGCGGTCGTCGTCGCGTCGGGGCTCGTGCAGGTGAGCTTCGGCGCGTTCACGATGTCGGTCGGAACGGCGTGGTCGGCGGTGGTGGACCCGCTGGTGTGGACGAACCCGCAGGTGCTCCTGCGCCTGTTCCTCGGCGAGGGGCTCGGCACCGCCGTCGCGAGCGGACTCGGCCTCTCGACGGCGGCGGTCGACCTGCCGAGGGAGACGCTCATCGTCTGGCAGATCCGGATGCCGCGGGTGTTGGTCGGGGTGCTCGTCGGCGCCAACCTCGCGGTCTCGGGAGCGGTGTTTCAGGCGGTCACCCGGAACGAACTCGCGTCGCCGTTCATTCTCGGCGTCTCGTCGGGGGCCGGGCTGGCGATCCTCCTGTCGCTGATCGTCTTCACCGGGTTCGCGGCGTTCCTTCCGCTCGTCGCCGCCGGCGGCGGCGCCGTCGCGTTCCTGCTCGTGTACGCCATCGCGTGGCAGGGCGGCACCAACCCGGTCCGACTCATCCTCGCGGGCGTCATCGTCTCCACGGTGTTGGGCTCGCTCCAGACGGCGCTGTTCTTCTTCGCGGACGACCTCGGCGTCGTCCAGTCGGCCATCGCGTGGACCACCGGATCGCTCACGGGTGTCGACTGGGAGCAGGTGCGGATGGCGCTCCCGTGGACGTTCGTCGCGGTGCCGCTGACGCTCGTCGGGGCCAGACAGCTCAACGTCCTCCTGTTGGGCGAGCGGACGGCACGCTCGTTGGGGATGTCCGTCGAGCGTGTCCGCTTCGCGCTGTCGGCGGTCGCGGTACTGGCGG
>Ga0207733_100035_pt1 | contig 153863 bp, 154 predicted proteins | sample A23P3SouthBayCA_FD_187735 | JGI IMG/M metagenome (GOLD analysis project Ga0207733, IMG submission 187735) | Aerobic enrichment media microbial communities from Eden Landing Ponds, California, USA - A23 P3 (SPAdes) | ecosystem: Environmental > Aquatic > Marine > Unclassified | place: Emeryville... | reverse complement strand
GGGGGGGGGGGGGAGTACGCAACGGGCAAATGTGCGCTCTCGAGTTCGCTGCCATTTGATGGACCGATACATCTGAACCCTCGTCAACGATTTCCCAGTCCCTGTACTCGCGTTTTATCTCGCCGCTACAGTGCTTATCAACGAGTTGGACCACAACACCTTCAGCTCGCTCGACTGCCAAGCTTCGCTCATCAAACCGGTGCGGGTTGAGCGTGACACTTCAAGGTCGGAGACTGAGCGAACCCTGTCGGATTCGTTTTACCGAATTCGGTGAATAGAATGGCTCTATGGAGTGAATTCAGCTAAAGAGTGTCTGGGCTATATGTTACTGTCCACCCTCCAGTGAATTGCCTATGCACAGGTTAGAAATCAGGAAATGGGCCATCGAGGAACGAGCCATCGAATGGAGAAGAAACCATGAGTGACGTGGGCAACGCTATAGGTGCGATAGCAGGACTAGCCTTTGGGGGATTCCTGTTTCTCACCTTCGGTAGTGCGGTAGCAGAATCAATGACAGCCGAACCGATGATCGACCTCCAATTTTGGGGGATAATTTACATCGTGGCTGCGGTTGCTATTGCAATTGGAACAGCCTACGCAGTGGCTTATAGCATCTTGAGTTGACAATGGGGCACGAGAAATCGGATCAGGAAATTCTGAACGTGTTCAGAGAGAAGCACCCAGAGACAGTAACGACTGAGGAACTCGCAGAGGCGCTCGCAGTTCATCGACGGACGGCTCAGAAGTACGTGAAGAATCTCCAAGTCAATGGCTACTTGACCATTGCATCAGAGGGAAAGCCGAATCATTGGAAGCTGTCGGAGAGTGAACCGAAGGAGCCAATCTATCGAGAGGAACTGGCGAGAGCAATTCGAATCGGGAACAAATCCGAGAAAGTCGGTCTGGTATGTTTGTACGTGAGTTTTGGCGCATTAGCAGCGGTTGGATTAGTGACGTCGAATCACATTTTCGCGGAGGCGTTCAATCTATACCTCCCATTTTTCGACGCGAGCCAGGCTGCAGCTGCCGCTTGGATTGGCGTTGCGGGGTCACTGATCTTCGGAATTTCGGCGATTGCAATAATATTCGGAAGGCTTCTACCCAAGATTGTAGAGTGGCAACTAGATGCGGTAGCTCTGGAAGAGGCCTGAGATTGAACCGACCTCGTGTCCGAGTATCTCTCCTCGAACCCCGAATCTATTCATCAATACAGGGCGTACAATAGGGTAGGCCGAAGAGCGGGTGTCCGAAGAGAACTTCCAAGATATATTGCGATGTTATGAACCTGATAGGACTGCTTCCTTTGTGTATTTTAAATAGTCTGGCGTAAAACTTTAAATAAGACGCCAGGACTGGGATTTGAACCCAGAATCCCGAAAGGGAACACGCTTTCCAGGCGTGCGCCTTACCGTTCGGCCATCCTGGCCCGGTCCGGAGGTAGCCGGCAGGTCCGCTTAAGCCTGTTCGTTGGACGGCGCCACGTGAGGACGAACGAGGTGTGCCGTGACGCCGGCTACGAGAGCGACCAGCACGGCCAGACCAGCCTTCACGAGGACGGTCACGCGCTCGTCGCCGAGCAGTTCGTAGCCCTGTACCAACACCAGGAACGAGAGGCCGGCGACGACGCCCCAGAGGACGTTCTCGCGGGTGGCAGGCGAGACCATCAGCGAGCGCCGACCGCTTCGATCTCGACGTCGATGCCGGCCGGCAGGTCCGCCGCTTCGACTGCACTCCGCACCGGCGGATCCCCGTCGAAGAACGTCTCGTAGACGCCGTTCATCGCGTCGAAGTCGTCGATGTCGGCCAGGTAGACCGTGATCTTCAGCGCGTCAGCGAGGCTCGATCCGCCGGCCGCCAGGACCGCGGCCACGTTCTCCATCGCCTGTTCCATCTGGACGTCGACGTCCGCGTCGTCGAGCAGGTCGCCCTCGGGCGTGGCGGGGATCTGCCCGGCGGTGAAGACGAGGTCGTCGGTCGCGGTCCCCTGGCTGTAGGCGCCGATCGCGGCGGGCGCGTCGTCGGTGCTGATCGTCTCGCGCATACCACTACTGCTGACGGCAGCGGACAAGAATCCCGGGGACCGCACGCTCAGGTCTGGACGTCGATGGGGTAGCCGGCCTCCTCCAGCGCGTCGACGAGGGCAGCGGCGTGCTCGGGTCCGCGCGTCTCGAGGTCCAGTTCGACCTCGGCGTCGTCCATCGCCACGTCCCGCGAAGTCCGGTCGTGCTGGATGGCGTAGATATTCGCCCGGTGGGCCGAGATGATCGAGACGAACTCCTGGAGCGTGCCGGGCCGGTCCTCCAGAACGGTCCGCAGGCGGAGGTACCGCCCCGTCGCTGCGAGCCCGCGGACGACGAGCGTCGTCAGCATGTTCATGTCGACGTTGCCACCCGAGAGGACGGGCACGATCGTCTCGCCCTCCTCGTAGTCGATGGTTCCCTCCAGCAGTGCGGCGAGCGGGACCGCGCCCGCGCCCTCGACGAGGGTCTTGGCGCGCTCCAGGAGCAGCGTCAGCGCTACGGCGATCTGGTCGTCGCTCACTGTCACGACTTCGTCCACGCGTTCCTGGATGACCGCGAACGGTTTGTCGCCGACCCGGCGCGTGGCGATGCCGTCCGCGATGGTATCCACGCCCGGCCGCTCGACGACCTCGCCCTTCCGGAGGGACTCGGCGGCGCTCGCCGCCCCCTCGGCCTGGACGCCGACGACGCGGACGGCAGATTCACTTCCCCCGAGGGCAGTTGCGATCCCGGCGATGAGGCCGCCGCCACCGATGGGGACGACGACGGTGTCGACGTCGGGGAGGTCGTCGAGGATCTCCAGTCCGATGGTGCCCTGGCCGGCCATGACCTCCTCGTCGTCGAAGGCGTGGAGGTAGTAGCGGTTCTCGGCGCGCTCGATCTCGTGGGCGCGCTCGGCCGCGGCGTCGTAGTCGACGCCGTGCAGTTCGACCGCCGCGCCGTAGTGACGCGTCGCGTCGACCTTGGAGAGAGGTGCGTCCTCGGGCATGACGACGAGGGCGTCCACGCCGGCGCGCGAGGCCGCGAGCGCGACGCCCTGGGCGTGGTTGCCGGCGCTGGCCGTGACGACCCCAGCCTCGCGCTGGGCCTCGGAGAGAGTGGCGATTCGGTTCGTGGCGCCCCGGATCTTGAAGGCGCCCGTGCGCTGGAAGGTCTCCAGTTTGAGGTGGACGTCGGCGCCCGTCATCGCGGAGAAGGTGTGGGAGTGGTCCAGCGGCGTGTGGCGAGACGTCTCGGCGACGCGAGGGCGTGCGTCGCGGACGTCCTGCAGATCGAGCATGGGAGAGGCTACGGGCCCCGGGGATTCAAAGTGGTGGGCCGGCCGGGCCTCGCCAAGCCTGTTACCCGGACGCGTTCCACGCAGACCAGATGCTCGTCGGGTTTCCGGCCCACCGCTGCCAGGCGCTCCCCCGGACACATCCGCGATCGCGCGACGAGCATCGAAAAACGCTCGCAGGGGAGCGCGTGACAGCAGTCGCGACTGCACTCGGTGTCAGCAGAGTCCCGCACTTAACGGTTCGTCAGACGAACCGACAGGGAGCGGCCCTACACCCCGGGATTTCGGACGCTCGTCTGACGAGCGGCAAACGAGTGTCGGCGAGCCAATCGGTCCGCCTCTCCTTACCCACCGGACGAGAGACCACGCGCGACGCGCACGTCGGCCGACGCGACGTACGACCGGACGCACTCGGGGAAGGGTTCGCCCGTGGGCCAGTCGACGTCGGCGCCGAGGCGGGCCGGATCGCCGACGTACGTCTCGACCGCCTCGCCACCGCTGTCCGTCGGCACCGAGAGCCGGACGTACAGCCCGTCTGCCACGCCTTCGTAGCGGTCCAGGGCGTCGAGGTGGTCGGTTTCGAGCAGCCGGCCGGCCGTTTCGCCGCCCGGCGCCAGCGTCGGGTACCGGCCGTCGACGGGGTGGAGCTCGTGGAGCGTCGCGTCGCTGCGGTACTCGACCGCCGGCAGGACGGACTCGGCGGTCTCGCGGTCGGTGAGGGTGCCGTAGACGAAGACGAGCGACATCGGAAATGGGCCAGCGTGCGAACGGGTCGGCGCGCGATCGCGTTACCGCTCGTCGATCGACGGGACGTCGCGGGGACTCGGACCGGTGTAGCGGCCGCGGGGGCGGATGAGGCGGTTCTCGGCCTGGTACTCGAGGACGTGGCCGATCCAGCCGCCGGCGCGGGACATCGCGAAGATGGGCGTGTACGTGTCGGCGGCGATGCCCAGTTTGTGGTAGACGGCGCCGGAGTAGAAGTCAACGTTGGGAGCGATGCCCTTCTCGATCAGGTTCTGTTCCTCGACCAGGTAGTTCTCGATGGTCGAGGTGTACTCCAGCATGGTGTCGTCGCCGTCGGCCTCGCTGAGGTCCGCGAGCTTCGCCTCGAGGATCTTGGCGCGGGGGTCCTTGGTCTTGTAGACGCGGTGGCCCCAGCCCGGGATGCGGGCGTCCTCTGCGACCTGCTTCTCGATCCACTCCTGGGCGGAGAGGTCGCTCTCGTCGAGTTCCAGAAGGGTCTCGATGACGTCCTGGTTGGCGCCGCCGTGGAGGGGGCCGGAGAGGGCCCCGATGCCGCCGGTCACCGCCGAGTAGAGGTCCGCGCGGGTCGAGCCGACGACCATCGCGGTGAACGTCGAGGCGTTCAGCCCGTGGTCGGCGTGAAGGATGAGGGCCATGTCGAAGGTCTCGGCGGCCACGTCGTCGGGCTCGGTGCCCGTCAGCATGTAGAGGAAGTTCGCTGCGTAGCCGAGGTCCTCGCGCGGTTCGACCGGGTCCTCGCCGCGGCGGAGGCGGTCGTAGGCGGCGAGGACTGTCGGAATTTTCGCGACGATGCGCCGGCCCTTGCGGCGGGCAGCGTCGAGGTCCTCGGGGTCGGCGTCGACCTCGGGTTCGGACGCGGAGAGCATGGAGACTCCGGTGCGGAGAGCCGCCATGGGCGACTCCCCGGCCTCGCCCAGCGCGGCGAGCGTCTCGAAGACGCGGTCGTCGACGGCGCGCTCGGCGGCCATCGCGTCCGCGAAGTCGGCCAGTTCGTCGCTGTTTGGGAGGTCCCCGTTCCAGAGGAGGTAGAGGACCTCCTCGTAGGTCGTCTCGCGGGCCAGATCCTCGATGTCGTACCCGCGGTAGACGAGGCGTCCGGCCTCGCCGTCGATGTCGCTCATCTCCGACTCGGCGACGAGCACACCTTCGAGCCCCTTCTGCAGTTCGTCAGCCATACCCAGCCTTTTCGAACTGCCGGGAAAAAACATTACCATTCGCCGTCGCCCGTGACCCGTCGAACAGACAGGAAACTGGTCGAACGATTTTCACATCGGCTCCAACTGGGCGTCCGGTCAGACGTACGTCCAGATGTTCGACGCCCGTCGAAACCGAGCGGCCATGGCGGGGCGGGCAACGCTTTTCCCGGGGCGGTGCACACCCCAGCACATGTCCGCGGACGAGGTGGCCTACGAGCCGGTCAGCGTCAAAGCGGTGCTGGCCGAGATGAAGGACACGGCGGAGTTGCTCATCGACCTCTCGTACTCCGCCGTGTTGCTCGGCAGCGACGAGGTCGCCGCCGAGGTCCTCGAACTCGAGGCCAAGATGGACGTCCTGCAGATGCAGGCCCGCATGAGTATCCTGCTCGCGGCCCGGAGCCCCGACGACGCCGAAGCGTTGGCGCCCGTCCTGGGCGTGGTCGGCGCTGCCGAGAAGATCTCCGACGCCGCCGGCGACATCGCCAAGGTCGTCCTCGAGGACATCGGCCTCCCCGACGCGATGCGGGCCGCCCTCCCCGAGGCCGTCGAGACGCTCGTCCGCGCCGAGGTCGCGCCGGACTCGCCCCTCGGGGAAGCGACGCTGGGCGATCTGAACCTCGAGACGGACACGGGCGTGCGCGCACTGGCGATCCGCCGCGGCGGCGACTGGCTGCTCAACCCCGACCGCGAGACGACCCTCCGAGCCGGCGACGTGGTCCTGCTTCGCGGCCCCCAGGAGGGCATCAGCGAGGTCTACGCCGACGCCACCGGGGAGACCTACGAGCCCCCGGCGCCCGCCGAGGCAGAGAGCCCCGATCTGGAGCGGGCCGTCGACTCCATCGTCCTGATGAAGGACATGGGCGAACTGGCCGTCGACCTCGCCTACGGCGCGATCCTGTTCGACTCGGACGAGCTCGCCGAGGAGGTCATGGAACTGGAAGCCGAGGTCGACGCCCTCCAGTCGCGCTTCGAGGCCTGGACCCTCCGCGCCGCGGGCCGCGCCGAAGACCCGGTCTCGCTGCGCGGGCTGGTCCACCTCGCCCAGAGCACCGAGGTGATCTCGGACGCCGCCCTGGAGATCAGCGAGGGGGTCCTCCGGGGTCTGGGAACCCACCCCGTCGTCCGCGAGGCCGTCTACGAGAGCGACGAGGTCCTCACCCGGCGGACGGTAGAGGCGGGCAGCCGCCTCGACGGCACAACGCTCGGCGGAGAGGCGGTCAAGACCGAGACGGGCATGCGCGTCATCGCGGTGCGCCGCGCCGGCGACGACCGGCGGACCGTCGCGGGCGACGCCGAGGACTGGGTCGTCTCGCCCGGCCCGGAGACCATGCTCGGCGCGGGCGATGTCCTCATCGCGAAGGGGACCCGCGAGGGCGCCGAGCGACTGGGCGCACTGGCCGCGCCGTAGCGCCCGGTCACTCGACAGAATCGTACTCCGGGTCGGGGTTCGCCGGGACGGCGTCGTCCGGTACGCGTCGCAGACGCCAGCAGGCCACCGTCCAGCCGACGCCGAGACCGACGGCGAGCGCGACGAGCCCCGTTCGACCGGGCCCGACCGCCAGGAAGGCCGCGAGCCCGATCGGTGGTGCGACGCCGACGGCCAGCAGGCCCTCGTCGGCCCCCTCGCCAAGGGTGGCGAGCAACGCGACCAGCGTCTCGCCGCCGGCCAGCGCAAGGGCGCCGACAGCGAACAGTCGGGCGACGCCGACGTCGACGGGCCGGCCGACGTCGCCGAGGAGCGAGAGGAGGTCGAAGGCGGCGATGTTGGCCATTACCAGCGCGCCGAGGAGTGCCGCGAGCGCGGCCGCGGCCGCGACCGGGCGCAACCGGGTCGTCCGCTTGAACCGCGTGTGGACGGCCCAGACGCCGAGCGGCGACAGGAGGGCGCCCCACGGCGTCGCGACGTCGGCGAGGGCAGCCCAGGGCTGACCCGGTCCCAGGGAGAGTCCCACGGCGGCCACGAGCCAGGCGAGCCCGGCGACGAGGCCACCCGTGGCGCCCCAGCGGACGATCGAGCCGGGGTGGACCGCCAGTCGGAGGACGCGCCGGCCGACGAGGACCGCCAGGGTGAGCATCGCGCTCGTGACGAAGACGACGAACGTCAGCAGCGGGTAGTAGGGCAGCGGGAAGTCGGTCTGGCCGCCGGAGACGACTACCACGAAGAAGATGGCGACGGCGACGGCGAAGACCGCGGCGAAGCCCACCGCGACGCGGGCGTATCGCCGCACGTCAAGCGCCTGGACGAGCGCGGCCCGTCCGCTGGCCGGCCGGTCGCCGCCGCCGGCAGGCGACTGCGTCCGTCCCCCGTCGCCCTGATTGGACACGGCGGTCGTTCGGCCAGGCGGGCCAAAGTCGCGTCGGTTCGAAACCGCCCGAGCCCACGGTTCTGCTGCGAACGGAGTGAGCAGCGAACCGTTGCGAGGGCGCGTTTCGAACCCTGGAAGTCGCACGCCCGGGAGCGCAGCGAAGCGAGCACCCCGGACCGTCTTCCTCCGGTTCGAAACCGCCCGAACCCATGTTGCTGGCGTACCGTCGCGAGTCGACGCCAGGCGCCCGTCCGCTGCCGGTTCGCTCCGGACGGCCGGTATCGAACCGCTAAAGACCGTGGGGGCGTCCACTACCCCTAATGACCAGTCTCGGCACGGCCGAGGCGGCGCCCGGCGAACTCGCGACGGGCCGCCTCGCGGTCGGGGAGGCCCGCGACGGCTCCACCGTCGGGCTCCCCGTCGCCGTCGTCAACGGTGCCCGGGAGGGCGACACGCTCTACCTCCAGGCCGTCAGCGACGGCGACGAGCTCAACGGCGTCGGCGTCCTCGGCCGCGCCCTGCCCGAGATCGACCCGGGGGAGTTGCGCGGCACCATCCTCGTCGTCGGCATCGTCAACGTCTACGGCTACCTCACCGCCGAGCACCGGAACCCCATCGACGACACGAAGATCAATCGGGCGTACCCCGGCGACGAGACCGGCACCTCCTCCGAGCGCATCGCCGCGGCGACCTTCGAGGCGGCGACGCGGGCCGACCTCGCCATCGACCTCCACCAGGGCTCGACCTCCCGCATGATCGAGGAGGTCCGCGTCCGCTGTGGCAAGCGACACGCCCGCCACGACGACTGTCTCGAACTCGCCCGCGTCTTCGGCTGTGGTCACGTCCTCGACCGGAAGGGACCGGACGGCCAGCTCGCCCGCGTCGCGCCCGACGAGGGCATCCCGACCATCGACCCCGAACTCGGCGCCGCCGTCGGCTGGGACGACGACAGCATCCAGGCCGGCGTCGAGGGGCTCTTCAACGTCCTCAGACACTACGACTTCCTCGTCGGCGACGCGACCCTCGCGCCCCAGACGCGCGCCAGCGGCTTCGAGCAGTACGGCTCTCCGGCGGGCGGGCTCGTCCACTTCCGCGCGGACCTCGGCGAGCACGTCGCCGCCGACCAGCCGCTGTTCGACGTCTGCGACGTCTTCGGCGAAACGAAGGCGACGGTCCGCGCCGACTCGGACGGGGTCTTCTGGCGGACGCGCCGCCTGCCCTCCGTCGCCACCGGCGAGTACGTCTGCAGCGTCGGGACGGACCTCGATACGGTCTAGCGCGAGGGCGACCCGGGCCGGCGGCGATCGGACGGCAGCCCCACGCGCTACACGGCGAGTTACTTTAGGACGCTTTCCCGAGGTGCCGATATGGACCGTGTCGAATCGTCCCGACGCACGCGACGCGGGAGAGCCGCCGCCTCGCGTCCGTCCGTCGGATGAGGCCGCGCGTCCTCCGCGAGGCGTCGCTCCTCCTCGAGGCCCTCCTGTTCTGGCTCGTCTCACACCTCTCGCGGCTCTGGGGCCGCGAGTCGTCTCTGTGGGTGTTCGGCGCCCGCGGCGGCGACGCGTTCGTCGACAACGCGAAGTACCTGTTCCTCCACGTCGCGGCCGAGCGGCCCGAGGTTCGCCCGGTCTGGGTGTCGAAGGACGACGACGTGGTCGAGACCCTCCGCGAACGGGGGTACGAGGCCCACCACGCCTCCTCCCTGCGCGGGCTCTCTCTGACGCTCCGGGCGGGCGTCGTCTGCGTGACCCACGGGTTCCGCGACGTCGCCGCACCCTTCGTCGGCGGGGCGTTCCTCGTCAACCTCTGGCACGGCGTGCCGTTGAAGCGGATCGGCTGGGACGCAGAGCGCGCCGAGCGGCCGCTCCCCGCCCGGCTCGGGCACTCGTTCCTCGACGGGCAGGTCGACCTCCTCACCGCGCCCGGAGACGGCGTCGTCGACGCGTTCACGTCGGGCCTCCGCGTCGACGAGGATCGGATCGCAGTCACCGGGTATCCCCGGAACGACGCACTCGTCAGGGACGTCCCCGGGATGGAGATCGGCACGGGCTCTGGGACGATCGAGCGAGTGCAGCGGCTGTCCGAGTCCGGCCGCGTGGTGTTCTACCTCCCGACCTACCGGGGAAGCTCGGACGAGGGACTCGACGACCACGTCGACTTCACCGCCCTCGACGACTTCTTCGCGGAACGCGACGCGTTTCTCGTCGTCAAGCCCCACCCCAACGAGCACCTCGACGGCGTCGGCGAGGCCCACTCACGGATCGTCCGGCTCCCCCCGGCCGTGGACGTCTACCCTCTGCTGGCGCACGCCGACGTCCTGCTCACGGACTACTCGTCGATCCTGTTCGACTTCCTGTTGCTCGACAGACCGATCGTCTTCTACCCGTACGACCTCGAGGCATACCGCGCCCGACGAGAGTTTTACTTCCCGTACGACGAGGTGACGCCGGGACCGGTCGCGCGGGACTTCGAGGGGCTACTCGCGGCCGTCGACGAGGTCCTCGAGGCCGACGAGTACGAGGAGGAGCGAGCGTCGGTCCGCGAGCGGTTCTTCGCCCACGATCCGGGCCGGGCGGCAGCGCGCGTCGTCGAGCGAGTGATGGGCCGAATCGGGCGCTGAGGACGGTCCGGCGCCGGCCGCAGTCCGCTATCGGCGGTCCGTCCGTCTCGGGTCCCCTCGATAGACCGACGTACCATACGGGAGGCCTTTGTCCACCGATGTGGGGCAAATAGCATACCTTATATATTTCGGCTCGTAACCGCATGGAAACGAGGCGTGTCGCGCCCGACCCCGATTGCGGTCCCACGGGCCAGGGGACGCGTCACGCCGGTGTTCGATGTCTCAGCCCAGCGAACGACCCCACGCGAACCGATCTCGATTCCAGACAGCACAGCCCGCAGTCATCGCCCATCGCGGATTCGCGGGCGTCTACCCAGAGAACACGGTCGGCGCCGTCCGAGAGGCCGCGGGCGCACCGTCGTCACCCACCCTCGAAATCGACGTCAGGCCGACGGCCGACGGTGAGATCGTCGTCTTCCACGACGACACGCCCGCGCGACTCACCGACGCACCCCCGGACGTCAGCGATCGACCCCTCTGGGAACTCCCGTACGCGACGCTCGAGTCCCTGGAGGTCCTCGGGAGCGGCGAGGGGATCCCGCGACTGACCGAGGTCCTCGACGCCATCCCGGCGGACGTCCGGGTCAACGTCGAGTTCAAACACCCCGGGACCGACGAGGTCCGGTTCGCCGAGAACCTCCCCGCCACCGAGCGCGAGGCGGCCCGCGACCGCTGGCTCGGCTTCGCGACGGAGGTCCTGGAGACCGTCGATCGGTCCCCCAACGACGTCTTCGTCTCCTCGTTCTTCGAGGGAGCACTCGCGGCAGTCCGGGAGGTCGACCCGACCGTCCCCGTCGCGTGGATCTTCTACGAGTCTGTCGAGGACGACCTCGCGGTCGCCCGACGGTACGACTGCGAGGCGATCCATCCCCCCTGGAGCATGTTCCCCGACACGTCGATGTTCAACGAGGCGTACACGGGCAACGAACCGTACGCGGAGGTCGACCTCGTCGGGATCGCCGCCGAGGAGGCACGCGAGGTGAACGCCTGGACGGTCGACACCTGGCACCAGGCCACGGAGCTCGGCCAGGCCGGCGTCGACGGCATCATCACCGACTATCCCGGCCTCTATCGGTACGGCGCGCCCGAAGGCGGATCCGTCGGTAACGCGGGCCAGTCTCCCTCGTCAGCCACGGAGTGAGGAGAAACAGTCACCTACCCGAAGGCAATCGATCGTATCCGGCCCCCGTCCCTCGCCAACTGGACTGTTTCGCACGGGCGTCTGCACCGCCCGAGTCGCTCTCGCGCGTATTTCTTCGCGTCTCACGCGCTACAGTGGTGCTTTCGACCGGCTACTTTTCCGTCTCACTGCTGAATTCACCGTGGCTATGAACGCTGCCATTCTCGCCGCTGGCGTCGGGTCTCGCCTCCGACCGATCACCGTCGAGCGGCCGAAGTGCTGCGTCAGCGTCGACGGGACGTCGATACTCTCTCACCAGCTACGGGCCTACGCCGACGCGGGGTTCGACCAGGCGTACGTCGTCGCCGGGTACATGGCCGACGCGGTCCGGGCGGAGTGCGAGGCGGTCGGCGCAGAGCACCCGGAGTTCGAGGTGACGGTCCGGGAGAACCCGGCCTTCGCCAACACCGACAACCTTTACTCGCTCTACCAGCTCCAGGCCGACCTCGACGGCGAACCGTTCGTCCTGAGCAACGGCGACGTCGTCTTCGATCCGGCCATCCTCGAGCGGCTGGCCGAGGACGCCGCCGACGCCGCCATCGCCTGCGACTCGTCCACCTACACGGGAGAGGCGATGAAGGTCCAACTCGACGAGGCGGGCCGCGTCACGCACCTCTCGAAGGAGATCGATCGGAACCGTGCCGCCGCGGTCGGGATCGACGTCTATCGGTTCTCCCCGGCGGCGTCGGCCACGTTGTTCGACCGGATCGAGCGGACGATCGAGGTCGACGGGGAGTACCTGGACTGGACCGAGCGGGTCATCGACGAACTCGCGAGCGAGACGGCCTACGACGTCGAACCGGTGGACGTGGCGGGGCACCCCTGGGTCGAGGTCGACGACCACGAGGACCTCCTGGCCGCCGACCGGACGTTCTCGTCGATCCGGGACCTGGACGAGAAGGAGGCGGTCTTCTTCGACCTCGACGGGACGCTCTACGTCGACGAGGCGCTAACGCCCGGCGCGGCCGAGGCCGTCGCCGCCTTCCGGTTCGGGGGCGCGGACGTCTACTTCCTGTCGAACAACTCCTCGGCGTGGAAGACGGACTACGCCGCCAAACTCGACTCGCTCGGGATCCCGGCCGAGCCGTCGGACGTCGTCCTCTCGACGGACGGCGTCATCGACTACCTCCACGAGCGAGGGATGGACTCGACGTACGTCGTCGGGACGACCGCGATGCGCGAGGCGATCACCGAGCGCGACATCGAGGTCACCGCCCCCGACCCGGACGCGGTCGTCGTGGGATTCGACACCGAACTCGACTACGAGAAGGTCCGCGAGGCGACGCTGGCCATCCGAGACGGTGCGGAGTTCCTGCTGGCCCACCCCGACCTCGTCTGTCCGACGGCGCGGGGGTTCGTCCCGGACTGCGGGTCGATTGGGAAACTCGTCGCAGCGGCGACGGGTCGCGAACCGACGGAGACCTTCGGGAAGCCGAACGAGGCGATGCTGGAGGGTGTCCTCCGCGAGCAGGGACTCCGGGGAGACGAGACCGTCGTCGTGGGCGATCGGCTCGAGACCGAGGTCGAACTCGCGAACCGGCTCGGGGCCGATTCGGTGTGCGTGCTGACCGGCGCGACCGATCGGGCGACGATCGAGTCGGCGTCCGTCCGACCGTCGCTCGTCGTCGAGACCGTCGGCGACCTCGTGGCGCAGGGGTTCGTCACCGGCGGTGGCCACAGTCCGTCGGGCACCGTCGGTTCCGAGCAGAGCAGTACGGCCGAAGACTGACGCCAGGCGTCCGTCCCTCGACGGACGCGACGCCTGCGAGCGTCCCGACCGGTCGTTATCGCTCGGGATGCGTCGGTGCGTCGAAGCCACCCCTGACCAGCGGTTTGGCCACGTGCCGGCGGGCGCAAGGCGGTACCTCGTACCACCCCGGGTCCAGGTCGCGATCGAGCGGGACCGTCACCGGCCCGTCGGCGCTCGTTTTGCAGTCCCGGCAGCGATAGCCCTGGTCGCGACCGGCGGAACTCATCGACCGGCCGCACCGGGGACAGTCCGGCGTGGCCTCCGTCGTCGTGACGCGCTCGCGCAGGGCGAACTTCTCCAGTTTGAGCGTCCCGCCGGCCACCTCGCCACAGACCGTGACCCGGTCTCCCGTCCGGAGGCCCCTGACCCGGTCCCGGAAGCGCTTGGTCGGCTCGAAGGCCACGCAGGGAAGGGCCGCTCCGTCCTCCCCGACCGCGAAGAAGACGTGCCCGCCCTCGCGGGTCTCCGGATCGGCCGTCACGTCGGCGGTCAGGCGGTAGGAGCGCCCGGCCTCGACGGCGGCCGGCGAGTCGACGGACTGCAGGTGCGCGTCGGTCCCCTGGTTGGTGACGAACGTCGCCCGCTCGGCGACTGGTTCGCCCTCGATACGCGCGGCGACGGCCGCGACCGCCTCGGGATCCTCGCCGCGCACCGCGTGGAGGATCGGACAGGGCGTCCGCGGCACGCAGACCGCGCGCTCCTCCACGCTGTCGATCGTGTCCCAGACGGTCGGATAGCTCTGCTCCGCAGCGTCGAAGACCGAGCCCCGGTCAACGTCCCGCTCGGTCCCCCACCGGTCGCGTTCGCGGTAGGAGATGCACTCGCGGGTCCACTCGTCGAAGGCCCGCCAGGCGCCGACGGCCGCCAGCGCCCCGATCAGGCCGCGCCCGTTGCCGGCCGTGACCGTCTCGAAGCCTGCGTCGGAGGCGAGATTCCGGGCCGTCTCGCGGTCGAGGCGGGCCCGGACCGCGCGCTCTGAAAAGGTGGCGACGGCGGCCGGGACGGCCCCGGGGTCACACGCGGCGACGACGCCCCCGGGGTTGGTCCGGGGGTCGCTGGTCCGGGACGCGTCGAGTTCGTCCCGGAGGACGGAGAGAGCGAGGTCGGGGTCGGCGTCGGTGTGGACCGCGAGCGCGGCGTTCCCGCGGGTCTTGTGCTCGACGGCGGGGTTACAGCGGACGAGGAGGCGCCGGTCGACGGTCGCGCCGCTCGCTTCGAGGGCCGTCGCGACCTGGTCGGCGACGTAGGTCGTACAGAGGCCGGTCTCGCGGGAGTCCGTGTCGTCGAGGCCGATGACCGTCACTGGCCCGAGGTTGCTCGCGGGCGCGCAAACCGTTTTCGGGCCGGTGGAAACGCGACCGAGGCGGGGGTGCGGTCGGTCCCACGTGTCGGACCACCACGGCAGTCCCACGCCGAAACTGCCGGCGGCCGACTAGTGTGCGACTCGACGACCGGGTTTGCAGCAGCCTGGGACCAGCTACCGAACCCCGCGACAACAATCACCACCCAGCTGTCAGTACCGGCAGCGGCCCAAAACCGCCGGATGCGGGCGCGAGATGCGGCACAACGCATATATGGAACCGGCTACGTATGTTTGGTAGAGAACAGTATGTCACGTCAAGCGCTGGTGGGCAACGTCACCGCCATGCTCGAGGACGCGGGGTTCACCGTGAGCGAGCGGTGTGCGATCCGGCCCAAGAGCTTCGACGTCGCCGCGCGCCGGGGCGAGGACGTGCTACTGCTGAAGATTCTGGGGAACATCGACGCCTTCGACGGGTCGACCGGCGCGGAGATGCGGCGGCTGGGCACCTACCTCCGTGCGACGCCGATGGTCATCGGGCTGCGGACCCGCGACGAGGACCTGAAGCCGGGCGTGGTCTACTTCCGCCACGGCGTCCCGGTCCTGTCGCCGGACACGGCGATGGACCTCTTCGTCGAGGAGGTTCCGCCGCTGATCTACGCCGCGCCGGGCGGCCTGTACGTCAACATCGACAGCGAAGTGCTGGCCGACGCGCGCCAGGACCGCGACTGGTCGCTCGGCCGCCTGGCGAACGAACTCGGGGTCTCCCGGCGGACCGTCTCGAAGTACGAGGACGGCATGGACGCGAGCGTCGAGGTCGCGGCGGAACTCGACGACCTCTTCGACGCGCCGCTGACCTCGCCCGTGAGCGTCCTCGACGACGCCGAGGAGGTTCGCGAGGACGAGGAGACGCCCGAGGACCCGGACGTCGACCCCGACGACCGCTCCATCGTGACGGTCATGACTCGCGTCGGCTACGAGGTCCACCCGACCGACCGCGCGCCGTTCAAGACCGTCAGCGAGGACGAGCGCCGCGCCGAACAGGTCCTGACGGGCCACTCGACGTTCACGGAGGCCGCCCAGAAGCGCGCCCGCATCATGTCGTCGGTGGGCGAGGTTACCCGGACGACCTCTGTCTACGTCGTCGACGAGGCCACGCGGGAGGCCGTCGACAACACCGCCATCCTCGAGGAGTCCGAACTCGAAGACATCGAGGACCGGATCGACCTCCGGGACCTCATCGCCGAGCGCGTCGAAGAGAACCCGGCCTGAGGCCGCCCCGCGTGCGGGTCAGAAGGAGTAGCCGTCGTCCTGCGCGTCGTCCTGGATCGCCGGATCCTGCTGTTCGTTGGCCGGCGTGTCGAAGGCGCTCTCTGCGAACTCGTCTTGCTCGTCGTCGGTGGTCTCGTAGGCGGAGATGCCGAGCGTGAGCAGTTCTTCGACGGCTGCGTCGCGGTTCAGGAACTCGCCCTGCTCGACGAGACGCCGAATCTCGGTGTCCGTCTGGTCCGGGAGTGATACTTTGAGGCGACTCACGGACGCCCGTTTGAAGTCGAGACGTATAAGTGCTGGCTGCGGGACGACGGCGTCCTGGCTTCGCGGGAGCGCGCCGTCGGTGGCCGTCCGCTCAGGCGTAGGTCTCTTCCAGATACGCGACGATGTCGTCGCTCTCGGCCATGGCCTCGACGCCGTTGTCCGCGTCGACGAGGACGGGAACGCCGGTCTGCCCGCTGATCTCTTCGACTTCGGTCCGGTCGCCGTGGCTCGCCGGGACCAGGTGGGACTCGTAGTCGAGGTCGAGTTCGTCGAGCTTCGTCGTGACCTTCGCGCAGTACGGACAGCCCTCGAGTTCGTACAGTTCCAGAGTCGTCATCACGCGCCAGTAGTCGCCGCGGGACCAAGAACGCGGCGGTGGCCGTGCGCCGCCCACACACGGCCGTCAGCAGGAGACGGCCTCAGTCGCCGAACCCCCCGGCATGGCGTCAGTCGCCGGCGTCGGACTGGTCGGCGTCGGCCAGTAACTCCGAGGCGGTGACGAGCGATTCGAGTTCGACGTCGTGGTCGGCCATGGTCGCTGCGGCGCCCTCCTCGCGGTCGACCACGACGAGGACGCGGTCGACGGTGGCCCCCGCCTCGCGGAGCGCCTCGACGGCGTCGACGGCGCTCTGCCCGGTCGTCGCGATGTCCTCGATCACCACGACCTCGCCGCCATCGGGGAACGATCCCTCGATCCGGTTGCCGGTCCCGTACTCCTTGGCCGATTTCCGGACGATGACGTAGGGCCGCTCGGCCGCGAGACTCGTCGCGGCGACGAGCGGGACGGCGCCGAGGGCCACCCCGGCGAGAGTCTCGTCGTCGAGCCGCTCGGCGAAGGACTCGGCGATTAGATCGAGGCAGTGAGGGTCGGTCTCGAAGACGTACTTGTCGACGTAGTACTGGCTCGTGCCGCCGTGGGAGAGTTCGAACTCCCCGTAGCGGACGGCCTCGGCGTCGCGCAGCGCCGCGATCAGCCCCTCGGTGGTCATTCGTCTCTGCGTGAGGGCAGGGGTGGTAAAGGGCTTGCCGGTACTGCGGCCACGGCCGTGACAGTGCGGGCGACAGCAGTCTCAGCCGGCGCGATCGGCTGGGGTGGTGGTCCGGTCGATGGCCGACGGACGCGCCGACGCTGCCCGACCGCCGTGCGTCGAGCGGAATCACTATGGAAGCGCAGTCCCCATCCTCGCAGCATGCACGGGTTCGGATCGAGCGGCGTCCGGGGCGTGGCGTTCAGCGAGCTCTCGCCGGCGGACGCCCTCACCGTCGCGCGCGCAGCCGCGGCCGTCCTCGAACCCGACCGCGTCGCGGTCGCCCGCGACACGCGCCTCACCGGGACTGCCTTCGCCGACGCCGTCGCCAGCGGCCTGGCGAGCGCCGGCGCCGACGTGGACCGCCTCGGTATCCTGCCCACGCCCGGCCTCCAGGTCTACTGCGAGGACGAAGGGGTCCCGGGCGTCATGGTCACGGCCTCGCACAACCCGCCGGAGTACAACGGGATCAAGCTCGTCGGCGCCGACGGCGTCGAACTGGACCGGGGGACCCTCGACGCCGTCGAGCGCGCCATCGAGGACCGACCGGCTCCCGTCGCCTGGAACGACGTGGGCCAGTCCCGCACCGTCGAGGGGGCGGCCCGGCGCTACCGCGAGCAACTGCTCGCGGCGGTCGACCGGACGGCCATCGCCGACGCGGACCTGAGCGTCGCGCTCGACCCCGGCCACGGCGCGGGCGCGCTCACCAGCCCCGAGTTCTTTCGGGAACTGGGCTGTGGCGTCCGGACGATCAACGCCCAGCCGGACGGCCGGTTCCCCGGTCGCGACCCCGAACCGATCGCCGCGAACCTCGCGGAACTCCGTCGCCTCGTCACCACCGGCGACGCCGATCTGGGGATCGCCCACGACGGCGACGCCGACCGGGCCATCTTCGTCGACGAGCGCGGCGCGCACGTCGAGGGCGGGGCGGCGCTCGCGGCACTCGCCGACGCGGCAGTGCAGGCGGGCGACGTCGTCGTCTCGGCCGTGAACGCGACCCAGCGTCTCGTCGACGTCTGCGAGCGGGCGGGCGCGGACCTCGTGCTGACGCCCATCGGCAGTACGAACATCATCGGTGCCATCCGTGAGGCCCGCGCCGCCGGCGAGCACGTCCCGGTCGCCGGCGAGGGCAACGGGGGCATCCTCTTTCCCGACTACCGCATCGCACGGGACGGGGCCTACACCGCCGCCCGGTTCCTGGAACTGGTCGCCGAGCGCCCCGCAAGCGAGGTTCTCGAACCCTACGGCGGGTACGCGAACGTCAGGCGTGACGTCCCCTATGGGAGCGACGCGGCGCGGGAGGCCATGCTCGCAGCCATCGAGAGCGCGGCCCTCGACGCCGACGCGGCCCTCGACCGGACGGACGGTGCCAGACTCGATTACGGCGACGCCTGGGTGCTGGCCCGCCCGAGCGGCACCGAACCGGTCGTGCGCATCTACGCCGAGGCGCGCGACGAAGCCCGGGCCCACGACCTCGCGGACTGGCTCGAGGGCGTCGTGACGGACGCCGTCGAGTCCTGACTACCGCTCGGGATGGGCATCGAGCGCGTCGCTCAGCCGCTCGCGCTCGGTACGGAGCTCCTCGAGTTCCGCCGCGACCTCGCCGGAGACGAGGCGTTCGCGCTCCCCGTCGGTCAGATCCGCTCGCGCCACCGCGGCGGTCCGGAGCCGCTCGTAGTCACACTCGGTCGGGAGCTGTGCGACGGGTCGGAGGGCCTCGACGACCGCCGGCGCGAACCGGTTCACGGCGGCCGTCAGCTCGCGGACCCGCCAGCGCAGCCGCTCGGCGGCCGGTGGCGGCCACCCGACGGTCAGCGGCGCGGCGTCCAGCCGCCGGAGGTAGGTGGTGTTCGGCCGGACGGCGGTCTTGAGCGCCGCCGGGTCGGCGACGTAGTGGTCCAGCTTCGACCGGGAGTACTCCGCGTAGTCCAGCAACTGCGGGATGGGCTCGGTGCCGGCCTCGGCCCTCGAGACGTAGTCGACGAGCCCCTCGGGCGGTGTCTCGAAGGGGACGAGCGGGAACCGCTGGAGGTCGGTGAGGAGCGAGAGGACCTCACGGGCGGCGGCCTCGCGCTTGTACGTCTCGAAGGCCTCCGCGACGCGCTCGTCGTACGTCTCGATGGGATCGCGCAGCCGTTCGACGGGTGCGTCGAGGTCCGCCTCACCGAGTTCCTGGAGGCGCTCCAGGTCGCCGATGCGCTCGCGGACCTCGGCACGGCGGTGGCGGACCGCGCTGCGCGCCGCACGGTAGCGCTCGAGAGCGTCCGCGCGCTCGTCGAGACGTCCGACGAGGTCGGCGACGGGCTCGAGGTCGGCACGGACCTGCTGGAAGTCCGACGTCGTCAGGCGGCGCTGCTGGAGGCGGTCGTCGGCCTCCTCGAAGGTCTCCCGGAGGAGGACGTCGTCGGGGAGGCGCTCCACGAAGTCCGCGACCTGGCTCTGGAACTCGATGAACTGCTGGAAGTCGCCGTCGCCGGTCGCCGGCTCCTCGTAGCGGTCCAGGATGTCGGTGAACTCCCCGTGGGCCTCCGCGAGGGTCTCCAGTTCGGCCTCGCCGAAGTCCGCGACCCGTTCCTGGGCGCGCTCGAGGTCCGCGGCGGCCGTTTGCAGGTCGGCGACCGGGTCGTCCTCGGCCGCCGTCCGGGCGGTGGCGTCATTCGTAGACATCGTCGGGATCGAAGACGCGGTCCGCCACTCGTTCGCCGTCGATGGTGCGGTAGAAGCAGGTCTCGTAGCCGGTGTGGCAGGCGCCGCCCGCCTGCTCGACCAGGTAGAGGACGGCGTCGCCGTCGCAGTCGACGCGGATCTCCTCGATCGTCTGTGTGTGGCCGCTGGTGGCACCCTTCTCCCACAGTTCGTCGCGACTGCGCGAGTAGTAGTGGGCCCGGCCCGTCTCGCGCGAGCGCTCGACGGCCGTCTCGGTCACGTAGGCGAGCATCAACACCTGACCCGTCTCGGCGTCCTGGGCGACCGCCGGGAGGAGGTCGTTCTCGTCGAATGCGAGTTCCGGGGCGGCCTCGCTCATGCCGGAAGGGTGGCGGGTCGAGGGAATAGGTCTTGTCCTCCCGGCGCCGGCCCGACGACCACGGCGCCGCTCGCGATCAGCGCAGGCCGAGGAGGCCGAGCAGCCCGAACAGGACGTCGCCGTAGGTGAACGCGATCACGAGCCCGACGAACAGTGGAACGAGGAACGGAATCCCCGGCGAGATCCAGACGACGTCGTCCTCGACGAGCGCGTCGAGACCGCGCCGGAGCGTCGCGGCGTCGGTGCCGTAGGCGTCGCCCTCGATCGAGTCGAGGAACGCCTGCGCACCCCAGGGATCGTCGGCCGCCCCTGGCCCGTCCTCGCTACGCGACTCGGATTCGGGCGCGGCGGCCCCGCCGTCGGTCACGATCGCGCCGTCGCCGGGTGTGTTGGGCTCGCTCGGGAGCGAGTCGGGATCACGCAGTTCGTCCGGATCGGCGCGCAGTTCCGACAGCGTCGCGCCGCGCCACCGCAGGTACATCCGCAGGGCGTCGAGGTCGAGTCCGCGCAGCGAGAAATACGACCGGAGCCCCGACGGCGAGAGGTCCGCCGTCAGGGACCGGTCGGGAAAGTGCAGGAGCGAGCCGTACTCCTCGACGGTTCGGCCGGGCGCGATCGGCCGCGCCACGAACATCGCCGGCGAGAGGTGGCCCCGGATGGCGTTGCGGAGCCCGAGGACGACGGGGTAGGCCAGCCCGGCGAGCACCGTGTTCGAGAGGACCGTCAGCGAGAATACGCCGAGCGCGGTGACGACGACGGGGAGACTCTCGACCGGCAGGCCGATCTCGCCCACGGCGTAGGTCGGGTAGGTCGGGAGCAGGACCGCGACCACGACGAAGGCCTTGGCGTCCGCCCCGCCGAAGCCGCCGATCCGCCAGAAGAGGTAGGACAGCGGCGCGACGAAACCGAGGCTGAGGCCCACCCTGATGGCGAAGACCCGCTGGGCCCAGCCGGGGGTGGCGCCGGTGAAGACGGAGACGCCCTCCCAGGCGAGACAGACGACGGCCAGGGCGACCAGCGGGAGCCAGGTCCGGTTGGGGATGCGGCGCGTCTCGACGTCGCGCCAGGCCACGTAGGCGAAGAAGGGAATCGCGAGCAGGCGAAGCAGGTCCGGAACGCTGGCGAACACGGCCCCCTCTGGGGGCCCCCGGGTGTTAGTGGTTCCGGCTGGTCTGGAATCGCGTGACTGCGGCCGGCTGCGGGGCCGGACGCCTCAGATGACGCGGTTCTGCAGGTAGTCGAGGTGCTTGGCGTTGTACACGATCTTGACCGTGTCGCCGGCCGGCGAGCCGATGCAGGTCAGCCGAACGTTCTTCTCCTCGACCTCCTCGTCGCTGAGGATCTGCTGCATGTCCATGTCGATGTCGCCCTCGAGGACGATGGCGGCGCAGTTCGCACACGCGCCGGCCCGACACGAGAACGGCCAGTCGAAGCCCTGGGCCTCGGCGGCCTCCAGGATGTACTCGCCCTCGTTGACGTCGAGGGAACCGTAGTCTTCGTCCTCAAGGCCGGCCTCTTCTGCCTTCTCGAAGAGATCGTCCGCGTACAGGTCCCAGCCCTGGTCGTCTACGACTTCGTAGTTGAGGTACTCGACGGTTGGCATCGTCCGCCGGTTCGCTCGCCTTACAGTTAGACGTTGTTGTTCGCGCGGTGTAGGCAATATAATCATGAGGAATACGCCGGCCGGGACGAAATCGCCGGAAGTGGCCGGGTAGTACCCAGATACTGACCCGAAGATGAGGGCGTGCGCCCTCGCTCGTCACCGAGACGCGTCCGAGTCCGCGTCCTCGTCCCCGTCGGCCCCGTCCGGGACGCGCTCGCGCTGTTCGGCCGCCGTCTCCGCGGCCTCGGTCGCCGTCTCCTTTGCCGACTCCGTCGTCGACTTCGCCTCGGCCGCCCGCTCTTTGGCCCCGTCCACGCGCTCGACGGTCTCTTCGGGGACCGCCTCGGGGTCGACGGCCGCGTCCGACTCGTCGCCGACCGCGTCCGTCTCCGCGGGGACGACCGACTCGACCTGGTCGGCGGCCGTCTCGACGTCCTCGGCCGCCGTCTCCAGGTCCTCGGCGGTCTCGGCGACGTCCGCCGCAGCCGTCTCGAGTTCGGCCGCCGTCTTCGCGACCTCCTGGGTCCCGCGCTCGTACGCGCGGGCCAGCACGATGGCCTCGATCACGCCAGCGAGGACGAATAGGGTGAGTGCGACGGCACCGGCCGCGCGGAGCGCGCCGGCGACGGCCGGGCTCACGGCGACAATCTCGCCGATCACGAGGGCGTTCGCGACCGCCAGCAGGGCGGTCACGACGACGATGGCCAGCACGAACTGCCGGTAGAGCGAGGCCGTCGGGCCGAAGAGGAGGCGCTCGAGCCAGGATCCCAGGCGCGACAGCGGTCCGGAAGACATGCTCGCACCCACATCCCGTCGCCGGAAAAGGGTTCCCCCGCCGGGGCTGGAACCGTCACCCTTTCGACGCACCGCCACGCAGGATCCGCCATGGTCGCCGACTTCGAGGTGATCCCCGCCGTGGACATGCAGGACGGGCAGGTCGTCCAGCTCGTCGGCGGGGAGCGCGGCACGGGCCGAACCTACGGCGAACCCGTCGCCGCGGCCGAGCGCTGGGTCGAGGCGGGCGCCGAAACCCTCCACCTCGTCGACCTCGACGGGGCCTTCGAGGGCCAGCGCGAGAACGCAGAGGCCATCGACGCCATCCTCGAGGCCGTCGACGTCCCCGTCCAACTGGGCGGCGGCATCCGCACCGTTCCCGACGCCCTCGACCTGCTCGAACGCGGCGTCGAGCGCGTCATCCTCGGCACTGCCGCGGTGGAGCGACCGACGATCGTCGAGGAGATCAGCGGCGTCCACGCGAACTCCGTCGTCGTCAGCCTCGACGCGAAGGACGGCGAAGTCGTCGTCTCGGGGTGGACCGAGGGGACGGGCCTCGACCCCGCCGAGGCCGCCGGCCGGTACGCGGACCTCGGCGCCGCGGCGATCCTCTTTACGGACGTCGACGTCGAGGGCCAACTCGCGGGCGTCAGGACGGACCAGGTGACACGCGTCGTCGAGGCCGTCGACGTCCCCGTGATCGCCAGCGGAGGCGTCGCGACCCTCGACGACGTGCGCGCGCTGCAGCACGCGGGTGCCGCAGCCGTCGTCGTCGGGAGCGCCCTCTACGAGGGGGAGTTCACGCTCGCCGAGGCACAGGCCGCGGTCGCGGACGAGGGCTAGTGCCTCGTGGCCGGGCCGATGGGGCCGACGAACTGCGGCAGGACCAGCGCGTAGGCGCCCCCGGCGACCAGGAGTGCGCCGACGGGCGCGGTTCGTGCCGAGTTGAACAGCAGGAATCCGGCGAGCATGACCATGACCGCGATCGATTCGAGCTTCTTCGACATATGCACGATGAGGGTGATTCTGCGACATATAATCCCGGCAGACTCGCGTCACGCGGCCGTCAGACGCCCGTTTCCGGAACACGCGCCCGTCAGCCGGTTCCTCCGCGCAGGTCGTAGTTCACTGCTCGCCGACCGTCAGATGAACTCCCGCACGTCCGAATACCACATGTCGTGCTCGTCGGTCGCGTCGATAGCGGTGGCGATCTTCGCGGCGGTGGCGTGCCAGCAGAGCTGATCCGGGTCCGCGGCGTCGAGGTTGTACTCGGCGTCCTTGCAGGTACAGCCGTCGCCCTCCACGACGTACTCGTCCTCGTGACCCACGACGACGACGAAGTCCCGGTACTCCTTGACCCGTCCCTCGCCGACGGCCTCGATGGCCCGCTGACCGCGGTCGCCGTGGACGCGCGTGATGCGGTCGACTAGCGCTGGCGTGAGTTCGCCCGCGTCCGAGAGGTCTGATTCCCACTCGTCGACCGCCGTCACGCCCGAGACTTGGCGACCCCCCGACAAAACAACACCGGTGGGTCGGGCACGAACGCCCGCGGGGTGCCCACGACGGCCAGTACCAGTCACCCGGTCCCGAACTTCAAGTGCGATGCCGGGACCAGCCCCGCTCGTGACCTGACCGTCGCCGCGGGGCGGCCGAGGCGGGCGTCCGGCGACCCGCTCCGCGCCATCGCTGCCGCCGGCTGTTCGCCACCGCCAGAGCGCATGGCTTTTCGGCCCGCGGTCCCCAGCCAGTGCCATGCGAGTCGCAGAAGGCGGCGTCGAGATCGAGGCGCCCGAACAGCCCGAGGCGGGCGCCGGCGACGCCGTCTTCTTCAACCCGGTCCAGGAACTCAACCGGGACCTCACCGTCGCGGTGTTGCGGGCCTACCGCGAGCGCGAGGACCGCGCCACCTCCTACCTCGACGCGACTGCCGCGACGGGGATCCGGGGCGTCCGAGCCGCCGCGGACGGCTGGGACGTGACGTGCTGTGACGTCGACCCGGACGCGGTCGCGCTGTGCGAGGGAAACCTCGAGAGGAATTCCCTCGAGGGCAGCGTCGTCCAGCGGGACGTCAACGCCCTGTTGCACGAGGACGTCTTCGACGTGGTCGACCTGGACCCCTTCGGGACGCCGATCCCCTTCGCCGACGCCGCGATCCAGGGGACGCGGGACCTGCTCTGCGTCACCGCGACGGACACCGCCCCCCTCTGTGGCGCCCACTTCATGCCCGGGGTCCGGCGGTACTCGACGGTCCCGCGGAACACCGAGTACCACGCCGAGATGGGCGTGCGCGTCCTGCTGTCGGCGCTCGTCCGGACGGCGGCGCGCTACGACGTCGCCCTCCGGCCGCTATGTACGCACGCCACGAAACACTACGTGCGGACCTACCTCGAACTGGAGCGCAGCGCCAGCGCGGCCAACGACGCCATCGAGGAGCTCGGCTACGTCCACCACTGCGAACACTGCCTCTACCGGGAGTCCCAGTCGGGCCTGATCGCCGACCCCCCGGACTGGTGTCCCCAGTGCGACGAGGGCATCCAGACGGCCGGGCCGATCTGGCTCGGGGAGACGGCCGAGGCGGACTTCCTGGCCCGAGTCGCCGACCACGTGGACGAAGAGTTCGGCACCGCCGAGACGGCCCGCGACCTCCTGGCGACGCTGGGGGACGAACTCGCGGTGCCGACCCACTACGACCAGCACCGACTGTGCAAGCGCTGGGGCCGCTCTGCCGGGCCGATGGACGCCTTCCTCGACGCGTTGCGGGCTGCCGACTACCCCGCCTCCCGGACGCACTACGGTGGGACGACGTTCAAGACGACGGCTGACGTCTCGGCGATCCGCACGGCGACGGCGCCGGAGTAAGGCGGCCTGGCGGCCAGCCGGTCTACCCGACGGTCCGACCGATCCTGCGACCGGCGCGGATCGCGAACCCGTAGACGGGCCGGAGGAAGTAGTTCGCCATCGCGACGAGGCCGCAGAGCCCGCCGAGGGTCTGGAGCTCTCCGGGCGTGGCGTCCGGGGCGATCAGGACGAGCAGCCCGGCCACGACCGGTCCGAGCCAGGTCACCGCCAGCAGCGGCCCCAGGGACCTCGCCGGCGCGGGCACCGCCGAGGCGAGTCGCTCCCTGACGGCAAAGAGCGCGGCGGCCAGGAAGGCGACGGCACCGATCAGGGTGAGCGACGCGCCGACGCCGGCCAGCGACGTGCCGATGAGCACGCCGCTGGCCACGAGGAGGACGGCGGTCGCCTGTCGGAGGCGATAGGGTGCGCGCGTCACGTCTGCGGCCTGGGCTGCCGTGGTCTAATGGCTTTCGAGCGGCGTCGGCTATTTGGGTGCGCCAGGCGCACGTGTGCGTGTGCCCAGTATCTCCTCGCTCGTCGACGTGGGTCGCGCAGTCCTCGGCGTGGCCCGGGAGGAAGACCTCACGCTCCTCGCGGCGGCCATCGCCTACTACGCCTTCGTCTCGACCGTGCCGCTCGTCCTCCTGGCCCTCGCCGTCGCGTCGGCCCTCGGCGGGCCGGCCCTGGCCCGGCGCGTCCTCTCGGGCGTCCAGGAACTGGTGACCCCCGAGGCGGTGGCGCTCCTCGAGGCTGCGCTCACGAGCGGTGCGGGTCGCGGAGCGGCGACCGTCGTCGGCCTCGCCGTCCTGGCCTGGAGCGGACTGAAGGTGTTTCGGGCCCTCGACGTCTCCTTCTCGCGGATCTACGGCGAGACGGAGTCGGAGTCCCTGGCCGGGCAGGTGCGGGACGGGGTGCTCGTCATCGGTGCTGTCACCGTCGCGCTCGTGGTGACGGCGGTCCCCGTGGCATTGCTCCCGCGGGTCCTTCCGGCGGTGGGCGGCGTCGTCGGACCGCTCGCCACCGCACTGCTCCTCCCGCTCGCCTTCCTGCCGCTGTACTACGTCTTTCCCGACAGCGACGTCGGCCTCCGCGAGGCCCTTCCGGGCGCGGTTGTCGCGGGCCTGGGGTGGACGCTCCTCGCCTGGACCTTCACCCTCTACGCCACCTACGCCGGGACCTACCGACTCTACGGCCTCCTCGGTGGCGTCCTGCTCGTCCTGACCTGGTTCTACGCCGGCGGGGTGCTGGTCCTCCTCGGTGCCGTCTGCAACGTCGTCCTGGCCGCGCCGGACCGGGACCGGCAACTCCAAGGGGTGCCCCTGCGAGACGGTGGGCAACGGCAACCCATGGCCGAGGACGACGCGGCGAGCGAGGACGAGACGCCACCCGTCGAGAGCGTCGACACCCGGGAGGTCAGCCCGCAGGAACTCGCTGACCTGCGCGAGGAGGTCGAGGACCTGGAAGCAGACCTCGACGACAAGACCCGCGCCCGGGCGGACCTGGAGGCCGACCTCCGACAGTACGTCCGGTGGCGCCAGCGCCGCGGACACGCCCGGGGCTGGGGCCCGTACCTCGTCCTCCTCTACGGGACGGTCATGACCCTCGGGGCCTTCCACTACCTCGGTGGCGGCTGGGCCATCCTGGCGATGCTCGTGATCTGGCTCTCGACGCTGGGGCTGTACACGCTGATGCTCGTCGTCGGCATGGTGGGGACGGCGGTCGGCCTGCCGGGCCGGCTCCTCGATCGGCTCCGCAACCTCCGATGAGTCGCGGCGTCGGTGCGACCGAGCACGTCGCGTCGGCACTCGCCCCGTTCGAGCCGCTGCTGGCGCTGCTGACCCAGCTCGGCGATCCCTGGTTCCTCGCCCTTCTTGGCACCCTCGCGTACTGGTTCGGCGCCAGGACAGAGTGGGCGTCCTGGGACGGCCGGCGTGGCTTGCTGGTCCTCGCGGTCGCGTGCTGGGCCTTCGCGGCGACGCAACTGCTGAAGGGCGTCTTCGCGTTCCCTCGGCCGGTCGGCGCCGGGGAGCCGGCCTACGCCGTCGGGGGCGCGCTGGGTGCGGTCTACGCCGACGCCGCGACGGCCCACGGGCTCGGGTTTCCGAGCGGCCACGCGATCGGCGCCGCGGCAGTCTACGGAACCGTCGCCTGGCTCGGGCCGGCCGATCGCCGACGCCGCCGACTGCCGGCCGCGGCCGCGGTGATCCTCCTCGTTGCGTTCACGCGCCTCGGACTCGGTCTCCACTACCTGGTCGACGTCGTCGCGGGGGCCGCGGTCGGCCTCGCGCTCGCGGCCGTCGCCGTCCGGCTCCGCGAGGGACCAGCCCTCGTCTTCGCTCTCGCGGGCGTAACGGTGGCCGGGCGATTCCTGGTCGGCCCCGTCACCGTCGACACCTGGGCCATCGCGGGCCTGCCGGTCGGCGCCCTGGTCGGGATCGGGCTCGCTGGCGCCGTCGGAGGCCGGGAGCGGACGACCCAGTCGGTGACGAGCGTCGCAGTCCCGGGAGTCGTTGCCCTCGTCGCCGGCCTGGGGCTCCTGTTGTTGGGCGTCCCCGGCGTCGGCGGTGGACTCGGCGCCGTCGGTGGGGCCGTCCTCGCCGTCGGACTGCCGGCGGTACTGTGGCCCGAAAAAGAGCGGTAGGTGCCTAGAACTTCTCGAGGTAGCGTTCCTTTTCCCACTCGGAGACCTCGACGAGGTATTCCTTGTACTCCTGACGCTTGGCCTCGACGAACTTCTCGGAGACGTGGGCGCCCAGCGCATCCATGATCGCCTCGTCGGCCTCGAGGGCGTCGATGGCCTGGCCGAGGTTCTCGGGGAGCGTATCGATCCCGTACTCCTCGCGCTTTGCCTCGTCGAAGTCGTAGATGTTCTCGCGGACCGGGTCGGGGCAGTCGAGGCCCTGCTCGATGCCGTCCAGGCCGGCGTGGATCATCGCGGCCAGGGCGAGGTAGGGGTTACAGGACGGGTCGGGCGAGCGCAGTTCGACGCGGCTGGCCGCCGGGGCGCGCGCGGCAGGCTTGCGGATGAGCGCCGAGCGGTTGACGTCGCTCCAGGCGACGTAGACCGGGGCCTCGTAGCCGGGGACGAGGCGCTTGTAGGAGTTCACCGTCGGGTTGGCGACGGCCGTGATCGCCGGGGCGTGCTCTAAGATGCCGGCGACGAACTGGTGGGCCGTCTCGCTGAGGTTGAACTCGTCGTCCTCGTCGTGGAAGGCGTTCTCGCCGTCCTCGGTAAACAGCGAGAGGTGCGTGTGCATGCCGGAGCCGTTGATCCGGGCGATGGGCTTTGGCATGAACGTGGCGTGCAGGTCGTGTTCGGCCGCGATGGCCCGCACGACCGCGCGGAAGGTCGCGATGTTGTCGGCCGTCGAGAGCGCGTCGTCGTACTTGAAGGAAATCTCGTGCTGGCTCTCTGCGACCTCGTGGTGGCTGGACTCGACCTTGAACCCCATCTCCTCGAGCCCGTAGATGATGTCGCCGCGGACATCGCTCGCGAGGTCCTTGGGGGCGAGGTCGAAGTAGCCGCCGTTGTCCGAGTGCTTGTCGGGCAGGCCGCCGTCCTCGCGCTCCTCGAAGAGGAAGAACTCCGGCTCCGGACCGGCGTTGATCTCGTACCCCATGTCGTTTGCGCGGGCGATGGCACGCTTGAGGACGCCCCGGGGATCGCCGCCGAAGGGCTGGCCACTGGAGGTGTCCATCACGTCACAGATCAGCCGGGCGCTCGTGACCTCCGGGCTGTTGCGCCACGGGAGGAGTGCGAACGTCGAGGGATCGGGGTCCAGGCGCATGTCCGACTCCTGGATGCGGACGAACCCGTCGATGGACGACCCGTCGAAGTAGATGCCTTCGGTGAACGCTTTCTCCGCCTGTTCCGCCGGAATGGAGACGTTCTTGACCGTTCCCAGGATGTCCGTAAACTGGAGCCTGAGGAAGTCTACACCCCGCTCGTCTATCTCGTCGAGGACGGCCTCCGCCTCGGCAGTGAGATCATCGCTTGTCATTTTTCGACACGTGTGAGGGGGGACTGAGCTTACTAAAACCCTCCCATTCTGCGCAAACCTTGCGATTGAGGGCTTGAATTGTATATTCGTAAAATTCTAATGTGGTGGGCTCGTGGGCGAAAACGATGACGTACGAAAATCTCGACCGAAAGTTGGTGAATGCACTCCTCGGCGACGGGCGCGCCAGCTTGCGGAGCCTCGCGGAGGACCTCGACGTGTCGGTCACGACCGTCTCGAATCACCTCTCTGACCTGGAGGAGCAGGGCATCATCCAGGGTTACACGCCGAAGATCGATTACGACAAGCTCGGCTACGACGTGACCGCCATCCTCCAGCTGAAAGTCGAAGGGAGCGAACTGGTCGACGTGACCCAGTCGCTCGCCGAGCACAAGCAGGTGGTGAGCGTCTACGAGATCACCGGCGACCACGACATCGTCGCCGTCGGCAAGTTCGTCGACACCGACGACATGAACGCCCAGATCAAGGACCTCCTCAACGACCCGGCGATCAACGAGTCCAACACCAGCGTCGTCCTCAACGCCGCGAAGGAACACGAACAGTTCGACCTCGAACTCGAGGCGGAGTGACGCCCCCATCGACCCCGCCGCGGACGGCCGCGTGACGCGTGTCTGACGTGGATTCTTGGGGGTCTCTGACGTGGTGCGGGTATGACCAGCGACGTGCCCGGGGCCGACGACGGTCCCGGGGAGGGGCCCAACGAGGTGGACCGGTTCGCGAGGGACGACCGCCCGCTTCGCCCCGACGGCGGGCGTCGCACCCGCCGCGATCCGCTCGGTGACGCGCAGACGCCGGTGGACCGAACACGGACGCGCCCGGACAGGGGGGCCGGCGACGGCCGCCCACTCGAGGGCAGTCGCGGCGCGCCGACTGGCACGCTCGACGAGTCCTGCCCGGTGACGGCGGCGATCCGCGACGCGTCGGCCCTCGGTCGCGTGGCCCACGTGGGGCCCGCCCTGGACCGGCGCTTCGGGACCGAACGCCGCCTCCGGACCACCATCGACGGGGCGTCGCGTCGCGTCGACGTTCGCGCCTTCCGGGAACCCGAGGGCGACGAGGGCGGCTTCGAATCGGCGCTTCTCGACCAACTCCGCCGGTGGGCGTCGCTGGGGGACGTCGACGGCGTCGTCCCGGTGGTCGACAGCGGCGAGGCCGAGCGGCCGTGGGTCGCGACGGCGAGTACCGGTCCGACGCTCCGGGGACGTGAGGCCCCGTCGGTCACGCGTGCGCTCCGGCAGACGACGCACCTCTCGGCGGCGCTGGCGGCCGTCCACGACCGCGGCGTCGTCCACGCCGGCATCGACCCCGGTAACGTCGTGTTCACCCTCGGACGGAACGGCCCGCCGCGGCCCGCCCTCCACAACCCCGGTCTCGTCGACGTCCACCGCCGGTACGAGGACCCGGCGACGGTCCTCGACCCGCGGTACGCCGCCCCCGAGTTCTTCGAGTCCGACAGCGGTATCGTCGACCGCCGGACCGACGTCTATGGCCTCGGCGCGGTCTGCTTCCGGCTGTTCACCGGCGTCGCCCCCGTCGCGGGGCCCGCCGAATCCATCGCGGAGCGGGTCACGGCCGACGAGCCACTGCCCCGTCCCTCGCGCGTCGAGCCACGCCTGCCCGACGCCGTCGACGAGGTGGTTCGGCGCGCGACGGCGACGGACAAGTTCGAGCGCTACGACACCGCCCACGACCTCCACGAGGCGCTCGTCGCCGTCCGCGACGACCACCGGGACTGACCCCGGGACGGCCACTGGGAGCGATTCACGCGGTCGAGCCACCGGAGTCGAAGGCCTTTTGACTGACCAGTCAGTCAGTCCAACACACGTCGATGGTCCCCGACAACGATCCCTCCAGTGTCGACCAGGCGGCCCAGCCGCCCGACGACGGGCCGGAGCCGCGGGAGGACCTAATGCGCGCCACGTACCGGGCGCTCTGCGCGCACGGCTACGCCGACCTCACCATGCAGGACATCGCCGACGAGGCACCGGTTAGCAAGGCGGCCCTCCACTACCACTACGACAGCAAGCGCGACCTCCTGTCCGCCTTCCAGGCCTACATCTCGGATCGCTTCCTCTCGCGGATCCGCGCGGCCGACGACCCTGCTGCCGATCCCGCCGATCGGCTGTCCGCGGTGCTCGACGCGGCCCTCTCGCCGCCGGCCGACGACGACCTCCGCGACCTCCAGCGCGCGCTCCTCGAGTTGAAGGCGCAGGCGCCCTACCAGCCCGGCATCCGCGACCAGGTCGAACGGACCGACGACGCCTTCCGGTCCCTGCTCACCGAGATCGTCGCCGACGGCGTCGACTCGGGCGCGTTCAGCGACGACGTCGACCCGGCGTCGACGGCGAAGTTCGTCGCCACCGTGACGGGCGGCAACCAGGCCCGACAGGTCTCCGTGGGGCAGTCGCCGGGCGAGACGCGGGACCTCCTCCGGACGCACGTCGAGGCACAGCTCAGCACCGACCGGGACGGTAGCGACACCGACGGGGAGGCCGAATGAGCGAGCGACCCCGCCTGCGGGACCTGTTCAAGGGCCCCGACGAGTTCGACCTGACGTCGGGCTCGATCGGCTGGCCGCTCCTCTTCCTGTCGCTGCCCCTCGTCGTGACGAACCTCCTCCAGGTGGCGTACAACCTCGCCGACACCTTCTGGCTCGGCCAGCTCAGTCCCGAGGCCCTCGCCGCGATCACCTTCGGCTTCCCGATGGTGTTCCTGCTCATCTCGCTGGGGATGGGCGTCTCCGTGGCCGGCAGCGTCCTCGTCGCCCAGTACACCGGTGCCGACGAGCCCGAGCGGGCGACCTTCGCGGCCTCCCAGACGGTCACCTACGCGCTCGTCTTCTCGGCGCTGCTGGGCGGCGTCGGCTACTTCTTCGTCGAGGACTACCTCGCCCTCGTCGGCGCGACCGGCGTCGTCCTCGAGATGGCGACGGCCTACATGGAGGTCATCGCCCTCGGGCTCCCCCTGATGTTCGGCTTCTTCGTGTTCATCGCGCTGATGCGCGGATCCGGCGACACGGTCACGCCGATGCTCGTCATGTTGGGGACGGTCGTGCTCAACGTCGCCCTCGACCCCTTCCTGATCTTCGGCTGGGGCCCGTTCCCGGCCTTCGGCGTCGAGGGGGCTGCCATCGCGACCGTCTTCGCCCGCGGCCTCGCGATGGTCGTGGGCATGGGGATCATGCTGGCCGGGACCCGCGGGGTCCAGATCAGGCCCCGGGAGATGGTGCCCGATATCGGGTTCGCTCCCAAGCTCGCCCGGCTCGGTATCCCCGCCTCCGTCGAGGGGACCAGCCGGGCCATCTCGGTGAACCTCCTCCTCGTGGTCGTCGCCGTCTTCTCGGTGACCGTCGAGGCGGCCTTCGGCGTCGGCATCCGGGTCTTCTCGCTGGTCTTCATGCCCGCCATCGCCATCGACCGCAGCGTCGAGACGATGACCGGCCAGAACCTCGGTGCGGGCAAGCCGGACCGCGCCGCGACGGCCAACGACTTCGCCGCGGGGGTGACCTTTGCCGTCCTCTCGGTCCTCGCGGTGGTCATCTTCGCCTTCGCCCCGCAGATCATGAGCGTGTTCAACGACGACCCCGCCGTCGTCGCGGAGGGCGCACTCTTCCTCAGAGTCGTCGCGCCGACCTTCGGCTTCATCGGCGTCGTCCGGGCGTACAGCGGCGGCTTCCGCGGTGCCGGCCGGACCCTGACCGCCGCGGCCATCTCGATCACGATGCTCGCCGTCGTCAGGTTCCCGCTGGCGTGGATCGGGTCCCAGGGCCTCCTCCCCGACTGGGTCCCCTACCTCGCCGACCCGACGCCGCTGGGCATCTGGCTCGCCTTCCCAATCTCCAACGTCGTGGCCGCCGCCCTGGCGTTCCTCTGGTTCCGCCGGGGGACCTGGCGGGACGCCGACCTGACCGACAAGCCGACCCAGACCCCCGAGGTCGGGGACGCGAGCGTCGACGACTGAGCCGATCCCGGCAGCCCTTGCGATCCATCCCCGTTTGAAAAGAGATAACACCCACCTCGTCGAACCCGGAGCGACATGGACCAGTCCGAGATCCACAGGGGTCTGGAGGGGATCGCGGTCGCGGAGACGCGGCTGAGCCACATCGACGGCGAGTCCGGCGACCTGACCGTCGGCGGCTACCCGATCGACGAACTGGCGACCGACGCCAGCTACGAGGAGTGCGTCTACCTGCTGTTCAACGACCGGCTTCCCGACGCGGACGAACTCGCGTCGTTCCGTGCCGACCTGGCCACCCGCCGCGAGATCGGCGAGGAGGTCCACGCGGTCCTCGAGCGCGCCGCCGCGGAGGCCAAGCCCGCCATGGACGCCCTCCGGATGGGTGCCGCCGCCGCGAACCTCGGCAGCGAGGACGAGGATCCCGAAACCGACGCCAGGCGCGTGATCGCCGCCTTCCCGACCATCGTCGCCGCCTACTGGCGCTACCGCCAGGGCGAGACACCGGTCGAGCCCCGCGAGGACCTCCGCCACGCCGCGAACTACTGCTACATGCTGACCGGCGAGGAGCCGAGCGAGGCCCAGGCCCGCGGCGTCGAGACCTACCTCAACACCGTCATCGACCACGGCCTGAACGCCTCGACGTTCACCGCCCGCGTCGTCGTCTCGACGGAGTCCGACCTCGTCTCCGCCGCCACCGCCGCCGTCGGCACGCTAAAGGGCCCGCTCCACGGCGGCGCTCCTGGGCCGGTGCTGGACATGCTGCGGGAGATCCACGAGGAGGGTGACCCCGAAGGGTGGGTCCGGGACGCGCTGGACTCCGGCGAGCGCCTCATGGGCTTCGGCCACCGCGTCTACCGCGTCCGCGACCCGCGCGCCGCGGTCCTGCAGACCGCCGCCGAGTCCTTCTACCAGGACGGCGGCGACAGCGACTTCTTCGACACCATCCAGGCGTTCGAGAACGTAGCGGTCGACGCGCTCGCCGAGGAACACCCCGACCGTACCCTCCAGACGAACGTCGAGTTCTACACCGCCGCGCTGCTCAACGGCGTCGGCGTCCCGCGGGACCTCTTCACCGCGAGCTTCGCCGTCGCGCGTGCCGGCGGCTGGATGGCCCACGCGCTGGAGCAGTTGGACGACAACCGTCTCGTGCGCCCGCGGGCGGAGTACGTGGGGGAGACGGGGAGGACGTGGACGCCGGTCGACGAGCGGTAAGGACGATACATCGACGAATTGCTCACCGCCCGCCAGTAGTTCGACTGTCTCGTCGCCTCACACCCATTCGTCGAGGACTTCTGCCCCAGAAAAGGATGACCGCTCCGAGTACGTCTCTACGAGTTCGAGGAGTCCCGACGATACCTGATAGGCTGGGAGGGTGTCGTCGTACAGGAGGACCACGCCGACGTGAACGGTATCCGGAAGAGACGCAAATCCGACACGTCGCTTGTGACGACAATCGAATCGCGCTCACGTGCGTACGGGAGGACGTCGTCCTCGTCGTCTGCACCCTGGCCGAGTGCACCCCTGACGTGTTCGGCGGACAACCCCTCCTTTTCGAGGTATCTGGCAACCTTCGGATCGACGTTCTCGTCGAGGAGGAATCGCCAGCCTGCCATTATGCTGCGTCTGGGTCGACTCCATCGGGACGCTCGATGGACTCGCGGACCTCTTCGATGGCAGCGTCGCGCATCGACTCGACGTCGCGCATCTCGCCGGGGTGGTCGTGGTAGTACGCGAGCGCGTGGTAGACGTCCGCCACGTCCAGATCGAACCGGTCTGCAATCGCCGCTGGCGATTCACCCCGGTCCTCGACGAGGGCGACGATCTGGCGGACGCTGACTCGCCGTCCCTCGACGTGGGGTTCCCCCAGGAGGTCGTGGGCGATCCGTCGACTCTCGCGCTCGGCCATACGTTCGATACCGCCCACTCCGGGAAAAACGTTCGTCCGAGTACGTCCGAAACCCGTGATTGACCACCTCCAACCCCTGTGTGGCGACGTCGCCTCGTTGCATCGCCAGGGTTGCCCTCGTTCCGGTCGGCCGGTCTGGGCGGGTTACCCGCGTGCGACCGAGCCTCGATGCCGACTGTTCACACGCTCGCCGGACGTGTCTCCTCACAAATGTGTGCACCCGGGCTTAATACGTGGGCTCACGCAACAGGTGACGGTAGGAGACAAGCGTGCATAGCCACCGGGACGAGATCCACGTTCTTCACGTGGACGACGACCCCGACGTCGTTGCGGTGACGGCGACGTTCCTGGAGCGCGAGGACGACCGCCTCGCCGTCGAGACGGCGACGGGCGTCGCGGAGGCCCGCTCGCGCGTCGCGGAGGGCGACCTGGACTGCATCGTCTCGGACTACGACATGCCCGCCCGGACCGGCATCGAGTTCCTCCTGTCGGTCCGGGCGGACCACCCCGACCTGCCGTTCGTCCTGTTCACCGGCAAGGGAAGCGAGGAGGTGGCCAGCGAGGCCATCTCTGCGGGCGTCACAGACTATCTCCAGAAGGGGACCGGGACGAGCCAGTACGCCGTGCTCGCGAACCGCGTCACCAACGCCGTCGAGCAGTACCGCTCGAAGCGCGCCCTGGAGGAAAGCCAGAAGCGCCTCTCGCTGTTCATCGAACAGTCGCCACTCGGGGTGATCGAGTGGGACGAGGACTGCCACGTCGTCCACCTCAACGACGCCGCCGAGGACATCCTCGGGTACGACGAGGCGGATCTGGCCGGCCGGTCGTGGAAGGCGATCGTTCCCGAGGACGCCAGCGAGCAGGTCGCCGAGGTGATCGACGACCTCCTCTCGGACGCCGGCGGGTACCACCACGTCAACGAGAACGTCACCGCCGACGGGGAGACGGTCGTCTGCGAGTGGCACAACCGCGTCGTCACAGACGAGGCCGACGAGGTCGTCGCCATCTTCTCGCAGTTCCAGGACGTCTCGGATCGCCAGGAACGCGAGCACCGCCTCGAGGCGCTCAATGAGGTGACGAGCGACCTCCTGACCGCCGAAACGACGGAGGCGGTGGCCGAGCTCGGCGTGCGGGCCGCGCGGGACATCCTCGACCTCGAGGCGAACGCGATCCACCTGTACGACGAGGACCGGGACGCCCTCGTTCCCGTCGCCGAGACGGACCGCGTCGCGGACCTGATCGGAGCGGTGCCCACGTTCGAGGGCGAGGACAGCATCGCCTGGCGCGCCTTCCGGGAGGGCGATCCGGTGGCTATCGACGACATCACGGACGACCCGGACATCTACAATCCCGATACGCCGATCCGGAGCGAACTCCACCTGCCGCTCGAGGACTTCGGCATCCTGCTGGCCGGGTCCCCGACGCCCGCCGCCTTCGACGACACGGACCTCGTACTCGGTGAGATCCTCGCCGGAAACGTCGCGACGGCCCTCGACCAGGTCGAGCGGAACGAACGGCTCAGGCAGCGCGAGGCCGAACTCTCCCGGCAGAACGACCGCCTCGAGGAGTTTGCCAGCGTCGTCTCCCACGACCTTCGCAATCCGCTGAACGTGGCGAGCGGCCACCTCGACCTCCTGGCCGAGGACTCCGACAGCGACCACGTCGAGGACGTCCGGCAGGCCCACGAGCGCATGGGCGACCTGATCGACGACCTGCTGACCCTCGCGCGGGAGGGCGACGGCGTCAGCAGACCGGAGCCGGTCGCCCTCGACGTCGCTGCCCGGACCTGCTGGGAGAGCGTCGCCACGGGCGACGCGACGCTGGTCGCCGAAGCCGCGGACACGATCAGCGCCGACCGGAGCCGCCTCCACCAGCTCCTGGAGAACCTGTTCCGGAATTCGGTCGAGCACGGTGGCGACGCCGTCACCGTCAGGCTCGATGACCTGCCGGACGGCTTCGCCGTCGCGGACGACGGAGACGGAATCGACCTGGCGGACCGCGAGTCGGTGTTCGACGCCGGCTACACGACCGCGGACACCGGATCTGGCTTCGGGCTCTCGATCGTCGAGGAGGTGGCCGAGGCCCACGGCTGGGACGTCACCCTGACCGAGAGCGCGGCGGGCGGCGCACGCTTCGAGATCACTGGCGTCCAGCACGCTGACGACTAGTCTTCGCGCAGGGCGCTCGATCCGTGCGGTGCGCCGGACACCAACGAGTATGGTCTCTCCGGACGGACGTTCACCATGCGAAACGACGGCGAGCGCGTCGAATTCCTCTCACCCCGCCGCCGCGGGACCGTCGACTACATGCGAGCGGCGGGCCGGCGCAGCAGCGTCCACGGCATCGTCGAAGTCGACGTCACCGAGGCCAGAGAGCGCATCCGGGCTATCAAGAACGAGACGGGCGAGCAGCTGTCCTTCACCGCCTTCGTCGTCTCCTGCCTGGCAGCGGCCATCGACGACCATCCACGCGTCAACGCCTACCGCGACTGGCGCGGCCGCGTGCACGTTTTCGAGGACGTCGACGTGAACGTCTTGGTCGAGACAACGCTCCGCGGTGAAACACTCGGCGTTCCCCACGTGATTCGCGGGGCGAATGGCCGCTCGCTGCGCTCGATTCACGACGAGATCCGGGCGGCGCAGTCCGCGGAGGACCCGACGGAACTCTCCCGGTGGGAGCGGCTGGGGCTCTGGCTCCCTGGCTTCCTCCGGCGGCTGGTGTGGCGGCTCCCGCAGTGGTTCCCCCGACGCTGGAAGGCCATGGCCGGGACCGTCGCCGTCACGTCCGTGGGGATGTTCGGACGGGGCGGCGGCTGGGCGGTCAGCCCGACGAACTACACGATTCAGGCGACCGTCGGCGGGATCAGTACGGAGCCACGGTTCGTCGACGGCGACCTGGAGAATCGGCAGATCCTCCACCTCACGGTGTCCTTCGATCACGACGTCGTCGACGGGGCGCCCGCGACGCGGTTCGTCTCGCGGTTCGTGGAGCTGTTGGAGGACGCCCGCGGCCTCGAGAGGCGGTGACGCGATCACCGGCTATTCACACCGGTTGCTCCCCGTTCACGATCGAAAGAAGGTCTCGGTCGTTCGCGGACGGTGCGTCGGTCGAGCGGGTGTGTCCGGGCTGTAACCTGGCCGGCGCTTACATTGCGCCGCCCATGCCACCCATACCGCCCATGCCGCCCATGCCGCCGCCCATTCCGCCAGGGGCGCCGCCAGGACCGCCGGGTCCGCCCTCGTCCTCGTCGTCGTCGCCCTGGCCACCCTTGAGGTCGCCAGCGGCGATGACGTCGTCGATGCGGAGGATCATGACGGCGGCCTCGGTGGCGCTCTCGACGGCCTGGGTCTTGACGCGCAGGGGCTCGACGGCCTCGTCGGAGAGGTCCTCGACGTCGCCCGTGTACGCGTTCAGGCCGATGGTGTTGTCGCCCGCGTCGTGGGCGCTGCGGAGTTCGACCAGCGAGTCGATGGGGTCGAGACCGGCGTTCTCCGCGAGGGTGCGCGGGATGACGTCGATGGCGTCCGCGAAGGACTCGATGGCGAGTTGCTCGCGGCCGCCGACGGAGTCGGCGAAGTCACGCAGCTGCAGGGACAGCTCGGTCTCGGGTGCGCCGCCGCCGGGCAGGACCTTGCCGTCCTCCAGCGTGGCGCTGACGACGCCCAGCGCGTCCTCGATGGCGCGCTCGACCTCGTCGACGACGTGCTCGGTACCGCCGCGGAGGATCAGCGTGACGGCGCGGGCGTCCTCGACGTCCTCGACGTAGATCTTCTCGTCGCCGGCCAGCTCCTTTTCGGCGACGGAGCCAGCGAAGCCGAGGTCGTCGGCGGTGATGTCCGCGATGTTCGAGACGACGCGCCCGCCCGTCGCGCGGGCCAGCGCCTGCATGTCGGACTTCTTGGCGCGGCGTACGGCCAGGATGCCCTCCTGGGCGAGGTAGTGCTGGGCCATGTCGTCGATGCCCTTCTGGCAGAAGACGACGTCGGCACCGGCCTCGACGATGTCGTCGACCATCTCGCGCAGCTGGGCCTCTTCCTGATCGAGGAACTCCTGAAGCTGGTCGGGGTCGGAGACGTTGACCTCGGTGTCCAGCTCGGTCTCGGGCACCTCGATGGGGGTGTCGAGCAGTGCGATCTTCGCGTCCTCCCGGATCTGGGGCATGTTGTCGTGGACGCGATCCTTGTCGATGATGACGCCCTCGACGAGCTGGGACTCGTCGATGGAGCCGCCGACGACGGTCTCGACCTGGACGTTGTCCGTGTCGATTCCGTCCTCGTCGGCGACCGAGCGGACGGCGTCGACGACGAGCGAGGAGAGGACGTCCTTCGCGCTCTCGGCGCCCTTGCCGGTCATGGCCGTCGCGGCGACGTGCTCCAGGGTCTCCTGGTCGTCCTCGTCGACCTCGATGGCCATGTCCTCGAGAATCTCCTTTGCTTGCTCGGCGGCCTGGCGGTACCCCTGGGCCAGGATCGTGGCGTGGATGTCCTGGTCGAGGAGGTCCTCGGCCTTCGAAAGGAGTTCGCCGGCGATGACGACCGCGGTCGTCGTGCCGTCGCCCACCTCGTCCTCCTGGGTCTGGGCGACCTCGACGATCATGTTCGCCGCCGGGTGCTCGATGTCCATCTCGTCGAGGATGGTGACGCCGTCGTTCGTGACGACGACGCTGCCCGTCGAGTCGACGAGCATCTTGTCCATGCCCTTCGGGCCGAGTGTGGTCCGGACGGACTCGGCCACGGCCTTCCCGGCCGTGATGTTCATGGACTGTGCGTCCTTGCCCGAGGTTCGCTGGGACTCCTCGGAGAGTACGATGAGGGGCTGGTTACCCATCTGCTGAGCCATAGTCAGAGATAGATTGAATGTGATTCTATATAAAGCATTCGGTGACGGCCGAGACGCCTGGCCCCCGCCAGGGGTCCGGAGGGCACGTCTGGCGGTCAGTTCCGCCGGATTTAAGTACCGATTCCAGTCGGTTCGGAACGTCCCTAGCGTGGGTGGGCTGTGACTCCCTCGTGGGCGATGGCTCCTTCACGGTGTCACACACGCGACGGCCCGGACCGGACTGCCGTCGGCGTCCGTCAGCCGGAGCGGGTAGGCCTCGAGCCGGAACGTCTCGGGCACCGCGTCCAACCCCCGAAGGTTCTCGACGATGCGACAGTCTGCCCCCAGGAGCTCGTCGTGTGCAGGCTTGTCGGTGGGCTCGTCGGCACGCTCGCGGTCCGGATCGGCACTCGGCGTCGGGTCGGGACTGAAGGTGTCGAGACCGACGCTGAGGCCGCGCTCGGCGCACCACGCCGCCGCCTCCGCGGCGAGGTACGGGTGGTCGCGGTACCGCTCGGTCCCCCAGTGGCGCTCCCAGCCGGTTCGGAGGACGAGGAGGTCAGCCTCGGTGGCGTCGCCGTCGGGCATCGCGTCGACGCCGATGGCCGCTCGGGGCGCCAGTCCGGTGCAGTCGACTACCTGCGCGGCGAAGACGAAGGCCGAGGGGTCGAAGTCGGTGATCGTCCGCCCGTCGGGCAGCATGTGGCTCGGCGCGTCGGCGTGGGTGCCGACGTGGGTCTCGACGTCGAGCGACGAGACGCGCGAGCCACCCGAGGCGATGGTGTCGTTCTGCTCGATCCGGACGGGGTCGCTCCCGGGGTAGACCGGCATGTCCGACTCCAGGGGCTGTGAGAGGTCGATGCGGTCCATGCCGAGGCGTCTTGGAGCGCGAGGAAAAGGCTGCCGGCGTGGCGGTGCGAGATGGGAGGGGCGGGGAGGTGCCGTCGGCCGCTTCACCCGGTGAACTGGTGGTACTCCATGCCCTTGTGCTTGAGTTCGTTGCGCTTGCGCTCGAGGAAGGAGTAGACGGCGCCGTGGGGCGCGCCGTCGAGGATCATCTCGGCGGCCTCGCGGACGGCCTCGACCTGCTGGGGACCGCCGATGACGCCCAGCGTCGAGCCGTAGATGACGACGGAGGCGCCCGTCAGTTCCTCCATGAGTTCGCGCGTCCGGCCGCCTTCCCCGATGAGCCGGCCCTTGTGGCGCTGGAGGTCGTTCTTGTTGCGGGCGGCGGCACCGATGTCGATGACGTCGAACAGCATCATGTCGTCCTCGAGGAGCCGGAAGGCGTCCTCCGGCGCGAACCCGCGGCCGATGGCCTTGACGATTTCCGGCCCCTTGAGGCCGACCACCGGGTCGCCGACGGACTCGACGCGGACCTGGCCCTCCTCGCTGTCGATGTCCAGGCGGACCTCGGCGCGCTCCTCGATCTCGCGCATGGTCTCCCCGCCGGCACCGATGAGCACCCCGACCCGGTCCTGCGGAATCTTCACGTGCTGCATACTGTACCGGGAGGTACGCCGGTCGGCGGTTTCAACCCTTCGGGCGAGCGAGCCAGGGCCTACGCCCCCTCGAGGGCGTCCCCGAGAACGCCCGCCTCGGCCTTGCGGAGGTGGGCGTGCAGCGTCGCCGGCGCGATGCCCAGCGTCTCGGCGATCTCCTCGGCGGTGCTCTCGCGCGGCCAGGCGTAGTAGCCAGCGCGGTAGGCGACCTGGAGGGCCTCCCGCTGGCGGTCGGTCAGCGCATCCACGGGCCCGCCGGGCGCGCCAGGCCAGTCCGGCTGGCGGTCGCGCTCGCGCTGGGCGACCAGCGTGGCCTCCGGGAGCCGGTCGACGAGCAGTTCGACGGCCTCGCGGACGTCTGCCTCGCCGGGGACCTGCATCACGAGGCGCGCGCCCGTGGCGGTCCCGGCGCCGCCGGCGACCGTCGCACCGACCGACGCCGTGGCGTCCAGCAGCGGCGACCCGTCGATGGCTACCTCGACCCTGACCGGGTCCGACCCGCTGGAGACCACGCGCGCGTCGTCCACCTGGTCGACGACCGTCACCGCATCGCGGGCCCGCTCTGCGGACGGCACCCCCACGTCGAGGTAGGCGAGCCACCGGTCCTCGGCCTGGACGAATCCCGAGAGTTCCACGTCGGCGTCGGCCCCGCTCGCGACCTCCGAGAGGAGACAGGGGGTGCCGCCGACCTCGAACTCCAGTTCCGTGACGCGGTCGGCAAAGAGCAACGTCCGTCGCTTGACCGCGTTGATGACGAAGCCGATCGTCTCGCCGAGCACCCCGAAGCCGGCCTGTTCGCGTTCGCTGAAGGCGTCCGGCCGGGTCGCGTAGACCGCCAGCACGCCGTAGACTGTCTCGCCGTGACGCAACGGCACGGCGGCGACGGAGCGGACGTCCCGCGCCTCGGCGGCCGCCCGCCAGGGCTCGAACGACGCCTCGTCGACGTTGACCACCTGCACGGTACCGGTTTGGAGTGCCCTGGTCGCAGGTCCGTGCTCGTCGCCTGTCTCGTCCGGGTCGACAGTCAGGTCCGCCACGTAGCCCTCGTCGGCACCGGCGCTGACGCGGTAGGCGAGGCCGTCGCCGTCGAATTCGCGCTCGCCGATCCACGCGAACCGGTAGAGCGACGAACTCGCGAGGCGCTCGCAGACGGTCCGCTCCAGCGCCCGACGGTCGGGTGCTTCCACCAGTTCCCGGGTGATGTCGAGCAGGAGTTCGTTGATCCGGTTCAGCGTCTCCAGTTCGTCGCGGCGCTGTTCGAGCGCTCGCTCGCGTTCGACGCGCTCGGTGATGTCACGGCCGGTCCCCACGATGCCGATGACCTCCCCGTCCTCGTCGGTGAGTCGCGCGCCGCGGAACTCGTAGGGGATGCGCGTGCCGTCCTTGGTGAGGAGTGCCGACTCGCGACTGAAGGTCTCCCCGTCCTCGAGTGCGCGAGCCAGCAGTTCGGCCATCGCGTCGCGTTCGTCCGGGGGGACCAGTGCGAGCGGGTCGATGTTCGCGATCTCCTCGGCGCTGTAGCCGGCGAAGTCGTCGAGGAGGAGGTCCGTGCCCAGCGACCGCCCCTCCGGATCGAAGGCGAAAACCACGTCGGGCATCGTGTTGAGGATTCCACCCAGCAGCGCTCGCTGCTGAGAAATTCGCTCCTCCCGGCGCTTTGCCTCGGTGACGTCCCTGATGACGCCGGCGCTGCCGGGGAACTCGCCGCCCTCGGGGTCGCGAAGCAGCCTGTAGCGGGCCTGCAGCGTCCGCTGCTCGCCCGGGGACGGTTCGATCGTCGCCTCGACCTGTCCGGTTTCCATTCCGTTCGCAATGGTCCGGTCCCGGATATCGGCCGCCAGTGCGCGCTCGTGGTCACTGCCGAGCAGCGTTCGGACGTCGGTTCCCAGTAGTTCCTCCCGGGACCGGTCGAGCATGGAACAGAGGGCGTCGTTGACGAACGAGGCCTCGAGATTCTCGTCGAGCGCGTAGACGCCGTCGCTGACGCTCTCGACGATCGTCTCGTAGCGTTCGAGTTCCCGTTCGCGCCGCAGGCGCTCCGACACGTCGCGAGCGATGCCACATCGGTACACGGCACCTGTCTCCGGGTCCTCGATGGTCGTCCCCCGGAATTCGTGTGGAATCGCCTCGCCGTCGGCCGTCAGGAGGTCCAGGACGACCGTCCTGTCGTCGAGGTCGTCGATGGGCTCTCCGACCCCGGGCGCGTGTTCGCGCGCCTCCGGCGCCAGGAGTTCGGCCGGGTCGATCGCCGCCAGTTCCCCCGCGGTGTAGCCGGTCGTCGTCTCGAGTCGCTCGTTCCAGTAGACGAGGTCGCCCGCTTCGCTGATGACGTACAGCACGTCGTCGACTGCGTCGACGATCGGGCCGAGGAGTCGCATGGGGGCCTCGGCCTGTGTCACCTCGCTCATGGGCCACATCCTGTCACCGACTTAATTAACGTTGGGTTACACTCGCTAAGTGTGTAGCGTTCAGGTTGACCTACGACGACGACCACGTACGAACGCGTCGATCACAGCCCCGGTCCCCGGGCGTCTCGACGCACGGTCGGCCCACGGGGAGCGCCCGAACGGACGCGACGGTCCCGCCGACCGAGCAGTGAAGGGGGAGAGAGCACCCGCCGACCGGTGTCGGCCGCCACGGTGACGGTCGACACCGGGCGATGGGTGACGCGACGCACGTAGCGACCTCGTTTATACCGACCCGCTCGGACCGTTGGCTCGTATGGAACGCACAGCGACACCGCCGACGTGTCGGACGACGGCCGGTGGGTGGCGGAGGAGGCACCTGGAGGTCGCTGGATGAGCAGCGACGACGACCCGACCGACGCCGAGTCGGCGCCGGGTGACGACAGCCCCGAAGGGCGCGCTGGGGACGACCCGGCCGGTTCCGGCCTGTCCATCGACCGCCGGCACCTGTTGCTCGGCGCACCCGCGGTCGCGATCGGGGCCGCCGGGTGTTACGTCCTGACGGCCGACAGCGGCGGTGGTGGCGGCACCGGCGGCGACGCTGCTGGCGACGGCGGGAGTGGCGGATCCACGACAACAGCCGACGTCGGCTACGGCGGGACGACGTCCACGCCAGCGGCCAGCCAGCAGTCTGGCGGATCGACGACCACCCGGCCCGGGGGACCGTCCACGGGGACGGGCGGGCAACCGACGACGAACGGAGGCGCCGCTGGTACCACCCAGACCACGAGCGCGGCCAGCACGACGCAGCCGACGCAAGTGACTACTCAGACGGCCGTGCAGGCAGACGAGTACGGCGTCGTCGGCTACGGCGAGTACGGCTACGGCGGCTACGAACTCTGACACCGAGGACCACAGATGCCAACGACGACCAACCACGAATACAACGTTCCGAGCAGGGGGGCGAGCGACTGGCACCAGCCACTGAACGACAACTTCCGCGACTACGACACCGACATCGAGGTCCGCGACACCAGCACCAGCAGGGGGAACTATACCGCCAAACAGGGGGCGAAGTTCCTCGCGACGGACACCGGCGTCGTCTCCGAGGGTGACGGGTCGAACTGGCGCGCGACACTCGCCCAGTACCGGTACTCGGCACCGTCCTCGAGCGGTGCGGCCGGCAACCTCGTCGCGGGTCACCCGAACAACAGCGTCGGCTCCGGGGTGAGCGCGTCCACCATCGCTGGCGGTGGGACGAGTTCCGACGCGAACGAGGTCACCGGCTCATCGAGCACCGTCGGCGGCGGCACCGGAAACACCGCTAGGGGCGACTTCACGACGGTCGCCGGTGGGGAGAGAAACGAAGCCAGTGGCGACCACGCCACCGTCAGCGGTGGCCAGGGTAACACGGCGAGCGGCCAACACGCGACCGTGGCGGGCGGGGAAAATTGTACCGCCTCGGCGTCGAATGCCTTCGCCGCGGGGACGAACGCCTCTGCGGACCACGAGGGTTCGTTCGTCTGGTCTGACACCTCGAGTGGCGGCCTCTCCTCGTTGAACCCGAACGAATTCGCCGTTTCTGCTGCCGGAGGTGTCTTCTTCTTCACGAACTCCGGCGCGACCACCGGCGTGGAACTCACGTCGGGGTCGGGGTCCTGGAGTTCCACGTCCTCGCGGGCGGTGAAGTCGAACGTCGACCCCGTCGACCCCGAGGACATCCTCGACCGCGTCCACGACCTCGAGATTTCCACCTGGAACTACGACGCCGAGGGCGAGGAGGTCCGCCACATGGGCCCGATGGCCGAGGACTTCGCCGCGGCCTTCAGCCTGGGCGACGACGAGGGCAGGATCAGCAACGTCGACGCCGACGGCGTCGCCTTCGCCGCCATCCAGGGGCTCTCCGAGACGCTCGACGAGCGGGCAGCGGAACTCGCGGACCACCGGTCGACCGTCGACGAGCAGGCCGACCGCATCGACACCCTCGAATCCGAGAACGAGGCGCTCCGCGAGCGCCTGGCGGCCGTCGAGGCCCACCTGGAAGCCCACGGGGAGCCAGCGGCGGACGCCGACGGCAGCGGAGGCGCGACGCGGACGGTGGAGGCTGACGACTGATGGACGTACCGACCGCCGAGACGCCGGAGACTCCCTCTCGCCGCCGACTCCTCAAGGCGCTCGGTGGCGGCGCGCTCGCGGCCGCGCTCGCGGGGTGTTCGTCCCTGGTACAGGACTCCTACGAGTTCAGCGCAGACCGGGTCTCGCTTCCGTCCGCCAGTCGTTCGGACCTCGGCTACCAGGAGCGCAGGGCGAGCACGATGTCCGTCACGCGCTCGGTCTCGGCGGCGGGCACCGAGACGGAGGCGACCGTCAACAGCGAGGTGACCATCTACGGGTCCGAGCAGGAGAGCGAGCCACTCGACGCGGCCGGACTCTGGCAGGCGGACGACTCGGTACTGGCCGAGTGGTCGGGGAACGTCCCGGTCGAGGGCGTTCCAGCGTCGGCGGTGACCGACAGCGAGACACTGGAGTCACAGACAGACGACCTCGACGCAGGACCGGTCCCCGCTTCGGCCGCACAGATCTGGGCACCCGGGCCGGCGACTGGTGAGACGGAGCCGTCGGACCTGCTCGTCGCCCTCCCCGCGTCGGCCGTCGATGGGGACGCGACGGGCCGCGAGCAGTACGCCTTCGACGGTGCCGACTTTCTCCCGGAGGGGGTGGCCCTCGCGTTCGAGGACGGGATACACACTGCGCCATGGGGGGAGGAATGACGGCAGTTCGGCCCGCCGAGACGGCGGCCGGCGAGGTGCGGACCGCGACGGCTCGTGACCGGGCCGCGATCCGGTCTCTCTGGCGGGAACGGTTCGGCGACCTCGGCGACTCGACCCACCTCGACGCGGCGCTCGGAGACGGGGCCGCTGCCACCGGGTTCGTCGCCGAGTCCGGGGAGGGAGTCGTGGGATTCGCCACCGTGTCCCTCTTCGACCCGGACACGGCGAGCGGATACGTCGGCGGCGTCTACCCGCCGACGGCGTTTCCCGACGCTACCGGCGTCATCCACCAGCTCGCCGTCGACTCGTCGGTCTCGGACCGACGAGTCGGCTCCGCGCTCACTCGTCGCTGCATGGACTGGGCTCGGGGGCGGACCCCGATGATGCTGGTGGTGCTCTGGCGGCGGCCCGACCACGTCGACGGGTCGGTCCTCGCCGAGCGGTTCGACTACGACGAAGTAGTGCGACTGAAAGGCTACTACCGCGGTCGACGGGAACACTGCCCTGACTGCGGACAGCACTGCACGTGCGACGCGACTGTTCACGTTCGGCCGCTCTCGCAGCGGCCGACCGACGAGCAGCAACTTGAAAATACAGAAACAATGAGAGACACGACAGCCACGATCGAGGAGAGTATCTAATGGGCGGCGTCGCAGGGGACGTCCGGCAGGTCGTCCACGTTGCCGGAACCGACGGGCCCGCGCTCCCGGTGGAGAACAGCCAGCCAATCGAATCGTTTGAGCCCGGGGAGACCGTGGTGGTGTTTTCGGGTGCCGACTGGCTGCCGGCGGCGGTCTCGCTGCCCGACGGGACGACCGATGCCCTCGGGTACGTCCAGCAGTTCGACGAGGCGCTCGCGAACCGAACCGCCACGACCGTCGGCTCCATCGCCACCCCCAAGGGCGAGACGCTCGGCCAGACGCTGAATCCTGCGGCGACACTCTCGCCGGGCGAACTGGTCGAGTCCGAGGACGGTCAGGCGTTGCTCCGGGAGAGTGGCTACTTCCGAGAGGCGGGGCTCGACGGCGACCTCGAGTTCCTCGGGATGGTCCCGGCGGGCGAGCGCCCGACACAGTTTCTCGGGAGCGAGAACACTGTCGAGAGCTTTGCCGGCATCATCCGGATGGACGCTTCCCTGCGGCTGGTCCTCTTGCACGTCGTCCGTGCCGAGGTCGGCGGCGACGTCGTCTTCCTGGCCGGCGTGAATCACCGGTCGCTGTTGGCGGCGACCGGGGAGACAGCCTTCGGCGTGGACCACGTGGCCGCCATCGCGTCGACTCTCCGGGAGGCCGACCTGGCGTCTGTGCTCCTGGACGGCCCGGATCCGCTGGTCACCGAGGCCGGTCTGTCGGCCAGTGCGGCCGAAATTACGGCGCTTGCCCCGGAATTCGACCGTCCGGCGAGCGAGTGAGTGCGTCGGCTTCGGAACCGACCTGGCGGGCCGACTACTCGCTCGGGTCGTCGACCACGAACGCACGCAGGTCGTCGGCACTCGTCTCGACGCCCTGGCGCCGGAAGAAACTCGCAACGTTCTCGCAGTCCCGCTGGAGGAAGTCCTCGGCGTTGGGGTGGTGAACCGTCACGGCTTGCCCGAGGTCGATGACCACGAGTTCACCCTCGTGGACGACGAGGTTGAACTCCGAGAGGTCGCCGTGGATCAGGCCGGCGTCGTAGAGCCGGCGCATGTACTCCCGGACCACCTCGAAGGCCGTCTCGGGATTCTGGACCTCGACCTCGGTGAGGCGCTTGGCCCGGCCCGATTCGGCGCCGATGTACTCCATGATCAGGACGTTGCGCTCTGCGGCGATGGGGACGGGAACCCGGACGCCCGCGTCGCGGGCGCGCCCGAGGTTGCTGTACTCCTTCCGGACCCACGCCTTCACGACCGCGCCCTTGTCCGAGCCGATCCCTTCGAAGCGGGGGTCCCCCTCCAGGTAGTCGCGCATGTCCCGGAAGTTCGAGGTGTTGATGCGGTAGACCTTGACCGCGACTTCTGGCTGGTCCGGAGCGGCGTCCAGGCCCGACTCCGTCAGCGCGGTTGCCGCGCCGTCGCCGCCGAGTGCCTGGTAGACGTTCGCCTCCTTGCCCGTCGAGAGCGGCCCGCCGAAGGCGTCGACGTAGCCGTCCTGGACGAGCTTGTACAGCGCGCCGTAGGTCGCCTCGTCGAAGACGGACTCCTCCAGTTTGAACTGGTCGGCGTCGGTGATGCGCTCGCGGAACTGGGCGAACTTCCGATCGCGCTTGCGGGCGATGCGGTCCGCCTCCGTGTCGCTGACGTCGATTTCCTCCCACTCGTCGCCCGGCGCGTCGGCCCCCTCGGTGTCCACCAGTCCGAACTCGGCCATGGTGTTAGCGACTCCGGAGAGAAGGCCGACCGGGCCGGACGGCGGTCGATGCAGTAGGGACGAGCCTCATGGGGCAACCCGGGTCACTCTTGGATGTGTCCCTCCTCGCGCAACTGGTCTGCCTCCTGTTTCTCGTAGCGCCACGTGATGTCCGCCTTCTCGTCCTGCCAGTCCCAGGGCTCGACGAGGACGACGTCGTCCTCGCGGATCCAGATGCGCTTTTGCATCTTCCCCGGGATCCGCGCCGTCCGCGTCACGCCGTCCATGCACCGTACCTCGACCCGGTTCGCGCCGAGCATGTCCTGAACGACGGCGAAGACCTCGTCCTCCTCGGGCATACGGAGGTCCGTCCGCCCCTCGTTGTCGCTCATGCGCCACAGTTCGACGGGGAGACGGTTTAAGGTTTGTACCATCGGCTCGACCCGCCACAGTCGGCCGCTCCCGGCCCTCCGGGAAGGGGGAGGCTTATCACCGCGCGGCCGGCAGGTGGTCCCATGTTCGGGAAACTCGGTCCGGTCGGCGTCTTCGGGGTGCTCGTGCTCGCGCTCGGCATCGCCGTCATCGCGTGGCAGAACCTCGTCATCGCCGGCGGCATCGCGCTGACGGTCGCCGGACTCGGCTTCGTCGTCTACGGACTCATCCGCAACCTCATGTCCTCGTTGGGGATGGGCGGCCCCATGCCCTAACGAAAAGCGTCCAAACGACCGACAGAATTTTGCCGTAATACTGAGACTGTAGTGGCCATGCAAGCGCCCTCCACGACCAGACGACGACTCCTCCAGGCCGGTGCCGCCGTCGGTGCGACCGCACTCGCGGGCTGCTTCGGCGGTGGCGGCGACGGCGGCGGGTCCGGGGTCCAGCCGGCGACCGTCGTCCCGAGCGGCTCGCAGTTCGCCGCGTCCCTGGACGTCCAGTCCCTCCTCGACGACGGGACCCTCCGCACGACTGCGAACGACCTCCTGGACGAACTCGGCGGCGCGGGTGGCATGGGGGCCGGGACGCCAGCCACCGTCTCCGACGCCCTCGACGGCGTCGAGGAGGCGGCCGGTCTCGATCCGCGCGACGTCACGGCGGCGACCGGCTTCGGTGGCTACGCCGACGCCGCGCCCGTCGGCGGCGTCCTCTGGACCGACTGGTCGAGCGACGCGGTTCGTGGGGCCATCGAGGAGTCGGCCGCGCCCGTCGAGTCCGACGAGTACGCGGGGCACGAGGTCCTCGAACCGTCGGGTGCCGGCACCGTGGGGATCCTCGAGGACGGCGTCTACGCCGTCGGCGAACGGCAGCACGTCGAGGCGGTCGTGGACGTTGCCGCCGGGGACGCCGACGCGGTCGGCGGCAGCGTCAAAGCCGGGCTCGACGAGACGAACGACGGCGCGATCGCGCTGGCATTCGAGGCGCCGGCGGACCTGGCCGAGTCCGGCACCACCGCCGGCGGGATCGATCCGGCGGTCGTCGGGTCGATCACCCACGGCTACGGGGCCTACGTGATAGACGGCGACGCGCGCCGGTCGTCCCTGACCCTGGTGACCGGGTCGGCCGACGACGCGTCGGCCCTGCAGTCGACGCTGGAGCGCCTCCTCGCCGAGGGACGCCAACAGCTTTCTGCCGCCGACGACCAGCAGCCGATGATCGACGAGATGCGCGCCGTCCTCGACGCCACGTCGGTGTCGACGGCCGACGCGAGCGTGACGCTCTCGACGGACGACTCCGAGGCCGTCCCGATCCTCCTCGTGGCCGCCGTCGGCTCCTTCGTGCTTGGGCTCGGCCAGCGCCAGCAGGCGCCGGTCTCTCCCCAGGTCATGTTCGAGTTCTCGTACGACGCCGAGGCCGGGACCGTCACCGTCACGCACGCCGGGGGCGACCACGTCCGGGCCGACGCGCTCTTCGTTCGCGGTCGAGGGATCGGCTCGGCGTCGGGGGCCGCCGTCACCGCACCCGGCCCCTGGGCCGGGTCGACGAGCGGCGAGGTCGGCGACGCACCGGCCGTGACTGCCGGCGACAGCGTGACTGTCGGCGTCACCGGCGGGGACTACGCACTTCGGCTGGTCTGGGAATCGCCCGGCGGCTCCACGTCGGCCGTCCTCGCGGAAGACCACGGGCCGGACGCCTGAGGCAGTTCGGCGCGTCGCTGTCCCCGGCCGTGCTCACTCGTCGCTGGGCCGCCCGGCGCGGTGCTCGCTGATGACCTGGTCGACGAGTTCGGCCTGGCGCTCGCGTTCGCGCTCCGCGGCTCGGTCCTCCCAGTCGTCGATCGCCTCGTCGACCTCGGACTCGCGGGCGACGGCCAGTTCGTCGACCTCTTGGACCGTCACGAGGTCGGCCGGCGCGACGGGCACGTCTGCCTCGAAGAGCACCTCGTCGGCGACGTCCGAGAGGTTCCCGTTCCGGAGGACGACCTTCGGGGCGACTTCGGCGAGGCGCTCGGCGGTCGACCGCCCCGCCCCGCTGGCGTCGCGCAGCAAGATCACGTCGTCCGCCGCGAGGCCGAACCGCTCCTGGGCGTCCGCGATGGCGTCGGTCGTGAACTGCTCGATGACCTTCACGGGAACCAGCCCCGCCTGCTTCTCCGCGACGTCCGCGAAGTTCGAGTGATCGAGCTTCCAGAGGGCCTTCAGCCGCTCCAGCTTGTCCTCCAGGTCAGCGACTCGCTCTCTCGCCTCGTCGCGCTCGCGCTCCAGCCGGTCGTTCTCGCGCTCCAGGCGCTGGACCACCCGGCGCTCCCTGGCCTCCCGGCGCTCCTCGCGGCGGGCGTCCGCCAGCTCGTCCTCGAGTTCCGCGACGCGGTCGTCCTTGGCCGAAACGGTCTCTTTCAGCGTCTCGACGTGGTCCGCCAGGCGCTCGACCTGGGACTCTAGCTGGCGGATCCGACGGCGCTCCGGCGAGGGCTCGTGCTGGTGTGGCTCCTCGGCGTCGCCGGCAGTCCCTGTCCCGTCCTCGTCGCCGTCGAGGGCCTCGAGGACGGCCTCGACGGACGTCTCCTCGACGAGAACGCGGTTCAGGACGGTCCCGAGGTCCCTGTCGGCGGGGGTCTTGGCCGCGACGCGCTCGAACTGGTCTGCGTGGTCGTCGTAGGCCGAGAGGGCCGCCGCCGCGGCGTCACGCTGGTGGTCGTCGTCGTAGGCGACCTCGCGGGTCCGGTGGAGCTTCTCGTCGACGGGGAGGTCGCTGTCGGGCGTCCAGCCAGCCGCGTCGAAACTCCGCCGCAGTTTCTCGACGGTCTCGGGCATCGGCGTGACGTCCGCGGCGACGACCATCGGACGCCCCCGCTCGATGATCCACTCGATCACCGCCGCAGTGTCCACGGTTCGACTACTGGTCACGTCCAGCAAGCGCCCGTCCAGCCCGACGATGGCGACGGCGGTCGTCGTGCCGGGGTCGATGCCCGCCACGACGGGATCCCGGCGCTTGGCCAGGGGACGGAACTCGATGCCGTCGGTCCGCTCGCGCTCCATCTCGACGCGCACGTCCCCCGACTTCCCCGTCGTGACCGGGATGTCCTCCGGGCGCGCCTCGACGGTGAAGACGGCGTTCGAGTAGCCGCCGTACTTCTCGGTGACGTCCGTTTCGTAGGGCACGCCCGCCTCCTCGAGCGTCGACTCGATCTCCCTGGCGCGGCGCTTGACCGCCCCGTGCATCCGGCGGGTGTGGCGGTCCTCGCTCCAGCCGCCCTTGCCCGTCGAGCGCCCGCGCGAGACCTTGACCGTCGTCGTGTCCTCGAAGGCGGTCACCTCGTAGCCGACGTTGGCGGCGGCGAGGCGGGCGGCGGCTTCGGCCTCCTGCATGGGGTCCTTGCCGTAGGGCACGCCGTGGCGCTTGGCGACCCGGGAGAGGGGTTCGGGCTGTTCGTCGCCCGTGACCTGGACGAGCCGCGTCCCGTGGGGGAGCTCGCCGAGAAAGTGGATCAGGGCGTCCTTGTCCGCGGCGAGTTCGTACATGTTGTCCGTCGCGACGATGGCCGGTTCGTCGCTCGCGATGCGCCGCCGGAGCTTCCGGCCCGTGACGACGTCGCGTTCGATCCCCTCGTCGTCGAGGACCACGAGGGCGTAGGAGGGGGCGTCACCCCGGACGTCCCCGCTCTGGACGTCCACGCCGAAAATCGTCGATTCCAGTGCGCTCGTCCGCGTGTTCACGTTGGGGTTCCACTAGGGCGGGCGTCGGCATAAATGCACGGCGCGGACGGTATTCGCATGGCACGGACTGTGGCACTCGCGTTGCCTGCACGTCTGCGACGTGGTTTCGGCTCGGACTGGCCAGTCCGGAGCGCGTCGGAGGGTTCTTCAGACATCGGGTGACGGAAGTCCGTGAAGCGTCTCGCCGGAGCGGTCTCGGCGAAATCGGTGAATCGTCACGTCCACCACTCTCGTACCGATTTCAGCGAGTGGTTGGTGAATAGCCTGGTGGGTGTATCTGCGCATTAATCATGCAACCTCGGTTGAGGTGCGTGTCTACACAGACCGGCGTTCATTCTCGATGTGATCAACGTAGGTATCAACCACGTTCTGAATGATGGTTTCGCCAGCTTCAGCGGTTGCTTTTGCTGGATCGCCAAGCACACCGTTTTGGGTGATGGTTTTGAAGCCTTCACTCAGAAGGCGAGCGGTAGAGATCTCCCCTTCAGGGCCGGACTCGATGTTCTCAACCCTTACGAGATCCTCATTCACTGCTAACACCACCGCCGTCTCGGCAGCGCCGGCGTGGATCACGTCTTGGTCGTAGTCTATCCCCGCCTCGCTGAGACCATCATTCAGCAACTCCATATGCTCATCGAGGTTGGCAAGGGGAATCACGGTGGCATCAATCTCTCGGGCGATATCAGGTGCGACGGTTTTGACCGGGCCGAAATTCCCTCCATGTGTTGGGATCAAGACGATTTGTTCGAAGCCATGCTCATCGAGTGATCGGCAGTATGCCCGAATCACGTCCATCAACGTGTCGGGCGGGACAGTGATTGTCCCCGGGAACTCCATGTGGTGGCCTGAGCAACCAGGCCTGATCGTCGGCGCAGCGAGTGCATCCCCTAGTTTCTTTGCGATCCGCCGTGAGAGGACGTCGCCATCTAGTGTGTCCATATTCAACGGGAGGTGGGGACCGTGCTGTTCGACCGAGCCGACGGAAACGATCGCCGTTCGCATCCCGTTTTCGAGCGCCGATTCGACTTCTGGCCATACCATCTCCTCAAGGAGTATTGACCTGCGAGAAGGCATGCAGTTGGTGATCCTCCCGCATAGCTTAAAAGGCCTGTCACACAGAATGAGAATGACTCGGTTCGTTCCGGGCTAGTCGATATCTGCGTTCCCTGTATCGACCATTCTGCTGATGCAGTTCCTGGTAGATCAGCGTGAATGACATACACCTCGTCTAAATAGCCCGTCGGAAGGGCTGATTTCTGCGAGGCGTAGTAACTAATTCCACTGTTTTTGAACCGAGACGTGAGCTCTGCTCCACCGAACGAAGGCGTGCAGCAACAATCGGTGAATCGCCGGAGGTGTTCAGCTCGAGTCTCACCCGTACTGTCCACCGCATCCTCAGCTGACTGCGTACCCGCAAAGACTGAAGACCACTGCAATGGTATTCGACGCTATGTCGAAGCAGACGAATACCGTCGTCTCAGGTGACGAGTCGGAGATTCACGACGAACCCCACGTTCGGGACCGGCGAATCACCGTGAGTCACATCCACGCGCTGGTCGAAGAGCGTGGCCTCGACGCGCAGACGGTTGCGGACCGCTTCGACCTCACCGCATCGCAGGTCCACCACGCACTGGCGTATTACCACGACCACCCCGAAGAGATGCGGGCGGTCGAAGAACGCCGTCGAGAGCTTCAGGAAGCCGCAGAAGAAGACCCGCGAATCGTCACCGGTCCCGAGGATTTGCCCGACACGTAGCAATGCAGGTGTCGTTTCTTCTCGACGAGAACATCGGGGCTCCGCTGGCTGACAAACTCGAGTACCAGTCGGGCTACACCAGTTCCCCACGCGCCACGGGAACGACGCTCCCGCCGACTTCGACGTGTACGTCCTCGCCCCGGTCCACGGCCGAGAGGTGCAGCAGGGAGGGCCGCCCCATCTCGTAGCCCTGCTCGACGCGGACGTCGACGGCCCCGCTCCCGAAGTAGGCGTGGCGTGCGAGGTAGGCCGCGAGACAGCCGTTGGACGACCCCGTCGCCGGGTCCTCGGGGACGCCGTAGAAGGGGGCGAACACCCGGACGGCGAGGTCGTTCCTGTCGTCGCGGGGGTCGGCACAGAACGCAAGGACGTTCTTGGCCTCGCGGTCGCCCGTGATTCGATCGTACGCGTCGCGGTCGACCTCGGCGCTCGCGAGGGCCTCCCGGTCGGCGAGCGGCACGACGACCGTCGGCAGCCCGGTCGAGACGATCTCGACCGGCCAGTCGCCGTCGAGGAAATCCGCGTCGAGTGAGAGGAGGGTTGCGAGGTCGTCGTGGGCGAGCGTCTCGCCGAATTCCGGGGGCTGCTGGCTCATCCAGAGCGTCTCCACGCCGTCGACGGTCCGGGCCTCGACGGGGACCTCGCCGACGTTCAGGTCGAGGATCACTTCGTCCGGACGGCCGTCGGCCAACTGTTCGCGGATCACGTGGGCGGTTCCGAGCGTGGGGTGGCCGGCGAAGGGAATCTCGGCTTCTGGCGTAAAGATCCGGACGGGAACCGACGCGCCCTCGCTTCGCGCGGCCGACTCGGTCGGCCGCGCTCCACCGAGGTCGACACCGCCGACCTCGCTTTCGACGAAGGTCGTCTCCGAGAAGTCCATCTCGCTGGCGACGGCCTGCATCGTCTCGTCGTCGAGGTCGCCACGGCTCTCCACGACCGCCAACTGATTGCCGGCGTAGCGCTCCGTGCCGAAGACGTCCACGAGGTGGAAGTCCGTCATGGAAAGAGCGGTCAGGGCGTTCGAGAATGGGTTTTACGGTTCCTCCGGCGGTGCGCCGCGCCGGCCTCCCTACAGTCGCTCGAGCGTCGCGTCGTCCCCGGCGTCGGGGAAGGGCACGTCGATCTGGAGCCCGTCCTCGGCGACGAGGCAGCGGTCGCCGTCGAAGACCGCCTCGGCCTCTTGGCGGAGTTCGCGGGCGTCCCCGGGATAGCGCGAGGAGACGTGGGTCAGCGCGAGGCGGCGCGCACCGGCCTCGCGGGCGACCGTGGCGGCCTCCCGGGCGGTCGAGTGGGCGGTCTCCACGGCGCGGTCGGCCAGGTCCTGCGCGAAACTCCCGTCGTGGATCAGCAGGTCGGCCTCGGTGGCGGCCGCGACGACGCTCTCGCACGGGCGCGTGTCGCCGGTGTAGACCAGCCGACGACCAGGCCGCGGATGACCCACGACTTCGTCGGGCTGGATCGTCCGCCCGTCGTGCTCGACCGGTTCGCCCTCGTGGAGTTTCGAGTACTTCGGGCCGGGCGGGATGCCCAGTTCGCCCTCGGCCTTCTCGCGGTCGAAGCGACCCTTGCGGTCGTCCTCGACGAGCGCGTAGCCGACGGCCGCACAGCGGTGTTCCACGTCGACGGCCCGGACTTCGTAGTCGTCTCGGTCGAGGACCACGTCGCCCGCCTCGACCTGGGTGATCCGGACCGGGTAGTCGGGTCGGCCGCCCCCGACCGCGACGAGGGCCTCGACCTCGCTCCGTGTGCCGGCGGGGGCGTGGATCGCCAGGGGGGCGTCGCGCTCGTTGAAGTCCAGCGTCTGGAGGAGGCCCGGCAGGCCCAGGGTGTGGTCGCCGTGCACGTGCGTGAGGAAGACGTGCTCGACGTCGAAGCCGGTCCGGTAGCGCATCATCTGGCGTTGCGTGCCCTCGCCACAGTCGAACAGGAACCGGTCCCCCTCGCGCTCGACGGCGACGGCGCTGGCATTGCGCTCGGCCGTGGGGACGGCCCCGCTCGTCCCGAGGAAGGTCACGCGCATACTCACTGCCTGTGAGGGCGACCGCGAAGGGGGTTTCGGATTCCGGGGCGACGGACCGGTGGCTCACCAGCGACGTGCTCGGCGAGACCGGTGCCGCGACCCCTCAGTCCTGGCGGCCGCTCCGGGCGGCGACGCGCATCTCGACGTACCGGCGCGGCCACGTCCGGACGTGCGACCGGAGGCCGGCGATGGCCCGGGAGACGAGTCCGTCCGTGGGGGCGGGGTCGACGCTGCTGCTGTCTGGGGTGGCCGGCGATTCCCCCGTCGGTCGGGTCCCGCCTGGATGGCTCATTACGGTAGACACTACCACACCCCCGTCAATAAACATTAGGAATGCAGCCCGCCCGGCGTGTCGCCGGTGGGCGCCCAGTCCGCCGTGGGACCGGTGGCGCGCACCGCTTTCCCATGAACGATGACGGGAATTAGGCGAGACGAAAATGCACTTGTACCCCTTGGCCAAATGCGGCCCAAGGCACAATGTCGTCGGCCGCGCCCCGCCTCCAGAAGACGTTCCTCAGGTATCAGCACGTCGCGGTGTTCCTCGCGCCGCTGGCGTTCGTCCTCGGGGTCGTGACGCTGGCCCCGACGCCGACCAACGCGGGCGTCGGCTACTGGTTCGAGTACTGGTGGCTGTTCGTGCCCTTCCTCGTCGGCGCCACCATCGTCAACACCGTCGGCATCAGCGGGTCGGCCATCTTCGTCCCGTTTCTCATCTTCGTTTTCCCCTTACTGGCCTACGAACTCCAGCCCCAGACCCTCGTCAAGATCGGCCTCATCAGCGAGTCCTTCGGCCTGTCGAGTTCGGCGCTTGCGTTCATCCAGTACGGACTCGTCGACCGCCGGCTCGGACTCTCGCTGCTCGCCGGCGCCGTCCCCTTCGTCGTGGGCGGGGCGCTGCTCTCGTTCGTCGTCCCCGAACCGCTCTTCCACGGCCTGCTCGGCCTCGCCCTGCTCGCCTCCTCGTATCTCCTGTTCAGTGCCGACCTCGGGCACCAGGAACCGGGCGAGGCCGAGACCGAGGCCGTCTCCACGGACGGCGGCAGCGGAGCCGAGATGCCCAACGACGAGGAGAAACTCGGGCCGGCCGGCGTCGACAAGACCGACGGCACCGTCACCCGCGTGGACCGATCGGGCTCCGACTACCGCTACTCCCACGGCGGCTACGTCGAGCGGTTCGCCAACTACAGCATCGGGGGGACTTTCCAGGGCCTGGCCGGCTTCGGCATCGGGGAACTGGGCATCATCTCGATGCTCCGCACCGACGTCCCGGTCCGCGTCGCCATCGGGACCAACCACGTCGTCGTGGCGACGACGGCCGTCCTCGCATCGATCGTCCACATCTTCGGCGGGGGGCTCGTCGGCGGCCACGTCATGGACCTGACCACGACGCCCTGGGAGATGGTGGTCTGGACGGTGCCCGCCACCACGCTCGGCGGCCAGATCGCGCCCTACGTCTCGACGGCTCTCGACACCGACACCATCAAGACCGGCGTCGGCAGTCTATTCGCCATCATCGCGACGGCGCTCTTCCTGATGGCGGTGGGCGGGTTCTGAGGCCGGTGCGAGACGGGGCCTAGTGTTTTGTCAACGCGGCACATACCACTCCACCATGAAGTTCGTCATCGTCGGGTTCGGTCGCGTCGGGATGCGCGTCGTTCGCATCCTCCGGAGCGAGGGCCACGACGTCGTGCTCGTCGAGAACGACGTCGGAAAGGTCGAGCGCGCCCGTGAGGAGGGCTTTACCGTCGTCGAGGGCGACGGAAGCGACGAATCGGTGCTCCAGCGGGCTGGTCTGGACGACGCGGACGCCGTCGGGGCGATGACGGGGGACCTCCACGTCAACTTCGCCGCCTGCGTCGTGGCGAAGAATCACGGCTGTCGCACCGTCCTCCGGGTCAACGAGGACTTCAGCGAGGACCTGTACGACCGCTACGTCGAGGACGTCGACGAGATCGTCTATCCCGAACGCGTCGGCGCTGCCGGGGCCAAGACCGCGCTGCTCGGCGGGGACTTCAACGTCATCACCGACCTCACCGAACACCTCTCGATCGCCAGCGTCGAGATCCCGGCGGACTCCCCAGCCGTCGGTGCGCGCGTCGTCGAACTCGACCTACCGGGCGAAGCCAGAATCTACGCCCACAGCCGGGCCGACGATCCCATGACGATCCCGCTGCCCCGGACGATCATCGAGGCTGGCGATCACCTCGCGATCATGGCCGACCCGACCGTCCTCGAGACGGTCCGGGACCACCTCCGGGGCGAGCAGGCAGCTGCCTGAGGCGGCGTGTAGTGCCCGGACGGGTGGGGGGTCCGGGCACGCAGGAAAGAGGTGGGATCAGGTGTCCGGGCGCGCCGTGGGAGGATGGGAGTTTGAGGCCGTCAAACCAGGTGCGCGCCCGGTCGGAACCACCCTCCTGTCACACTTAAATCCGCGTCAGACGTCCGTGTGACTGCCGTCACGGGGGACTTTTCAGCCAGCGCCACCTCACGTCTCGCATGACCTGGGCAGCGCTGTTCGAACGGGCGGAGCGACACGACGTCGACCTCGCGGCCGTCCGCGAGGCGCTGGCCGACCAACGCGATCAGGAGGGCGATCCCGATGGGTGAGCGCGACCCTGCCACCCCGTCGGGAAGCGGTCGGCCCCCCGCAGACCCAACCGCCGTCGTCGCCGACGCCGACGTGCTCGCCGCGGACCTCCTCGTCGGCGGCGCTGCCCGCGAGGCCCTCGACCACGTCCGCAGTCACTCCTGGCTGACGCTCGTCGCCAGCGACCCCCTGCTGGACGACGCCGAGGCCGTGATCGCCGCCATCGCCGACCCCGCCCTCGCGGCGGAATGGCGCGACCGAATCGACGAGACGGTGCTCACCGTCGAGCAGACGGCGGGCGACCACCCTGCGCTCGCTTCTGCCTACGAGGGAGCGGCAGCACACCTCCTCACCTTCGACGAGGGACTGGGGTCGGCCCAGGCGAACCTCACCTTGCAGGACCACCTTGCTGTCAGCGTCCGAACGCCGGACGCCTTCGCCAGACTGTTCGACGCGGCGAGCCTCTACGAGGCCGAGTTCGAGGGGGACTACCCCGGACCGGACCGCGATCCCCGAGCCTGAGAGGGTCTCCGGGGCGAGTCGCACCTACCGGTCGGCCTCGGCGAACCACTCGGCGAACCGCGCCAGCGCCCGGCCGCGGTGGGAGACGCTGTTCTTCCGGTCGGTGTCCATCTCCGCGAAGGTCGTCCCGTCGTACTCGAAGATGGGGTCGAAGCCGAACCCGCCCTCGCCGCGCGGCGCGACGATCCGACCGGGGACGACCCCCTCGAAGAGCTTGACGGGGAGGGTGCCGTCGCCGCCGTCCGCGCCGTCGTCGACCTGGTCGTCCGTGGTCGCGCTGGCCCGCTCGTCGGCGTCCTGGTCCTGGCCGCGGCGGTCGCGGCTCCCGCCGGTCGCCGCTCCCCCGTTCCGAGACTCTCCCTCTGGTCGAGTCTCGCTATCGACCGGTTCGGGCGACGCTTCGAACGACTCGCCGTCGCAGTAGGCGATGACGCCCCGGAAGGCGGCGCTGCGGTCGTCCTCTGCCTCCGCGAGGTGCCAGACGCGCTCGATACCGAGGGTGTCCTCGACGTAGGAGGAGTAGGGACCGGGGAAGCCGTCGAGGGCGTCGACGGTGAGTCCGGAGTCGTCGACGAACACCGGTTCGCCCAGTTCGCGGTAGGCGTCGCGGGCGCCCTGTGCGGCGACTGTCGCGAGGTCGTCGGCCTGGACCTCGGGGTAGTCGAAGGCGCGCTGCTCGACGGGTGCGTCGAGGTAGGCGCGGGCCTCGCGGACCTTGCCCGCGTTCGTCGTGACGAACGTGACCATGCGACCGCTGCGTGCGGCCGGCAGTTATCGGCGTCGGTCGGCGCGCCTCAATCGACGACGACCTCGACGGGTTCGCCGTCGTCGCCGTCCTCGAAGTCCTCGTCGAACTCGTCTTCGTCGCCACCGGAGTGTTCCTGGTAGAGCAGCCCGCCCACGATGGCGACGACGATCCAGGACCGCCAGTTGGCGAGGTTCAGCGTGTACCCGATGCCGAAGGGTTTCTTGACGAGCATGCCTTCACCGGGTTGCCAGTACGACGAGAGGAGCCGGCGGAGGCTCGGTCGCTCGAAGTTGTACGGGACGCCGAAGAGTTCGCCAGAGGCGGGTTTGTCTGCCATGCGAAGTACTTGGTCTGCCGAGGCCTTCATGGTTTCCCCGTGCCGGCGCCGAGCGCTCGCCCGAAGCGCGCGACGGTACGGCCGCCTTACTGGTAGCGGCCACGCCCCTCGATCTCCCGGAGGCGGTCGAGGACCGCCTCGTCGCCGACCTCGCGGTAGGCCGCGACGGCCGCCTCGCGGAGCGCCTCGGCGTCGTCGGCCGTCCCGTCGAGACTCTGCGCGAGAACGTGGAGGTCCATCGCGTGGTCCTCCGGGTCGTGGGTGTAGTAGCCCAGCCCGAAGTCCAGCAGGACGACGCGGCCGTCGTCCACCCGGGCGTTGCGCGTCGTCGGGTCGCCGTGGACGAAGCCCGCCTGATGGATGGTCGCCAGGTGGCGCGCGAGGGCCTCGACGGCGCCCGCGTCGAGAGCCTCGCGCAGGTCCGCGCGCCCGACGCGCTGGAGCACGAGCCGTCCCTCGCGGAGATCGACGTCCCGGATCACGGGCGTCGGGACGCCCGTCCGGCGGGCCTCGCTCAGCAGGCGGGCCTCCTGGCGCGTCCGCTGTCGCCGGAGTCGCACGTCGAGGTCCGGATGCCGGTAGGTCCTGGGCCGGCGCTCTTTCGTCACGGAATCTCCCTCGAAGGAGACGGTCGCCTCGGCCCCCTGGACGATCGCGTCGTCGCCCGCCCGACGCCGGTCGGGTTCGTTACGCCAGGTGACGGGCACCTGGTCGGGCCGGAAGTCGGCGTCGATGGCCGAGTCGGCGACGGCGACCGTCTCGCCGGCGGCGTACATCTGCGCGCCCAGGACGGCGATCATGCCCGCGTTGTCCCGCAGGAACCGTGGCTCGGGGGCGTAGAAGTCGGCGCCGCGGCCCTCGCACATCTCCCCGAGCATCCCCCGGAGGCGCTCGTTCTGGCCGACGCCGCCGCCGAGGACGAGTTCGTCGGCGTCCGTCAGTGAGAGCGCGCGCTCCGCGACCTCCGTCAGCATGGCGAAGACCGTCTCCTGGAGGCCGCGGCAGACGTCGTCCACGGGGACGCCGTCGTCGACCGCCTCTTTCGCCGCGCTCGTGATGCCCGCGAAGGAGAAGTCCATCCCCTTGACGACGTAGGGGAGTTCGACGTACTCGCCGTCCGCCGCGGCGGCCTCGACCTTCGGCCCGCCGGGGTGGGACCAGCCGAGGTGGCGGGTGAACTTGTCGATGGCGTTGCCGACGCCGGTGTCCATCGTCTCGCCCAGGACGCGGTACCGCCCGTTGCGCAGCGCGAGGACGTGCGCGTTCGCGCCGCTGGCGTTCAGACAGACCGGATCGTCGAAGCCAGAGCGGTGCCGTCCGATCTCCAGGTGGGCGACCATGTGGTTGACGCCCACGAGCGGCACGTCGAGACGCTGGGCCATGCTCCGGGCGGTCGTCGCGGCGAGGCGGAGACAGGGACCGAGGCCAGGGCCGCGGGAGAAGGCGACGGCGTCGACCGGCGGCTCGTCGCCGTCGGCCCACTCGCGGGCCGTCGCCAGGGCACGCTCGGCGACGGCCGGGAGGTGCTCGGCCATGTGCTCGGCGGCCTCGCGCGGGTGGATGCCGCCGCTCTCGGGTTCGTAGGCCTCAGTCTCGATGGCGACCGCGGAAGTCTCGGCGTCGAAGACGGCGGCGCTGGCGGCCCAGGCGGTGCCTTCGATCCCGAGGACGCGCGTCTCCGAAACGTCGGCCATGTAGTTGGTTCCTCTCGACGAGCCACCGAAAAGACGACTTCGGTCTGGTCGCTGCCGGGTGGCCGCCTGCCTGCCGCAGTCGTCTCGACGTGCCCGAAGACCATTTGGCGGAGCACCTCGAACGCTTCGTCAGGCGATTCGAACGATGGCATCTGAACTGAGTAACCGCGCGACGGACGAGGAACTGGGACGGCTCCGGGAGGCGATTCAGGACCAACGCCCCGAAGTCAGAGCGAACCTCGCGCGCGAACTCGGTGGTGAGCCAGACGACTACCTGGCCGAGACCTACCTGGCAGACCGGACGAACTGAGTAGTTGTTCTCACCCGGCGAGGTACCTGATCTAATCGACACTCTCCATCCAGCGGACCCACTTGGAGCAGCCGCTCAGAAACGGACGACCCGCTTTAGGGCGGGCTGATCGGTTCTACTCCCACTCGGTGTAGCCGCACTTGCCGCAGTGCTGGCGGTCGCCGTGGTTCGCGAGGAAGGAGTCGCCACAGCGGGGACACTCCTCGCGGTCGGCCTCGCCGTCCTCGCCGTAGATCTCGTGGCGGGGCATCTAGGCCTCCTCCGCCTCGGCGTCTGCATCCTCGTCCTCGGCCTCGCCCTCGCCGTCGACGACGATCTTGTTGCGCTCGAGCATGTGGTCCTGCTCGACGTCCTGGGCGTGCTCGGGCGTCTCGTAGACCTTCGCGTAGCCGACGGTTTTGCGCATCCCGAACTTGGTGTCGAGTTCGTGGATCACGACCTCTTCTGCGTCCTTGTTGAGCATCGCTGCGAGGGAGTCGCGAACGGAGAGCCTGGAGGGGGTGGCCTCCTCGTGACTGACCTCGAAGCGGACGTCGCTCCGGTGCAACATCGGATTGTCGTCCTCCTCGATGATGTCGATGTCCATGGTTCGTTGGATCTATGTCCCCGCGAGTGGCGTAAAAGGATTTCGAGAGAGCGGCCGAACGAAGTGAGGCCGCTGAATTGCGAGCGGGGAGCGGGTGGCCGAGCGAAGCGAGGCCACCAACTGCTCGAACGGCGACCGGAGGGAGCCGTGAGAGAACAGTGAGCCGCGAGCAGCGAGGCCGACCGAAGGGAGGCCTCGATACGGCGAGCGGCGAACGCAGTGAGCCGCGAGCAGCGAGATGCTTCGAGGTCTCGGCGTATACGAGCAGCGACCCGCGCCACGGACGCGAGACGTCCCGCCACGGCAGCGCGGAGACCCCACCGCTGGCTATAACCCTCGCGCGTCCCGTACACATCACGTGCGAAACCTCACGATCGGCCGGATCTGGGACATCCCCATCCGCCTCAACGTCTCGCTGCTGGTCTTCCTGCCGATTCTGGCGTGGCTGCTCGGCAGTGGCACGCAGATAGGCCTCTACACCGGGATGATCAACGGAATCTGGCCTGGCTCGCTCGACCCGGCGACGTTCCAGGTCGGCGCGCGATCGTGGACCATCGGCGTTCTCGGCGCGCTGGGGCTGTTCGTCTCGGTGGGGATCCACGAACTGGGCCACTCGTGGGCGGCGCTGCGGTACGGCATCAGGACCGAGTCGATCACTCTGTGGCTGCTTGGGGGCCTCGCCAGCTTCGAGGAGATGCCAAAGGAGTGGCAACGGGAGTTCTGGATCGCGCTCGCCGGCCCGGTCACCAGTCTCCTCCTCGCCGGGGCCTTCGCGGCCGCGCTCCAGGTCACGCCGGGGTCCTTGCCGATCGTCGTCTTCACGCTCGGCCTGCTCGCCATCGTCAACGTCGTGCTGGCCGTCTTCAACATGCTGCCGGCCTTCCCGATGGACGGTGGCCGGGTTCTCCGGGCGTTACTCGCCCGCTCCCGGCCCTACGCGAGCGCGACGCGGATCGCGGCCAGGGTCGGTTCGATCTTCGCGATCCTGTTCGTCGTGGTGGGCGTCTTCGCCTTCGAGATCATCATGGTCCTCGTGGGGCTGTTCATCTACACGGCCGCGACCTCGGAGTCCCGGACCGTCGTGCTGGAGGACCTCCTCGACGGGATCACGGTCCGCTCGCTGGCCTCGACGGACGCGAGCGTCGACGTCGACGAGACCGCAGACGCACTGCTCGACCACCTGCTCGCCGAGCGCCGGACCGACGTCCTCGTCCGCGACGGCGACGTGATCGTGGGCGTCGTCACCGCCAGCGCGCTCCGCGAGGTAGCCCCCGAGGACTACGCCAGGACCACCGTCGACGACCTCGTGACCCGGGATCTGCCGCGCCTCGACGCAGATCTCGGGGCCTTCCCGGCGCTGATCGCCATGAACCAGTCCAGGAGCGAGGTCGCCCTCGTCGAGGAGCGCGGCGAGGTGATCGGGGCCATCTCCCGTAGCGACTTCTCGGCCGCGATGGAACTCCGCCGGGGCTCGCGACCGGTCTGAATCCGTCAGGGACTCGAGATCGCTCCGCCGTCGCCGAGTTCCGCGAGGAGGTGCGAGAGGTGGATCCGGTCGCTGGTGCCCTCGGTCAGGTCGAGGTCGACCTCGCCGGCGAGGCGGTGGACGGCCGCGAGGCGATCACCCGAGTACCGCGACCGTGCGACTCGTAGCACGTCCGCGAGGACCTCCTGGCCGCTGTACCCCTCGTCGATCAGCAGGTCGTCGAGCGTCGAGCGCGCGTCCGTGAACTCGCCCGCCTCGGCGGCGGCCAGCATCTCGCCGACGCGCTCGTCGGCGTCGATGGCCGAGAGGGCCTCGTAGGCCGCGTTCATCGTGATCTCGCCCTCGCTCTCTGCGGTCGTCTGGGCGCTCAGGATGGCCTCGCGGAGGTCACCGCCAGCCGCGCCGGCGACGTACTCCAGCCCCTCGTCGTCGTAGTCGACGTCCTCGGCCCGGACGATCGGTTCGAGGACGCCGACGATCTCGGCCTGCGTCGGGGCGCGAACGGGGATCGGGAAGCAGCGCGAGCGGATCGGCGCGATGAGCGCGGAGGGCTGGCGCGTCGCGATGACGAACTGGGTCGTCTCGTAGTACTGCTCCATGATCCGGCGGAGCGACTGCTGGAAGTCCTCGCGCATCGCCTCGGCGTTGTCCAGCAGGACGGTCTTGAAGTCGCCGCTCGTCGCCTCGTAGCCCGCCATCTCCTTGATGACGTGCGCGAGCATGTCCCGCTTCGACCAGTTTCGCTTGTACTTGTTCGCCTTGTCACCCGCCTGCCGGTACTGCTTCGAGAACTCCGTCTGGCCCTGGAGGAAGTGCTCGAAGCGCGGGTCGTCGCGGATCTCGCTTTTGGTTCGCTCGAAGAAGTCGGCGACGTTTATCTCCAGGAGGTCGCTGTCGGGGTGGGCGTGCGTCTCGCGGGCAAGCGCCCGCGCCGCGGCGGTCTTGCCCCCGCCCTTGGGCCCGTGGAGGACGACGTTCATGGGTTCGGTGACGGCCCGCTGGAGGTGTTCGCGGACCGACTCCTGGGGCAGGTCGGCGAGGTCGGGGGCGTGGGCGTCGATCCAGAGCGGCTCCTCCATCGTGGTCGCCCGTCGGTAGGCGACGACCGGGTACAAATCTTCCCATCACGTCCGGTCGGCGGCCGCCGGTCACGCCCCGGCCGACTCCAGCGTGACCGTCTCGAACCGACGGACTGCGTACCGGTAGCTGGCGATCGGCGTGGCCAGGAGGACGACCAGCAGGACCCCGGCGATCGCCAGGACCGCTCTGGCGGGAACGGAGACCGGTACCAGCGCCGTCAGCAGCAGCGCGACGACCTCGCGGGCCCCCTCCCGGGCCACCAGCAGGCCCGCGACCGCCGTGGCGACCAGGTAGACCGAGTAGCCGGCGAAGGCCACCTTGCTGGGGACCACGACCTGCGTCGACCCCGAGACCCGCACGCTGCTGAACCGCGGCGCTGCCATCCCGATGCCGACGCCAGTGAGACATCCCATGGTGACGACGAGCGGACTCGCGGCCAGCAGCAACAGCGTGGCCGCCGGGTCGAGCGGGCTCGCGACCGCGGCCGCGCCCGGAACGATGATGCCAAGCGGAACGACGAGCAGGAGGGAGGCCAGCACGTGGGCGCCAACGAAGGTCCGGCCCGAGACCCCCGAGAGGATCGTCGCCGGGAGGACGTTGCCCTGGTCGCCGAGGGGGTTCAGCACGAAGGCGACGCCGGCGCCCCAGGTCACGATCAACAGCAAGAGGACCGGGGCGAACGGGGGAATGCCGCCGCCCCCGAGGATGTCCGGGACGTAGCCGATCAGGAAAAAGAGCGGCATCGCCGCGTAGAGCAGTTTCGCCGGCGCGCGATAGGCCCGGCGGTAGGCGCCGGTCACCAGTGTCGCCGTCGGGCGCCCGGTCCAGCGCGCCAGGAACCGCTCGAAGCGGGGCCGCGAGGTGCCGGTACGTCCGGCCGTCCTCGGCCCGCCGACCCGATCCGCGGGCTGACTCGCTTCCTCCTCGTCGTCTCCGCTCCCGCCCAGCACCGGGTCGGCGAACCAGTGGCGGTTGGCCACCCGGGTCGTCGCGATCACCGACGGCACGACGACGGCGAGCATCGCCACGGCGACCACCGCCCGGAGCGGCGAGGTGTCGATGCCGGGGGTACCCAACAGCGCCAGGTCGGCGAACCACCCCATCGGCGTCAGGGAGAGCGGCCGGACGAGTGCGGCGACCACCTGGTTCAGGAGGCCGGTGCTGATGGCACCGAAGTACGCGAGGAACCCGAGGACGACCAGCGCCGTCCGGTAGCGCTTGACGAACGGGAACCGCGTCAGGACGTGACGGACGCCCACGCCCAGGGGGTAGCCCACGGCCACGCTCGTCGTCGCGACCAAAAGCGTCGTGAGCCCGACGGTCGCGACCGGGATTGGGCTGCCGACGCCGAGCGCGAAGGCCACGCTGAGGGCGATCGCCGGCAGGAGGATCCACAGCAAGACGCCGACGACTTCCGCGAGGGCGAGACCGGTCGCGATGACGCGCGTCTCGGTGACCCATAGCAGGCCGCCCGTGGCCTCGTGACTCCCGCGACTGCCGGCCGCCCGGACGGTTGCCATCCCCGTCAGCCCGACCCAGACCGTCGCGACACCGCCCCGGACCAGGTCCAGCTGCCCGCTGACGTTCAGCTCACCGGCAGCCAGGGCCCCACCGAGGGTGTAGGCGAGCCACGCCCCGCCGAGGGTGAACAGGCCGAACAGCCCGAACAGGAAGACGAGGATCAGGATTTTCCAGGGGCTCGCCACCTGCTGGCGGAGGATGCGCCGGAGCTGGACGCGAGCGACGGTGGCGCTCTTGCCGATCCAGTGCCCTCGCCGAGTCGACTCGCCGTCGGGACGGCCGTGGTCTGGGCGCACGTCGGCCACCTCACCGGCCCGCCGCTGCCTCGGGCGTGTCGCTCTCTTCCCCCGCCTCCTCGTGAGTCGCCGTCACGTCGAGGAAGACGTCCTCCAGCGTGCTCGAGGTGCCCGCCTCCGCGCGACTCTTGAGTTCCACGGGGTCGTCCTCGGCGACCATGCGGCCGTCGCTGAGCACGCCGACGACGTCCGCGAGTTCGTCGACGACCGGGAGGATGTGCGTCGAGAGGAAGATCGTCGTCTCTCGGTCTGCGAGGTCCCCGATCAGGTCCTTGACGGCGCGGGCCGCGCGCGGGTCGAGCCCGCTCGTCGGCTCGTCCAGCAGGACCACCGGCGGTTCGTCGAGGACGGCCTGGACGATGCCGAGTTTCTGGCGCATCCCCTTCGAGTAGGATTCAATCCGGCGGTCGGCGTCCTCGGCGAGGTCGAAGCGTTCGAGATAGTCCTGGATCCGCTCGTCGGCGACGGCCGCGGGCACGTCCGAGAGGTCGGCCACGTACCGGAGCTGCTCGCGGCCCGTCAGTTCGTCGAAGATCGGGGGCTCCTCGGGCAGGTACCCCAGCCGCTGGATCGCCCGCGGGCGGTCGCTCACGGGGACGCCGTCGATCCAGGCCTGGCCGGACGAGGGCGTCAATAGCGTCGTCAGCAGCCGCATGGTCGTGGTCTTGCCGGAGCCGTTGGGGCCGAGGAAGCCGTAGATCTGGCCGTGGTCGATCGCGAGGTCGAGGTCGACGACGGCGTCGACGTCGCCGTACCGCTTCGTCAGGCCGTCGGTTTCGATGGCCAGCCCCGACGAGGCGGGACCGGTGCCGTCGGTTCCTGCGGGGGAGGGCATTACGGTGACCTCCTGGTGACAGCGCAATAAAAGTTCGACGGGCGTCGCCGGGGCGGCAAACCAAGCCTTTTCGCCGCGACTCGCCAAGGAGGGCCAATGGACTCCCGGCCCCTCGACACCGACGAGGTCGCGGCGATCTACGACGACCTCCTCGACACCTACGAGATGGAGTGGGAGCGACGCGGCCACCGCAGCCTCCACCTCGCGTACTACGACGCCGACCACGACGACCCGGGTGAAGCCGCCGTCAACACCATCCGCGTTCTCGCCGACGCCGCGGGCGTCGAGAGCGGCGACCGCGTCCTGAACGTCGGCTGTGGGGCCGGCGAGGGCTCCGTGTTCCTCGCGAACGTCCTCGGCGCGACCGTCCACGGCGTCGACGTCGGCGAGCAACAACTCGAAATCGGCCGCGAGTACGCCCGCGAGCACGGCGTGGCGGACGCGACCACCTTTGCCCGCGACGACCTCCACGACCTCGACACCGTCGAGGACGATTCGGTGGACGTCTACTGGGCGCTGGAGGCCCTCTCGCACTCCGACGACCTGCCGACGGCGCTCGCGCAGGCACGGCGCGTCCTCGATCCGGACGGCCGGCTGGTCGTCGCCGACCTGTTCACCCGGGAGTCGGACCTGTCTCCCGAGGACCGCGAACGCCTCGACACCATCGACGCGGGGCTCGGGACCCGCGTCGGCCCGATCGACGACCTCGAGACGGCACTCGCCGACGCGGGATTCGAGCACGTCGAGGTCCGGGACGGCACCGACGGGATTCGTCCATCGACGAAGCGTCGCCGGCGGTTCGCCCGCTTCGTGACGCCACTCGGCGGCGTACTGACGTCGATCGGCTACTTCTCGGAGACGCAGGTCGACGCGCTCCGGGCATCGACGGCGATGCACGACCTCGTGACGGACGACGTGCTGGGGTACTTCGTGGTGACCGCGGAGGCCTGACAGCCCCTCCCCTGACGGGTCAGTCCCCGTCAGCCGGCGGGACACAGCAGACCGGCACGTCGGCGCGGCGAACGACCGTCTCCGTGACGCTCCCGATCAGGTAGCGTTCCACGCCGGATCGCCCGTGGGTCCCCATCGCGATGGCGTCGACCTCGTGTTCGGCCGCGTAATCGAGGATCGCCCTGGCGGCGGGACCGGTCGCGAGGTTCCCGACGACGTCGACGTCGGCTGCCCGCGCGCGGGACCGAACCGTTTCGAGCGCATCGCGCCCGGTCCGCTCGAGTGCGTCGTAGATCGCTCCGGTGTCGGCGACCCCCGTGAAGTAACTCGTGTCCACGGCGTAGAGCCCGTGGATGGTCCCGTCGAGGGCCGTCGCGAGGCTGATCCCCCACTCGACGGCGTCCGCTGCCTCCTCGCTTCCGTCCGTGGGGACGAGGATCCGGTCGTAGCTCCCTTCCCCGATCTCGACGATGTCGGCGGCGGGCGGGACGAGTACCACCGGCACGGTCGCGGTCCTGAGGGTCTTCTCCCCGACGCTGCCGAGGAGGAGTCGCTCCACCCCGGACCGACCGTGCGTCCCCATGACGATCAGGTCCACGTCGTGGCGTCCGGCGTACTCGGTGATGACCTCGTGAGGGACCCCGTCCTCGACGGCCGTCGACACGTCCCCGGAGAGGTGCGCGCGAGCGAGGTCGGCCTCCCGGTCGACCGCCTCCCGGGCCGCAGCGTGCAGCTGTTCGTCGCGGTCCGATCCTGCGCCATCACCCTGGCTGCCCGTCAGGCCGGCCGTCTCCCGGGTCTCGACGACCGAGAGGACGTGGAGGTCTGCGTCGACGCGCGCCGCGAGGTCGACCGCCCGTCGGGAGCCGACCCTGGCACCGTCACTTCCGTCCGTCGGCACGAGAATCGACTCGATCTGCCGGTCCATGGGGAGACCTACAACCTACCTCGGGAAAACGTTGTGGCCGACCCGTTACCCCCTCCCCAGACGAACAGGGCGAATCCGGCGCCGAGGAACAGGTGCCAGAGCAGGGCGGCGGCCGTCTTGCGCCGCGACGCCGCCAGGAAATGGGCGGGGCGGCCTGCCCTGGCGGCACGGTGTCGGGCACGCTCGCGGTGGTCGCCCCAGGCGAGCGGAGGAGCTATCCGTGCCCCGACACTCGTCGATGGTATGCTCTCGGCGAACGACCTGGTCGAGGATCCGGGGCGGATCGCCTCGATCGTCGAGCACACGAACGTCGACCCGGCGGCCACCGAGGCCGAGATCCGGACCCTTTGCCAGGAGGTGCGCGACCACGACTTTCGCGCCGCGGTCGTGGTGCCGTACCACGCGCCGCTCGCGGCGGAACTCCTGGGCGACCGTGCCACGGTCGTCGCGGTGATCGGCTTCCCCTACGGCATTCAGAACGCACCGGCGAAGGTGGCCGAGGCGGAGGCCCTCCTGGCGCACGTCGACGAACTCGACGTGGTCATGAACCGGACCGCCTTCGCCAACGACGACCACGACGGCGTCGTCCAGGACGTCGCCGCGGTCGCGAAGGCGGTGGGCGACGCGACCCTGAAGTGCATCATCGAGGCCCCAGCGCTGTCACCGGACGAGATTCGGACGGCTGCCGCGCTCGTCGAGGAGGGCGGCGCGGACGTCGTGAAGACGGCCGTCGGGTACGACGGGCCGACGGACCCCGCCGACGTGGAGGCGATCCGGGCGGCCGTCGACGCGGACACCGGCGTGAAGGCGTCCGGCGGCATCAGCACTTTCGAGGGGGCCCTGGAGATGGTGCGCGCCGGGGCGACCCACATCGGTACCTCGTCCGGCGTCGAGATCCTCGAGTCGATCGACCGGTGACCGGTCACGTGGATTCGAGGGCCGGGTGACGACAGGGGGGAGAGTCCTGTCCCGGATTCGTTCGTGGACGCGTCTCACTCGACGAGCGACTGCGTCGTCACGAACTCGGCGAGGTCGGTGGAGTCGCCGGTCTGCCCTGTCTGGACGTAGAGGGCGGCACAGGCATTGCCACAGGCCAGGGCCACCGACCAGTCCCAGCCCAGCGCCAGCGCGTACCCGAGCCCGCCGGAAAACCGGTCGCCGCCCCCGGTCCGGCGCACCGGCTCCCCGACCTCGATGGTCGGGACGCGCGTGAGCCCCTTCGCAGTCGCGACTGCCGCCTCCTCCTCGGTGTGGATGCCGGCAGCGGTGACGCCGGTCGCGTCGCGGATGGCCGCCAGCCGCTCGGCGTCCGACGCGTGGTCGTCCGGGAGGACCGCCCCGATCGCGTGCACCTCCCGCTGATTCGCGAGCAGGACGACGTCGAAGGTGTCCTGGAGGGCGGTGACCGCCTCGAGTAGCGCCTCGAGTTCGCGCCGGTCGCACCCGACGACGTCGCCGGGATCGAACACGAAGGGCCGCCGTGGCAACGCTCGGTCGCCCAGGTGGTGAAAGGCCGGCTGCAGTCCGGGAGCGCCGACCCAGTTGCTACAGCAGATCGCGTCGGCGTCGAAGACGCCCGCGAGGTCGCCGCTCGCGCCGAGGTCCGCGACGGTCCAGTCGGGCACGTCGCGGCTCTGGACGAGCATGGCGTCCCTGTCCGCGAAGTCGAAGACGTACACGTCCGCTGGCAGCCCCATCGAGACCGTCTCGAAGGGAAGCAACTCGAAGATCGGAGCGTCGAGGTGGCCGTAGCAGGTGACCTGCCCGCCGAGCGCGTGGCCCTGCTGGGCGGCGTTGACGCACATGCCGCCCGGCTCGGTCCGGTCGACGTGGAACCGGAACGACGAGCGGTCGCCGAGGAGCGCGTTCCCGAAGGCCTGTCGCGTCTCGAACCTGGCGGTCCCCCCGGCCCGCACCGAACAGTACCTGTCCACGCTTCCGTCGGGGAGCGTGGTCAGGCTCGGGGAGCCGGCCGTCGAGAGCTCGTCCACGAGGCGCTCGTAGGCCGTCGCCATCTACTCCCTATGCTGGGCGATTGGGCAGGTAAAGCCTTTCACACGCCGGCGGGGGCGACTGTGTCTGACGGCGCACCGGCCCCCAGCACTGGATCGACGGCCACGACACCGGCGCGACGGGCCGGAGGTGCAGCCGGGGGCCGCGTCTCCCAGCGACGCCACCACCGGGCGTCGGGCACTGTCGGCGATACTACCATGGGGATAGGGCCGCACGTCAACGCATGGCGACAGACGATCGAGCCACCTTCGGACATCTCTCTCGCGAGGATCTCGGGCTGTTCACGGACCGGTACGAACTGACCATGCTCCGGGGGTATCTCGAGTCCGATCACACGCCGCGGGCGACGTTCTCCCTGTTCTTCCGTTCGTTACCGACGGACCGCGGGTACGTGATCGCCGCCGGGCTGGAACAGGCCATCGCCTACCTCCAGGACCTCTCGTTCGGCGAGCGCCAGCTCGCGCACCTCCGCGACGAGGGGTTCCCCGGTGACTTTCTGGACTACCTGGCGGACTTCGAGTTCACGGGCGACGTCCGCGCCGTCCCGGAGGGGACCGCCGTGTTCCCGAACGAGCCGCTCCTCGAGGTCACGGCGCCGATCCACCAGGCTCAGCTGTTCGAAACCCTGCTCATCAACCAGGTGGGGTTCCAGAGCCTGATCGCGACCAAGGCCGCACGGATGCGCGACGTGGTCCGCCGGCACGGCGACGACCAGACGCTCGTCGACTTCGGCTCCCGGCGCGCCCACGGCACCGACGCGGGACTCAAGGCCGCCCGTGCGGCCTACGTCGGCGGCGCGGACGGGACCTCGAACGAGGCGGCTGGCGAACGGTTCGGCCTCCCGGTCTTCGGGACGATGGCCCACTCGTGGATCCAGAGCTTCGAGAGCGAACGCGCGGCCTTCGAGACCTTCGTCGAGGTCTACGGCGCGGACTCGGTGTTGCTGATCGACACCTACGACACGGTCGAGGGCGCCAGGACCGCCCGCGACCTCGCACGCGAGATGGACGTCGACGTGCGGGGCGTCCGGCTGGACTCCGGTGACCTCGCGGCCCTCTCCCGGTCGGTCCGGGACGTCCTGCCGGACTCGATGGACGTGTTCGTCTCCTCGGGCGTCGACGAGTACTTCCTCCGGTCGTTCTTCGCCGACGGCGGCGTCGCCGACGGCTTCGGCCCGGGCACCTCGCTGACCACGAGCAAGGACGCCCCGACCCTCAATCCGGTCTACAAGCTGGTCGCCGTCGAGTCCGACGGCGAGATGCGACCCAGCATGAAGCTCTCGAAGGGAAAAGTCAGCTACCCCGGTGCCAAGAGCGTGCGCCGCTTCGGCGACGACACCTTCGATCGAGACGTCGTCGCCGAGGGCGACGAGGACGTCGGCGGGCGCGACCTCCTGGTGGACGTCTTCCGGGACGGCGACCTCGTCTACGACCTGCCGTCCCTCGACTCGATTCGGGAGCGGACGCTCGAGACGCTCGAGTCCCTCCCCGCAGACGTCAGAGCGATCGAGGACCCTGCCGCGTATCCCGTCGCGATCAGCGACGGACTCGCGGCGACGGCAGACCGGACGCAAGCAGCCCTGCGCGAGGAGATGGACCTCTGACGGCACGGCGCGCCAGTCCCCCGGGAACCCAGCCCCCCTCGCTCGGACGCCCGTCTCAGCGGACGACCGTCACCGGCACGGTCGCGCGTTCGACGACGGACTTCGCGGTGCTCCCGACGAGCAGGCCGACTCGCTCCGAGCGGCCCCGGTGGCCGAGGACGATCGTGTCGGCGCCGGTTTCCTCCGCGAAGTCGGTAATCTCGCGGACCGGGTCGCCGTAGAGGAGGGTAGCCTCGACCCCGAACCCCTGCTCCGAGGCCAGGTCGACGGCCTCGTCGAGGAGTTCTTGCCCTCGCTGCCCGGCCGCCTCGACGCTCTCTGCGACGAGTCGCCCATCGGCGTCTGCCGCCGTCTCGATCGGTTCGTCGCCGCCCTCCGCGTAGACGTTGGGGTTGGCGACGTGGACCACGCTGACCGACCCGTCGACGGCCTCCGCCAGGTCGATCGCGTAGGTGAGGGCCTCGTCGGACACGTCCGATCCGTCGGTCGCTACCAGGAACTTCATGCTGGAGCGTTCGACCGGCAGTCGCGTAAACTAGCGCCGGATTCCAGCCGCGTGGGAACGGCGAGGTGTCGGGCCCCGCCGCTCAGATGACGACGGCGATGGCCAGGCCCAGCACCGAGACCGAGCCGAGGACCGCGATCACGAGCCAGCCGAGTCGCCGGGTGCCCACGAGCCAGGCGAGTCCGGCCTTGACGAGGGTGTTGGCGACGGCGCCCAGCACGATTCCCCGTGCGGCCACGTCCGCGCCGATGGCCCCGTCGGCCGCGAGCTTGCTCAGCGTCAGGGTGATGGCGTCAACGTCCGCGAGGCCGGAGAAAAACGCCGTCGCGTAGACGCCCGACGGGCCGACCTGGGCGTGGGCCGCCTCCGAGACCAGCAAGACGGCGGCGAAGACGGCCCCGAACAGCAGCGCCGGGCCCAGCCGAAACGGATTCTTGACGTCCGATTCGACGGTCTCGCCGCCATTCGAGCGCCAGTAGATGCCACCGGCGACGAGGGCACCGAGGGCGGTCATCGCCAGCAGCGGCCAGGCGACGCGTGCCAGTAACGACGGATTGACGACGGCGACTTCGAGGAGTGCCCGCGGGAACATGACGATCGAGGCGACGATCGTCGCGAAGCCGGCGATGCGATACAGCGACGGCGCTTCCCTCGCGCGCTCGGCCATCGAGACCGTCGTCGCGGTCGAGGAGACGAAGCCGCCGAGTACTCCCGTGATCGCGATCCCCCGGCGGGTTCCCAGAATCCGGCCGAGGACGTAGGCGACGAAGCTCAGTCCGGTGACGAGGACCACCATGAGCCAGACGAACCGGGGATTGAGCCCGAGCAGCGCGTCGAGCTCCCGGTCGGGCAACAGCGGGAAGATCACCAGGACGACGAGGATGAACTTGACCGAGGCGCGACGCTCGCGATCGTCGATCTGGGCGGCGAAGTCGTGGACGGGGTCCTTGACCGAGAGCACGACGGTGACGAGTCCGCCCACGACGATCGCGATCCCCGCACCGCGGGGCGAATCGGCTGCCAGCGCCCCCAGGAGGACCGTCAGCAGTGCAGCCGTCAGGGTCGTCAGCCCGACGTCGCCCTCCAGGAGGACCTTCCCGGCGTAGGCCGCGAGGAGCGGAAGCGCCACTGCAGCCAGGAGCACGGGGAGGACGGCCGGGAAGTACGCCTGGGCCAGCGCCCCGAGCAACGCGAACAGCGGGAAGGTCCGACTCCCTGCGAACGTGCCGGCGGAGTCGCTCTGTTCGCGCTCCATGCCGATCAGCGCGCCGATCCCGAACGCGATGCCGATCCTGACGACGTCGATTGCGAGTGGATCGGCGAACGGATCGGCCATCGCGTCGGGCTTGAACGCCCCGGGTCGTGAAGGTTCGGGGCCCGATCGCGCGCCTTTGGTAACGGACGCGCCAACCGATGGAGCCCCTAGTCCTCGGCCGTGTACGCGCCGTCCCGGCGCTCTACGCGGGCAACGACAAATCGTTCCTCTCTCACGTGTTCGGGAGCACTGCTCGTGGCTCGCTCGGTTGCACTCCTGGGCTGCCATTGGCAGGCCTCAATTCCACCCATTCGAACTGGCATCCGCCGAGCGTAGCGAGGCGGTTCGCTGGAAGACGGTCCTGCTCGGCGCTTCGCGCCTGCGCGGGCGTTCGACTTCCAAGCCCTCGTTCGCTCCCTCCGGTCGCTCACGAGGACCCCGGACGCGAACGGAGTGAGCGTCCGGCTTTTTTCACCTAGTTTTTTGCGCCGAGCGGTGTGATCAGAGAGAGCTTCGCTCTCTCGTCATCACGAAAGAGCGCGGAGCGCTCTTTCGAACGACGCCGTAGGCGCACCCGAGGCGTAAAAAAGAGGTAGTGCTCACGGGTCGCTTCGCTCCCCGTTCGCTGTCTCCGAGACTCTCGCTCCGCTCGAGTCTCGCGATGCGCCGGCCGGGAATTGAACCCGGGCTATGAGCTTGGGAAGCTCATGTCCTACCACTAGACCACCGGCGCGGTGGTGCAATGAAAACTCACCCGGCGCGTCACTTGAACGTAGCGCTTCCGGGAATTTGACGCACGTCGACTCTCCGCTCCTGATGGCGTGGCTATTTTACCTCCCAGGCCGAATGCCGGCTCATGTCGGAGACCGCGAAGGCCGAGCGTCCCCTGGACCTGTCGCTCTCGGAGGCCGAACTCGAGGCCGTCCGGGAGCACGTCACGTCCTTCGTCCAGGCCCAGACCGACGCCGCCGGCGTCGACGACGTCGTCATCGGCCTCTCTGGTGGCATCGACAGCACACTCACCGCCCACCTCGCCGTCGAGGCGCTGGGCCGCGAGTCGGTCTACGGGCTGGTCATGCCAAGCGAGGTCAACCGTGCCGAGAACATGAGCGACGCCGAGCGCGTGGCGGCCGAACTGCTGGAGATCGACTACGACGTGATCGGCGTCGAGCCCGTCGTCGACGAGATCCTCGCGCTCACGCCCGGCGTCGACCCCGGGCCCTACGACGACGAGACCCTGCAGACGGCCGTGGGGAACTGCAGAGCGCGCGTCCGGGCCGTCCTCACGTACTTCGCCGCGAACCGGATGGGCGCGCTGGTGCTCGGGACTGGCAACCGCTCGGAGGCGCTGGTGGGGTACTTCACGAAGTACGGCGACGGGGCGGTGGACTGTCACCCGATCGCGAACCTCTACAAGGCCCAGGTCCGCCAGCTCGCCGCCCACGTCGGGATCCCGGAGGACATCGTCGAGAAGCCCGCCAGCGCGGAACTGTGGGCCGACCAGACCGACGCCGGCGAACTCGGCATGGACTACGACACGCTCGACTCGATCCTGGCGCTCCACGTCGACGGCCACCTCTCGCCCACGGCGACGGCGCGAACCATCGGCGTCGAGGCGTCACTCGTCGATCGGGTGCGAGGTATGTACGAGCACAGCGAACACAAGCGGCAGGTCCCACCCGGGCCAGAGCCATTCTTCTGAGCCGGCCGCAGACGCTCGGGTTCAGTTCGTCCCGTTGGCTCGCTCGACGACGATGCGGACGTGGTCCGTGCTCTCCGGGGGCGGGACCTCCGTCGTCCCGTCCAGCACGTAGGAACTCGGGTCGACGGACTCGCCGTTCACCTGGATCGTGACGTCGTACTCTGGGTCGCTGTCGCTGTAGGTCGTCCCCTCGTAGGTGACGCTGTCCTCGGACACCGCTATTCCGGGGAGGGTCCCCATGCCCCACTCCAGGGTGACGCCGGTCGCGTGGGTGTGCCAGATCTCGCCGTTGCCGCTCTCGAAGTGGAAGCGGTCCGCGGCGACCTGGTACTCGGACTGGCTGAAGTCGACGCGCTCGCCGAGGACGACCATCTCCAGGGTCCCGTGCTCGTGGGCGCTCTGGTACGCCCCCGGCTCCTCGGCGGCCTCGACGCCGCCGCCCCCGCCACCCACGAAGAAGAGGACGTAGACCACGACGAGGGCCGAAAAGAGGATCACGCCGGCGAGGATCAGCGGCCCCGTCGGCAGCCCCCCGTCGTCACCCTCCAGGTCCGCCACCCGCCGCCGGTCGATCGTGCCGAGTTCGCCCTCGTGGGCGTCTCCCATGTGGCGAAGCAGGTCCTCCTCGTCGTCGAAGGACCCGTCGCAGTACGAACACTCGGGCATCCCGCCGCAGTACGGGGCCGACCCTTTCAGCCCTTTCGCTTCGACGGGTCGAAGTCGTCGATCAGGCGCGCGAACGCCTTGGCCTCCTGCTCCTCGGCGAGGTCCTGTGGCGACCGGTCGCGCAAGAGGGCGGCGATGGTTTGGACCGCTTCGGCGTCGTGGGCGGCGATTTCCCGGGCGACCTCGCGCGGTTCGTCGACGACGCGACTGACCAACCCCATCCTGAGGGCCTCCGGGGCGTCGAGTACTCGCCCCGAGAGCGCGACGTCCTGGGCGACGCCGGAGCCGACGATCTCCGGCAGGCGGGCCGTCCCGCCCCAGGCGCCGAACAACCCGTGGCCGACGCCCGACTCGGCGAAGGTCGCGTCCGGTGTCGCCACGCGCACGTCGCAGGCCAGCGCCAGCTCGACGCCGCCACCCCGCGCCGCCCCGTCGACGCAGGCGACCGTCGCGCCGTCGTACTCCGCGATGGCGTTGGCCACCCGCTGTCCCCGGCGTGCGAATTCGTAGGCCCGCTGCCGATCGAGGTCGGCCACTTCGTCGAGGTCGGCGCCGGCACAGAAGGCGGTGCCAGTGCCCTCGAGCGCGAGGACGGCCTCGTCGGCGTCGATGACCGCGTCCGCCAGGTCGTACAGGCCCTCGGTGGTCAGGGCGTTGCGCCGCTCGGGCCGGTCGAGCGTCACGACGCGTACGCGTCCGTCGGCCGTCGAGCGAATCATACCCCCTGGTTCGTGGCCTTTCCAAAGGTCTTTGGCTTTCCCGTCGCAACCTCGTGCCAATGGAGGACGCCGTGGCGGTCCGGCGCGCCGCCCTGGAGGCGATCGAGGATGTCGAGCCCGTGCGGCTCCGGGAGGCCATCGAAGAACACGTCGAGGCCGGGTCCACCGTGCCGGGGGTGCTGACGCTGCATGGCGTTCGCGCAGTTGCCGAGGGTTCCAGCCCCATCGCGGACGGCGACGGCGCCCTCACCGAGACCGTCGCCACCCGCGCCGCCGGCGTCCAGCTCATCTACGACGGCCTCCGGCTCACCCGTGCCCTCGCCCACGACGAACCCTGGGCCACCGGCGACGCCGACGAGGGTGACCTCGCCATCCTCACCGCCGACGTGCTCGTCGCCCGCGGGTTCTACCTCCTCGCGCGGACCGAGGCCGCGGACGCCGCCGTCGGCGTCGTGCGTGCCTTCGGCCGCGATCAGACCGTCCGCCGCGAAACCAACGACGCCAGTCTGGACCGGAACCTCGAGGCCGACGTGCTGGAACTGGCCGTCGTCGCCGGGGCGACCGTCGCTGGCGGGACCGCGACGCCGCGCCTCCGGGAGTACGCTTCCGAGCTGGCAGAGTCGCCGTTCCCCGTCGCGGAGGTCTTCTTCGGCGAGCACGCCGACCTGGACACGCTGGCGACGGTCGCCGCGGAGAGCGGGGGGACCGAGGGCGTGACCACCGTCGGGGACCAGTAAACCGTAACGGCTAAAGACGCGTCCGGGTTACCGGTGCATGCGTGCCTGGGTAGCTTAGCGGTAAAGCGCGTCCTTGGTAAGGACGAGAGCCCGGGTTCAAATCCCGGCCTAGGCTTGTAATAATTCTTTCACTATCCCACTAATAAAGAGTACCGTTAGTGGGTTTCGACAGTATCAGATTCTATACTTATCTTCGTCAGGGAGCAGCATAAACCTATGCCCGAGCAAACTCAAGCTGGCGGCGAGCATCGGATCTTAGGTTCACCTCAATGCAGCCTTGGGTTCCTCCTTCACTCGCGGGACAGCATTGAGGTTTAGTTGCGACATCACTCTACTCCTAGTTCCGCGGTGGCGGTTAGCCCTAAGTCCCGGTATCTCGTCTCCATTCGGTCCGAATATTGGCGACACCCTCAATCCGGGGATTGATGTTCCCCTCAATCCCAGGTTGTATGTAGAATCGCGCCGATCGACCCTCATGGGCCAGGATACGGATGCGGAAATCGGGTTGGACGTGGAGCGGGACGTAGAGCTTCGAATCAAAGGCCATCTTTACGAAATTGGTTTAGTCAATGACCAGGTCATTGAGTCCAGACAGGGCTATCCAGCGTCAGAGGGCGGTTATGCGCGTACTCTCGAAAGCGTCGCAAGCGTTGCCAACGCGGAGCTAGTCGACGAGGTTGCGGAATACATCAAGGACTTCATTCAGGACCGGAAAGCACGCCCCGAGAACCAGGATGTACGCATTGAGGCGAGAAGCAAAGTCTCACAGGCTGGCCATCCAGCAGACTCGTACCTCAATTCGGCATAGATTGGAACTTTCTGGTTTTACGTCGCAGTCTTAGAATCCGTTCAAAGAGTAATCTCCTCCTTGGCCTGTCATACTATTCACGAGCTCGAGTGACTTCGATTGTCAAGAAAATCCCGTGCCCATTCCCGCAGTATCTCGCTCGTTTCAGTTTGTTCTACTACTGAACCATCGTTTGCGAGTTCAACTAAGGGGTCAGTCGAACCGTCATCTCGGGACCATCCGGTAACTGTCCAAGGCCTATCTTGAGCAGGAACCACTTCTTCATCGGATCCCCTTCCGAATGAGAGCTGTCTAAGATTGTACGCGTCTGCTCCCTCCTCCATTTTCTCCCTTAGCCAATTGAACAGGGGACTTCCAGGTGCGAGAAACCTTATCGAAGGGTACCTATCCGAGACTTCTGGATCAAATGTCACACCGATGCCCCCGTACTCGGATGATATCTCACCTGCGAGTGAATCTTCAGCTCTATCTGTAGAGAATGGGATGTCTCCGGGATGACTGAGGCAATAAACCCTTGATGAATCATCTGCCTCACTGAGATCAATATCGGCGTTCGACTCGGCTAATGTCTCGAATCCGTACCCGAGTTCTTCGAGCGTCTCGCTCTCTACGAAGGCGCTTTCAACACTATTTATGGTAAATACGGGACCTCGACTTTCATCGGGATTACCGACTTTACCCAAGTCCGGGTGGGAATACGTTTCCCAGGCATCCAACCGAGCCTGTTCGATAACCTGCTCCCTGAGTGGACGATCTGTGTCTAAATCCTCAAGTGGATCTTTGATTTCGACTGGGTCCTCCTCACCCTGATGCTCCTCAATATCCTGCTCGATTTCCTTTTCTAGTTCATCGTACTCTTGGCTATCTGATTTGACTCCCTGTTCCATCGTAGCAGAACGTAATTTGGAGCTGACGCCAGACAAAATCGGCTGCATGTCACCGACGACGTTCTCGAAGAGCCCGATGCGGTCATCTAACCGGTCGTAGATGTCTGATTCTACTGTGTCTTCATAGCTATAGTTGAGAATAATCACGTCGTCGTACTGCTGGCCGATCCGGTCAATACGACCAATGCGCTGTTCGACGCGCATCGGATTCCAGGGCAGGTCGTAATTGATCATAGCGCCACATTCCTGGAGGTTCAGTCCTTCACTCGCTGAATCTGTACAAACGAGGATGTCGACCTCCCCATTATTGTCCGAAAACTCGCGTTTGACGCGTTCCTTCCCAACGTTCCGCCATGCGTCATCATCTTCAAAGTACATCTCACCGCCATCGCCGGAGTAACAGGCGATATTCTCGCCGTACTTCCATCGCAATTCACGACGGACGAAGTGCATCGTGTCTTTGTACTGCGTGAAGACGATAATCCGGCTTCGGCCCTTTCGATCAAGCATGTCGAGATCGTCGTACAACTGGTCCATCTTCGGGTCGTCGTCGACCTGCCGGACCTCGTGGATAAAGGATTCTAACTCCTCAATTTCTTCTTCAAGGAGATTGATCCCTTCGTCGGTAAGACTTGGCGCAAGTTCAGTGAGATCGACGTTCAGAACATCCTCACCGGCATCTTCCATTTCGGCGATTTCCTCCTCCTCGAATTCGCTCAGTGTCTCAAGCGCGGCTTGTCGGTCTTCATCCTGTTCGCTGCGGATGCGCTTCCGGCGCTCGAGGACCTGCTGTTGTCTCCGGAGCTTCTCTAACCTCGATGATAGGCTCTGAGAAATTGCGTAAACGCTACTTGTGAGTCGCTGCCGATATGTGGTCATCACGAACCCGATGGCACGGGCTTCGGTTTCTGTCGACTGCTGGGCCTTCTTGTAGAAGGTCCGGGTGTACTCGTCAATCCGATCATACACCTGCCGAGTCTGGTCATTGAGTTCGATCCGTCGCCGCTCGGGTTTTCGGGTCGGGACCTTCTCGTCGAGCAGCCCGGCTTTGCGATATTTTCTGAGGGTATCTCGTGTGTTCCGGTGGATGCACGCATCGACCGGTGTCGCCCACGTGAACACATTCTGGAGTACCTTCCAACCATCTTCGCTGAGCTCATCTAGAGCGTCGAGGCGGTCACTTCTCGACGAGATGATCATCTCCTCGTTCAGTACTGATTCCGGATACAGCAGCCGCTTTAGTTTGGTGTCCTCATCAGCCCCGAATGGGTCGATTTGCTCATCGATCGCGACGTCAACCTTCCGACGGTAGTCGTCATACCTCCCTCCATATCCCCGTGCTAAGTTGCAGGCTGCGAGGAGTCGTTGTTTTGCGATACCGCGGCCTTGATCTTCCAACCCGAGTTCGTCGACGAGTCCCTCGAGGACGATGTCTGCGTACTCGATTGAGGAATCAAAGCTATCCTGAAACGTTCCGTTGAGCGTTGCCTGAGACGGGTCACTTGACGTCGAGCGGGACGATAGATCTGCACCTCCATCAAGAACGCTCGACAGCGCTTGCCGGGTTTCGAAGAACTCCACGAATCCGTTCCGATCGTCCCATGCCTCTGGAATGTCGAGAAGCGTCAGGAGGTCGTACAGCTCGCTATGATGGAGCTGCATTGGGGTCGCTGTGAGGAGATAGTAACAGTGGGCGTGGTCGCGAAGCCGTTCGAGTAGATTGTAGAAGTTACTCCCTCGGCGAGCGTTGTGGGATTCGTCGACGACAACGGCGTCCCAGACACCTTCTCGGCCGTCTGGGCTACGCCCTCGACAACTAGCTGGGATGTCGTCTCTCGTGCGGACTGTACCCTCGTCCGCGGGAGCGACCTGATCCCACCGGCCTGTGAGACGCGCTGTGTGCCAGGACATGATGATGACGGTCGGCGTGGGGTCATCCTTCTGAGTGTGTGCGAAGCGCCACAACGGACTATTCGTCCACGCTTCGTCTCGCCGATCCGCGTCGATGTCAAGGTCACCGTTCCCGGGAACAGGATGCTCTTGCCCGAAGGTATCGATGAAGACGTAGTCGTAGTCGCTCCCGCGGTCGTACCGGTAGGCATTGATGTTGAACTTCTCCCAGAGCTCTTCCTGCCACTGGACGGCGAGACTAGCGGGCGTGAGCACGAGCGAGTTCTCGAGTTCGCCGGTTAGACCGAGGCGGGAGAGCGTTAGGCCAACCTCGATTGTTTTCCCGAGCCCGACCTCGTCGCAGAGGAGGTAGGAGTTGGGATACGTATTGACCGCCGTATCAGAGACGACACGCTGGTGAGGCCACGGGTCAATTGTACTCGCCTCTTCGGCGAGTTGGAGGCCGCCAGGAGCCAAAGCACCATCAGCTAAGATACGGCCCTTATCTCCGTCAGTGGGTTCCTTTGGCTCGCGAAGCTCCTCAATGATGTCCGATACCTCCACGTCGTTCTCTGGGGCCTTCCAGTCGATGAGCTTCTCCTCAATGGCCTCGGGAAGATCGAAGACATCGACGTAAGCGTGGTTGTCTTTCCACAGGCGCTTGAATGAATCCCGATCGCCCTCGACATACGGCGCTTGGCCATCATCCCAAGATCGGTGAACCTTGAATCGCTCGTAGTTCCTGGTCCATCCCCCTGCAGTCTCATTGATGCTTCCCTCGAACGAGATACTGTTTCCGTCGGAATCACGGAATATCCCGACCTTCGGATGGAAGATACCCCACTCTCCCCGGCTCGGGATCGCGATTTTGATTTCGAGACGATCTTCGCGGAGTAACCAAGCAAGAAGTTGGAGTTGACGATCAAGAGTCTCATCGTCGAGATCATCTAAGTTCTCATCGAGTTCCTCAGCCATCGCTTCGAGAACGGGTCGGTCCTTTGGCTGAAGTTGAGCACCGACAATCAATCGCATCCTGCCGTCATTCTCCACGAGTGCATCAATGCCGTTGCCAGCTGCAGCAAGAGAGCCACTGTCGAAATACCCGGCAATCCGGTCGTAATGATTACTCCGCTCCAGGGCCGGTACGTAGAACTCCTTGATGAGGTGGGAGGCGTCCTCACTGGGCTGACTCTCGTATATCGATTGCCAATCGTAATCCCGAAGAGAGCTATCCATCTTGTATCCACCCTTGCGCTTAATCTGTTATAAAAAACAGGTCCCCACCGAGTCAAATCACTGGAAGCGTCGCTTGCCTCCTTCCAGCAGTGCAGACGGCTTTACGTCGAGACCGTCGAAGAAGTACTTCTCCGCAGAACTATCCATCGCCCATGTGGTTCCTCCAGCAACTCCTGCTGACACAGCGCTCCCTGTGCCCGGAACGAACTGAATAAGCGTTCGTGCGAATTCTCGAGCTGCAAGTGCACCGACTCCCCCATCGCACTCACGTATTCCTTCACGGTTTCTGTACCGAAATCTCTGCAAGAGAGTGTACCTATAATCGACACCATGAACAATTGGAGTGGGGTCAATAAGGCGACGTCGTCGTCACCGGTGGGTTCGACCTTCCGCATTCATACATCGTCTTCGTAGCAACCACTTCAGCTGAAGATGGAGAGTGGGCGACCGAGGAAAGCGTTCAACGCTCGGTGAAGAACGGTCTTCACCAAGTGGCCGATCTTCGACTACCCTTGGTCGTGCTTCCACTCATCGGCGCTGGCGCAGGCAGACTCAGTACGCAGTCTGCTGCATCAGCAGTTGCTTCGGGGATTCGATCTTCGCGTGTGACTCCCCCGATCTGTGTGAGAGTCGTAGCTCGAAACCCGAGTGATCGGATGGCAGTACAAAATGAGCTACCGACACAGGGTTAGGAGGTCCTCGACCGGGGATATTCTGATCCGCTCAAAGGGCGAATCTCCGCTCAGTTGGAACGCGTCGATCAATCCGGTTCTCCTTCTGAATGGGAGATTTATCCGTGGATCCGCTTCGATCCGTATTCCGGCGACATCAGTGACTACGACGACCGAGAAGACCCGGGCCATCAAACAACCTTCGGACCAACCAAGAAAGCAAAGCAACGTATCGAAGAGCCTCTCGGCGACTTCGTTGAGGACTACGGATACCCCGAGCAGTGGCTTGCGAGGTACGATAGTTTCAATTCACAGATGGGCGGCATCCGAGCTGCGATTGACCACCCCGAACTCACGCGCCAGTTGTACAGCCGTGAACAATCCCTGATCGGTGCCTTACGAGGGCTGGAACACGAGGACTCTGAGTACAGCGACATTCTGGAGTTAGTCTTAGATACGTCAGGGAACGGGACGACGAACCAGACCGTCGCTCGGATCAGATACAGAGTGCCCAGCGAACAGACCGAGACGAGTGATGACATCGCCGACTCATGTCTACAAACCTCGCTGCGAGTGCTCGAATATACCGTTGAGACTCTGAGTCACCCTGACTTCGACCATCCTATGAGTAGCACGTTGGAGGTAGAGCCTGTTGATCGAATCGAGGTCATCGCTCACGCTTTCTCTCAGATTTCCTTTGAGTTAGATATCCCGATGGATCTCGCGGAGGACGTGGTCCACAGCAACCATTCCAAAAGTGCACTTTATGCGACTGCAACCCGCTATGAGAATCACCTTGATTGAGTCCGACCGAATGTCCTCTATGTTTGCCCCTGAAAGAGAAGTATAAACACTGCTTCCCTCCCTCATGAGTACGGGTGAAACAGTCAGAAAGACGAGTTGAGGACAACCATCTATATAAATGAACCAAACACGAGTATGACCATGCAGATTGAGATCTTCACCGAAGACTCTGGCACTACTGCTGATCCAGAATCAGTACAACAGGTCAAAGACTATTTCAAAGGCGGTTTTCTCCCCGTAATGGACCTTGCAAACGAGATCGGGCAGTCAGGTGATGTGACAATTCACATCCTCTCGGGGGAACACGGGTATCTGCTAGGCTCCGATGATGTTTCTAAACTCAATTCTTCGGATGATGATGGTCGATCCCAAGTTGAATTTGAGCGTTCTCTTCTCCAAGCTTCAAGTACAGCTGATATTATTGTGGTTCTGCTGACTACGACCACATTTGAAGAGATAGTCACGTCGCAGTGGGAGAATTTAGTTTCAAACGCAGATCAAGACAGCATCTGGTGCTTTGGTGCTTCTAAGGAAGCTCTATCGTCTGTAGATATCGACCAACTCGAATCAAGGGTTAATTCGGTTGTTCACTACCAAAGGGTTGGTGTAGCTCGAATTGATACCGAAACAAGGCAGGAACTGATAGAAGCCGTAACGAAACGGAATTAGTTCAGGAGTCTTTCAGTTCATCAATCGACTTCGGGCGGATTGACTCAAGTCGCTTCTGGTCAAAGTCGGGTGCCGTCTCATATCCCTTCTCTGTTTTCACAATGTACCCGTGGTCTAACGTCTCTTTGATCCCCGCTCCAATCGAACTTTTATGGAGATCCACCTTCTGGATAATCTCCTGCCTCGATAGAGGGCGGTCCGCTTCGAATACTGCTTTCACGACTTCGTACTGGGCCATACTATTGACTATAGGTGTCGAGCGTATCCTGGTTTACGGTGCCGTCCTGATCTTTGAATATCTCCGAATCCAGATCCAGGTCCAGTAACTCGCCGGTTTCACCCGCTGCAATGTCCCGCGCAATCTCCCAATCCCCATTTTCTTGAGGTAGAACGCGAAGGAGAGCCTCTAACGTCGATTTAAACGCAGGATCTGAGCCGCAGTTCCGATCATTTAGCCAATTCCAAGCTTCGGTAGCTCCCTTGGCATCATACACGTGCATTGCGGCATGGACTTTGTCTAACGCAGTTGCAAATGATAGTGCATCAGGATCTACAGGTTTTCGACTGGATCGGTCCTTAGGCTTCTTATTGACATCTTGAACCCGGTCTTCGTGGGGGCGAAGGAGAATATCTCCGCTCCTTTTCCGCCACATACGGTGAGTTCTCTTTAGGGTATCCAGATCTTCACCCACCCCGATAGCTAAACGACGGCCCTCATCGTACGGGAACCGTTGTGCTTCAAAGACTAACCAACTTAGGAGATACCATTCCGTTGGCGGATCGACGTCTTTGACTCCTTCATTTAGGTACTTCTCGGTAAGGTATCCACGCACAGCCGAACGCGCTTCATCAAGCGCACGCTGGGGTGCGACGTCATTCCCTTCATCGTCCACAACAGGGTATTCCTTGGTGAATACCTCAAGCGTTGGGCCGAATGAAGCCAAGATTATGTCAACTTTTGTGAACTCAACATCTCCTTCGTCTAACTCTCTTGCCTTTTCACGGGCAACTTGGCGAGTTTCCTTCTGGATTTCATTCCAGAGAGTATACTCTTCAGTATCTGTTTTCCGCTTTTCACTAGCTAATAGAATAGTACTTTCAGCAGAGTTTTTCCCGGCGATATGAAGACTGTGTGGGTTTTCAGTACTGATTGGGTGAGTTGCTGTCACTATAAACCCAGCCTCTATCAGAGCAGTAGTAAGGGTATCCCAAGCTTCAGTCTTCTTGTGGGTGAACATTAGGGTGAAGATGCCCGAATCATCTAGAACACGGTGAGTCTCGGAGAAAATATCGCTCATCATAGATTCATAGTCCTGATTAGCAAGTTCCTGCTTCGACTGGCTCTCCCCGGCGATGCCTTCGAACTTTGACGGATTAGCAACCGCTTCTTGATCTTTTGAGGTGAGGTCGGAAGTAAAGAAGGATGGATAGACATCTCCTAGATAGTTCTTTAACCAAACATAGAAGAAATCAGATAATTCAGCGTACATCACGTTATCATAATAGGGTGGATCGAGAACAGCTACTTCAATAGACTCATCATCTAATGGTAGTTGTGCTGCGTCACCTTGATGAACACTGACTTCGCCTTTACTCTCTCCAGAAAGGTCAACTAGATCTGAATAAGCCTTGATGACGTTTCCGAGCGTCCATTCATATCCGAGACCTTCTGCGATTAGATTGTTTTCTGCAAACGACCATTTAAACCCGAAGTCGTGCCGGTCGAACGTATTCCGAATCTTAGGTATTGACGCGTCCCAACTGGTTAGCCAGTTGTTGTAATCTGCTGTTTTGTCTGCAGCAATCGCTAAGAAGGTGAGAATCGCCTTAGCCTCTGCGTCAGGATGTTCCTCCAGTATCTCATCTTTCTTACTTTGATAGATTTCTAAGTACTTGTAGTGAGTCAGTAGCTGCCTCGGGGAATAAAGATCTCTCCACTGAGTAATCCCATACCGATGGAGTTCGTCTGTTTTTTGACCCGAGGGTATTTCCTGGGTCAAGAGCGTCGAAAGCTCGACATTGCTCTCCACCTCTTTTGCGGATTTTTCAAAGGCCTCTTTATCTGCTTGAGTTGGGCTTCGGAAGCCTCGGTCACCAGATTGTAACTGTTCGTTATGGACGGCGTAGAGCTGATACCCAAATCCTTCATTTTGAGCCTGATTCTTAACTTCGTCTCCGTCCACCGTCACATTACAACGAGGACATTCCGCTTTGCCGTACGAGATCGATCCTTCTGTAGGATTGAATTCTGATTTAGTGAGGTCCTTGGGGAGCTCTACGATATCAAACTCCACCTCATCTTCGTTCTCTTGGACTTTTGGTCTAGCAGCGATCCCTTCGCTTCCGGATTCTTTATCGAGCCACCAGTTTGGGGAAAGTGGAATTTCAAGACCACAATCCGGGCAGATTATTGAATGAGCCCAGAGATAAGCTAAAGCTCGTTCGTTACTTTTTGTTGGGAAATATTCCTGTAGTTCTTCCCTGACGTCCTTGTTAATCTCTTCTCCCCATCGCCGGATCTCTTCGGATAGATCCCCATTTACACGAGGGTGCTGAAGGACTGCTTTTAGAATGACAGATGCAACTGGATTCAGTTCATTTGCAATTGTGGGGAAATCATACCGCAGGCTTTCGAAAGGTATCGTCCCTCCACCAGCAGTAGCGTCTAACACAGTAGGAACTTCCCCGTCCCAAGCCTCTCTTACCCGATCATGTATTTCTGACCGGGTATCTTCTGGCGGAGTCCATCTCCAGATCTTCCGATAACCGTAGTGTTCATACTCGGCACCGTCTCTGCTGTCCTCAGTGAGCTTCTTGTCACGGACGTGTTTGTCTATTGTTTTGTCTCTTGGTTTGTTGTTTGGTTGGATACCCATCCAAGACAGCATTTCGTCATCTGTGACTTCTTCTGGCAGCACCGACGAAAGGATGCTCAACCTGGTAGCTGGAGTCGGTCGCCGCGCGAACCAAACATGAACGTAGTTCTGGGGCGGTAGATGAGTGAAATCTTTCCGCTCCCGCTGGGTTTCAATCCCAACTGTCCGAAGTGGTAGTCGGTCTTGTATCTTCAGGTCTGGTCGTCCATCGCGGCCGGTTTGATCATCAGTCATGTTATTGTTTGAGTAGGGATCTCAGTGCCTGTGCACCGTTCGGATATTCTGGCGATCTGCACTTTGCGTACCAGTAATAGCATTCTTCTATACTCATGCGTGCTACACCACGAGAATGCGAGCGCATCCGGTCAACTCGCCTCAATGGTTTCACACCAATGAATCCAAGCGATAGCCGAATTCCAGTCTCCTCGTCCAAGAGTACTGTGGACGATCCCGTTCCAGTCACCTTTGTGGGATCTAAGTTTGTTTCGCGGAGTGACTTATCCAGTAACTGAAGGAGACTTCGCAGGCGTGCTCCAGACAACCTCTTGACTTTGACAGCTACCCAATCATCCCAAGTCCAGTCTTCAACCCCATCGACACTGTCGCCGATAATCTCGTCGAAGGGCACTATCTTCGAGGCTTGCTGACGACGACGTTCGAGCCGACGACGTCGAGCGTCTGCCTGACCAGTTGGTAGTAGCTCGTATAACGTTAGCGTCACGTCGTTACCGTCCTCGTCCCGTACGAGGGCGAACGTCGGACGCCCACCGTAGACGCTACTCCCGAGCGCGAACGACTCGTTCTGTTCCTCGTCGTATTGAATACTCATCCGTCATCCTCCTCGACGTCGCTCGGGCCTTTCGCCTGCGCACGGACGGTGATGTTCGTCCCGTCCAGCTCGTCACCGAGTTCCGCCAGTATGTCGTCTTCTTCGTCCGTGATAGCTTCGGGTTTGTCTACCTGCCATTTAAACTTGAGTTCTATACGTTTCTCGCCGCCGGCACGACCGCTGAACCCTTCGGGACTCTGGTCGAGCGTCGTGAATGCCTCCAGCGGTCCGTTGAAGTCTGCACTGAAGTTGGCGTCGCCGTCGCCCATGTTGGCCCGGCTCTTGTAGGTGAGGTCCACCGTTACGTTCTCACTTCGGGACTTCACGGGCGAACGCTGTGCGACGAACGAACCGTGTTTGAACGGTTCATCGCCTTCAATGTCGATGATGAGCGACGACACGCCGGGCGTCGAGTCGCCACCTGCCTGCGAAACAGCGTGACTCCGGACCTCGCTGAAGGCTCGTTTCGCGCTCATCGACCCTGTCGATTTGTTCCAGGGCTTCGAACCAGTTCTCTTGCACTCCTCGCACTTGATCGGCTCGTCCGATTTGGTCGTGCCCTCAATCGTCGTCCCGCACTCACTACACGAGGCGGGTTTCGACCGGCACTCTTCACAGAGGGATTGCTGGCTGTTCTCCGGAAGTTCAGCGCCGCAGTTGTCACACTCTGTGGCTTTCGGCGGTTCGATCTCGTCTCCGTGCTGGTCGAGAAGGGCGTCGATGCTCTCGAACAGCTCGTACTCTTCGCCGATCTTGACCTGCGAGTCCGAGATTGACGTCGTGACGTCCGGCGAATCGGGGAGCGGGCGGTCGTGGTTCCAGTTCTCAGGCTGACTCTGTGCGTTCCAGTAGGCGGTTCTCGTTTCGCTGTCCCAGTACGCGTATCCGTGATCGGAGACCATTCGCTCGATGGTCTTTCGTAACGGCTTCGTACTTAGGAGGAAGGGGAGGCCAGGCTTCCGGGCAAATTGCGCTTCCAAGTCCGCCGTGGTCATTCTAGCCTTCTGGCTCTGCCAGAGTTTCTGTTCGAACCAGACCTTGCCCTTGGGTTCGTCGTCGTCCCGGATGATCCGGTTGATGTCCTCCATCGTGGCCCGCACTGCGTCGACGAGCGTCGTGCCACCGCCGGCGTCCACGGACGTGATCGTCACATGCGTGAGACCGTCATCGTCCACGTAGAACAGGTGTCGGTAGACGTTCCGTACGCTCTCCCCGAGGAGTCCGCGAGCTTCGTCTTCGCGTTCCCGTAGCTCTTGGAGCTGCTCATCTGAAAGGTCTGCAGTCTGTTGGGAGTCGTCGCGGAGGTCCTCTATCGCCTCTAGCCGAGTTGCTTCATCGATAGCGTTCTCCAAAAGTTCCGAGTCCGGTGCGAGAAAGAGGACGTAATTCTTGTACGAGCGACTTTGGATCTTACCGCCGTGCTTGGCCGCGGTCTTCTCGTAGAGCTGCTGGATTTTATCCGGGATATCGGTTCCGGATCCGCGCTCAGAGTGGACTGGAGCCGTTAGCATGTGCATCACGCAGAGCGTCGGCTGGTTGGCGGTGTCCGGAACGTCTGCTGGCTCCTCGGGGAACATCTCGATGGAGAAGCCTCCACTTCCGACCTCCCGGTCAAGCCGTGCCTCGAAGCGGCTGCGAGCTTGCTCCTCGGCTATGTTCTGAATGCGTTGGTCGATGATCCGGATCAGATTCGGCTCTGCCTTGAACCGGATTTGGTCCTCGTCGTACAGGTAATAGCAAGCGACGTTCATGTCGTCGCCACCGAGGTTCTTCAGCGCGTTGTCGTAGTGGTCGAACGAAATCTCCGGATGGCCAACGGCCGTATTGAGTTCTCGTCTCGGGATCCCGGATGCCTGATCACCGAATGCAAGGCTGTTCCAGAGGACAGTTGTCGTAATGTGTGAGCCGAGGGCCGGTATTCCCTTCTCGGTCCACTTCGCATCCTCAAGCTGGGCGTGGGCGGTCCCGTCACGTGTATAAATATCTGCAGTGACCGCCGCACTGAGATCGATGAATTCGAACAGCGTCTGGTTCAGTGTCGCGCGAATACTCCCATCAGGTTCGTCATCTCCTGGAGTCAGGTCGTAGAGTCGAATGAAGTGGCGCTCGTATTCTTCTGGTTGGTTGTTCCAAAGGTGATGGACTGCCCGACCCAGAAGTTTGAGAGCGCCCCGCGTTCGTTGGAAGTCAGGAATCGTATCGATTTTCTCCGTTAATGTCTCGGTGACCGTCGGATGGAACGGGAATTCCCGCTCGAGTTTCTCCCTGTAAGCGTCGCTGCTCACTTCCTGCGGGAACTGTCGGGGAGCTTCGTCGTAGAAGTGGAAGTACCGATCTGCGATATCGCTGCCCACCTCGAAATCTATCTCGTCGAACAGCCGATGTTGGAGGACGGCCCCGACCTCTGTTTCTCCTGTGGGGGTAATTATTCGCTGTTGGCGGACAACGATTTGGTCGAGCTCGTCGACAATTCCGCGAATTTTCTCTGCTTCGTCGGAGAAGGCAGAGTCTGCAACGCTGTAGATGACCGTTAGCGAGTCGTCTTGGGCTGCCGTGGTCAGCAACTTCTTGATGAACGAAATGGTGTGACTCGCGAGCGTTGCATCCCCGAGGCTCTTTGAGGAAGCATCTTCGAGATATTCGGCGATCTCGTCGATAAGGACAACCGATGGCTGATCGTCGAGTTCCAAGAGGTCCTTCAGTGCATTTGTACCAGGAACGTCGTATTCGCGATCGTAGCTCTCGATTTCTCTGTACCCTTCAAGCCCGAACAACTGATACGCAATCTCCCCCCACATCGTATTGGTGTCGGGCGCGTTCGGGTCAGTCCGGCTACTTCGGGCACTTTGAGCATCCACGTGGCCACCGACGAACACTGCGGCATTCACGTCGAGGCCGTCCTCGACAGCGTCCAGATAGTCGGATGCAAGATCCTCGGTGGCGACGAACTTAGAGAGGTCTCCTACACCGGAAGGATTAGTCGCTAAGTGATGTGATGCGATGAGCTGGTGGGTTTTCCCGCCACCAAAGGTCGTATCGAGACAAAGAATACTGCTCGAATAGCCATGAGCATCCCGTCCGTCGGCAGAGAGAAATCGACCGGTGAGGTTACTCAGTAACGTCGTGAGTCCCTCGGTGGGATACGTGGTTCCGAAGAATTCGTCCGTATTTCGATACACCGATGCAGCTTCATCCGGCTCGTGCGCTACTGTAGCGAGGTTCGCCGCAAACTGTTCCTCCTCAAGTGTCCCATCGATGACGTCGGATCGAGGCTGACAAGCCTCAAAAAGAGATGCAATATCTTTCCCTTGTTTACTCATCGTATGGGGCCACGTGCACTGCACATCACCATAAAGCTTCTAACAGAGTCATCAAAGAAAACGCCACTACCGATTTTATTACACACAGCACTGGATTTCGTTCGATTGTTTGGTGCGCAATCCTCTGGTTATGAAGTCTAGGTGGCCCTAGAACATCAATTCTGCGACAGTTTTATGCTTGAATGGGTCGTTTCTTGGATTGTCTCCCTTAGAAAAGAAACTCGGAGACAAGGAGAGCAACATTGAGTTCGCACGCAGAAACCAGAGAACTCCGTAGAGGCCAGCAAACGATACACGAAGCGGTCAATTCTCACCGGATATACGAACCGGTTAGAGGTATTCATCCCCGCGTCGAGCTCCCGGACCAGAAATACGAGGAGTGGCTCAACGGCAACCAGGATGTCGAGTACGTAGTGATCAATTTCTCGGACGCCGAGGAAGTGATTGAGAGAGACGGCGACCTCTCTCATGTCCTTGAGCCAGGGCATATCCCGGTAATCCTCGGTACGGAGCACGACGCCGATGTGAACGAACGAACCCTACAGGATGTTCTAGACGTTCTGGAAGTGGCGCAGCCAGCAATCTACGTCCCGGACGTGGTCTACAGCTACAACTGGATGCAGGACGAGATCCAACAAAACGCTCTTGACGCCTACACAGACCACGTCAGAACCCTGCAGGAACTGGTGATCGATCACGACCTGGATATCCGCCTGATCCCGACGAACAAGGGATGGAAGTACAAGCACTTCATGGAATACCAGGAGCTATACGACGACTTTGATTACGAAGAGTTCGCGTTCTATGCCGTCCAGTACACTGGCGGGGACGCAGGAAACGCGAGCAATGTGCTCCGAAGCCATGTCAGGAACGTCATCGCAGCCCTGGATCCAGAGGACGTTTTCCTGATTGGACGGCTTGCGGAGGACGACCTGTTGGATTTCGCTCCGCGTGTCCGTGGAGCCACTGGGCTTCGGCAGTGGAAAGACGCCTGTACTACCGAGGACGGGCTTTCACAGGATCCGTGGCTGGAGTTCCAGGAAAGCCGTGAGGCAAAGCTTTCGCTCAATGACGATCAGGAGCAGAGGCCTGTAAACGAGTTCAGCGACAGGAAGGAGGACAACTGAACAATGTTCGTATTCATGGGTTCGTACAGCGGAGGCGGCGGAGGTTCGTCGGGTACTGATGATTCCCAGGACGAAGGATCGACAGATGACCATACACAGACCGGTGTAGATGATTATGTTGGCGACGACGGAGGCCACGATTCCGGCCAGAATTCCTCTGGCGGAACTGGTCCTGCTGTAGTGCCGGGAGGATCCAGCGGTGGCGGCGGTGGTGGAGGCGGTGGAGGTGTAATTACCGAGCCGCCAGAAGGCGATAGCGGTGAAGCCGACGAAGGTGGTGAAGATGAGGATGAAGAGGAGGGGCCGGATTCACCGGACACCGAGGAACCGGATGTCGAGCCTGAGGACGATGGGGAGGACGAGGACAACGAGGATGACGATACTGTCGTCGTAGTTCAGGAGGTCGATGCGTTGAGCGCGATGTCGTGGGGTGTCCAGCCGGTGATGAAACATCTCGAGGAGTGCTACGGGGAGGAGACCGAGCTCTTCTACAAACCGGCTCCTGTCTGCGAAATCGACCCGGAGCAGGAGAAGCAGAAGTGGATTGACGCCGGTCAGCAGCTCGGTATGCCGGTTGATCCTTCGTTCTGGGACGATGACCCGCCGGAGTCTACGGAGCTGGTCAACAGGGCGTTCAAGGCAGCCATCCAGCAGTACTGTGGTGAGGATTACATCCGGGCGTTGTGGCGTCGGGCCGTCGCAGCTGGCGAAGACATCAACGACCGGGGGGCCTTGATCGACCTGGCGTCAGATCTCGGCCTGGATCTGGAACAGTTTGAGGAGGATCTGGACGATGCCCAGCCGGAGACAGGGGATCGGGAAGAACTCCCGTTCACATTCATGGAGATCCGGGGGAAACCGGTTCCCAAGAGTGGCCGTGTCCGGTACGCTGACTTCAAGGAACAGTTCACGTTCCAAGGGATCGAGGAGCAGGAACCGCAGGAACTTCTGGGATTCGTAGAGGAGCATGGTCCCGTGGCTACGCCCGAAGTGATGGAAGTTTACGGAATTCGGCGTGAGGAAGCGGTGCAGCGTCTCCAAGATCTCGCCGGTGTTTCGTCAATCGACGTCGGTGGCGAGCGATTCTGGTTAATCCAATAATCTGAAGATGCTTTACTGAGTTATTATCGTGCTGTAACTTTCTACTCGTCACTAGGTTCAAGTGTACCCTCCTTCATTCCTGGACAGGAATGGACAGCCCGAAAGTATTCTACGGCCCTTCATTCTCAATTCTCAGGAAAAAGGCGTTTTCGCGGGCTGGTACCGACGCTACCTATCAGCCAGGATCCGTTCTTCTGTTCGACTCTAACGACGCACAGCTTGAGACCCACTGCGAGGCTTGGACGACCGCATCGGATCGCACCGCCCTCCAACTCAATACCGAGGGACTCGCATCCTTCGTCTCGCGAGCCCAGGACCGACTTGTCACTCCCACACCGGACGTCGGAACCCTGGAACGTCAACGGATACTCGAACAGGCGCTGGATGGACACGATGGTATCGAGGACGCCCGCCGATACGTCGACCAGTTCTCGGAGCTCTTTCGAGAGCTGGAAGCCCACGGTGCGTTCTCCACCGACGACGTCAGCGATTTCCTGTCGAACAGTGACGTAGACCCCTCACGCACCGAGACCGTCGTCTCCGTCTTTGAGTCGTACGTTGATATCCGCAACAAGCTCGCCCATCCACACGCAGAAGTCCGGAGCCAACAGTTTCTGAACGTTGCCGACGCGTCTGGGTCCCTGGCTGAAGCGTTTCCCGAACTCGAGCACGTAATCGTGTCCGGATACGTCGACCCCTCGCCAGTGGAGATGGCCGTCTTCGAGCGACTCGCATCGGAATTTCCGATGACTATCGTTTTGCCGGCCACTCAGCGGGAGGCTACCGACGTAAGTGGCCGCGTGGGACCGACACCCGACGGAACCGACTCCATTCTCTCGACCACGCTGAGCGCCTATTCGGACCTCGAACTCGACGCCGAATACGTCGAACCCGCCAACGACCGCCTAACGACCAAAATCGCCAGCCGACTCTACACGCCAGCCACGAGGGACGAGTCACTCGACGCCACCGGACAGGTCTCCTGGCACGAGGCCCCGACTCCCGACCGCGAAGTCCGTCACCTGGCACGTCGCCTTCGCGAACTACTCGCGACGACCGATACCGACCCCGACGATGTGCTGGTGCTGGCCCCGGGACTGCTGTCCTACCGGGACCGAATCGACGACGTGTTTGCGGAGTACGAGGTGCCCCAAGTTGCGTCCGTCAGCATTCTCCTCGAACGAACCTATGCCGGTCGAGCAGTCCTCGACGCTATCGGCCTCTGTGCGAATCCCGATACGGAGCAGCTCGCCCGTCTAGCCACGAATCCGGCGGTGACGCTCGATGGTCTCGAAACTACTGCCCTGACTTCACTCATCGACCGACTGCCCTCCTCGGAACTCGACTCGCTTCGAGACCACGCCGACGATTCACTGCAGGACCCACTCCAGGAGGTCCTCGAACGAACGAGAGCTGTTCGTACTGCCGAGGGGGTACGTGCGCTGGAGCAGTTCGGCCATCTACTCGACTTCCTTTCCCTTCGATCGAACGTTGACGAGTTCGACATCGGAGCGGTTCGCGCTGCTGGTCCCGACGATGAAGCCGCCGCCTCGCCGGAGCAATCAATGGGGACTCACCGTGCAGACGTTGCGAAAGTAATACTCGGCTACGAGGAGCGCGCCGTCCAACAGGTATCTGAAATTCTTGACTCGCTTATCCCGGTTTTGGAACGGGGCGTAGAGGACCCAGTGGCCGAACTCGAAAGCACCCTGCAGGGCGTCCGTGTTTCGCCGCCCTCCCAACCCGATGATGGCCGGGTTCGCATCGTCGGTCTCGAGGACACGCCGATGGCCGAGTACACCCACCTGTTCATCCTCGGCGCGAACCGGGAGCACCTTCCCAGTGACCCGACCCGGCCCCGCTACTTCCAATCGCTCGGTGACGAACTGGGGCTGTTCCCACAGGAGAGAGACAGAGCTCTCGCTCGCTATCGCTTTGGCCTGCTTCTGGCTAACGCGGAGACTGTCCACGTTACGACGCACGCAGAAACGATGAGTGGCGAGGATGCCCTTCCATCTCCGATGCTCGAGGAGCTCACGTCCGTCGCCACCCTCGACCGGACCGAGGGAATTGCGGACGAGCGTCGCGGCTCTCGGGAGGACATCCAGCGAGCGTTAGCTGGCGCCAGTCCCGAGCGGCTTGACGACGCTCTCGAGTCGGCCCGGGCAAACGGCCTCTTCTCGTCCGAGCAGGTCGAGGCGATGCGGGCCGGGGCGGCTACCTGCGACAGTCGAGCCAGTGCAGAACCGACGCGCTACGACGGACAGGTCGACCAAGAGACTCTCGGGCGGGTCGGTACCGACCTGACGAAAACGCCGTTTAGCCCGTCGCGACTCAACACGTACGCAGAGTGCGGATTCAAATACTACCTGGACAACGGGTTAGATCTCACTGTTCCGGAGGATATCTCGCCCGACGCCGGTCGCTTTGCCGTTGGCGATGTCGTCCACCAGGCGATGGAGTTCTTCTATGCTGATCTGCTGGGCGACAGTGATGGTCCGGTCGGGCTAGAGGAATACGACCGTGACGACCTCGAGCAGCGATTGTTAGCTGCCGGGCAACGGGCAGTAGATGAGATCGATGCGGACTTCGACAGTCCGTTCGATCGGCATCAGCTCCGGACCATCTTCGCCGGCCTCGCCGATCCAGGGGATAACGAATTCTACGACCCCCCAGGCCACCCAAGTGGAACTGCTGAAACCCAGGAACAGGGGCGCGGACTACTGGTCCGGATACTGGAACGGGAACTCTCTGATGACGGGGGTAACCCCCTCTTCGTCGAGGAGTGGTTCGGTGGAGACGACAGCCCTGTACGGCTTACCGATGAGACGACCGTCCCGGTCCACGGTGTGATCGACCGTCTCGATATCACGGCAGACGGGAACGATATCGGAGCACGGGTCATCGATTACAAAACCTACTATCGAGACGCTCGCGATGCCATCGAGGGGTTCGACTTCCAGATTCCCACCTACGTACTTGGCGCGAGGAACCTCGTCGAGGAGGAACTCGACACGGTCCCGACAGCAGTCGATGGCGAATATCGAGTGTTCAAACCACCTTCCACAGTTCAACACCCGGCATCGCTTGGGGACCGCGTCGAGTGGGACTTGGATACGACGATCGATCGGTTCCTCTCCGAGGTCGTCCCCTCGCGGATCGAGGGGGCTATTGATGGAATCAGGGCGGGCGCGTTCCAACCCGCCATTGTCGGGGCAGACGACGCGGGCTGCCACCATTGCGATTACGCAGACGTCTGTGACGTACGGCACCATCGCCGGTTCGACGCGATTGAAGCAATTGACGAGGCGGACCATCCCGCGTACGTCCCGGCGGCTGCCCGGCCTGGGTCGGTGAGTGACCACGTGCACGTCGCCGGGTCTGACGGTGAGACGCGATGAGCCTCGAACGCTCGGATTCGGGCGACGACCCGACCGACGAGCTCGAGCTAACGGACGAGCAACGCGCCGCGCTCGAACTCGACCGTAATATCGCGATTACGGCAGGGGCAGGAACGGGGAAGACGACGACGCTGGAGGAGCGGTATCGCCACATTCTCGAGGAGGAACCGACGCTGGACCCCACCAACGTGGTCACGATCACGTTCACCCGAGACGCAACGGCGGAGCTCAGGGACGGTATCCGCGAGGTCGTCGACCAGCAATTGGCAGGTGCGGACACTGACGAATACGAACGCTGGCGACGAGCAAAGGACGCTCTCGAAGACGCCTACGTCCACACAATCCACGGATTCTGCAGCCGACTCCTCAGAGAATACGCGGTTGAGGCTGACGTCCACCCCGATATCGAGACACTCGACGAAACCGACAGCGACGTGCTGATCTCGACTGTCGTGTGGGATATCATTGCAACCGCGTTGGACGAGGGTGGGGACGAAACAACGCTTCAGCTTCCGGAACGACGCGTCGACGCCATCTCGGATGACGTTAGGCAACTCGCCCAGCTCTACGACCGAGACGAACTGCAAAACCTTCTGCAGGGACTCGTGTCCGAGCGGCCAGAAAGCGACACGTGGGCGGATACCGTGCTTGGAAAGACAGAAACCGAGTACGTGGAAGACGTCGTCGCACGGGCCTGTCCGGTGGACCCAGACGAAGCTGATACTCTCGCTACGCGGGACGATGTTCTCGATGCACTCGAAACCATCCAGGGCCTCGCCGGGCAGGAGTTCGGATTCACGGCTGAGGAAGACGATGGACTGGCGACGCTCCGACGGCTCGAGTCGGTATTCCCCGCAGACGGCATCAATGAGGCCTCTACCCTCGACTACCAGCGGCTGTTTCTCGAGGTCTGCGACGCCGCCACGTCCAACAGCGGCAATGTGTATTCGCAATCGCACTACTACGCCGGATCGGCTACCCGATGGGGAAGTCACGGCCGCGAAGCAGAAAACGAGTCACTGCAAGAGGCGTTTCAGACACTCATCCATGCCCTCGAGCCGGAATCGCGAGACCTCGTCGACCTGGACGCAGCAATCACGTCTGCTCCGTACGTCTTTGCGCTGGCCCGTGTCTATCAGGTCGTCCGAGACGAGTACGAGGCCCGCAAAGCGGACCGGAACGCGCTGGACTACTCGGACCTTCTCGAGCGCACCGTCGAGTTCCTCGAAACCCACGACCGGGCCCGCCGCGAACTTCGCGAGCAGTTCGAGTACATCATGGTGGACGAGGTTCAGGACACCGACCCACGGCAGTGGGACCTCATCCGACTCTTGACCGGAACGAACGCACCGGAGTTCGACGGGCAGAACGTCTTCCTCGTCGGCGACGAAAAACAGAGCATCTACCGCTTCCGCCAGGCGGACGTGACGATGGTTCGCCGGACCCGCGACCAACTCGCGGCGGCGAATCCGGAGGGCGTCACACCGGATGCAGAACTGACCGGGAATTTCCGCTCGCTTCCCGAGACGCTCGAGTTCGTCAACGACCTCTTCGACCGGATATTCCAACCAGCGGCTGACGAGTACGAACCGTACGAGGCAGAACCCCAGCGACTCACTGCCGAGCGCGACAAGGGGACGGATATCGAGGTATCTGTCGAATACCTGCTCACGCCGGAACGTGACGAGGACGTTGCTGCGATTGGAATGGAGGGCTCGTGGTTGGCCGAGCGGACGGTCGATTCATCGGCCGAGCGCGAGGCACTCGCGGTTGCCGCCAGACTCACACGCCTGTTCGAGAACCCTCCCACAATCTACGACAGGGAGGACGATGAATACCGACCCGCGAAACCGGACGACGTCGCCCTCCTGTTTCGGACGACGACGCGATTGCGCTCGTTCGAGCGTGCACTCGAGGAGTTCGACATTCCCTATTCCAGCGTCGGTGGCCAATCGCTGTATGACACGCCGGAGATAGAGCCATTGGTCAACCTCCTCCAGGTCCTACAGAACCCTGAGCGGGACGTTCCGCTATATGGCGTTCTCCGCTCGCCACTCTTCGGATTTACCGACGACGAGCTGGCGGAGCTGTACCATCCCGAAGCGGGCTTGTGGGACCGCCTTCAGGAAGCGGGTGGTCCGCTCGAAGCGGCAGCACAACGGATCCAGAGGTGGCGGAATGCCTGTGGCATCGACCGAAGAGAGCGCTCGACCAAGTGGGGTGCGTTCATTTCACAGATTGTCGACGAGACCGGATATCTGGTGGCGGTTGGCGCGGACGAGCGAACCTCACAGGCCGTCGTGAACGTCAACCAGTTCCGCGAGACGCTCAGAGGCTGGGAAGAAGGGGCAGCGCTCCCGATTGCGGACGTACTCAAGCGTATCGAACGGGAACGTTCGTTAAATGACGACGTCGGCGAGGCCGAGATACCGTCCGACGTGGAAGGCGTCCAATTGCGGACAGTCCATTCGGCAAAGGGACTCGAGTTCCCCATCGTGCTCGTTCCGGAATTCGGCCGGGGTGCCGGCGGACACGCGACGATCTCCGATGATTCGGGCCGGTTCCCGAAAGACCTCGCCTATCTGGAAGAGGTGGATGGAGACCCGGTTCTAGGAATCAAAGGCCCCGATCCCGAGGACCCACTCGGCACGACTGCAACGCCCGACTGGACGCTGGCAGAGGCCGTCCAGACCCGCGAAGAACGAGCCGAGGCCAAACGCGTCCTCTACGTGGCAACGACGAGAGCGCGGGACCATCTCATCCTTTCGAGCACTCACCGCTTCGAGGAGAACGATGCGGGCGAACTCGGACTCGCAGAACCCGAAGATCCACCGTCTTGTTGGCGGGATCTGGCCCAGCCTGTTCTTCTGGAGGACCGTGGGGTTTTGCAGGAGATACGGACCGACGGTGTGGCTCACTGTGAGGTGTCCAACAGCAACTACGAGGTCCGCAGGCCACCAGCACCGACCGACGGCCCCGGCATCGAGCCAGAAGGAGAGCTAGCGCATTCTGTCGAAATTGCGTCTCCGGAGTTGCGTCCGACGAAGACGGAGATGTCAGCTACGGAATTTCGTGACCTCATCGCCGATCGATCGGATGGGCAAACGACGGACTCCGAATCGGCATCCGAACGAGCGGCGTCAGATCCGTTCGTTCGAGTCGACGGTCGGGAGGGGCTCGCGTCGACTGAATTCGGGACTCTGGTGCATCGTCTCTGTGAGCTGGCGCTCAGTGGTGTGGACATCGACTGGGAGGTGCATCCATATCGAGTCGTGGAGCAGCCCGAACGGCTCACGCCTGACGACGTCGACCGCGCTCGTGAACACGTCCGTTCTGGCGTCAGCCACGTCCGTGATTTCGAGACGGAACCCGACGTGACCGGTTCCTACGACGAATTCCAGGTCACACTTGACCTGGACGGTGGACGCATCGTGGGAGATATCGATCATCTGACGGTGACCGAAGACCGCTACTACGTTACCGATTACAAAACGGACTCCCTTGGCCAGCGGACTGTCGACGAGTTGGCTGAGCACTACTGGCCCCAGTTGCGCTTGTACGCCTGTGCACTACAGCAGGCCGCTCCGAAGGACGAGGTCGTGTTACAGCTCGTCTTCACAGAGGGGGACGAACGTCGGACTGAGAGAGTGCAAGCTAGCGATGCTAATCGATATCAGACGCAATTTGAGAAGATTCTGTCCGATTCGCCCCTCAAATGAAACTTCGTTGGTTGGAAGAGTATTTATTCTTCTTCGAGCTCTTCGCCACCATCATCGCCCACCAATTCGCCCAGATCAACCTCTTCCGATGGGGGCTGACCCGGCTGGTCTAAACCCATTGCAATACGACGCTTCAGCGCCGATGACGAACGGGTTAGTTCGGAATTTTCTTTTAGCATAGGTGGGTCCACATCATGCACTACATGCTGAAGTCATAACTATTTTGCTCTACCGTCTCATTTCGCGCTTCCATCTCTGCCTCAATTATCTCGTCATGGATATCGCGGAGTTCGGATACTTCCGTTTCATCGAGATCCCTGCGGCCGTCTTCAGAGATGACTGCGATATCCATCTCTCTCCCTACACCTTGGGCTTCTTCGGCCTGAGACTTCGCCTCAGTCACGGATAGAAGGGCATCGCTCAGGCTACAACTGTCATCGTATCGGTTGCGAATGAATGTTGAATTGGCAGGCTCACCTCCACTTCCGACCGTCAGGTACCCGATTGAATCATTTCGTGCCATATCGTTATGGAGGATGTTATACAAGTGACCACCATTCCCATCCACTCCAGCGAGTAAGATGTTCACTTGGCTTAATGTCTCTTCTTTTTTCTCCATTATGTCCTGATACATGCCTTGGACCACACCGGAGTTCATCTGGTTTTGAATCTGGTTGAACGTGTTGAGGTCAAGGTCGTGTGGACTTAGTACCTGCCTATTTATTGTTTCTCTAACCACTTCTTGAAGCCCCTCCATAGCGAATTCGCCGATCTGCCTCGTAGTTCCTGGAGAATTACTAGATATTTTACCCTCTATTTTATAAAATACTTCATCAGCGAGGGAGACTGAGCCCGCGCCAACTCCGACAGCAACACATGGTGAGCTGCCATCGGCACCGAACACATCCAGCATCTTACTACTGGTATGTTCGTATTCACGGCGAGCAGCTCTACCACTAGTAACAAGCCTATCAGCTGCAACGACAACTTTGGGGCTGTCGGTTTCTGCCTCGCATATGGCAGCGATTCCTACAGTCATATATTAGGACATATGTCACATCTATGTAAACCCAACGTCTGGATCACATGGCGAGCAAAAGTCAATAACTTTGAAAACATTATACGAAAACAGATATCGGTGTGAATACAACCGAAGTAAATCGCAATAGAGTAGAGAAACCTAGTGCGATAATAAGATGTTGTTCGATATTGTACTTCGATATTTTTCAAGGAGGAAATCGAATTTTCACGGTTCTCACATCGCTTCTTATTCCTATCCCAGGATTTGTCTTGTTTGGCAGTTTGAAGCGATATATTTTTAGCTTATTTCTCAAGACGATCATATATTATTGATGTCCGGCGGGAAACCCACCAGGATATATTCTCTGTTTGTCTTGTAGCTCCTCGAGATCTTCTCCTTCTATTTTCCCATTTCGGACGAGCACACCAACCTCTGCATCTGTGATATTCTTTCCCTGTTCGAATTGCCGATACAGCTTTTCAGGATCGGGATTGTACTCGACACTGATCGAGACATTCGCATCCGTGGCCCGACCAGTTGATTGGAATAGTTTGTCGCGGTTCGCTGCCATCAGTATACCTCGTTCGAGACACTCCTCGAACCGGGGCTGGTCCTGTTCGAGTGCGAGATAGGCAAACGCAGTCATCGACGAGATTGCCTCCTCTGTTTCGTCCTGGCCGAGCTCCTCAACTACCTTCTCTCGTTCGTCCGTTTCGAGAAAGAGATACAGGAGAGCGAAATCATCGAGCCCGTTGATGACTCGTTCTCGGATGTCCTGCCGCCTATTGGCATCTGTCTGCGGCTGAGCGTATTCTTTCAGCCCGCAGAGATACTCTCGGTCGGTCGCCGAGAGGATCCCGCGTGGCCGGTCCTCTGGGGTCACCAGTGGTTCGCTATCACCCTCTTCTACGCTGCCAGTTGCCTCCTCGATACCGTCGAACAATTCCCCGAGTTCCTGGTCTCGGTCATCTACCATGGTTAGTCTATAATAGCCTAATAACTAAATTGTTTTCACTCGAAATTGATTTGGCATCTCGGGTCGAATCTAGTAACCAGAGTTAGAAAATGACGGTGGAAAACGGCCGCTCAACTCGGGGCGTTCACGGTTGCAATCCCGCTTGGAAAGACTGGGCCAGGACGGACTCGAACGCCGGTCGGAACTCTTCGAACGGTACTACATCCGGTCGACTAGACCAGCACTACAGGCGATATAACGGCAACAATCGGTTTATTTGGCACTCTGCTCCTGATTCGAATTTCCTCCCTCGGCCGGGCCTCTCTACTCTGTGCTTCATCCGTGATGCCTCGGTCAAACTTGGGCCTCATTCCCCCGATCTACTCCGAGTCACTCAGATATCGGCCACTTCGGGCAAAACCGACTACATTCGGGGGGAGCCCGCTCGATGAGCACCACTGACGACGTCGGCGAATTCGTCAGTGAGAACAGTGAGCTCATCGGCCGGGTGCTTGCCTGCGGCAATGACGAAGCAAGAGCATATGCGTTGGCGCTTGTCGCCAATTCCGGGGAGCCAGAGCGTGTTGAGGAAGTGCAACGTCAACTCGAGCAAATCCGTCGTGAGATGGAAGCGTGAAGGCCACACCACTCTCAAAATCCCGGCCACTCGAAAAATCCTGACTTGATGGATACTGGTAGGGCGAATATGATAGTGTTCGGCGGTTCTGTGGAACTCTAAGGATGGTATGGCTTTGAGCTGCTGTATTGAATATCGAGCCTTTGCTCACTGGGCGCAAGAAATCCCTCATTGATGACGATTTTTGGGACACTTAGATAGCTATGTTTTAATAAATGACATGAACTTTAACAGTATTAATGTAACTGACGTTGGAATTACGAAATATGACCTCCGTCGCTGATGATATAGAGCTATTTGAGGCTACGCTTCAGCATTTAATTTCTGACTTCCAAAGTCATCCGTTTCATTATGGCAATGAGAATCCGGTCATGCCAGAGCTGTATCGGGAGCTTCGTAAGCGACTTTCTCCAGAAACCGTCCCCCTAACATACCGCCAAGACCACAGCAACATGGAAGACTGGAGAAATCGGGAGTTGTTCGAACGATTGGAACGGGAGAATCAGGAGATCCCGCGCGTACGTCCTGAGGTCAGGTTCTATGATGATGGGATCTGGGGAGGAGCGAAAACCGATTTCGACCTTGCGGTCTTTCCTGAAGGAAACGAAGTTGTGATGCAAGGTAAGAAAGAAGGAATCGGGAATTTCGTAGATATTCCCAGAACGCAGCTGTCTGTACTATGTGAGATCAAGCATTCGATGAATATGAGCGGGCAGTTCCGAAGCGGTGGTGAGACAGACATCAAAGCACTATCCGAGTATCCTGGTGACGTAGGTAGACGGTATTTTCTGTTCGTGGATTGGTGGCCTCGGGACGGCTACGGCAATACTACGTTTGAAAAGGATGTACGACAGTTAAAAGAGAGAATTGGTGAGGTAGCCAATCGCGTTGATGTCGCGTATCTGCCGCGCTCAGGCAAAATTCAGTTTGTTCGTAATATCAGCCAGTAAGTCTGGAGTGCTGTCTTTGCGATATTTTTCGTCATATCTGCTTTTAGCAGGAAGGACGAACCCAGTGAACTCTCTACTACGCTACAAATCACCCTTTGCCGAGTTCAACTGTGACGTGCTGCCGCTATCATAGGCCCGCCGCCAGAGTTTGTGAACAATCCGAGCAACGACAGGTGGCTGCTCGGCCGTGAGACAGGACCGCTCGATGTCCTGCGACGGCGCATCAGGTGGTGGATGGAAATGCTTGTCTGGTCCCCCGACTTTCGGATGGTAGTCCCACCGGAAGTTCCGGCCGATTGAATCGGTCTGGTGGACGCTGTAGTACCCTTTCCGGTACCATCGAATATCGAGCCGGCAGTCAGTTGCGTCGCCTATACCGTCAGCAAAATACACGCGCACCATTCTCGGGTCAGCGGGATTCTGGAATCCGACCCCTTCGATGAGGCCGTCGAGGCCCGTGAACGCAGTGCGAACCTCGTCCATCGCGATAACGTCGAGCGTTCCGAGTTCACCGTCGAGATCGTCGTCGGGTAACATTTTGACGCTTCTCAGGCCGCACCCTGGCTACCGAATCCAGCAAGAGAGCCCACGGCGGACTGACCCGATTTCTCTTCTTCCTTCGAGGCATCTGTAGTGAGTGGCCCACTCCCATCGGGGTCAAAGTCGTAGAGATTCAAGGCCGCCTTGGCGATGTCGAGATTCTCCTCGAGGTCGCGCATCCGGGACACGTCCGTCCAGCTATCGTCACCGAGCTCCAGCTCCGTCGCGAGGTCGTCCGCGTCACTGACGCCGTGCTCGTCACGAAGTGCCGCCAACTTCTCGCGGAGGTCGACGATAGCATCTTGGAGTTCCTCCTTCGAGTAGTGGGAGTGGAGCCCCGCTATCCGACGCATTGCGAGCGTACTCGGTGACCGCTTGTACTTCGTCCCGCCGTCGGCTGAGACCGCTGTCACCCGACCTACTTCGGCCAATGACTTCAGGTGGCGTCGGGCAGTCGGTTCGGCGACCGCCGCACGTTCGGCTACCTCCTTCGCGAATGCTGGCTCGGAGGTCGTATCGATGACGGAGGTGATGCGATCGAACGCAGTGGTGTTTTCCTTCCACTCTTCGATGGCAGCCTCGTTTACGTCGCCCTTCCAGGGTTCCGTCAAATTAGTATTGTCTGTCATTGCTGCCCCGTTTACTCAAACGAACGTCCGCCCTTGAGATACATATAACTTTTCCCAGGAAATATATTGTGCCTCCCGTTTCGGGATTCCACGATAACGAAGTGGCCTATTCTCTCGGTCTGTCCACCAATGGCCCTCTCCAAGCAATCGCTTCTCCCATTCATCTTTGCTACATAGGGTCGTAACGAGGGTTCCGCCTTCCCGTCTACTGAGATACTCCAAGTCTCAGCACAACAATTTGTATAACTATTTCTTTAGAGATAACCGATAGGGCATTATGGCGATGACGGAATTCATGGACCCGACAGCAGCGAAGATCGTGTTAGCGGCCCATCGAGGTGATTCAATCAATCGAATCGCAGCGAAGATCGGGGTCTCATATTCGTGGGTATACGAGTGGATTGAGCGTTTAGAAGACCATCAGATTATCTCTAATACCGATAATGGAATTCGGGTCGCCGATCACGAATTGCGGCAGCAATACGCCGAGATGATGGCGGCCTTGTATCGTCGCGACACCGTAACGCAAGAGGAGGCGTACGTGATTCCCCACTTCGCCGGGATGGAATTTGCCTACACCGAGATCGACGCGGCGTACGTCTGGACCCACGGGGGCTACCAGGTTGCCCGTAGCCACGACGATTACCCGGTCTTCACTGCGGTCCACGACCGTGACATCGAGCGCTGGATCGCGTTCTTTGAGCAGTTCGGTATCGATACGTCGGTTGAGGACCGGCCCGACCCCAGCGACGTTGACGAGACAGTTCACTACGTCTTGTTCCCGGCGACTGATGGCATCGATGCGGAATGGGTTGACGGCAATCCAGTCATTCCTTTGGAGGAGACAGTCGAACAGATGATGGAGAACCGCCCGGCGTACGAACCGGCCTTGGAGATCATCTCCGAGGAATACGACATATAGATCGACGCCCACCTTAACCAGACGCCGGCTACGAGCTGATCGAGGTCGAGCCATCAATGACCATACCCGGGCAACAAGCCGAACTCGTCAATACTCTAGGCGGTACACGACGCAGACTTGCCCCTCGTCCTGGTTGGCGGTTGGGCTATTTGGCATTTCAGACGCGGTTTACCACCGACAGGGCCGCAGTTTGGTTTTTGTCCTGCATTAATCGCTCTTTCCGAGATCGATCAAACTACCTGCATATTACGTGATGGTTTGACCAGCCTTAGGCTCTAAACCATGGAGTGTCCGAGTATCTTTCCTATCCTAAACGAGAGGGTATCGGGTTGGTTTTGTAATCCCATACACGGGGGCTGTAACCTTACTTTTCGATACCCTCGTCAAGTAGTCTCTCAGACCGGCAACCCGCTCCGATTAATGGCTTTCAACGTACCATTCAGCCAGTTGTTCGCCGAAGAACGGCTCGATCTTGAACACATGAGCACCCGCGACTACAGCAACCTTTGCAAGGGCGAGGCCGAGAATACCTGCTGATAGTCGGATTCAGTTTTCACCTTCTTCTCCGACAGAACCAGCTCGGTTAATCCGGTCCCACGACCCGAGACTAATCGCCAGAACCAGCAACGAGTATCCGATAAGCGTGAAAATCAAGCCGCCAGCCAGTAAGTCAACTGCACCGATCATAGGGACCTCGACACTGTAAGCCACCAACAAGGTGAACGCCATCATGAACAACGAACCCAGCATTACCAACGCCACCGCCAGAAATCCGTACTTGACGTACAACCGGTTCACGACCTCTTTCAACGTCGTCTGCCTTTGCACCGGCTCTACCTCCACATCCGATGGAATCGGCCACTCCGACCGGTCGTCACAAATCCAGTAAATCCGCCCTCCCGCCACAGAATCCGCGTCCAACACGTCGATATCCACGAGATCCTCGAGGCGCTCTCCTGCACCTTGCTTCGACATCTCGACGTGTGAAGCGACTTTTTTACGGGATAGGTAGGGCTCATCCAAATCTATGAACACCTCGACCAGGTGCTCATCCTGCACCTCATTACTCGGGTCAAACTCGATTTTCTCGTCAATCCAGTCCGGGAGTCCTGTCATAACACGCAGTTGGCGACCGGAAAACCCGTGATTTGAGAGTTGACGACCACCAACTGTCAGTCACCAACCGCCAACTCTCATTCCTGGATTATGAACGTTCAGGTCGAACCGAATACTTGGACTCATGTCCACTCAACAACACACGCAGCCTAGCCCAAACGCACCGGAAAATCCAAACAATATTGACGTCGCGATGATAGCGGCAGTTCCACTCGTTCTCGCCGCGATCCATGTTGCTGTACCTGAATCAGTGAAGACCGTGCTCGCGTTTAACCATGGCCAGTTCAACATCTGGGGTCTCTACACTTCGGCACTGGTCCAGAATAGCTACGAACAACTCCTTGGAAACTGTGTGGCCTACCTGATAGCGGCTGTAGGAGTGTACTGGCTCTGCATACGGATCAGGTACCTGACTTGGTTCCGCCGAAACTTTCTGCTGATCCTTGCAGTACTTCCGCCGGTAACGGTTCTCATCAGCTACGTGCTCGGAGGAATAGTGATTCCAGCCCCTGTTGCAAGTGAGCGCGGGTTCTCTGGTGTCGCATTAGGATTTGCCGGATTGCTCTGGATGACGGTGATCGTATACCTCGGCGAGAAATTCGACTATGAGCTCGGATTGAACTTTGGGATCTCACTTCTAATCCTGCTAATCTTAGAGACCGGATTCGCATATGCGGGATTCTCTGATCCATATATCTACATCCTTGGAGGCTTCGGAATCGCACTGATGGCGGGTACGCTTGCTTGGCAGCGCCGAAACCACCTGGATCAAATCACCGACGTTTCCAGTGAAACCCTGTTCTTGGTCGGGTATACGGTCGCTGCCCTCGTGTTCTTGGTTTACGGGATGTTCCCTGGATATGTTGTGGACGACGGGAAATTCGTGAACGTGTTCTCTCATTTCGCTGGGTTCGTCTTCGCGGTTCCAATCGCATCGGTGACCTGGTACCTCTCCCGGTAGCACCGCCAAGCCGGATCAAATGCCTTCAGAAAATCGCTGGCCTAATGACTTGAACTGCCGGACCATCGCAATGTAGTAATAGTACAACAATGGCGGTGCCGTCCAGTACAACCGCCGAAGTTTACTATCGGCAGAGGATTTCATCAGGGCCAGTGGGTCAGTCTGACCGGTAACTTTGAGTTCCGCAGCAAACGGCTTTTTGCGGGAAAACCTCCTATTCCTTAATCGGCACTTAGTTTTTCGAGGAAATCCTGAGCCTCACTGAATAGTTCGGGATTGTCTTCAAGCAACTCTGAGAAGTCCCGACTCTCCTGGACGTCGTCGAGGAGTTCCGGATTTTCCTTTGCGAACCGAAGCACGACTTTGCGAACTTTCTTCTCCTCATCTTCGAGCGCCTCAGCTCCCGCGTGGTCGAGTGCCTGCTTGCACCAGACGCAGGCTGGCTCATGACGCGGCGTCTCCTTCCCGCACCGGGGACATTTGACCGGTCCAATCGGCTCGGGCTCCTCCTCTTCCACCTCTAAGCCATGCATCCGGGCATAGTCGTCCTCGGCTTCACCACCGAATCGAGCCACATAGTGAGCGGTTGCATCACTCCCGCGCTTGCGACCCTGCCTGTCTTCGATGTACGGCTGGCTCATCCCCTGCTGAGCCAGATAGCTGGCGTTGGACTTCCGGAAGTTCGTCGGAGTGGTTGGCTTCGTGACTCCCGCCCGCTCGGCGGCAAGCTCGAAAATCTGCCGGAAGCCCCGATAGGAGAGTTCCTCGGGTTCGCTCAGTTTGGACCAGAGTGGTGCGGTGGTATCATTCGGGGCCGGGTGATCTCCAAGCCATCGCTGGAGATATGGCACGCTTGGGATGAGCGTCACGTCCCGCTGGCCGGTCTTCCCGTCGACGAAGATCCGCAGCCCGTGCTTGTGGTCGTTGACGTCGCCCACAGTCAGGTCCTGGAGCTCACCGGACCGTGCACCCGCGTCGAAGGCAACGGCGATGAGTGCCTCGTCACGGCTGTTCTTGCAGGCCTCGATCATCGGAATGATATCCTCGTCCCAGTCGAGCATCTCGGCCGGGTTCGGCACCGGGTCGTGACTGTTCGACGTCCCCGATGGGATCCACTCGATCGAGTCCGGCAACTCGTCCCCCTCGACAGTCCGCTTTGCGAGTACCCGGAGTGCCGTTCGGTAGTCGTGGTTGGTATACTCGTTCTCGTAGTTCCGGTTGATCCACCGAACGATATCCTCGGCAGCCTCCTTGTCCTCGAGCGCCGCGGCCAATCCACCAACCTCCTCGGCCATGATCGTGCAGTGGCGAAGGAGCTTGTCGTGACGGTGGTCAGTGTACTCGGATTTGAGCAGATCCATCTGCTCGCTGAACTCGATGAGGACCTCCCGATCGGGGTCCGAAATTACTGTCGAGTTCCGTATACGTTCCTGTAAGTTTTCTATCTGTTCTCGGGGTGAACTCATGCGTCCTTTATGTATTTTATACGTAGGATAATGAAATCTTTGTTCATATCCCGGCCTAGGCTCTTCTGATTCACAGTCCGCGAGTCCCTTCTCTCACACGGGCTCACGCAACGCCCACACGTCATCGCTCGGCTCTAGCCGGTGTGGCTCCGCCCCGCGGTCCGTCAGAATCCCAGCGTGGTACAGCATCGCCTTCAACTGAAACACGGTCGGCGCGTGGTAGACCTCGCCGTCGGTGAGTCCATCGGGCCGGAGCTCCCCGTCCTCGTCCAGCACAGCCCGTCGCGCCGCCTCCGTCCCGCGGACGAACAGCTCGACGGTGAACGTCGGGTGCACCTCGTGGAGGTACCGGACAAGCTCGACGAGCGTCGGCTCCGGGAATCCGTCGTCGTGCAACTGCTGGAGTTCCTCGACGAGCAGCTCCGTCGCCGGATAGGCGAACACGACGCGACGCGCCAGCTGGCCCCAGTCGGGCGCGACGTCGTAGAACCGGGCGCTCGCTCCGTGCCACTGCTCGAACTCGCCGAGTGCGGCCTCGATGGGGCCGTACCGTGCGCGTGCGAACCGGACCACTTCACGACCGAGCGGCGTGAGACCGACGCCGTCGGGCCGTTCCTCGACGAGTCCCAGGAACGCCGCCCCGCGGCGGGCGTCGTCGAAGGCCCTGACCACGTCGTGGTCGTCGAGGAGCCGGTTCGTCTCGCCGCTGGCAGCCAGCGCGAGGGGATAGCCGAGGTAGTTCTTCGGATGGTTGAGGCCGAAGGACTCGTCGGTGACGCCCCGGACGCTCGCCTGGAACCGGATCGCCGTGGCGTCGTCGGTGGTCCGGTTCCCGACGACGCGGGGGCGTTCCAGCGTCTCCACGGCGCCACCGCCGTCGACGCCGAGGAGGCCGACGTTGAGTTCCCGTGCGAGGACGCGGTCCGGTTCGTCGACGGCGGCCGTCGGCACGGCGGCGAAGGCGACGTTCGCCTCGGCGAGCCGGTCGTGGGCCTGGACGACGGCGCGCTGCACGTCGACGCCACCGCGGCTGGTCCCCTTGGCTTCGACGGCGATCAGCGGCGGGCCCTCGCCCAGTCGCTCGACGGCCAGGAGGTCGGACTCCAGCGTCCGGACGCCGACGAGATCCGGGTACCCGGTGCCGACGCGCACGTGGTTGAACGGAGCGAGGGATTCGCGGACCGACGGATCCACGGGCTCGCTCGCCAGCCAGCGCTCGGTCGCGAACTGCGTGTCGACGACGGCGTAGGTCCCGGTCTCGTCGCGTTCGGGAAAGAGTCGCTCCTTGGCCCGCGCGAGGACCCAGGGCTCGCTCGCGTCCGCCGTCGCGCTCGCCATGTCCCACAATCACGCACCGGCCCCATCAAGATTGAGGTCGGGCGGCCCTCGTCGGCTCCGTCTGCCCCGCTGTCTCCCGGGGGTCTGCGGTGTGAGGGGGCCAGTCTCTCCTTACGAGGAGCCGAGCAACCGGAAGCGAAAGCCGAGGTACGCGATGATGACGCCGAACGTCGCGGCGACGACCCACTGCCCCTCGCTCGCCACGGTCGCCAGTGCGATCACGTTGAGCGCGATTCCCGCGACGTAGACCAGCCGCAACTGGCGCCGGGAGAGCGGGCCGGGCTGTGTCGTCTCGTCACTCATCTGGATCGGCCTGTGCCGGACCGTTGAGGGTTCGGGGTGATAGGTGCACTGTGTTCGCCCGGGCCCCTGGTGTGCTGTGGCTCCTGCCGTGAGGCGTGGCGGGTGCCGGCAGGCGCCGGAGTAATTTCGTCACCGTCGGTCGATCTGACGGTACCGACCGATTTCAGTCCTCCTCCGGGTTCGCGTGGCCGCCGTAGTCCTCCTGGGTCGCCGCGGGATGGGTCTCCAGCCAGCGCAGTCGTCCGTCGTCCGGCACGGCGGGCGGGGGCGTCTCCCTGCCGAGTGCGTCGTAGTGTCTGTCGAACGCGCGGACCATGGCCGCCAGCAATCCGACCACGAGCGGGCCGACGAACAGGCCCACGGCGCCGACGGTGTAGATGCCGCCGACGACGCCGATGAGGATGACCCCCGGGTTGACGTCCGCGGACTGGTCGATCACGATCGATCGCAGGAAGTTGTCGACGAGGCTCACGGCGACGAGCCCCCAGACGAGCAGGAAGGCCGCCATCGGGTAGTTGCCCACGAGGAAGAGGTAGACGACGGCGGGGCCCCACACGAGGAACGCACCGATCACTGGCAGGAGCGCCGTGATCGCCATGACGACTGCCCAGAAGACGGCCTTCGGGATCCCGGCGACCCACAGGCCGATCCCCCCGACGATTCCCTGGACGATCCCCACGAAGATGTGGCCCGCGACGACGCCCCAGGCCATCCGGTCCAGCCGGATGGCGAGCTGGTGGGCGACGGCGTCGTCGAGCGGCGCCGTCCGGACGGCCCACTGGACGAAGTCGGGGCCGTCGATCAGGACGTAGTAGACGAGAAAGAGTGCGAGTGCGACGCCGAGCAGGAGAAAGGTCACGTACGAGACGATCTCCGTCGCGTTCCCCGCGAGAAAGTCACCGAACAGGGCGGCGACGTCGCTCGTCGTCTCGACGACGGTCACCTCCTGTCCGAGGAGCGACTCGAGTTCGGCCTCGATCTCCCGGAGGTCGAGGCCGGTATCGCCACGCGCGAGCGCCGTCGCGTCCCGGTAGACGACGTAGCTGACGTAGGCCAGCGGGAGGACGAGGACGACCGCGCCGCCGGCGATCGTGGCGATCGCGGCCGGCCGCACGCCGAGGTGTGGCTTCAGCTTGCAGTGGACCGGTCGCAGGACGTACCCGAGGAGGACGGCCGCGAGGACGAACTGCAGGAAGGGCAGCAAGACGAGGAAACTCGCCACCGCCGTCAGCACGAGGAGCACCAGGAGGAAAGCCTGCTCCCGATTCATGGAACTGTGTGGAGCCACCGACAGCTTAAAACCAGTTGGTGCGCAGAAGGATTCGCGTCCGATCGTCTGGATGCTCCGCCGAACGCCAGCGGAGACGAGTCGTGCGGCCCGTCTCGCTGCCTGCGGTTACGACCGGCGGAGGCGGTCCCAGAGTGCCTCCCCCCGCCGCGCGATCCGGCCGTCGGTGCGGTCCTGGACGAGGGCAACGACGTCGACTTCCCGGGCGCCGACGACGCTCACCGCACCCAGCGCCGCGCCAGCCAGGACGTCGATCCCCCAGTGGATCCCCAGGTACATCGTTGAGACGGCGACGCACGCCGCGAGCGCCACGGAGAGGTACAGCCAGGCGGGGTAGGCCCGGCGGGTCCGGACGGCGAGGAGCGCGGTGGTAGCCGACAGCGACGTGTGCAGGGACGGGAAGACGTTGGTGTTGGTGTTGATCTGGCTCGTCAACAGCTGTGACTCCGGCCAGTTGGTGTACATCAGCGAGTCGACGACGTCCGGGAGCATGTTTCGCGGGCCGTACGCGATGAAGAGGGTGTAACAGACCAGGCCGAGCGCGTAGTTGTACGAGTAGGCGAGACAGGCCTCGCGGAGCGGGCGCTGGTCGCCGAGTGCCAGGTAGGCGACGATCGGGAAGGTCAACAACAGGACGTAGCCGTAGACGTAGACGAACGAGAAGAAGGCGGTCAGTTCCGCCGTGGCGAACTGCTGGATCCACGCCACGAAGGTCCCCTCGATCCCGTAGATCGTGCCGGTGAGGTCGACGCGGAGGAACCACGAAACCTCGGGGACGAACTCGCGCGTCTGGCCGTTGAGCAGCAGGACGGCCCCGAGGAGGACGAGGTACGGAAGCGCGCCTCGCACCCGCGGCCGGAGCTCGTCCCGCAACCCGCGCAGGCGGCGGCGACCCACGATGGCGACCGTGGAGACGCCGAGCAAGGTCCCGATTATCAGGACGATTCGCGTGAGGAGGGCGACCAGCGTCATCTGTCGAGCAGGCGATCGTCCTCGTACTGGAAGCCGATCTCGCGGAACAGTTCGCGGGCGGCACGCACGTCGAGGTCTCCCTCGGTGCCGACGAACGGGACCTCCGGGTCCGTCCCGTCCCACGCCAGGTCGTCGGGGACCCAGGCGGTCCCGGCCAGCGGCGTCGGCGTCGGTTGCCCGTACCCGTCGAGGACCTCGCTGACGATCCAGGCCTTGTCCAGGAGCCGGGCGATCGTCCGGCGAACGTGTGGATTGCCGAGGACCTCCACGTCGGTGTCGAAACCCACGTGGTACAGCCAGGGCGATCGGCCGACGCGCAGGGTCACGTCGCTCGCCTGGCCGATCTGCGGGACGACGTCCGGAGCGGTCATCGGCACGGTCGCGTCCGCGGCGTCGTCGACGACGAGCTGGACAGCCGCGGTGGACGATGGCGCGACGCGAACCTGGAGGGTCTCGAAGTTGACGCCGCCCGCGACCGACTCGGCCGGCGGATCGCCGACGTCCCGGTGGAGGAAGTGCTCGTCGTACCGCTCCAGGACGAGCGTGTCCTGGTTGGGCCGGCTCCCGTAAGCCACGGGGCCGCTACCGATCGGTTCGCGGTTGTCCCAGACGAGCGCCTCCGTCACGCGCTCGTTGACCTCGACGCCGGCCAGTTCGGCCTCGTTCGACCGCTCGCGCCAGACGTGTCGCGGGAGGATCGGGACCGTCAGCGCCCGCTCGCCGACCTCGGCGGTGGCGTCTCCGACGTCGATGCGGACGAGGTCCGCACTCGCCACCTCGACGTCCGCGACCAGCGACGTCCGGCCACGGTACCGGGGCGCCGGCACGGTCGCCTCGCGATCACCCAGGGTGGTGTCGTTCAGGAAGCGGTACGTGAAGGCGACGTCCTCGGCCGTCAGCGATTCCCCGTCGTGCCACGAGAGGTCCTCTCGCAGTCGGACGCGGACGGTGGTGTTCGCGCCCTCCTCGTCCCACTCCCAGTCCCGCGCCAGCCAGGGCCCGACCCCGTCGCCCACCCGCCGACCCAGGGGCTCGTAGAGCAGGCCCGTGACCACCCCGCGGTCCCTGAACTGGGCGGCGATCGGGTTGAGGCTCTCGACGGTCCGTGGATCCGTCCCGACGACCCGGAGCGTCCCGGCCGGGTCAGATCCCCGGGCCTCGACCTGGAGGAAGCCCGTGGGGGAATCGAGTCCGTTCGGACGCCAGTTCCCGAAGTTCTCGTTCCGCGTCGCGCTGATCTCGTCGGCCACGGCGACGGGGACGAACGGCTGGAGCTCGGCGACCGTCTCGAGGACGGACTCGACGGCCGTCCGGCGGGCGCCCGACGCCAGCCGCCTCTGTTCGTCCAGCCCCTCGTCCAACTCGATGCTCGTGATGCCGAAGGGGTTCTGCCAGCCCGGCTCGCCCTTGAACACCGAGTGGAGGCGCGCGCGGAGGAAGTCGGGATCGGGCCCGAGCGGCATCCGGTAGACGTAGACGTCGAACTCGCTCTTCGTGAGGACGTCCCGCCGGAGTTCGTCCTCCCGCAGGAGGGTGATGTCGGCCTCGATGCCGACGGTCTCCATCCGGTCGGCGAGGAACCGGGCGATGCGGGTCGCCGGCCCGTCCGCGTCCGCCGGGAGGGTCTTGATGTGGAGCGACAGCTGGTCGGTGGCGGGCCTGTCGACCAGGGTCCGGACCCGCTGGAGGCACCCGCTGGCGGCGCCGAGGGTCGCACCCGCGCCGGCGGCGAGGAGGTGGCGGCGGGTCGGGGCGGACCGCTCGCTATCGCCCGAGTCGCACATTGCTGTATCGTCCCGGTCGTTGGCAGTTGCCGCACATAATCTTGGTGCTCACGGGCCGGCGCATCGCGAGAACTCGGGGACGGCGTCGCCCCGGTCACACGACCCCGAGCAGCGGCAGCCCGAGCGCGACGACCCAGCCTGCCACGCCGAGGCCCAGGAGTCGGGTCCAGCCCGCCACGGCCAGCGACGAGAGTGCCCCGGCCGCCGCGATCAGGCCTAGCGCGAGGACCAGCGCGACCCGGTGGAGGAGTAGCGACACCGGGATCACCTCGAGGCCGAGGTAGCCGTACTCGACGACGAATCCCGCGACGAGTCCGACCACGGCGCCGGCGAAGGCGTCCTCCGCCTCGAGGCGTCGCGAGAGGACGTAGGCTGCCACCGGCAGGCCCAGCGCCAGCACCGGATAGAGCCCCGCGGCGATCACCTTGGGCGAGACGCCCCCGAACTGCCCCTCGAGGGCAACCCCGCCGACGCGGACCGCGAGGTAGATGCCCGCCATGGTGACGACCAGCACGCCGACCCGGACGATCGACCCCGACTCGTCACTCGCAAGCCACGCGCGGGAGCGGTCGAGTACCCGATCCAGCCGCCAGTCCCGGCCGACGCCAAGGAGCAGGCCGACGACGGCAGCGAACTCGATGACCGTCGCCCACCCGTCGCCGTCCTGGCTGGCGCCGTTGTCGAGGTGGACTCTGTAGACGCCGTCGACGCGCCGGTCGTCGAGGAACTGCGCGTCGACGTACTGCTGGGTGTCCCTGATGCTGGTGACCGTGTGGCGCAGGCGAAACCAGTCCCAGTACTCCCGGTGGGCCTGCATCGCGGTCCACGGGTCGGACGGCGACCGGTAGGCCCGGACGTGGTGTCTCGTGCCGAGGTACGTGCCGTCGTAGAGCTGGTAGCTCTCCGTGAGCCACCGGCCCTCTCCCTCGACCGACCGGACGTACGTGTATCGCGTCGCGCCCTCGGCCGGTAGCCAGACCACCTCCTCGTCGACGACCTCGAGGACCCGTTCCGTGACGTTGGCCACGGTCCCGTTCCCGACGGCCGTCGCGTTTCCGGGCCCGTCAATCGACCGCGTCGTCCAGTTGGCCTCGACCTGCCGGCGGAACTCCGCGCGGACGTGCTCGCCCGGGCCGATCGCGATCACGTTGATCGCGAGCGTTCGGCCCCTGAAGTCCTCGGCCCTGCTGGTGTAGGGCCACAGTTCGCTGCCGTTCTCGATCGGCTCCACCGTCCTGATCGTGTCGACCGTCCGGTCCCCCGGCCCGCCACCGCCGAGGTAGTTCGCCACGCCAGCGGTGAGGAGGACGACCAGTATCGCGGCTGCTGCGACGACCAGCACCCACCGCCGCACGTCCGCGTCGCCGCGCATCGCCTCACTTCATTCAGCACACGGGCGTATCACTCTTGTCCCGCCGAGGGCCAGGCACTCCTCAGACGGGGCCGTCGAGTTCCCGAACCGGCAGGTCGTAGGCGTCGACCATCCCCTCGCCGACCTCCGGTTTCGCGGTGAGGTAGACGATCTGCCAGCCGGCGTCGGCCAGCCGCTCGAGGACGCCGAACCCCCGCTCCAGGCGCTCGTCGTCCGCCGGCAGGAAGGCGTCGTCGAGCAGGAAGAAGCCGGGGTCGTGCCCGAGCAGCTCCTCGCCCAGCGCCACACGTACCGCGAGGTAGAGCTGCTCGACGGTCCCGTGGCTGAGTTCGGCGGGCTCGAAGGCCTCGCCGTCGGCCCGCCGGACCCGCAGCGTCCGGTCGTCGGCGTCGTAGCGCACGTCGGTGTACCGCCCGTCGGTGATCGCGGCGAGAACTTCGCCGGCCCGGCCGTCGTCGCCGAACAGCGCGGCGATCTTCGCCTCCTCGTCGGCGCGAACGGCGTCGAGGACGTCGAGGGCCTCCCTGGCGACGTCCGCCTCACGGTCGACCGTCGCGACGAGGTGCTCGCAGTCGGTCGCGAGGGCCGCCAGCCCGTCGAGCGACCGCGCCGACAGCTCGATCCGCCGGTCCAAGAAGGGCTCGGCGTAGACGTCCCGGGCCCGGTCCGCGAACGTGTCCAGTTTCGCCTCGTGCTCGTCCAGGGCGTCCTCGAGGTCCGCGCGCTCGGCCGCCAGGTCGGCCCGATCCGCCTCCAGGTTCGCTTTTCGCTCGGGATCGTAGTCGTCTGGGTCGACGTCGTGGTCCTCGCCGTCTCCCTCCTCGAGGTCGGCCACGACGGCCTCGATTGCCGCCTCCCAGGCCGCGATGCGCTCCCCGGGCGTCGCGTCGTCCACGTCTGGCGGGAGGCGACTCTCGAGCACCGCGGCCGCCTGGTCGCGCTCGCGGGCCAGGGCTTGCTGCTCGGCGACGGCGTCCGCGTAGGCGTCGACGTCCGCCACGTCCGCCGTGTCGAGGATCCCGTCGCGCTCCGCCGCGGCCGCGTCCGCTCGCTCCCGGGCGGCGTCGCGCTGCTCGCTCAGGTCCGCGACCGTTTCGTCGAGGTGGTCGACGCGCTCGGCCGTGGCCTCGCGCTCCCGGTCCAGTCGCCGCAACTCGGTCTCGAAGGACTCGACGGCCGCCCTGACGTCACCGACGCCGTCCACGTCGAGCGCCGCGGCCCCGGCCGCCGCGACGAGGGCCTCGCGTTCCCGCTCCGCGGCGGCCACCCGACGGGACTGCCAGAGCCACCCGCCGGCTGCGCCCAGGCCGACCAGGAGCGCGAGCCCGCCCACGACCCGTGCGCCGAGACCAGCCGCGACGCCGCCACCGAGGATCCCCGCGACTGCCATCGTCGCCGCGAACCGGCGGAGGCGGTCGGCGCCCGGTGCCGACACGTCGTCGAGGGCCACCAGCTGGTCGCGGACCTCCGCGACCGTCGACTCACGGGCCCGGTACCCCTCGAGTTCGCTCTCCAGTTCCCGGAGTCGCTCCCGTTCGGCCTGCCGCTCCGCGTGCGTCTCCGCGAGGTCGTCCTCCAGGCGCTCGACCTCGCGCTCGGCGTCCCGGCGTTCCTGCGCCAGGGCCTGGAGCCGCTCGCGCTCGTCAGCACTGACTGCGGCGTTCGCGAGCGCCTCGACCGCCTCGCGGTAGGTCTCGAGGTGCGCGGACAGCTCGCGGTGTGCGTGCAGCGTCTCGGCGCGATCCTGGCGCTCGAGCGCCTCGTCCACCCGCCGCAGCTCGCGGGCGACCCGGATCCGCCGTCGCTCCGCCTCCTCGATGCCCGCGTCGCGAGCCTCGGCGACGTAGGTCCGGATCTCCTCGGCCAGCCCCGCCGCCGCGTCCCGCACGTCGCCAGCCTCCTCGTGTTCGGCCGCGGTCGAGAGCGCGAGCGTCCGGTCGGTCAGCCGTCCGCGCTCCTTCAGGATCTCCGCCAGGGCGTCGAGTTCGCCCGTGTGGAGGTCGCCGATCTGTTCGGTGACGGAGTCGTAGAAGGCGTGTTCGTCCGCCAGCCGCAGGTCGCTGTCCCGGATGACGAACACGTTCCGCAGGTGTCGTGCCGTCAGGTGGTCGTCAGCCAGCCCGCCGTCGCCGTCGGCGGTCATCCGCTCGCCGTCGCGCCGCACCTCGATTGCTCCGACCGGGTCGCGCTCGACGCGCTCGCTGGCCCCGAACAGCGCCGCGCTTTCGGGCGCCAGGAGCCGACAGATCCCCTCCAGCAGCAGCGTCTTTCCGGCCTCGTTGGGTCCATAGAGCACCTCCAGACCGCCCGTCGGTTCGTGGTCGAACCCCGCGATTGGCCCGTACCGGTCGAGTCTGACGGATTCGAGTCGCACTAGAGGTCACCCGACGCCTGGAGGCGCGAGAAGGCCGCCAGGAGTTCGTCCTCGACGTCGCTCGTGAACGCGACCGGATCCTCGATCTCCCCCTCGAGGGAATCACTACGTGGCTCCTCGCGAGCGTCCAGTTCCGACCGAACCTCCGCGAACAGCGGGTGGGTCCGGAGGTGCGCGAGCGTGCGCGTCCGGTTCTCGCAGGGCACGTCGCCCGCCGCGTCGGAGAGCGCGGCGTCGAAGGTGGACTCGTCCCACTCCACGAACCCCTCGACGGTGATCGCGGCGTCGACGTCCCGGTCCCGCCAGGTCGCGACGCGGTCGGCCACCCGGTCGACGACCTCGTCTTCCTCGCCAGGGGCGACCGTCAGCGCCAGTTCGTCGCAGTGGTAGGTCGCCAGCCGCCGCCGCTCGAGTCGCCCCTCGCGGGGCCCGTCGAGGTCGAGCAGGACGGCGGAGCGCGGCCCCTGCTCGGCCCGGGTCACGGATGCCGGGGAGCCGGGGTAGACGAATCGGCCGCCGCCGGCGAGGTCGAGTTCGTGCGACGAGTGGAAGTGACCGGCGAGGTAGTAGTCGAAGCCCAGTTCGTCGAGTTCGGCCCGCGTCACCGGGCAGTAGCGCACGCCCCCCTCGTCGCCCGCCGTCGCGTCGACCGGCGCCTCCAGGCTGCAGTGCAGCAGGAGACACTCGGGGCCGTCGAAGGGCTCGCGGTCGGCCAGCGCGAGCAGCGTCTCGTCGTCGAGTTCGGGGGTGTACGGCAGGGTCGTGAGTCGCGCGTCGCCGACGGCGTGGTGCCCGAACGGCTCGGCCACGGCGGCGGTGAACGCCTCGCCGAAGAAGAGATCGACTTCGAAGGCGTCGACGTCGTGGTTGCCGGGAATGGCGATCACGGGGTAGTCACGGTCGGCGAACAGCGTCCGGAGGTCCGAGCGGAGCGCGTCGGCGGCTTCGGCGCTGTCGAAACAGTCGCCGCCAATCGTGACCGCGTCGACGTCGGCCTCGTCGGCGGCGTCGAGGACGGCAGACAGCGCCGCCCGCCGTTCCGGCGCGTCGGTGTCCAGATGGACGTCGGCCGTGTGCAAAATCTGCGTCATCGAATCGTCGCGTTGGACGGTGGTTTCGCCGGCGGGGCTTAAAGGTGGGTCCCGTGCCGATTGGTGAGTACACTCACCGCGAGGTCGACGAGGGCACCCCGTCCGAATCCTTATACGTAATCGCGGACCTATCGACTCGCGAGGAGGCTCAATGAGCGCGACCACGCGAATCGTCACGACGTCGGACACGCTCCACGGCAAGCCTCGGGTCGAGGGGACGCGCGTCGAGGTCTTCGAGATCGGCCGTCGCGTCCGCGAGGGCGGCGACGCCATCGAGGCGGTGGCCGACCGTTTCGGACTCGACCGTGCTCAGGTCGAGGCCGCGCTCGACTACTACGACGATCATCCGGACCTGATGGCGACGCTCCGCGCCCAGCACGAGGCCGGCCTCGCGGCGCTCGCGGACGGGAGTCGCGCCGACTGAGACGTGCGGGTTCTCTGCGATCACCACGTCGCACCGAAGTACGTCCAGGCCCTCGACAGCGAGCGGTGGCTCACCGTCCGGACAGTCGAGATGGTGCTCGCCCGAGACGCCACGGACGGGGCGATCTCGTCCCACGCGAAAGAGCACGGCTGGGTCGTCTTCACGAGCGACGACGATTTCTTTCGGACCGGACCCGACCACGGTCTGCTCGTTTACAGCCAGCTCGATGATCCGTCACCGGGCGACGTACTCGTCGCAGTTCGACGGATCGACTCGGTCTACGACGACGCCGAGGAGATCACGGAGGTCGTGCCAGGTGCGTGGATCGACCGGTGAGGTGCGGCCCACTCAGTGCCGCACCGTCGAGGCCGTGAGGGCGCCGAGGTCGAGCGGCAGGTCGCCGCTCGCGTAGCCCTCGACGCGGCCGTCGGGCCGGAACCGGTAGACGACGGTGGGGCGATGACCCACGTCGGGGCGGCCGTCGCGGATGGACTGCCAGGCGTCGTCGGGGAAGGAGGTGGCGTCGACGAGGAGGAGGGCGTCGGGGTTGTCCCGGAGCTGGTCGGTCGTCTTGCCGTTGACCGTCTCGCGCAGGGCGGCGGCGGGCGTCCCGGCGCGCCGCCGGCTGGGCGGTTCGGGCCGTGTGACCTCCACGAGCGAGTCACGGGCGGGTACGCGGTAGTCGAGCGCGTGCCCGGAGTCGACTTCGACCTCGGGGACGAAGTCGTGGTCGGCGTCGTCGAGGAGCTTCGCCGCGTTGAACTCCGCCATGGTGGCGCGCATGCGGACGAGGTCTTTCCCCTGGCTCGTGCCGAGCTTCGATGCCATCGTGAAGCGGTGGTCGTCGAGGATCCCCGCCGAGAGGAGGTCCTCGTAGAAGGTCAGACCGTCCTCGCGGGTGGCGTCGGGGAAGCCCGCCGCGTGGTCGCGGAAGAAGCTCCGGGTCGTCTCGGCACCGTCCTTCGAGTGAAAGACCGGGAGGAAGAACCAGGCGAGGTGCTCGTAGTCGGCGAGCCACGGTTCGTCTTCTGCGAGCTGTGCGAGCAGTTCGCGCTCGGCCCAGCGGGCCACGCCGTAGGGGGCCTCCGCGAAGGTCACCTTGTTCGTGCGCCAGAGGACGCTCGGCGTCTCGGTGTTGCCGAGCCAGAACGCCTCGTCGTCGCTCCAGACGAACAGCGCGAGGTCGCCGTTGTCCATCTCCAGCCGTCGGGCCTCGTAGCCCGGCGGCGGGCTGAACCACGGGGTCGACAGGGTCGCACCGAACTGCTGGTCGAGGGGACTGTGGAGGGCGCCCTCGACGCGATCGAGCTGCCAGGACTCCGGCGAGTGCCGGAAACGTATCGGACCAGCCACTACCGGGTGGAGGGGCGCGAGACGCATACCACTTCCGCCCCGCTCGGTCACCCGGGTCGCCCGTCACCGTGACTCAAAGGACCGTTTGAGCCACCGGTACGTTATCAGTCGTCGGGAGTCCACTGGCGCGCATGGCAGACCGATCGCTCATCACGCTCGTGACGGCGACGCTCGTCGTCGGGGGCCTCCTCGGCGCGGGCCTCGCGATGACCGCCCTCGGTCCGGCAGCGCCGAACGCGGACGCCAGCGACCCCGTCGCCGACACCGGCGATCCCGGCACCGATTCGCCGGACGGCGAACTGTCGACGGTCGCGCGGTTCGGCAACGAGAGCGCCTTCCAGCGGTACGTCGAACGCGGCCGCGCAATGGGACCTGGCGCCGGTGCGTTCCAGGTTTCGGCGGGCGGTGGTGACGGGGGAAGCGGGGAGCGCGCCCCCACGCGCGTCGAACCCGACGCAGTCCAGTCGACACCGGCGCCGGAGGCACCCGCGGACGAGCCGGCGGCGACGGCGGCTCCCGCGGACGACGCCGGCAGTGACGGTCCGGATCGAATCGGCGACACGAACGTCCAGGTCGAGGCCCTCGACGAGCCCGACCGCGTCAAGACCGACGGTGCGAACTTCTACTACGCGCCCGGCCCGCGACGGTATCACCCGCGCCCCGTCGACGGGGAGTTCCCCGACGGCGGTCCCGTCGAACCGCCGGAACCGCCGTCGGACACGCAGGTGATCGACGTCGACGAGCCCGCCGACCCGCAGACCGTCGCCGAGATCGACGCGACCGGCCAGTTGCTCCAGGACGGCGACCGCGTCGTCGTCCTCGGCGACGAGGAGATCCGTGGCTACGACGTCTCGGACCCCGAGAACCCCGACGAGGTCTGGAGCCAGCCACTCGACGACCGGCTCGTCACCGCCCGCGAGCGCAACGGCACGATCTACCTCGTGACGCAGACCCACGTCGGCGGGTCGCCGTGTCCGATCGAGCCCCTCGGCGCCGACGCCGGGATTCCCTGTGGCGACGTCTTCCGGCCCGACGCACAGGTCTCGGTCGACGCCACGTACTCCGCGTTCGTCCTCGACGCCGAGGACGGCGAGATCCGCGACTCGGTCAGCTTCGTCGGGACCGGCCGCGACACGGCCGTCTACATGTCTCAGGAGTCGCTGTACGTCACCTACACCTCGCGGACCAGCCGCGCCACGCTGATGGCCGACTTCCTCACCGAGGAGTTCGACCGGACGCCCGACCGGGTGACCGACCGCATCGCCGAGCTCCGTTCCTACGACATCTCGGATCGGTCCATGCAGCGCGAACTCCGCCGCTCGGTCGAGAACTGGGTCGACTCGCTCCCCGCGGAGGAGCGCCGGGACGTCCAGCGGGACCTCTCGGAGGGCATGGCCGACTACGTCGCCGACCACCAGCGCAACCTCACGACGACCGGCGTCGTCCGCATCGACGCGGCCGACGACGCCCTCGACGTTGCGGAGACCGGAACCGTCCCCGGGCGCCCGCTCAACCAGTTCTCCCTGAGCGAACACGAGGGCACGCTCCGGATCGCCACGACGATTCCCGGCGCCGGGAGTGCCCAAAGCCAGAACGACCTCTACGTCATGGAGGCCGACTCGCTGTCGGTCATCGGCAGCGAGACAGACATGGGCACCGGCCAGGAGGTCTACGCGGTCCGGTACGTCGGCGAGACGGCCTACGTCGTCACCTTCCGCCAGGTCGACCCGCTGCACGTCGTCGATCTCTCGGACCCGACGGACCCGGTCGAGCGTGGGACCCTCAAGCTGCCGGGCTTCTCCTCGTACCTCCACCCCGTCGACGACGACCACGTCCTGGGAATCGGCGAGGAGAACGGCCGCGTCAAGGCCGTCCTGTTCGACGTCTCGAACCCCGACGACCCGGTGATCGCCGACGACCACGTTCTCGAGGCCCGGTGGTCTGCCGTCTCGCAGTCCCACCACGCCTTCACCATCGACCGGCGCCACGGCGTGTTCTTCCTGCCCACGGGCCGCGAGGGCGTCGTGATGGACTACACGAACGGCAGTCTCGCCGTCGAGGACCGGATCGAGACGGCCAACGCTCCCGAGCGCGCCCGCTACGTCGACGACTACCTGTACGTCTTCGCCGGGAGCGAGGTAGCTGTCGTCGACGAGACGACCTGGGAGCGCGTGACGACCCTCGACCTGACCGGAAACTGACCACCGCGCGCCGCCGCCCGTCCATTTGGGAGCCACCGCCCGTCCGCGTGTTTGCCACTCCACTTCTGTCGTCAGGCGCCGGTCGGAATGCAGGTCGCGGGTTCTTGCCCTCTCGCTCCCCCGATTTCGACATCGTTGCTCTCCTACATCAGCTGAAAATATCGGCGTTACATTGATAGGGACTACCTGGCAACTATGGGTGTGGTTCACAATGTCGATGGGAGCTTACGACGAAGAGGAACACGAACGTCGTGAACGGAAGAACTCGTCCGTCGATACCGACTTCGACGACGAGCGCACCGAGTACGAGGGTAGCGTCGAGTACGACACCGGCGAATCCACAGAGGACCTCCTGAACCAGTTCAAGGACATCCAGACGGACTGATCCTCACGCGTTCTGCAGCGCCAGCGCCGCCCCAGTGACGACCACGACCGCGGCGACGTGGCCGACGACCGCCACGAGCAGGAACGGCTGGCCGAGGACGAACGGCACGAGCGCCAGCTGGAGGAAGCCGAAGGCCAGCGTCGCGAGATCGGCCCGCCGGAGCGTCCTGACCGCCTCGCCGTCGAGATCCCACCGGACCGACCGCCAGAGCGCCGTCACGCTCGCCCACCACGCTGCGCCGATCCGGTAGCAGACGTCCCAGAGCACGAGGAGGACGACGTAGACCGCCGGGGCGGGTGGCGACTCGCCCAGCAGCGAGGCGAGCAGCCCCGGCGGAGATCGGGGATCCACGACGAAGAGGTACGTCAGGAGGCCGACGTAGGCCAGCAGCCCCAGGACGACCTCGATTCGCGTGCCGAACAGCGCACGTCGGTAGGCCAGGGGCGCGTCGGCCGACCGGACGGCCGCGGCGATGGTCGTCATCGCCGCGCTGCCGGCGCTGGCGACGCCGACCGCGACCGTCCCGGCGACGACGCCCTCGCCCGGCAGGTCGTAGACCCAGGCCAGGACCAGGATCGCCGCCTCGAAGCCGAGGAACTGGGCGGCGAGGGCGACCCGCGTCGAGACGCGCACCCCCGGGACAGCCTCGACGATGCTCTCGTAGACCCACGCGTGGGTCGGTTCCCGCTCCTCGCCAGCTCCCGCCGGGCTCACGATTCGCTCCCGAGCGCCCGCGTGACGGCCTCGCGGAACGGCGTCGGCTCGACGGTCACGTGCTCGGTGATGCTGTCGTCCGTCACGACGACCGGATTCTTGAGCCCCTCGATCAGTTCGCGGGCGACGCGGAAGTCCACGTCCGTCACGAGACCGACCCAGTAGGCCGACAGCCGCGGCGTCAGAACGGGGACGCTGATGATCGTCGGTGGCCGCCGCCCCATGGCTCGCGCCGTCTCACGGAGCATCTCGCCGTAGCTGAGCACGTCGGGCCCACCGATCTCGAAGGTCCCGTCGGCGGTCGCCGGTGCGTCGAGGACGCCGACGAGGTACGCGACCACGTCGGCGACGCCGATGGGCTGGCACGGGGTTTTGAGCCACCGCGGCGTCACCATCACCGGGAGTCGCTTGACTAACTGGACGACCGTGTCGAAACTGGCGCTCCCCTCGCCCACGATGATCGCCGCCCGCAGCGTCGTCAGGTCGTAGTCGCCCTCGGCGAGGACCCGCTCGACCTCGCGGCGCGATTGGAGATGCTCGGAGAGGTCGTCGCCCTCCTCCCCGAGGCCCGCGAGGTAGACGACGCGATCGACGCCGGCGGCGCTCGCGCCCTCGGCGAAGTGCCGGGCTGCACGCCGATCGCGCTCCGCGAAGTCCGCGCCGCTGCCCATCGAGTGCACGAGGTAGTAGGCCGCGTCGATCCCATCGAAGACGCCGTCGAGCGTATCGGGATCGAGCAGGTCGCCGCCCCGAACCTCGACGGCGTCCGGCCCGTCGTAGGACTCGGGGTGTCGCGTCATCGCGACGACGTCGTGACCGGCGGACAGAAGCGCCGGCACCAGTCGACTCCCGACGAATCCGGTCGCGCCGGTCACGAGCACGTGCATAGTTTCATTTCTGGGAGTGCGACCGTAAACGTGGTCCCCACGCCATGGGGTGCCGCGCCGGTCAGCAATGGGGACGCGCTTATCCCTGCCCCCGTCTTCGCTCCCGCATGGCCAGCCAGTCCTGCGACGGCTGTGGCGAGGACGTCCCCATCGCCGGCGGCATCGCGAACCTCTGGACGCTGGAAAAGCAGTCGACCGGCGGGATCACCCTGGAGCTGGCCGACGGCACCGAGCACTTCCTCTGCTTCGAGTGCGTCGAGCGCCTGCCCGACGACCGCGAAGTGACCGCCGCGGACGTCGACGACCTGCCGCCGCGCTGACTGTCTCCGCTATTCGAAGACATCTCGGACGCTGTCGACCGGTGCGTAGTACCCTCGTTTCGCTCGCCAGGACTCTAGCCAGGCATCGGCGGTCTCGGCCGTCAGCACGTCCCGGGTTACCCCGAGCGCGAGGAGGCCGATGGACCCGGTGACTGGGACACCCCGGGTCGCCGCGACCTGCCGAGCGGCCAGGTCGTCCGAGGCGAGCGTCCCGTCGCGGTCGAGCGCACCCCACAGCGCGTCGGCCTCCCCACGATCTAACCGCTCGCGGATGGCTGAGCCGTCCGGTGCAGGCGTCTCGACGACATCGACAGTCGACTCGGCGTCGATCCGGGCGAGCGCAGTCTCGAGGTAGTCGTGGCCGTGGTCGACGCCGCGTTCGAGTTCCCGACGGACGGAGGCGACCACGACGAATGAATCGACTATTTCCTGGAGCGTGACCGTCCCGTCGGTGCTGGCGAAGTTGCTGAGGACCGTCGTGTCCACGAAGTCGGGGTCAACCAGCGATCGCTGCATCTACTCGCCGCGGTCCAGTGCCACGTCGACCTCGTCGTCCAGGTCGGCCCTCGTCCTCGGGCCGTACAGCGCGGCGAACCCGGCGTCTTCGAGGACTTCCTCGAACTCCCACCGCGACAGTCCGGCCTCCTCGGCCGCTTTCCCGAGAGACACCTCTCCCAGCACGTACTCGCCGATCGCAGTGGCGAGTTCGTCCCCGGCGTTCCGCCGGCTGTCGGTAGCCATACACGACCCCTTCACGGCGGATGCCTATGAATGTGACTCGCCCGCGCAGTGACGAGGTGACCGCTGCGGACGTGGCAGACCTCCCGCCGCGCTGACCGATTTCGCCCGGCATCCGGAAGCTTATCATCGATGACGCCGCCCCTTCCACCGTGGACCCGTCCCGCATTCACGACGCCTTCCCTGCCCCCGACTACCGCGGCGCCCAGGAGCAGGCGCTGGACGACATCCGGACCGCCTTCGAGGCAGGCAACGACGTCGTCCTCGTGCGCGCGCCGACTGGCAGCGGGAAGTCGCTGCTCGCGCGGGCCATCGCGGGCTGTGCGCGCCAGGCCACCGTCGACGACCCGACGAAGCCGATCGGCGCGTACTACACCACGCCGCAGGTCTCCCAGCTCGACGACGTCGCCGCGGACCCGCTCCTCTCGGACCTCTCGATCGTCCGCGGCAAGGGCAACTACAAGTGCATCCTTCCCGGCGAAACCGACACGCCCGTGAACCGGGCGCCCTGCGTCCGCGAGACGGACTTCGACTGCCAGGTCAAACACCGCTGTCCGTACTTCTCCGACCGCGAAATCGCGGCGAATCGGTCCATCGCCGCGATGACCCTCGCGTACTTCATGCAGACCGCCGGCTCGGACGTCTTCGGCCAGCGCGACGTGGTCGTGATCGACGAGGCCCACGGCCTCGGAACCTGGGCGGAGATGTACGCGACTGTCGACCTGGGACCCGACACCGTCCCGGTCTGGGACGAGGTGACGCCGCCCGCGATCGACGGCCTCGAAGACGCCGCGACCTACGCGGACCGCCTCGCGGCGGCCTGTGACCGCCAACTGGAGAATTTGCGTGGCACGCCGGAACTCTCCGCCGAGGACGTGGCCGCGCGCGACCGTCTCACGGACCTCCGCGGCGATTTGCAGTGGTTCGCGGAGGACTACCGCAATCCCGAGAGCCCGACGACGTGGGTCGTCGACCAGCCAGACGGCGCGGGCTCGCGCGTGACGATCAAGCCGCTCAACCCCGAGCGGTATTTGAACCACACCGTCTGGGACCGGGGCCAGCGCTTCGCGCTCCTCTCGGCGACCATCCTGAACAAGGACGCCTTCTGTGCCGGCGTCGGCCTCGACCCCGACCGCGTGGCCCTCGTCGAGGTTCCCCACACCTTCCCCGTCGCCCACCGGCCGCTGTTCGACGTGACCCAGGGGAAGATGACCTACGAGCACCGCGACGAGACCATCCCGGCCATCGCGCGCCTGCTCGTCCGGCTCATGGCCCAGCACCCCGACGAGAAGGGCCTGGTGCACTGTCACTCCTACGCCATCAAGGAGCGTCTAGCCGACCACCTCGCGGACTTCGGGGTCGACGCCCGGGTGCGGGGCCACGAGAAGGCCGACCGCGACGGCCAGCTCGCGGCCTGGAAGCGCAGCGACGACCCGGACGTCTTCCTCTCGGTCAAGATGGAGGAGGCCCTGGACCTGGAGGGCGACCTGTGTCGCTGGCAGGTCCTCTGCAAGGCACCGTATCCGAACACCCGCGACTCCAGGGTCGAGCAGCGCCTCGAGGACGGCCAGTGGGGCTGGTACTTCCGGTCGGCCCTGCGGACCATCATCCAGGCCTGCGGCCGGATCGTCCGCTCGCCGGACGACCACGGGTCGACGTACCTGGCGGACTCCTCGCTGCTGGACGTCTTCGACCGCGCGAAGAGCGACACGCCCGGGTGGTTCCGCGAGCAGGTCGACCGCCTCTCCGAGCCGAATCTCCCCGACTTCGATCCGCAGGCGGCGCTCGGCGGGATTGACGAGACGGCAATGGCGGGGAGCCGGTCTGCCGGTGCCGGTGGTGGCGGCGCTGGTCGAAGTAGCGGTGGCGGCAGGACCGATCAGGGCGACGGTGGTTCGTCGGACCGAACTGACACCCGGGACCACCCGCTCACGGACGTCTGGGACTAGCGCCGGCGCCGCCGTTCAGATGAACGAGGCGACGCCGTAGGCGATCGAGGAACCCACCATCAACACGACGAAGAGGATGGCGAGGATCTGCTGGCGGTCCATGTCCGTCGACTGACGCCACGAACAGTTAGGCGTTTCGCGCCGGCGAGGACGCGGCGCCGCTCACTCGACGCGCGCGTCCACGACGACGTGGGCCACGCCCTCGCTGTAGCCCTTGACCTCCCTGACGTCGAGTACCTCGACAGACCGGCTCAGGTCGTCCGCGGCGGCCGTCAGACGGTCGACGGGCCGATCGGGAATCAGGCCCTCGGGGGTCGCCTCGTGCAGGTGAACGGCGCCGCCGGACTCGACGGCCGGCAGCAGCGCGTCGAGGTATGCCCACGACTGGCCAGACGTCGTCTGGCTGTCCACCGAGCGTGGCTCGGTGACCTCGTAGTAGCCCAGCACGGCCCGCTCGAAGCCCGCGCCGTCCGCAGTCAGTTCCGGCACCACTTCGCGGTTGTCGCCGCGGTAGGCGTGGAGGCGGTCCTGGACGTCGTTGCGGACGGCGTTCTCCAGCAGGTACTCGAAGGCTACCGGGTTGCGCTCGACGGCCGTGACCTCGGCGCCGGCCCGGGCCATTGGGAGGGCGAAGTAGCCGATGCCGGCGAAGGCGTCGAGGACGCGCTCGCCCTCCTTCGTCACCTCGCCCATCCGCGCCCGTTCGGCCTTGTTTCCCGGCGAGAACATCACCTCGGCGAGGTCCATCGCGTAGGTCGTCCCGTGTTCCACGTGGACTGTCTCGGTGTCTCCCTCGCCGGCGATCACGGCGACCGACGGCTCGCGGTGCTCGCCGGAGACGCCCTCTCGCGCCAGGACGGTGTCGGCCTGCCCGTGGAGGGCGAGCAGCGCGTCGCCGACCTCGTCGGGTCGCGGCGCGTCGCCCACGTCCACGAGAACGACGCTCCCGACGACCGCCCACGAACCCGGTGTCTGCTCCAGTTCGTCCTCCGTCCAGCCGCGCTCGCGCAGGTGGTCTTCGAGCGTCCGCAGGCGACGCTCGCCCTCGTCCCTGACCACCTCGATCACGTCGGTCGTCTCGGGGTGGGCCCTGACGGGGATCGCGACCGTCTCGTCGCCGCACTCGTAGACCGACCGGGCGTCGTCGTAGACCCCCTCGGCCCGGAGCGCGCCGATGGCCGCCTCTGCGCGGGGTTTTTCGACGACGACGGCGAGGGACGCGTCGGGCATGTCGTTGTGGATCGCAGGGTCTCGTCGGGCTTATGCCTCCCTACTCGCCGTCCTCGTCGCGGCGACAGTCACTCCTCGAACAGTCCCCTCGCACGGCGGTAGATCGGAGCGCCGAGCCAATTTCGGCGGTCGGCCAGCGTTGCCAGTTTCGACAGCGCCTCCTCCCGACTCAGGAAGCCACGTTCCACGAGTGCACGGAGGACGATCGGCGAGATGGCGACCTCGGCCTCGACCGCGCGCTGGAGTTCTGGCAGGGCTTGGAGGTCGTCTGTCAGCAGGAAGTCGGCTCCGGACTCGCGTGCCAGGATCGCACAGCTCCCTTCTCCGGCGTCGATGCGCGAGGACGTGAGCACCTCGCCCACGGACCGCACCGAGAGCCGTGACTCGCGTTCGAGCACGGCAGCCGCGGCCGCACCGTCACCGTCGTCGTAGGAGGCAGTCTCTCCCAGCTCGGCCACCACCGTCTCGGTCGTCGCGACGTCCCACTCGGCCAGGACGGTATCGAGAACTGCGGCGTGCTGGAGGGAGACGAGCGCGCTCGTGTCGGCGACGAGCATCTACAGGTCCGCCAGGTCTTCGGCCACCGCCTCGCCCCGGTCGAGCAGGTCGCGGGAGGTCCGAACCGCCTCGGCGTCCTGGCGCCCGACGAACTCGGCGAGCGTCTCGAAGCCGATCTGGCCGTCGAGGTAGAGTTCCACGACCGCCTCCCGGAAGTCTTCGTCGTCCTCGACCTCGGCCAGGTACGACCGGAGCGCCTCCCTGACGATCGCGGTCCGGTCCCTGTGGGTCACCGACGCCGCCACGTCGGCCTTCTCGACGAGTTCCTCCGGCAACCGGAAGTTGACGCGTCGCGCTCCCATGTGTATGTACGTTGTACGTATGGCCGGATAAACCTTCGTCCGAGGTGTCGCACAAACTACGCGCTGCCAGTTTCCTGCCGCGCGTACAGCCCCGCGAAGGCGAGGAAGACGAGGAGACTCCCGAGGAAGACCCCCACGACGTCCGCGTACGGGAAGCCGAGGCTGCCGACGACGACGGCGCCTCCACCACCGCCGACGAACATGGCCGTGATCACGACGAGGCCGACGAGGAACTGCACGACGACGTTGTCCTGGAGGGACGCGCTGGACATGACTGTCGGTTCGACCCGTGCCGGTATATGTCTTCGTGGAGGGGTGTCAGTCGCCGTCGTCGGGCAGGACGTGGAGGCCGGCGCGACTCTTCAGCACGGGCACCTCGTCCGCGTCGGGGTCGATGTAGTCCGGGCGGGGAATCGTCGTGGACTCGTAGGTCTCCGGGTCGAGCACCTGGACGGCACGGTCGTCCTCGACGGCGACGAGGGTCGTCAACTCCGCGTCCGCCCGGTCGCCCAGCCGCCGGGCGTCGGGCGCGTCGCCCGCCTCGAAACTGGCCTCGTAGCGCCCGCCCGTCGCCAGGCGGACGCCCTTGAGGTTGCCCTGGACGCTCCGGACGAGGACCGGACCGTCGTCGTCCTCGGGGTCGATCACCTCGCCCGGGCGGTAGGCCGGCAGCCGGACGGCGTAGGTGACGCGGTAGACCTCGTTGCCGTCCTCGTCCTCGGTGACGAGGGTCTCCGAGTCCGAGTAGCTCCCGCCCAGTTCGTCGACGACCCGGCGGGCGACCTTCATGCCGATCTTGTTGGTCGAGACCTTCAGATTCAGGCCCGCCGGGACCTCGGAGACCTCCGTGACGAAGGCGTCGCGGTCGCCCGTCGCTTCCATGTCGGCGACGACCTCGTGGGCGATCTCGGTCGCGCGGTCGGTCTCGTCCTCGCCGGGCGTGCGCTCGCCCGCGGCGCGTACCTGGACGACGCTGGCGTACGAGCCACCCGCGATGCGGCCACAGCGGGTGCAGGTCCCCCGACCGATCTTGACGGGGACGGTGACCTCCTCGGTGACCGGCGTCCCCTCGACCAGGCCGGAGAAGGTGCAGTGCATCCTGATCGTGGTCTGGTCGACCTGCTCGGGGGCGACGTCCCAGGCCACGTTAGTCGCGTCCACGTGGACGCCCAGGGCCTCGGTCACGGCGTCGACGGCGACCTCCGTGTAGTCCTCGGCACCGACGTCGACCCATCGGTTGCCCCGCTCGACCGCGCCACACCGCGAGCAGACCTGGATCTCGACGCGCTCGGGGGCGTCCACGAGGTCGAAGTCCGCGAAGTAACAGTCCGCACAGAGCGGGCCGTCCGGTGCGGGCGGAGACGCCTCGTCCGCGGCCTCGTCACTGGCGATGGACGACCCACAGCGCGGACAGAACGCCCCCGACCGACTCATTGGGGAGGGTTGGCGCCTCCGGCGGTTAAATCGCCCGTCTCGGTCCCATTGGAGCGTGGAGCTGTCGCCCGCTCGTGGACCCGACGGCCCCCTCACCGATTTTCTACCCTGATAACTGAAGAGCTAGCTATTTCCACACGGGGATCCCAGACGTCACCGTCCAGCCACATGACAGATCGGTTCGGCCCCGGGGCGGCCCTCGACCCGTCGACGTTCTACAGGTGCTACCTCAGCGGCCTCACCCGGGACGCCGCCTCCGAGCGACTCGCCACCTGTTACGTCCTCCTCGTAATGGGCCGACTCGGACTCCGGCCCGGCGAGATCCAGCACCTCCACGAGGCGTGGGTCGACTGGGGCCGGGGCGAACTGTACGTCCCGGGCAGGGATCCGTGTGCCTGCGAGCACTGCTGGGAGGCCGCGCGCGTCGCCCAGCGCGAGGGCGACGGCCGCGACCTGGCCGACATCGTCGCGGAGGACTGCTGGTCGCCCCCGGCAGGCGGGGAACGAACGATCTCGTTCGGGTGGTCTCGCCGAGTGACGGCCGTCCTGGCGACGGCGCTCGACACGTGGACGGTCTTCGACCGGGGGGTCGACGAGATGCTCGAGCTCTGCCGCGAGGCCGCTAGGATCTCCGGGGCGGTCGACCCGGCGGCCGTGACGGTCGCGTCGATGCGGGCTTCCGCGGCGCAGTTCTACGCCGACGCCGGCTTCGACGCCGAGGCGGTCGCCACCCTCCTCGGCGCGCCGGTCGACCAGGCTGCCCGGTTCGTCGACGCCAGCGTCGTCGGGTCGGATCGGGACCGCGCCGCGGCCCCCGGACTGGCCGAGGACGATCCGGAGTACGCCCTCCTCGCCGCGTCGACGCAACTGGAGCGCGAGCCGGTCGATCCGCGGAACTACGACGCCGACTGGCGGACGGCCCGGGAGGCCGACCGGGAGCCCCGCCCCACCGGGTCGCCCCGCGCGGTCACGATTCCGGACGCAGTCGACTACACGCCCCCGACGGACGCCATGGCGAGCTACCACGATCGGTGGCGCAACGCCGACACGATCCCCCCAGGTCCGGACTCGCTCGCGGCGTGGGTCGAACAGGGCCCGAGTGGCGGCAGCGATCCGTCGGCCACCGGATCTGGCGGTCCGGGTGTCGGCGGGGTGGACGCCGGCGCCGGGACGCCCTCGAGCGACGGGCTTCCCCTCCAGGTCCCGGCTCGCTTCGTCTGTGAGACCGTCCAGGACGGCCGCCCGGCAGGGGGCACGGCGCTGCTGGGCCAGGACGAACTCGTCCTGGTCACGCACGGCGACGGCCGGACGGTCCACCACGCGGTGGTGCCCATCCACGCCGTCGCCGACGTCGCGCTCGACTACTGTCCCGAGCCACTCGAGCGCGTCTTCGACGAGACGCTCGCCGTGGCCTATCGCCTCGACGACGACCGCCGGGTCGCCATCGTCGAACTGCCGCCGGCCGACCGGCGAACCGTGGCGACGGCGCTCTTCGAGGGGCGCCTCGACGACGTGGACGTGCGCCTCTCCCGGCCGGGCGTGGAGGGGGTCGACGCAGGACCTGCCGAGCGTGGCGTCCTCTCCGTCGCGGATCGCCGCCTCGTCGTCAGCCCGGACCCGGGGGCCGAGCCGACGCTGGTCCTCTCGCTCGACGACGTCGTCCGCGCCGAGCGGACCGACCAGGCGGTCGACGGGGAGACCGTGACCGGCCTCACGCTCGAGCACCTCACGAACAGCGGCCACACCAGGACCGTCCGTCTCGGGGTCGTCGACGCCGACGCCAGGACGGTGCTCGCCCGATACGTGATGCGGGACTACCGCCGCCGCGAGCGACGCGTCGCCGCCATGAACCTCGACGCGACGGAACTCGAGGTACTCGAGACCGTCGAGGCGGACGGATCGACCGGCGACCTCTCGACGGTCCTCGACCGGGACGGAACCGAACTGGCGTCCGTCGTCGACGCCCTCGCGGCCGCGGACCTCGTGCGCCAGACCGACGGCCGAACCAAGCTGACCGGCCTGGGGCAGATGCTCCTCGACGACGTGTCTCACTGACCGGTCGGCCAGACCGACGTTGGGAACGCTACCGACAGCGGTGCCGGACGCCGACTGCGCGCCCGCGCTCTCGCACCCGCCGGACGAGGATTCGGAAGATCGGTGTGGTCGCTAGTCATCACACACGTGTCCCGACCCAGTCAAGGCCCGATGACAACGTGGTCTGGACCTCGATACGAAACATCGAGTACGTTATGGTAAGGCAGGGGTACAGGTACCGGCAGATTTTACAACCCACGTTCGAACCGCTTCTACCGAATGCAGTATCGGCTCGGAATCGCCTTGCTCGCGACGTGTCTGTTGGTTGCTGGCTGTGTCGGGTCGGTTGGTGGTGAGGCACGTCCCGCGAACGACTACGACGCGAGCGAGGTACAGACGAATGTAGAGAACACGACAGGTGCCGGCAGTGACGCCCGGTCGACGCCACCCCCGGTCGTCCTCGCGATCGATGCCGACGCCGACTCGGGGGCCGCGACGCACGTCGAACGCGCCGTCGGGAGCCTGTCGAATGCCACCGACGGACAGCGCTTCGTGGTCGTCCCGGCCGCGGTGACCGCCGGCCAGTCCGGGCTGGGGCTGGGCCCGATGGGGATTCAACCCGACGCCGTCGTCCGGTTCGCGGACGAGCGGGTCACCTGCGAGCCCCGTGGGGCGGTCGCCGTCCCGTTCTGTGTCGATGGGCACGACGGCGCCGCGAGCCGCCCCGGGCCGGCGAACGTGACGATCAGCCCCGGACTGACGGCGGCAGGGTCCGAGGCCGCGACGATGGCCGCCCTGGCGCAGTTGACGGGGGCGGACGAACAATCGGCGACGCCGGAGGTGCCGGCGGCTCCGTTCGCGACCCCCTGGCCCGGGAGCGATCCGGTTACCGTGGCCATCGAAAACGAGGTCGCCCCCGACCGGGAGTTCGAGCCGCTGGTCGCCGAGACGCTCCGGTGGTGGGAGGCACGCGACGACCGCTGGGGTAACTACACGACCGATTGGCGCCTCGTCGACGGTCCCGACGCCGACGTGACCGTCACGTTCGTCGACCGGGTTCGCTCCTGTGGCGACCACTCCGATCCGGGCTCCCTTCTCGGCTGTGCACCGGTGCTCGATCCCTCGACCCCGGCCGACGCCGACGAACGCGTCCGGATTCGCGGCGGGTTCACCGACGAGACGACGCTGCACGTCCTGAAACACGAGTTCGGCCACGTCTACGGCCGTTCCCACGGCGAGGCGCCCGCGGAGATCATGGACGCGACCATCCCGACGACGCGCCGCTCGGCGTCCGACGCCGGGTGAGACGCCCTCCCGGCGCCCCGGCCGGACCCGGCATCTCCCTTGAATATTCGGGAAGTTGATCAATTCACCCGGCCGCTGCATCCCGATTATACTTTCACTTCCATGTAAACGACCCTTTTTGTACGGTGGGGCAGAAGGGCCGTCCATGGCAGCCACGGAAGACCTCGAAGACCTGCCGGGCGTGGGCCCGGCGACGGCGGAGAAGTTGCAGGAGAACGGGTTCGACTCCTACCAGGGGATCGCGGTCGCGAGCCCCGGCGAACTCTCGAACACGGCGGACATCGGCGAGTCCAGCGCCGCCGACATCATCAACGCCGCCCGCGACGAGGCCGAGATCGGCGGCTTCGAGACCGGCGCGGACGTCCTGGAGCGCCGCGAACAGATCGGCAAGCTCACGTGGGGCGTCGACGCGGTCGACGAACTCCTGGGTGGCGGCGTCGAGACCCAGTCCATCACGGAGGTCTACGGCGAGTTCGGCGCCGGCAAGTCCCAGGTGACCCACGAGCTGGCGGTCACCGTCCAGCTCCCCGAGGAACACGGCGGGCTCGAGGGCAGCGCCATCTTCGTCGACTCCGAGGACACGTTCCGCCCCGAGCGGATCGACCAGATGGTCCGCGGGCTCCCCGACGAGGCCATCGCCGCCGCGATGCGGACACACGGCGTCGTCGGCGAGGACGAGGACGCCGACCCCGCGGACGACGACCTGCTCGAGGACCTGACGGCGGCCTTCCTCGACAACATCCACGTCGCGAAGGCGTTCAACTCGAACCACCAGATCCTGCTCGCCGAGAAGGCCCAGGAACTGGCCAGCGAGTCCCAGGACGACGAGTTCCCGGTGCGCCTGCTCTGTGTCGACTCGCTGACGGCCCACTTCCGCGCGGAGTACGTCGGGCGGGGCGAACTGGCCGACCGCCAGCAGAAGCTCAACAAGCACCTCCACGACCTGATGCGCGTCGGCGACCTCAACAACACCGCCGTGGTCGTTACCAACCAGGTCGCCTCGAACCCCGACTCCTTCTTCGGTGACCCGACCCAGCCCATCGGGGGGAACATCCTCGGGCACACCTCCACGTTCCGGCTCTACCTCCGCAAGTCCAAGGGCGACAAGCGCATCGTCCGGCTGGTCGACGCCCCGAACCTCCCCGACGGCGAGGCCGTCATGCGCATCCAGGAAGGCGGCCTCAAGCCGGAGTGAACGCTGGCTAGTCAGCCGTCGGCCGGTCGCCGTCAGCGACCGTCGACCGCTCACCCCGTCGGAGGTCAGGTCTCGCGATCGATTCGTCGACGGCGAGTCCGCCGTCGCGGGCCGAGAGCCACCACGCGAGCCCGGCGACGCCCACGACGAGTCCCGCCGCCGCGAGCAGCCCGGCGGCCGGACCGACCGCCCCACCGGTCAGGACCGCCGGGCCCGACAGGTCGACGGCGACGAGGGCCACGCCGGTGTCGAGCCCACCGACGGGCACCCCGAATCCGGCGCCGAGGGTCGCGTACCACGCCGCGTGGAGCCCGACGGCGAGCGCGATGCGCCCGGTCACGGCGACGGTTGCGGCGAGGACGAGGCCGAGCCCGATCGCGGTCGCGAGTCCCAGCGCCGTCGCTCCGGGGCTTCCGACGGAGACGAGTCCGCCGACCACGGCACTGGCGACGGCGCCGACCACGGTCGCCACCGTCGCGTCCGGGGTCCAGCCTCGAACTCCCTCCGCGACGTTGACCAGGACGAAGCCGCGGAACAGCACCTCCTCGGCGAGGCCGACGCCGAGGAACACGACGAGCCAGAAGGCGGCGTTCACGAGCAGGTGTTCGTCGGTGAGCGCGAAGGTCCCGGTTCGATTCGTCAGCGTGCCGGTCACCGTCCCGAGTCCCAGCCAGAGCGCCACCGCGACGACCGTCGCCGCCATCGTCGCGCCGACGGCCGCACCAACCGCCGCTTCCCGTCGCCAGGTCGCCGTCCAGCCCAGCCCGAGGTCGGCGAGGTGGCGGCCGTCGACGACCCAAACGATGGCGCAGGTCCCTCCAACGGCGGCGGCGAGTGCCAGCGCAGCGACGATGACGGCCCAGCAGGCGTGGAGTAGCGCCGGGAGCCCGGCGCCCAACCGACCGGCGGCGACGGCCGCGAAACCGACGCCCTCGCCCAGCACGACGACGGCCGCTCCGCCGACGGCGAGTCGCCAGAGGGCGCGGAGTCGCTTCTCGGGGCCGCTCCAGAGTGCCGACCGAACGGCGGCGGCTGCGCGGCGCATCCAGTCGCACGTTCCCGGCCGCGGCCATAAATTCCTGCGCTCGGCGGTCCGGTGCGCTGGCCCCGCCGTGGTAACACCGGCGTAACGGAAGCCCCTTTGCCCGGGCCCGGCAACTGACGGGGTATGACGAAGCGACACGTCTCGCTGCCCCCCGGCGCCGCGGCCGGCGTCGACGAGTTCGTCACCGAGGTCGACGAGCGACTCGCGAGCGAGGAGGACACCTGCGACGTCGTCACGGACGTCCTCGTCGACCTCTTCGGCGACCGGGACGCCTACGAGCGCTGGCAGGCGGGCGGCGACGTGACGCCCGCCGAGCGCGTGCGCCTGCAGGGATACGACCCCTGCAACGCCACCCTGGAGAGCGAGTACTACGCCGAGATCGAAACCCAGGACGCGGACTTCCAGGAGTCGAAGTACCTCCAGTGGCTCTGGCGGCAGTTCGACGCGACGCCGATGGCCGACAACGTCGCCTTCGCCCTCGAGTTCCGGCAGATGCTCGCCAAGCACCTCTTCGAGTCCTGCGGGGACAACTGCCGCTTCTTCAAGGGCATCACCATGACCTACGGCCACAACATCGAGGTCGGCGACAACGTCGTGATCCACGACGACGTCCACCTCGACGACCGGGGGAAACTGACCATCGGCGACCGCGTCTCCATCTCCGACGACGCCCACCTGTACAGCCACGACCACGACGTCGTCGACCAGACGGCCGTCGACAACTACCACACCATCGTCGCGGACGACGCGCGGATCACCTACGACTCGATGGTCCGCGCGGGCGTCCGGATCGGCGAAAACGCCGTCCTCGCCGCGAAGTCCATCGCGGGCGCGGACGTTCCGGCCCACCACATCGCCGCCGGGACGCCCGCCTCATCCATCTCCGTCAAGCCGGGCTGGGAGTCGGTCGCCGACCCGCTGGAGGACGCCAACGTCGACCGCCGCGAGGACCGCAGACGCGAGGTCGACCTGCCCGAGGGCCTCGACACCTTCGACGAGTTCGGTCGGGACCTGTCGCCGCCGGACGAGTGACCGCTCACCCCACGCCGCGACCGGCCACGGAGCCGACGGAAGATCCAAGTGTCGTGCCACACAATACCACACCATGGACCCGTGGGTCTGGCTGGCGGCGTACCTCGTCGGATTCGCCCTCCTCCAGGTGCTCCTCTACCGCCGGATCCGTCGCGACGTTCCACAGCGGGAGTCGCCGACGCCGGGCGGCCGCGAGTCGTCGGGGGTACGGGCGTCCGCGGGCGACACCAGTGGCGACGACGCGGCGATCACGTGCCAGCACTGCGGGACGCCCAACGCGTCCGACGCCTCCTACCGGTTCTGTCGCGCGTGTGGCGAATCGATTCGCTGACGGCCGTCGCGGTGGCCGCCGATGACGGGGCCGCGAGCCGTGGCGATCAACGTCGGCGCGAACACGAACGCTCCGGGCTTCCGGGGCCCGATCCGGCCGGACGGTCGCTTCGCGTTCGTCCCCATCCCCGAGTCGGAACCGACCGGGGAACCGGTACCGATCTACGGCGATCTCGCGCCGCACCTCGACGCGTCGATCCCGCCGGCCGTTCACGACCGCCCGGTCCACCTCGATCCCGAATTCCCGGAGTACCCCTGCGGCAGAGCCTACACCTACGGGGATCCCCACGGCGTCAAGGCCCGGCCGCTGGCCGCACTCTCGGCCGGCGATCGGGTGTACTTCTACGCGACGCTCGCCGTGACCGACCCGGCGGACGGCCTCCCGCCGGCGTGGGGCGCGTTCGTGATCGGCCACTTCGAACTGGCCCTCGACCCGGTCTCGCCCGACGGTCGCGACGCGCTGTCGGCGGACGATCGCGCCCGGTTTGCCACGAACGCCCACCTGAAACGCGAGACGATGGACGCTCGCGTCCTGCTCGCCGGCGATCCCGACGGCTCGGCGCTGTACGACCGTGCCGTCCCGCTGAGCCGACCCTCGGGCGGTACCGACGCCGGCTCCCTTGTGACCGAGCACTCCAGCGACTCGGGTCGTGGCCCGTGGTGGCGCCGTCCCCTCAGGTTCGACGACGCGGGTGCAGCGGCCGTGGCGCGGGCGGTCTCGCGGGTCCGCAAGGGGGACGATTATCAGCCCTGAGAACGTAGCGCAAAGGACTATACCGGCTACTGACGACGTACGTCCATGCGCGTTTCGAGCGGCGTCCCCGGCTTCGACGACCTCGTCGAGGGGGGCCTGCTGCGCGACCGGCTCTACGTGGTCTCGGGCCCGCCCGGCAGCGGCAAGACGACCTACTGCTCGCAGTTCATCACCCAGGGGGCCAAGGGCGGTGAGAACTGCCTCTACGTGACGATGCACGAGACCCAGGCCGAACTGTCGAAGGACATGGCCGGCTTCGACTTCGGCTTCGACCGGGCCCTCCAGTCCGACGCGGTGCAGTTTCTCAACCTCGTCACGGAGACCGGCAAGCGGACGATCACGCAGTTCGGGACGGAGGGCGGACTGACCAACCGGCTGGTGGCGTTCATCGAGCAGAACGACGTCGACCGGGCGGTCATCGACTCGACGATGCTCCTCCAGCACTTCTTCGCGGACATGGAAGACGAGATTACGGGCTTTCTCTCCGCGCTCAAACAGACCGACGCCACCATCCTCCTGATCTCGGAGATGACCGACCCGACGAGCTACTCCGACGAGCACTACCTGGCCCACGGCGTCGTCTTCTTCCACAACTTCCTCGACGCCAGTGGCATGACGCGGGGCATCCAGGTCATCAAGATGCGCGGCACGGCCATCGACTGTGACATCCGGGAGATCTCCTTCTCGGACCAGGGCCTGCGCGTCTTCCCGGACCGGAAGGTCCAGGGGTAACATGAGCCGTTACGAGCGGACCTACGGGACGGACTGGACGACCCTCGACCCCGACGACGCAATCGAGCGCGCCTACGCGCTCGGCGTGGCCGCCTCGCTGGAGGAGTACCATCCCGACGAACTGGACGCCATCCGGGCGGAAGTGGACACGCCCTACGCCAGGAGCGTCGTGGACCTGGCCTTCGACGAGGGCAAGACCGAGGCGCGGTCCGCTGCACCGTCGACGGACGAGGACACCTCCGTCTGGGCCCAGCTGGTCGAGGGCGAGACGGCGGTCGTCGATCCGGACGACCTCCCGACGGGGGGACAGCAGGGGCTGCCGGACGCGATTTCGAAGATGGAGGCCCTCGACCGGCCGGACCTGGACCGGTCGGCGGCCGTCGAACTGCCGGAGTTCCTGGAGCGAGACTAGAGCGACACCGGATCGTGGCCCCGCTCGCCGAACGCCGTGGGGTCGCGGTCGCTGTAGCCCTTCCGTCCGATGGCCTCCTCACCGAGGGCGGCGTAGGCCGTGAGCCGGGCTTCCTCCTCGGACGCCAGCGTCTCGTCGGGCAGGTGGGCCAGCGCCTCGCCGAGTGTGACGGCGCCGTTTGGTAGCGCCAGCTCCACGTCGCCGTGGTCCTCGATCAGTTCGGACGTGGTGGTCGGGAACGAGTGGGCGTCGAACGGGTCGTCCAGCGAGCCTGCGACCTTCATATCTCTCCCGCGGCGACGGATCTACATAAACCTTCACTATTTATAATCTCGGACTGGCGAAGGTCGTGCCAGTGTGTATAAGGGACAGGGGCCGCCGACGCGGGCGCTCTCGCCGGCACGTGCGCCGACCGGAATCCCGAAGGCCCGCCCGGGCGTCGACCAGGCATGGTCGTCGCGGACCTCCACGTCCACACGACGAACTCCGACGGGACGCTGTCGCTGGGGGGCGTCGTCGACGCCGCCCGCGCTGCCGCCCTCGAGGCCGTCGCGGTCACTGACCACGACCGGCTCCACCCGGACCTGGACGCGCCGGTCGTCGACCGCGAGGGCCTGACGGTCGTCCACGGCGTGGAGTTGCGCGTCGAGAGCGAGGCAGGCCTCGTCGACCTCCTGGGGTACGGCGTCCGCCCGACCGGGGACCTCGTGGCCGAACTCGACCGGCTCCAGGCCGACCGCGTGGCACGCGGCCGGGCGCTCGTCGAACTGGTCGAAGCGCACCTGGGGATCGACCTCGACCTGTCCGTCGAACCCGGTTTCGGCCGGCCGGACCTCGCCCGCGCGGTCGCCGCCCATCCCGAGACGGACTACGACGTTCAGGGCGTCTTCGACGACCTGATCGGGGACGACGGACCGCTGTACGTCGCCCGCGAGGTGCCCTCCTTCGAGCGCGGCCGGCGGCTCCTGGCCGCGGCCTGTGACCTCGTCGGGCTCGCCCACCCGTTGCGGTACACCGACCCGGCGGCCGCCCTGTCACTCCTCGCGGACCTCGACGCCGTGGAGGTGCACTATCCCTACCGCGACGACCGCGACCTGGCGCCCGTCAGGGCCGCCGTCGACCGCCACGGACTGCTCGCCACGGGTGGGAGCGACGCCCACGGAGACACGCTCGGGCAGGCGGGTCTCTCCGCCGAGGCGTGGGACCGCGTTCGTCGTCGGCTGTCCGACCCGGACTCGGCGGCGCGATAGGTGCAGGGACCGCCCCCTTCGCAGCCTTCAATGGCCGTCGGACCGACGTTCCGGTATGCAGTGTCACTTCTGCGACAGCGAGGCCGACGTCACCGTCGAGAAGGACGGCATCACGGTCGGCGCCTGTACGCCCCACTTCCGGGAACAGCTCGAGGAGCTGGCCGACACGGAGTGGCTCCGCGACGTCGCGGAAGACGTCGACGTGGACGGGATCGAGTGAGGGCTCGCTGCTGAGCCGCGACCGGCCGCGGCTCGCAAAACCGTCGGGGTTATACCCCGCTCGCCCGCCGGTGCCGGTATGCGCGAGACGGCCAGACAGGCCGCCGAGGCGGGCGCCCTCGTGCTCGTTCCCGGCGCCCTGGCCTGGCTCACCGGCTTCCCGTTCATCTTTCCGAGCCTCGGCCCGACGGCATACCTCCTGGCGACGAAGCCCCACGCGGCCACCTGTCGGCCACGCCGGGTGATCGGGGGCCACGCCGTCGGCGTCGCGGCGGGCCTGCTCGCCGTCGCGGTCTTCGACCCGACAATTGCCGTCACCGGCCAGCTGACGCCCGGCTCGACGGCCGCGCTGGCCGTCGCCGCGAGTGGCACCCTCGCGACCGTTCTCACCGGGGCGGGCATGCTCGCGTTCGACCTCGTCCACGCGCCCGCGTGCGCGACGACCCTGATCGTCTCGCTGGGCCTCCTCTCGACGCCCGCCCGGGCGGGCGGCATCCTCGTCGCCGTGGTCCTGCTGGTCGCGGTCCATCGCGTCGGCGTTCGACTCGGTGCGGTCACGGCGGTCCGGTAGTCGTCCGCGGCCCGGCGCTCAGTCGTCGCCGGCCGGGCGGGCGTCCGGCCCGGCGCTTCGCTCCGCGACGATGTCGACGAAGTTGTCGAAGAGCTGTTTCGCCTCGCAGGCCGCCGCGTAGTTCTCGGGGGTAATCCCGGCGAGGACCCGTTCCGTCCGTTCCGCGGCGAGGTCCTTCTCCCGGGCGATCGTCTCGGCGGTCTCCACGTCGTACTCGGGGTGGAACTGGACGGCCCAGACGTCGCCCTGCCGGAAGCCGTGGATGCCGTAGTCGTTGGTGGCCAGCGTCTCGGCGCCGGGCGGGAGCTCCGCGACGTGGTCGGAGTGGGTCGTGAAGGCCGTAAACTCCGGGTCGAGTCCCTCGAGGAGGCGACTCGATCCCTCGCGCTCGACGGTCCGGTAGCCGATCTCGTACTCGTCCATCGGCTCGACGGTCCCGCCGAGGACGTCCGCGAGGAGCTGGTGGCCGTAACACACGCCCAGGAACGGCAGCCCCCGGTCGACGGCCTCGCCGACCCACGCCTGGAGGTCGGCGATCCAGGGCTCGTCCCAGTAGACCGAGGCCCGCGAGCCGGTGACCAGACAGCCGTCGAACGCGAAGGTCTCGGGGAGGTCGCGCTCGGTGGTCCGGTACTCGACGAGGTCCGCGTCCAGTTCCCGGCGGAAGTTCCGCCGGGTGTGGTCCCCGTCGTGAGCCGCGTTCAGCAGGGCGATGCGTGGCCGGGTCATCACCTCTCTCCTGGGTCTCACGCCACAAAAGCCCTCTACTCGGCGGCGGTATCTGCCGCACTCTCGGACTGCCCCCGCGGACGGCTACTCCCGTCCACACCCCGCCAGCGCAATCACCGGCCCACGGCCATCGACCCCGTCATCGTAGCTTCGGCACGGTCGGGCAGCCAGTTATTAACGTCTCACACAGGCGAGCGGCCCGTCGCGCGTCTCTCGGGTAGTGCCGGTTCGCGCGGCCGGGTTCTCGTCGGGCGTAGGCATCACAATCGTTATCAGAGAACGCCACGAGGCTGTGGCCAGAGAATGGACTGCGACCGGTCGGTTGTCGACCGCTCCTCGGCGACCATCCTCGACGCGTCTCCCGACGCGATCCTCCTGGTCGACGGCACCGGTCGCATCGTCCGCGCGAACGACCGCGTGACGGACCTGTTTGGCTACGAACCGCACGAGTTGGTCGGCGACGATATCGAGCGCCTGGTCCCCGAGGACGTCCGCGAGTCTCACGTCGCCGACCGGGACGCCTACTTCGACAGTCCCGAGATGCGGCCGATGGGGGCGTCGGTAGAACTGTCCGGGCTGCACCGGGACGGCTCGACGTTCCCGGTGGACGTCTCGCTGAGCCCGGTCACCCTCGACGGGGAAACCTTCGCCGTCGCAGTGGTGCGGGACGTCAGCCAGCAGGTGGCGCTGCAGACGAAGTACCGGACGATCCTCGACGCGGTGCCCGACGCGGTCGTCGTCGCCGACGCCGCCTCCGGGGAGATTATCGAGGTCAGCCAACAGGCGGCCGACTTCTTCGGCTACGAGCCCGCGGAGTTGGTCGGGCGCACGCAGTCTGCGCTCCACCCCGACGAGGACCGCTACAGAGAACTATTCGAGGAGCACGTCTCGGCGGGCGGAGCAATCTTCTCGCAGTTCCCAGACGGCTCCGACGTCTACGCCGAGACGAAGTCGGGATCGCAGATTCCGGTGGAGATCAACGCCTACGTCTTCGAACTCGACTCCCGGCGCCTCATCGCCGGCGTCTTCCGCGACGTCACCGCCCGGAAACGGCGCGAGGAGGCACTCGAGCGGCTCCACACCGCCACCCGGAATCTCATGCGGGCGACGAGCACGGACGTGGTGGCCACTATCGCGACGAAGACGGCCTCGAAGGTGCTGGAACTCCCGATGAACGGCGTCCACCTCTACGACGACGAGGCGGACGCCCTCGTCCCGGCCGCCTGGTCTCCCGAGGCCGAAGCCGTCTTCGACGAGCAGCCTCCCTCGATCCCGGCCGGCGAGGGACTTGCCTGGCGCGTCTATCGGACGGGGACTCCCGAGGTGTACGCGGACCTCGACGAGGCCGACGACGCGCTGAACGCCGAGACGCCGTTCCGGAGCGAACTGTTCCTCCCGCTCGGCGACCACGGCGTGTTACTGGTCAGTTCGACTGCTCCCGACGCGTTCGACACCACTGACGAGGCGCTGGCGCGCGTCCTGGCGGCGAACGTCGAGTCGGCTCTCGACCGCGTCGAGCGCGAGCAAGCCCTGAAACGACAGAACGAGCGACTCGACCGGTTCGCGAGCATCGTCAGCCACGACTTGCGCAACCCCCTGTCTGTGGCCGAGGGCCGCCTCGCCCTGGCGCGGGAGTCGGCCGACAGCGAGCACCTTGCACACGTCGAACGGGCACACGAACGCATGGAGGGCCTGATCGAGGACCTCCTGGCCCTCGCTCGGCAGGACGAACCGGTGACGGAGGTTCGGGCCGTGCCCCTCGCCGAGGCCGTCGAGGCCTGCTGGGACCACGTGCGGACCGCGGAGGCCACGCTCGCGGTCGAGACGAACCGCGCGGTCCGTGCGGATTCCGACCGGCTCCGACAGCTCCTCGAAAACCTGTTTCGGAACTCGATCGAACACGGCGGGGACGCCGTGACGGTTACCGTCGGCGACATCCCGGACGGGTTCTACGTCGCTGACGACGGTCCTGGCTTCCCCGACGACGCGGCCGCTCTGTTCGAGGAGGGATACTCGACGACGGGCGGGGGAACGGGCCTCGGCCTGTTCATCGTCCAGCGGGTCGCGAGCGCCCACGGCTGGGACCTCTCCGTCGCGGAGAGTGTCGACGGTGGGGCCCGCGTGGAATTTCGGGACGTCGACGTGGAGCGGTGAGCGGGTCCCACCCCCCCGTCGCCACGGAACCGAGCGCGGCCCGTCAAGGGCTGCCGCCGAAGCGCTCCGCGACGGCCTCACGGTCGACCTTGTCCGGGCCGCTCCGCGGCAGTTCGTCGACGAACGCGAGGTGCCGCGGGATCTCGTAGGGGGCGAGGGTCCCGTCGAGGAACTCCCGTAGCGCCTCGATCGTGAGCGACCCGTCGCCCACGACGACGGCCTTGCCGACCTCGCCCCAGGTCTCGTCGGGGACGGGGATTACGACCACGTCCTTGACGTTCGGGTGGGTGGCGACGGCGTCCTCGACCGTCGGCGGGTAGACGTTCTCGCCGCCCGAGACGAAGACGTTCTTCTTGCGGCCCTCGATGCGGTAGTAGCCGTCCGCGTCCACGCGCGCGAGGTCGCCCGTCGAGACCCACCCCTGTCCGAACGTTTCCGCCGACTCGGACTCGTTGCGCCAGTACCTCTCCGCGGCGTGGGGGCTGGCGAGTTCCAGTTCGCCGACCTCGCCCTGCGGGAGGGGGTCGCCGTCCTCGTCGACGACCCGCGCGTCCACGTAGAGCCCGGGTTTGCCGATGCTCCCGGTCTTCTCCTGGGGGAACCCCTCGGGCATGGCGAAGTTGTTGGGGCCGCACTCGGTCAGGCCGTAGCCCTGCGAGAGGTCGACGCCGCGCTCGCGCCAGGCCTCGATCACGGCGTCGCGGCAGGGGCCGCCGCCGCTCTTGACGAACCGGAGCGACGAGAGGTCCGCTTCGTCCCACGCGTCGGTCTCTGCCAGGAAGCGGAGGACGGCCGGCACCGCCACGAGGACCGTCGCCTCGCGGGCCTCGACGGTCGCGAGGACCTGTTCGGGGTCGAAGTCCCGGGCGATCACGACCGTCGCGCCGAGGTGGAAGAACGGGACCGTCAGGACGTTCCACCCGCCCGTGTGGAACAGGGGGAAGACCATCGGCGTCACGTCGTCAGGCCGGAGGCCCCACGAGGTGATCGTGGTGAAGGCGTTCCAGGCGATCGCGCCGTGGGGCAGGACGACTTCCTTGGGCTGTCCGGTCGACCCGCCGGTGTGCAGGAAGAGGTGGGGGTCCGAGAGCGCGACCGACGCGGCGTCGACGGGTGCGTCGTCCGTCGGGCGCTCGGCCGCGAGGGTCGGCCAGTCGCGGGAATCGCCGGCTGTCCCGCCCTCCTCGGCGAGGCCCAGGATCGGGACGGCTGCCAGGTCGGCGCGTCCATCGATGGCCGCGGTCACGTCGTCGGCGAAGGGGGCCTCCACGACGAGGAGGCTCGGCTCGACGGTCGCCAGGAGGTCGCCCGTCTCCGCCGGCGGGAGGCGGTGGGACAGCGGCGCGAGCACGGCCCCGAGTTTCGCGGTCGCGAAGTACAGGTCGACGAGTTCGGGGCAGTTGCGCGCGACGACGGCGACGCGGTCGCCCGGCCCGACGCCCCACTCGCGGAGGAGTCGCGCGGTGCGGTTGGCGCGTGTCGCGAGGTCGGCGTAGGTGAACTCCCGGCCGGTGTCGGCGTCGACGAGCCCGACGCGGTCGGGCGTCAGCGACGCGCGGCGGCCAGCGAGGTCGCCGACCCACTCGTACGGCCGATCCCCGTGGTCGTGGACAGGCATACGTCGGTGTCGGCGGTTGGCCAGGCCCGGCAATAATGGTTCAGGCCGGCAACGGCCTGTCTGGGTTCCGATCCGGGTCCCCGGTTCGTCACTCCAGGTCCGCGCCGACCGCGTCGGCCACCGACTCGAAGCCGTCGCGCTCGAGCAGGTCGAGGAGCCCCCGGTTGATCTCCCGAGCGATGCTCGGGCCGCGGTAGACCAGTCCCGTGTACAGCTGGACCGCGCTCGCACCCGCGCGGATCTTCCGGTAGGCGTCCGCGGCCGTCGAGACGCCCCCGACGCCGATCACCGGCACGTCCACGCGCTCTGCGGCGAAGCGAACCATCTTCGTCGCGCGTCCCTCGATCGGCTTCCCCGAGAGTCCGCCGGTCTCGGCACGGTTGGGCGAGCGCAGCGAGGCCGGCCGCTCCGTGGTCGTGTTCGTCGCGACGACGCCGTCGAGGCCGACCTCGTCGACGAGGTCGAGGGCGTCCTCGGCGGCCGGTTCGGGGAGGTCCGGCGACAGCTTCACCAGGAGCGGGTCGGCCCCGGCGTCGACGAGCGTCTCGAAGATGGCGGCCATGGACTCGCGGTTCTGGAGTTCCTCGAACCCCTGGGAGTTGGGGCAAGAGACGTTGACGACCGTGAAGTCCGCGCCCTCGGCCACTGCCTCGTAGGTCCGGTGGTAGTCGGCGGGGGCGTCGGCGGGGTCGACGTGCTCGCTCTTCGCGACGTTGACGCCGACCGGCACGTCGACGTCGAGGCTCGCGAGGCGCCGGCCAACGGCGGCGGCGCCGTCGTTGTTGAGGCCCATGCGGTTGACGATGGCCTCGTCCTCCCGGAGACGGAACATGCGCGGGCGCGCGTTGCCGGCCTGGGGTTCGGCGGTGACGCCGCCGACCTCGACGAACCCGAAGCCCAGGGCCGAAAGCGCCGGGACGACGTGGGCGTTCTTGTCGAAGCCGGCGGCGACCCCGACCGGGTTCGGGAACCGCTGTCCCCAGAGGTGGGTCTCGAGACGCGGGTCGTCGACGACGTATCTGGCAGCCATGGCGTGCCGGAGCGGCGTCCGCTGGGCGACGGCGAGGCCCGTGGCGACGAGACCGTGCGCCGTCTCTGCCGGCAGTCGGAACAGGAGCGGCTTCGCGATGTCGTAGAGCGTCATTGCGCGATGTCCGGTCGTGGGGCGGGCCAGATTGGCCCGGTCAGAACTCGTGTTCGACCTCGTCTGGGTCGGCCTTCTGGATGATGATCTTGTTGTCGCGGACGCGCACGAAGACTTCGTCCCCGATCTCTAGTCCAGCAACGGCGAGTTCGTCCTCGTGGAGGTTGATGTGCACGTTGTGGTACTCGCCGTCCTCGTCTTTCGCGCCACTCGGACTGAGCTTCTTCTTCCGGACCATCGGGGTATCTTATCAGGGGCTTCGCTGGAGGATATACTTAAGTCTACCGTGCTGGAGGACGCCCGCGTCCGGCCGGGAGCGGCCGATATTTTCCGGTTCTCACCTGAAACGGACCGGATCGTCACCCGGCACGGGTCTGGCACTTATAACTACACCACCGCACGCCCCCCGATTCGTGGGGTATTTTTATAACGGGTCATGTGCTGACTTGACATGGAGCGGTGAAAACCATGGCACGCGACAACGACAAGCGCAACTTCGCGCTTCGCACGGAGGATGGTGACGAGACGAGCGTCTTCTCGGGTGGGACACCCAGACAGGCAGCCTTGAAGGCTGCCCGACGGCTCGATCCTGCCTCGTCCGAGGACGACGCCGATCCGGAGTCGATCCGGCTTCGGGAGAAGGGCACGAAGAAGGTCCACGTCTACGAGGGCTGGGCCTGGGAGGAGGAGGCACCCGACGACAAGCCAAACTGGATGCCCGGCGACATCACGAAGGGCAACGTCTCCAAACAGGGCGTCGAGCACCTCGACGACATCTAGCGCCGCCTCGGGGAGACGTCGACAATTTTAGCGAAGCTGTCCCGCAGCGACGGCACTGTCGTCGGGTGCACGCGCCCACCCGGGCAGACGGAGGACATAACCCGCCTGCGCCGTTCTGTCCGGTGCGTGGCTCCCATTCGGCCAGACCGCACGCACGCGCGTGGGATGACCGGCCGCCCTCCTGCCACGCTACACCGTCACGCGTGAGGCAGCGTGCCGAACTGCCGCCGGTTCGACGGCCTTATACGCACTACCCTCATCGACTCTGATGCGACGCGGCGCGACGGGGGACGACCCCGCCAGACCCGTTCGCAGACGCTCGCCATTAAGTACCCAGCGGGGAACGTGATGGTGATAAAACACGCCGCCGGGTTGCGGTTCCGGGCGGACGCGATCCGATGCCCTTAAGTGAAACAGGGCACTCGGGTTGAATGCGAACGAGGCCCCGTCGGAGGCAGACTCCGACGGGCGCCGCACCCGGACCCGAACGGGACTCGAAGGGTTTATCCCCCTTCCTGTCCTACGATTGGGTCCGAAGGAAATGAGGATTCCACCCCTGCGGTCCGCCGTACAGATGGGATCTGATGTTAGCCCTGGTAGTTCGGTGACACTCGATCGGTCGAGTGTCCCCGATCTTCGATAGCACACACACTACTGTGTGTGTTCCCGCCTAACCCCCCTGCTCTGCAGGGGACATTCCGGTTGATCCTGCCGGAGGCCATTGCTATCGGAGTCCGACTTAGCCATGCTAGTCGCACGAGTTCATACTCGTGGCAAATAGCTCAGTAACACGTGGCCAAACTACCCTACGGACCGGAATAACCTCGGGAAACTGAGGCTAATTCCGGATACGGCTCTCAGCCTGGAGTGGCGAGAGCTGGAAACGCTCCGGCGCCGTAGGATGTGGCTGCGGCCGATTAGGTAGACGGTGGGGTAACGGCCCACCGTGCCCATAATCGGTACGGGTCATGAGAGTGAGAGCCCGGAGACGGTATCTGAGACAAGATACCGGGCCCTACGGGGCGCAGCAGGCGCGAAACCTTTACACTGCACGACAGTGCGATAGGGGGACTCCG